>Ga0182747_1002764_pt1 | contig 12096 bp, 11 predicted proteins | sample eDN3rd30CBELigBY_FD_128526 | JGI IMG/M metagenome (GOLD analysis project Ga0182747, IMG submission 128526) | Enriched backyard soil microbial communities from Emeryville, California, USA - eDNA 3rd pass 30_C BE-Lig BY (version 2) (version 2) | ecosystem: Environmental > Terrestrial > Soil >...
CTTCCTCGACAAATCGAACCTTGACGAGCTGACTTCGCTCGACCGCAGCGCGCGCGAAATCCTCGAACAGAGCCCGCAAGCGGTTTCGATGGTCACCGCGCCTTCAGGCGATGTGGTCAGCGACACGCTCTGCGATTCCGAAGGGCTGCTGTATCAGGAAATCGATCTCGCCCAGTGCGTCGAGCCGAAGCAATTCCACGACGTTGCGGGCTACTACAATCGCTTCGACGTCTTCGATCTCAACGTCAATCTGAAGCGTCTCTCGCCGGTTTCGTTCACGGACGGCGATACTGCCGAATAGGAAATTGCCGGAAGCGAAAAACCCCGCCCCCGGCAACCCCGCATTCGATCAGCGATAGAGCTCGAGCTCCGGCCGCGAGTCGGCAATGAACCCGTCCTTGTTGGGCATCGCCACTTTCGGCAGGGTCTTGGCGTCCATCACATCTGTCGGCTTGATGATTTTCGCTTCCGACAGGATGTAGGCGACGACCGCATAGACGTCGTTGTCGCTCAGTGAGCCGGGTGCGCTGAACGGCATCGCCCGCTTCACATAATCGAACAGCGTCGTCGAATACGGCCAGTAGCTCTCGACCGTTTTCACCGGCGTCTTGGTCGCGAGCGATCCGCGGCCGCCGATCAGCTTGTCGCCGCCGATGCCTTTGGCCGGATTACCTTCGAGTTTCTCGCCGTGACAAGCCGCGCAGTTTTCGGCGTAGATCTTTGCGCCGTCGGCTACCTTGCCGCTGCCCGGCGGCAGCGTGCGGCCGTCGGGCTGGATCGAGAAATACTTGGCAAGTTCTTCTTGTGTCACCGGCGATCCGAAGCCGTAATGCGTCGAAGCCTCCTGTGCGGCGGCCGCTCCAATCATCATGACCGAAGCAAGTAGCCCGCCGGCGAGCGATAATTTACGCGTGGACATTGGACACCTCCCCGGCAGCGCTGACGGCCCAGCTTTGAATTGCATTCAGGTGATAGATCGAGCCGAATGGCCCGTTCGATCCCCGAATCGCGATCAGCTGTTTCAGCGTGGGCTGGATGTAGCCGTTCTCGTCGGTGCAGCGGCTTTGCAGCACCGCTGGCTTACCGTCCCACATCCACGGATAGCTGAAACGCACGGTGCTAATCGGCTCGGGCGTCGAGTTAAGATGTGCCGGCTGCCAGGTCTTGCCGCCGTCGACCGAAACGTCCACGGACTGAATGCGGCCGCGGCCGCTCCAGGCCAGCCCCGTAACTTCGTAGAAACCGGGTCCGGGTAGTTTCATTTCTCCCGATGGGAAGGTGATGACGGACTTCGCATCCATCTCCAGGCTGAACTGCCGCGCTTTTCCGCTCGCGAGAAGGTCGGTGTATTTGGAAGTTTCCTCACGCGTCATGAACGGCTTGTCGCTGACTTCAAGGCGGCGCAGCCACTTGATGTGCGTATTGCCCTCATAGCCCGGCAACACGAGACGCAGCGGATAGCCCTGCTCGGGCCGCAATGCTTCGCCGTTCTGCCCGTACACGATCAGCGCATCGCGCAGCATCTTTTCCATCGGAACGCTGCGCGTCATCACGGCAGCATCGGCGCCTTCGGCAACCACCCAGGCGGAGCCGTCCTTGAGGCCGACTTCGCGGGCGATCGTCGAGAACTGCACGCCGGTCCACTCCGAGGTGCTGAGCAGTCCATGCGTGCCCTGCACCGTCTTCAGCGTCGGCTTGTTCCATTCGGTGAGGCCGTTGCCCGAGCACTCGATGAAATGCTTGCGCGTGACCGACGGAAACCGCTTCAGATCAGCCATGGTGAACCTCTTCGCGGTATTCACCATGCCGTGCACGACCATCGAGTGCTTCGATGGATCGATCGTCGGAATGCCGCCGTGATGGCGCTCGAAATGCAGGCCGGACGGCGTCAGGTTGCCGATCGATTTATCGAGCGGCGTCATGCTCCACGAAGTGTATTCGTTGGCGGTCGGAAACCGCCAGCGCACTTCCGTCTCGAATTGCGAACGCGAGCCATAACCGCCGTCTGCGGCAACTGCACGGCCCTGCTCTTTCGTCGGATCGGCGGGAACGTCGAAATGAACCGCGCCCGGAGGCGCTTTCTTGTCCTGTGCCTGCGCAATCGAAACCGCACCCAACGTGCTCGCGAGAGAACCTGCAGCAAAAAGGAACCCGCGCCGGCTGGCGAGGTTTCCGCGCGGAAACATTCCTTCCTTGCAATCGCAATCTTCCTCGGCGGCGCGTTCCGCGAGATGCCGTTTCTCTGCGGCGATCATCGCATCGGCCATTCGTTTTGCTTTTTCGTCGTAGTGGACGCTCTCTTCGTCTGCCATGAGCATTCTCCCCTTAAGCCGCATATCGGCCCGATGCCGCGCTCTTTCGGCGCGGCAGTTCCTCAAGGCTAACGTGGCTGGAACAGAAAGCTCTCTGATCTCTTCTATCGAATCATTGGCGCGGCCTTGCATGCCAGAGCGCGCCGAGTATCTCGCGCGCTAATCCAGCAAATACGGCCGCTATTTGTTTCGATCAGATGATTTTACCGTCGATGATCGACGATGCCGTGAAAACGAACGGACTTTGCAATGAACGCATCAAAAAAGGCAGCAAAAGAAGGTAGAAGGAGCGCCTGCGTAGAGGGGATGGGGTGGCAGGCGCTCCTTGAGATGGCGCAGGAGGGATCTTACGCCGTCTTTTTGTTTCCGGAACGCAGCTCGTCGACCTTGCGCTCCCACTTCATTTCGGTCGCGAAAGCCAGGGCTTCTTCTGGCTTCATGAAAACCGTTTCCTTCTCACCCGGATAGTTGCGGGTTTGGACGTCCTTCATGTAACGGGTGATGACGTCTTCCATGATCGGGATGAGGTCGGTGTAGATGCGCGAGTGGCGCGGCACGTGCTCTTCCCAGAGGTGGAAGAGATCCGACGAGATGATGTGCACGCCGTGCGCGCAGTTGCCTGCACCGAGGCTGATCACCGGCACCGGCAGCGTTTCCGCGAGGTATTCGGCGACTTCCGAGGTCGTCACTTCGCAAAGGATCGAGAAGCAGCCGGCATCGACCATCGCCTTGGCGTCTTCGACCATCTCTTTCGCGTGCTTCGCTGTCTTACCCTGCGCGGCGAAACCGCCGATCTGCGGCATGCGCATCGGGGTAACGCCGATGTGCCCCTGAACCGGAATACCGGCGCGGATGATCGCCTCGATATTTTTCGCGTGGTACTTGTTGCCCTCGCACTTCATCACTTCGGCGTTGGCCTCATGCACGAAGCGGCCGGCGTTCTCCACCGCCTGCGCGGGCGAAACGTGGAAGCTCCAGTACGGCATGTCGACCATGCGCAGGCCGTATTTCGACCCGCGGTCGATCGCCTGGGACATCATCATGACTTCGTCGAAGGTAACCGAGACGGTGCTTTGGTGTCCGAACAGGATCATGCCGCCGGTGTCGGAGACGCAGAGAATGTCGATGCCAAGCCGGTCCGACACAACCGCTGTGCGGTAATCATAGGCGGCAAGCTGCGTGATCGGCTCGCCCTTCTTCATCTTCGCCATCAACGACTTGATGGTAACTTTTTTTCTTGCAGGCGCTTCAGCCATCACTTTTCTCCCAGTGGAATATCAGAGGCTATGGGGCTCCCCGGGGGCGCTTTCGTCAAATACGCTTAAGCTATCTTATGTTTGCCCAGAGCTATTCGCCGCTATTCGCCCTGCCATACCGCCCGCGGCCGCAGTTTTTGCCGGTCATAGACCGGCGTATGGGCCTGCACGACGTTGCAGAAAATACCGCTCGCATCGTGCAGCGCCGCATCGGGGGGCGTTTCGGCCAGCACATAGCCAAGCCCGACGATGCCGGGCGCGCAAACGCTGCGGCAAGCCGACGTGACAGCGATCTCGCCCGGTTTCGACGGCCGCGAGAGCGAGTTCGAGGGCTGCCACGGCAGCGCCTGAAACTCGCCGGCATCGGCCGTGAACGTCACGAGCTTCATGGCCGAGCGTGCGCCATTCCCATTTGAATGAAATTTCGCGAGCCCCGCTTCGGCGGGAGAAACCGGCAGGCGGAACTCATTCGTGAACAGAACAAATCCCGCTTCGATGCGGAGCGCATCGGCGGCGATGAAGCCCGCAGGGCGCGCTGTTCCCGCAAGCAATCGCCGAAGCTTGCGGGCATATTCCTGCGCGACGATCAGCTCAAAACCTGCTTCGCCCGTGTATCCAAGCCGCCCGATACGGCACGGAATTCCCGCAATGTAACTGTCGGCAAACGAAAAATATTTCAGCGCGCGAATTTCCGAAGCCACGCCCAGAGCGCCGAGGACATCGAACGATGCCGGCCCCTGTAGTGCAATGACGGTGCTGTCGGGCGTGATATCGCTGACCCGCAGGTCTTCGCTCTGCATGCCGATAAGCGCCTCGATGTCTTGCGCCCGCCCGCTCATGACATCGAAGGAATCGGGGCCGTTGCGCCAGATCGTCAGATCGGAAAGCGCGTGGCCCTTGTCGTTAACCCGCAGCGCATAGGCGATCCGGCCGCCGGCAAGCGACGCCAGCGAGCGCGAGGCGAACTTTTCCACCGCTTTTTGCGCTCCGCTTCCGCTCACGCGTGCCGTAGCGACGAACGAAAAATCGAACAGGGCACAATCATTGCGGCAGGCCCTCGCCTCGCCGAGCGGATCGCCAAAATCTGTCCGAAGCTCGACGCCGTTGATGTTCACCTGGCTATTCTCCACACCGCTGTGAACAGAATGCCGCAACCGATCGCCACCAGCGCGGCCGAAACGATGCGCCGCAAGGTTTCGCGCGGCACGACATGCGCGAGCTTCGCGCCGTACCATGTGCCGATGGTCAGGGTGACGCCAAGGATCGCCGCAAGCACGAGATCGAGCGTGCCGTACATCAGGTTTCCGATCGTCGCCGCGATCGCGATTGGGATTTGAATGACCTGGCTCAATCCGACCGCGGTCAGCACCGGAACGCTCGCCGCGACCAGGATCGGCACCAGCACCAGCGGCCCGCCAGTCCCCGTCACTGACGAGACGAAGCCGGTGAATGCGCCGATGCCGAACATCGCCTTGCCCGATATGGCGTGCTGCGGGGCGTTCTCGACATGCGGTTTGCGCAGGGCATTCACCCCCGACAGCAGCGTCAGAAGGCCAAGGCCGATTTCAAGCCAGCGCGGATTGACGACGCTCACCGCCCAGGCGCCGGCAAACGCCGTCGGCGCCGCCGCGAGACACAACAGGCCCGACATGTCCCAGGGGATCGATTTGTGCTTTGCAAAAACGAACGTGCCCACCATTCCTGACAGGATGTAGGCGAAGATCGCCGCCGGGATCCCGATCTGGATCGGTATGCCGCCGAGAAAAACCAGCGCAGGCACGAGAATGACGCCGCCGATGCCGATGCAACCGATCATCAGGCCCGAAACGCCGCCAAGTATGGCGACCCAGATGAGTTCGAAAACCTGATATTGCATCCCCACAGTTCCCCCAAAAATTCCGCAACGCACCAAAGATGTGATCTATTTTGTGTTCGATAGCCTTAAATCGTGCCTATTTTAGATATGGTCTATAATGGCATTCTCCGGACGAACGGTTGGGCCTCGCCATGTTTATCAGACAGTTTCGTTACCTCGTTGCTGTCGCTGAAGAGCGCCATTTCGGACGCGCTGCGCACCGCTGCAACGTCACGCAACCCAGTCTCTCGAGCGGCATCAAGCAGCTCGAACTTGAGCTCGGCGTGCCGATTTTTCTGCGCGGACGCGGGCAGCGTTTCCAGGGACTGACCGCCGAAGGCGAGCGTGTCGCAAGCTGGTCGCGCGGCGTCCTCGCCTACTGCGACGCGATGCGCAAAGAAATCGCGATGATGAAGAAGGACCTGATCGGCCATCTGCGTCTTGGCGCGATGCCGTCGATGTCGCCGGTTCTGCCGTCGGTGTTGCAGGCTTTCCGCAGCGAATATCCCGGCGTGCGCGTCGACGTTCAGTTCATCGGCAACGAAGCGATGAAACTCGGGCTGAACAATTTCGCGCTCGACGTCGCGCTGACCTATCTCGACAAGGCCGACCTTGGCCGCAAGAACACGCTGCCGATCTACACCGAGCGCATGAGCCTCCTGGTGCCGGATACGCCGCAGTTCAAGAAAAAGAAAACCATCACCTGGCGCGAGGCCGCCGACGTTCCGCTTGCGATGCTTCGTCCTTCGATGCACGAGCGGCGCTTCATCGACCGCGTGTTCAAGAGTGTCGGCTGCTCGCCGGTCCCGCATGTCGAATCGGAATCGATCCTGCATCTGATGTTCCAGACGCAATGCACCGAACTCTGCACGATCATTCCTTCCCACTTCGCTCATATGCCCGGCCTTTTCAAAGGTACGCGGGCGCTTCCGCTGGTCGATCCGATCGTCAGCCAGGAGGTCGGTCTATTCTGGGCGGAAGGTGAGATCGTGCTGCCGATGGCGAACGCCTTCGTGACGATCCTCAAGGAATTCAGCAAGTCGGGTACGCTGCAAAAGCGCATCGAAGAGGACGATGAAGTCCCCCCTTCTCTCATTGAAGCATCCAAGAAACTGAAGCGGGCATAAGATACCGATTCATGCGGTGATGAACTGCGCCGCCGCAAGGCCGGGGCTGCTTTCCTTCGCCAGCTGCGACGCGCTCAGCACTTCGGGCTTCCGCCCGCCGGCTTTCGTCGCGAAAAAGTGCGGCTCGGTCTTTTCGTCGCCGATCACAAAACCGCAGCTCGTTTCCGGCTTGCCGTTCGATTCGTAAGCAAGCGTCAACGTTTGCGGCAGCGCCAGGATCCGCGCGCCGTGGCTCGCCGATGAAAGCACGGAAGCCGCATTGCGGCACCACACCACGAGCTTCGCCAGCCCCTCGCCGCAAGCTTCGGGCGAATGATCTTCGGCATCGCCGGTCATCAGGTTCGGCATCGCGTATGGCAGTTTCTTCGAGAATTTCGAGCGGTCGATGCCCCGGTGCAGGAGCTCGACCAGCAGCCACGCTTCGACCTTGGCCGGCGAATGTTCTTCCGGGTTGAAGATGTGCGGGACAAGCCGGCCATATTCGGAGAACTGCATCTCAAGATCGGCAAGACGCAATTCGAGCGCAAGATCCTTCTCGAAGGTCTGCGTGACGAAGGCCGGATTGGCCGAGCGGAATTCCAGCACGACCCGTTCTTCCGGCATCTTGCTCGTAACATAGCTATTGGCGATCCGCGCCAGCCATTGCGCGAGATTGAGCGTTTCCACGCGCGCCAGCGCGAATTCCTTTTCGCCGGCTTCGGGGATGTCTTCCCAGACAGGAACAGCCATCGCCGGTGTCACCTTCGCATTAGCCGAACTTGTCATATCGAATACTCCCTACGGTCATTCCGCTGCCAAGCAGGGTACGGATTGCGCCGTCCACCATCGGCGGCGGTCCCGCGATGTAGGCGATGGCGTTCTCGCCGCGATCGCCAAGGCCGTTCTTCGCGACCTCATGCACCATGCCGGCGGCGAGCTTCAGATTTGGATATTGCGCATGAACTTCGCTCACCGATTCTTCGTGCGAGAGCGCGATCGTCACTTCGAGATTGCCGTGCGAGCGCGCCACGAAATCCGCGAGCGGCGCGAGATAAAACGTGTCCTGGTGCGTCCGCACGCCGAAAAAGACCGTGCCCTTGTGGTTGCGGAAATAATCGGCATGCACGGCGTGTTCGAGAATGGACATCATACCCGCGACGCCAGAACCGCCCGCAATGCAAACGATGTCCTTGTCTTCGCTGGGCCGGAACACCGCCCGTCCGAGCGGCCCGAAAACGGTCACTGATTCCTCGGCCTTGCGATCGCCGAACAGCCAGGCGCTGAATTTGCCGTCGGCCTTCTGCTTCAGAACAAGCTGGATGTGATTCGAGGGCGACGTCGTGAAGTTCACCATTGAGTAAGCGCGGCCGCCTTCAAGGTCCGGCGTCTCGACGACGATGAACTGGCCGGCCTCGAACTCCATCGGCTCGGAGAGATGAAGGTCGAAATGCGCGACATCCTTCGTCAGCGGCTTGATGTTGCGGATCGTGCCGCTGCGCTTCGCCGGGCGGCCCGATTGCACGACCTTTAGCTCGGACGGCACCATCAGCGAGCAATCCGACAAGGGCCGCGTCTGGCACATCAGGATATCGCCCTTTTCGGGCTTGAGCCGCTTGCCGCCGGGCGCTTCTTTCCACAGCACCTCGTAGTCGCCGCCGACGACGCGCGCGCGGCAGGTGCCGCAGGTGCCGGTCGCGCATTCGTAGGGAAGCGTCAGCCCCTCGCGCAGGCCCGCATGCAGGATCGTTTCGCGCTCGCCGCAATCGAAGCTGTGTTCGCCGTTCTTACTCTGGACCGAGATTTTCATTCGACCACAAGCTCACTTGAAGAAATCGTCGTCGTCGCCGCCGCCCTCTTCATCGAAGTCGTAGATCAGCTCCTGATCGACATTGGCGAAGATCGCGCCGTTCTCTTCCTTCGATTCGTAAACCTTCAGGGTCTTCTCGGTTTCGGCGCCCTGCATCTCGAGCGTCTTCAGGTCCCACGCCCAAAGATGCTTCGAGCACGTCAGAGAACAACGCACGACGATTCCCGATTCTTCCAGCGGCTCTTCCATATGCGGGCAGAGCGGCGGGATGACGCGGAAGCCTTCGCCGTAGTTCACGACCAGAACATCAAAGCCGTTGACGTTGTACTTTTTGGTCGAATTGGCCGAGATTTCCGACGCGTCGCAAATTTTTGTCCAGCTCATTTTCGTTCTTTTCTGCCAGCGCGACGCTTAGATCGGCCAGTGCGAACCCTTGTCGAGCCGGCGATTCTCGAGGCGCACCTCGCGGCTGATGAATTTCGCCTTACCGTCCTTGATCTTCAGCGTATCGTTATATTTTCCGATCAGGAACAGGCGGCTTTCGCCCGCGTCGATGTGCGAATTGATGCCGTCGAGAAGGTTCTGATAGACGACGAACGAGCTCACCGCATGCGCGGTCGCATCGCCGTTCATCTCGACCGTATAAACCGAGGTATGCCGGGTCAGCGGCGAGTGATCGGTATTGTGCTTGGGGAGCAGCTTGACCAGGTTCTCGAGACCCTTCCGGTCGAGCGCGAGATAAGTCATGTCTTTATTGATTTCAGGGCTCCATGCCCGGATCGCATAGTGAAATTCTTCGTCGCACTCGTTCAGCCACCCGTCCCAATCCTGCTTGTCGAGCGAGATGGCGGAGCGATAGATGGCGTCACGAACAAGGTTGGCCGTTTCCACGTTAATTCCCCATAGCGTTACTGCACCCGGCTCGTTGGCGGCCGGAGATTTTTACGATTGACGATAGAAGGTCCGGCCGGCGGACGAACCGCCGGCCGGCTTCTGTTTATTCTGCTGCGACCGACGCGGCCTCGGCAAATGGCTTCTCCGGATGACTCGGCATCCGGTTCATCCAGCGGCCCCACTCTTCGTAGTAGTGGCGCATGCCGTTCTCGTCGTGGATCGTCTGGTTCTCGTGGCGCCCGATCAGCAGGCGGCGCGGCTCTGAACCGGTCTGCATCGCAGTGCCCTGACCCTGCACGCCGATCAGATCCTCGTGCAGGTTGCGGCCGAACGGGCCCCAGATCGAGTTGTGGTGGTCGATGCGGGTCTGCCGCTCTTCCGGCGTATCGCGCTTCAGGCCGAGACCGCGATACTCGATCATCACCTTATCCGGCCCGAGCGGCGTCACGATATCGCAACGCAGTGCCGAACCGCGCAGGTTGAAGTTCATGCCGGGGAACAGGTCGATCATGTACCACTGGTTCGGCGGCAAGTGCGGGAACGACAACGCCGCACGGCTGTCGAAGCCTTCGTACTTCTCGTAGTTCACTTCGAAGGTGCCGACCGTGATGTGACCGTGATCGAACGCCGAGTTCTTGCGCGCGAAATACGCGTCGTTAAAGCCGGTGACGCGGTTATGGTAGTGCATGAAGTCGTGATAAAATTCGCAGTTGGTGTCGTGCCACAACTTGTAGTTCGTGTTCACGATCGCCTTGTGATAATGGAAAACTTCGAGCGGCTCGGCGTCAATCGATTTGCGCAGGCAATCGAACGCCTTCGAGCCCCAGTCTTCCAGCGAGACGGCCGGGTTGTCGTCGAGGTTGACCCAGACGAAACCGCCGAATTTCACTTCGCAGCGCAACCGGCGAAGACCGATGTCTTCCTTGCACAGACGGTCCTGGTAGCCTTCCTTTTCGCGGCTGATGTAAACGCAATTGCCCTTCATGTCGTACTGCCAGGCATGGAACATGCAGGTCATACGCTTCGGATTGCCCGAGGGCTGGCCCTCAAGGAAGCTGCCGGAAGGACGGCGCTCGATGATCATGCCGCGGTGCGGGCAAACGTTCAGAAAGGCGCGGACTTCGTTATCCGGGCCGCGGCAAACGACGATCGGCTCGCGGGCGATGGAAAACGTACGGAAATCGTAGGGCTTGGACAGCTCCGATTCGTGGCAGACCGGAATCCACGTTTTCTTGAAGATTTTTTCGAGTTCTTCCTCGAAAATTTGCGGGTCCGAGTAAATCCGGCTGTCAACCCACTCGTTCATCTCGAGATTGGGTTCGCTGGTCCATTGGCGGTGGTTTTTGGCGACCATGGGCTTTCTCCTTGGGAGCAGAACGAGGCGATCAGTTCCTTGGTTCCGACTGTCCCCATCATACCTCTGTCACGATAACCTCTGCTAGCTTGGTAGAAATCGAATTTGTTTATCTACCTATAGACTGAACGAGGGGGTCCTCTCGTACGTAATTACGGTTACCCGGAGTTGCCAGAGCCTGGAATGCCAAGGCGGCGTAAATATAGCCGAGTCCTATCTTGGAATTTGCAGGAAAGATTTACCGCCGCCCGATGTCCGCTGCATGATTTCCGGGGGGACGCTTCGCATTCACCGAAAGTGTGTTTGCACTGTCTTGAAGCAAGCAGCTGCCCGCGAAGAAAGAAAAACGGATTCAGCGAACGGCAGCGCCAAAAATTGCTGTTCGAGATCCAACGGAGAGGAAAAAAATGACCGATACAACACTCAAAGCGGGTGGGGTTTCATCGTCTAAAGCCGCACCACCACACGCCGAAATTCACATCCCGTTTAAGGAAGCGTTTCTCGTCGCGCTTGCTGCGGGCCTGGGTTATGGCTTCGACGCCTACGCAGTGAACCTGTTTGGCATGCTGGCGCCTACTCTCGCCCATGACCTTGACATCTCGATGAAGACGATCGGCCTCATCGGTTCGATCTTCTTGATCGGTTACACCATCGGCACCATCGGCTTCGGCTTCCTCGCCGACCGAATCGGGCGCCGCGACGCTCTCGGCTGGTCGATCATCATCTACGGCCTCACCACCGCGCTCGGTGGTATCTCGACCAACCTCTACATCTTCACCTTCCTGCGCTTCCTGACCGGTATCGGCGGCGCGGGCGAACTCGCGGTCGGCGCGCCCTACACCGCCGAGATGTGGCCAAAGAAAGTACGCGCCATCGGCACCGGCGGCATCATGTTCTCGCTCTACTCCGCCGGTTACATCCTGGCCGCGGCGTGCGCGCTCTACATCGTGCCGCGCTGGGGCTGGCAGTGGGCCTTCGGCTTCGCGATCGTGCCGGCCATCGGCGTGTTCCTGCTTCGCCAGATGGTTCAGGAATCGGCCCGCTACAAGCACGCGGCTGCCGAGGTCGAGCACTTCATCAAGGTCGAAGGCAAGGCGCGTCCGCGGGTCAACATCTTCTCGATCCCGGGTGCGTGGCGCCGTATCATCGTAGGCTGGCTGCTCTATATCGCCAACGCCTGCGGCTATTGGGGCATCACCGTCTTCCTCACCACCTTCATGGTGAAGAAGTTCAACGTGACGCCGACCGACGCCATCTTCTACGCGATGATGTTCTACGTCGTGCAGTTCTTCCTCGCCTATGTCGGCACGGGTCTGTCGGACCTCGTCGGCCGGCGTCCGGCGGGCATCCTCGGCGCACTCATCATGATGGGCTGCACTGTTGTTGCCTCCCGCACCGATGATTTCCACACCTTCCTTGCATTCGGCGCCATCATGATCGGCATGCTGGGCTGGCTGTGGGGCGTCGGTGACACCTATCTCAGCGAGTTCTTCCGCACGAGCCTGCGCGCAA
>Ga0182747_1002765_pt1 | contig 12095 bp, 11 predicted proteins | sample eDN3rd30CBELigBY_FD_128526 | JGI IMG/M metagenome (GOLD analysis project Ga0182747, IMG submission 128526) | Enriched backyard soil microbial communities from Emeryville, California, USA - eDNA 3rd pass 30_C BE-Lig BY (version 2) (version 2) | ecosystem: Environmental > Terrestrial > Soil >...
AGGAAGCGCTCGGTGTCCTCGGTCTGCGCTCTCACTGAGAGGTCGGACGACAGCACGAGCACCCCGGGACCAGAGCGGGACGCGGCGGCAGGTCCGGTCGCCGAAGCCGCGAAGGTCTGTCCGACGCACCGCCGGATCCCCGCTGTCACTGCGTCGACCTCGGCCGCCAGCACCGACAGCTCACCTTCGTCGAACGTGGCGCCGCGGCGCCACAGATCCAGGAACGCCCAGCACCCGAATCGGTCACGGAATACGACCGATGCGACATCGGTGACACCGTGATCGGAAAGCAGCTCGCGCCATACCGCACTGCGCTCCGGTCGATCGCCCGTGGCCGCACGCAGACCTGCGACCGGGACGTCGAGCGAGGTCCACCGGTTCACCGTGGTCGAGTACTTCAGTTCGATCAGACGCGGCAGCTCTGCGAACACCGAGCCGACATCGGCCAGCGGGTCACTGCCGACCTCGGTCGCCGGGTCGGTGAGCAACCACACGAAGTCGTCGAAGCCGACCCGACGCCGGAACTCGTCGAGCACCCCCGACCGCAACGCCCGGGTGTCGGCTGCTGAACGACACAGGTCTGCGACGGACACCTCCGAATCGTACGAGGCGCCGACACACGCCTCCCCCAGCAAGCTGGGATGGTCACGCCACCCGGCGTTCCGTACGGTCCACTCATGGCAACCCTGCTCATCGAACACCGCATTACCGACTTCGACACCTGGGCTACCGCGTTCGAGTCGTTCGACGCCGCCCGCCACAACGCTGGTGTCCGAACTCACCGCGTGACGCGTCCCGTCGACGACGACCACTACGTCCTCATCGAGCTCGACTTCGACACTGTGGAAGCCGCCGAGAACTTCCGTCACTTCCTCCAGACAGCGATCTGGACCACCCCCGACAACGCACCCGCACTCGTCGGCACACCACGCACCCGCATCGTCGTGCCAGCCGACACCTCCCAGTAGCCGGCAAGACACGCCAATCCGACGCCGGCAGTGCGAAGGCGTCCGATTTCCTCGAGCCGCACGTTGCACACCGTCCCCACGATCCAACATCGGCTTCGGCCTCGCCCGTCGAGTGCACGGCGCGGATCAATCGTCGAAGGTCAACGACTCCGACAGCGACCGGTGAGCGGCGATGTCCGCTTGCAGCTCGGCGATCTTGCGTTCAGCAAGCGCGATCACATCAGCACCCGCGATGAACCGGCGTGGCGGTGGATCCTCCTCGGCGATCGTCACCAACGCGGCCGCCAGCTTGTTCGGGTCGCCAACCTGCTGGCCGTCCTGTGACTGCCACCAGACACGCTGCGCTGCGCTGCGCTCCGCTCCGCGTAGTCATCGACGCTGAACTCGGGCCACACGAGCGACGCGGCGCTCGCCAACCCAGTGCGGAAGAAGCCCGGGTTGACAATCGTCGTATGGATCCCGAATGGGGCGACCTCCGCCGACAACGCCGACATCCAGCCCTCCAGGCCGGCCTTCGACGCCGCGCACACCGACGAGTACTCGAACCCGATCAGACCGGCGCCCGACGAGATCGCGATCACGTGCCCGGAACGTTGTCGGCGCATCACCGGCAACACGGCGCGAGTCACGTTCATCGGACCGACCAGGTTCGCCGACAACTGCTGATCGAACTGCCCGGGCGACATCTCCTCGAAGAAGCCCTTGAACGACGCCCCGGCACTGTTCATCAACACATCGATGCGACCAAACCGCTCCACCGCCGCCTCCACCCCCGACAACGCGTCAGCAGTGCGAGTCACATCCAGCTGCACAGCGAGCACGTCGGACTCGTCGGCGAACACCCGCTCCACCTCATCGACACGTCGTCCGGTGGCGACCACGGCATGACCTGCTGCGACCGCCGCTCGCACGAACGACTCACCCATCCCCCGACCCGCACCGGTGATGAACCACACCCGTCGACCACCCACTCGGCACCTCCATACGCCTCGTCACCACCGTAACCCTGCTTCGCGACACCTCTGAGCAGGCGAGACCTTCGGGTTGCGGCCCAAGTGGTCTAGGCAGGAGTCGGCGTCCGTCTGCTCTCGTCGGTTCTCGTGGGCAGCCGTCCCAGTCGAAACGCGGGTCACCAGCACCGATCCAGTCGCACGAGCGCCAGCGACCACGGACGGATGCCCACGGGCGCCTACGCCATCGCGTGTTGACACGGCGTTGACAGCCGGCAACGGACGAGGCCCTCCCCGCCGGAGCGGAAAGGGCCTCTGACCTGGTGCTATTGGTGGCGGGGGCAGGATTTGAACCTGCGACCTTCGGGTTATGAGTCGGCCGCCAGTCATCGCGCCGCTCCTGGTAGACGGCCATCACTCCAGTTCAGCGCCGGTGCAGGGCTCCCCGCTGGTCCCCCTTGTCGACCGTGACTTACCGCTGTCCTGGTACATGGTTGGTACATGGAACCCTCCGGATCCGACGCCACGCACGGTGGCCGTCGCTCGAAGTCGGGCGGAGCGACGAACGCCGCTCGATCGATTCTCAGCGTACCGATCACGCTTCGCTGGCGCGGTCGGGGAGTCGTCTCCGGCGGTGCCGATGACAGGTGGCAGGGTCGGGCAGTAGCGTCGTGCCCGAAGGAGGCACCATGTCGGACCACGACTCGAACGACCACAACGTGACGAACGCCCAGCCGACGATCGCCGACCTCCTCCGAGGGGTGGAGCCAATGGGCGATCTCAGCGAGCTCGCGATCGACGACCTCACCCCTGCCGAGGAAGATGAGTTCTTCGCGATCCTCGAGCAGATCTGACCTCCCGACGACCGTCGTCGTCGACACGATGGTCGCGAGCGCGTGGCTCGGCCAGCGCCCCTCCCCACGCAAGGAGCGATGGGCGCCACTTCTCACCCGAGCGACGTGGGTGTTGCCGTTCGCCGTGGTCGCCGAGATGCGATTCGGACGTCATTGGGCGGTCGGGACCGACGAGCCGTGCAACTGAGGCGCGGAGGCATCGGATCGCGACCAGCTAACAAGCTCAAGCAGCTCGGAGATCATCTGAAGCTGTTCCTCGGTGAAGACTCTCAGCTCCTCACCGTCCTCGTCAACGCGCTGAAGCGAGGCCACCTCGTTCAGAAGCTCGTCCTGTGCTGCCTTGGGCACCTTTCCCAGGGCGGTAGCGACCAGGAGTTCTGGAACGAGGACAGCCATTTCGGACGTAGTCGATCCACCGAATCGGAGCAAGGAGGTCATGACCTCGCCCTGCTCGGTGGGATGCTCTCCCCACCAGGCCTCGCCGGGCTTGGTCCACCGGATGATCGCGGCGACAATCACGGCGTCGAAGTACGAGCGGGCAACTCGTGGGATGTCCACCATGAATCGTTGCGCCGAGCCGCTCTTGCCGTGCTTCAGCCTTTGCGTGTGGATCGCTGATCCGATAGCGGCGAAGACAACTGTCGCGCTGATCTCCCGTCCGTAGATGGATCGTTCTCGAACGCGCTGCTGTCCACCGTGGTGCTCGTTGGCCGCCCAGATTGCCGACTCCGGGTAGCGGTGGCCGGCCTCCTCGGACGTCGTGTTTGCTAGCCACGCGCGACGATTTGAGATTGCAGGGCCGCCAAGACCGGAGCGGACGAGCAGTTCGTGCTCCTCGCGCAATGGGGAACTCCACGGCAACCAGCTGAGCCATAGCGCCGCAAGGCGACCCGGTCTGAACGAGTTCCGAATCGCCTCCCATTCAGCAAACGTGGGAGGTCGGGCGTGGATGCACAGTCCATTGATAACTGGGTCGAGTCCGGGGTAGGCATCGATCACTGCGATTCGAAGAGACTTGAGTTGAGCTCCGGTGACAGAACCCAAGGCGAAGCAGAGGACGATGTCGCTGTCTGTGCGAGCGTCGTCGCCCGCCAGGGCCTCCGCGTTGAAATGAAGCCGCGAGGTGGAGATTCCTAGCCGTTCGAGAACACGAACGACGGCGTCCCTCCGAGGTTCGTCGCCGGCATCACAGAGAACCACGGTCGACGGGACGCACCTGCCAATCACATCGGTGACGTACTCGTCATGCGATCGCTGATTCGTCGACCGATGGTCAGATCGAGACAGGGCGGCAACCCGATCCGATACAGCATCGGGCAAAGACTCCGGTGTCGCTGTCAAACGATCGAAGTCGATCCGGACGCCCAGCGGAACTCGCTCGGCGCGAGCAAGATTGTCGCCCGCGGGTAGCGACTCGACTCGCACTGCGTCGGCGGAGGAACACAACTCCCAGAATCCAGCGTTTACGGTTTGGTCGGTCGAGGGCATGTAGGTCGACGGCAGCGGCTCAGCGATCGGGAGGAACGACCTCTCGTCAATGCGGACGGCGTGAGCGACCGCCGGGTCCTGGCACCACCGACACGTTCCGGGGTCGTCCGATGGCGACGAGCACTCGTTCTCCAGCCACACGTGCGCCGATCGGTTGTGCGGCACTGGCACGACGCGTGCGCCAACTCGCGATTCGACGATGACGTCCAGCGTCCACGAGTCCGGTGCGTACTTCTGAAGCGCACTTTCAAAGTCGCTCTGCGTCCTCCCGGTGGAGTTGACGGACAGGCACGCAAGAACGCTGCCCCTGTCGGCCGCCGACTCGACTGCTCGGGAAACCTCCAACCGACTCCTCGGATACCGGTCGAGAACCACAGTAGGCCCGAGGTCAAACCCGCTGGCCGCTGCGAACGCCTCGAGTTGCGCTGCAATAGGTGCGAGCGTGGTTGTGTCGAGGACGATCCCAGAGTTGGGGCGAAGTCGACTGGCTAGCCACGCCGACATGCACCAGATGTCCCGGGGGGACCGGAATGCGTTGGCGATTCTCACGAACTCGCGGGAGTGGCTGCCCGAAGGCAGACGGAAGTGATGAGTCGCTGGTCTGATCACTGCACCGCCCTCCGCGACCAGTGCTCGGGTCTCGATCGCCCTGACCAGCAGCGGCAGCAGCGGTGGACCGCTGTCGTCGTCACCGACAACTCGGGGTGGCTCGCCCACGACGTGAACCAACACAGCTATCGCCTGTGGTGAGCCGAGCGTGGCCGATCGTTCACGTGCTTCCACGAGGAACTCGTTGACGCCAACGGGCGACGAGGCGCCGTCCGTCACTATTTCAGGCCACACGAACACGACCCGATCGGTCCCAGCCATGCGGTCTGGCACGTCATGAAGGGCGCTCCATGCGAGTCTGAGGTCGTCAACGGTTCGGAAGCTCAGATCGACGACGGTTGTGTTCAGGCCGCCAGGCATCCCAGTTTGCAGACCAAAGGATTGCAGCGGAGCATGCCGACTATCTGTGACGCGCATGTATCGCGCTACTGACCCGCCCATCCCTGAACGAGACTACGCGCCGAGAAGAGCGAGTTCGTCGTCCGGAGCTTCAAACAGGGTCGGGTCTTGCCTCGCCAGAGCAGGGAGATTCAGCTTGCCGACCGCCAACGTGCCTACCACGGCAAGCGCGACTTCCTGCACGTCGGCGCGCCCGTTGCTTCCGATCGAGACCCGAAGGGATCGATTTCGCTCCGGGAATAGCTCGGTGTACATCGTGAATGATGAACCGGGGTTGCCGCTGATCACCCGACCGACATGCGTGAGACCCCGTCCACGATCGCCGTATGAGAGCCGTCCCTCGAAGGCGAACCGAACGGCGGACTCACCGTTCAGATCGGCACGGCGCGCCTTTATCGACTTAGGCAGGCCGATCCCGTTGTCCATCACTATCAGCCTGAACCGATCGTGGCTACGGTCCCCTCCGCCCGACGTGGTCATCAGCTGAGCCACCGAACGAGCTTCCCGACCGGTGCGGTCCACGTGCGCATGATCTCCGACGTTCTCGACAAGCTCGCTCATCGCCGTCTCAAGGTCCCGCATCGCCCGACTCCGGTCGGCCGACCGACCACGCGCAACGAACAGCCGACCCAACCAGGGATCGACAATGCCACGAACGTCGCGCTGCAAATCCGTCGATGCACGCCGATGTGGGTCGACCAAGGTCATGAGGTGTCGCTGGACCGGATCTTGTGTGTCCGGAGCTGCAAGGATTCGGGCGCGTTGCGCAGCGTCGTGAGGGTCCCAGAACTCGGCCCACCGCCTCAGCGCAGGATGTACCTCAACAAGTTCGGTCCGCATCGCTAGAACGGCGAGAAGCGGGGTGCGTGCTAACTGCACCTGCAGCGAGGGCGAGGAAGGCAAAGTCAGTTCGACACGCCGATCCCCCGGGAGCGCCGAGAGAAGATTGGCGAGCAACGCCGTAAGGGTGGCGTCGATCCTCAGACGCTCCGCCCGGTCTAGCTGCTCAGCAGACTCCTCCAAGAGGAGCTGGACATCACTGGCGGTAGCTAGCGGGGCAAACACGTCCGCTGGCTCGCGTTGATGCTCCGTAGGAACAATGAACAGATCCTTCAGAGTGATGACCGCCATACGAGCTTCCGTTCCAACGACTTCGCCAGCGAGGCTACGCGATCTACCGACCGTACGTCGTCGGCCGTTCTGGAGTTGGATCCTGCGCAGGCTCTCGGACTCGGCGCTCCGCCCGTGCGCGGGATCAGGCGACCCGTTGGGTTCTGGAGGTGGGGTGGGGCGAGGCGGTCCCGAGTGGCTGGTCGGTGCTGCACATACGGGCCGCTCTGGGACATGCTGCCGTCATGCAGCATGTGGCGGGCGGACGCAGGGCGAGGGCGGGTGTCATCGCGCGCCTGCGTCGCTGCACCCGCGACCGTGGGGTTGCCTCATGGTCCGACCATCGTGTGCAGGATTCGGCGGGAATGAACTAGTGGCGAATGGAGAGCTGAATGCCGAAGGCTGATGCCAACTTTGAGCTCGGCGAGGAAGCGCTCGCGGCCGTAGATGCCGCTGCGCGCGATGCGCGTTGGATCTTTCGTGTTCCTCCCAAGGACTTCGGGATTGACTTCGAGGCGGAGTTCACGGCGCCTGACCGCACGGTGACCGGCGTGATTGTCAAGGGTCAGGTGAAGGGAACTGGCCGACGTGACGACCCGCCGAGGCTCCGACTCTCGACCGACCACATCGAGACCTGGCGCAACATGGACGTCCCGGTGCTTGTCGTCAGGTATCGGCGTAGCGACCGGTCTCTCTGGTGGCTGTGGGCTCACGACCCCCTGATCCACCTGCGCGGACGCGGCGACCAGAAGACAATCACGATCACGTTGCTGCCGGCGATGCGCTGGACGAGCGACACATCCCGAGTCATCGAACGCGATGTCCTTCAGTGGCGGGCACGAAGGCGTGGGCATCTCGAGTTGCCGCTCCGCGTCCGGTTCGAGGCGGCGGGTGTCCCCCCGAGCGTCTTTGATCAGGTCGTCGAGCAGGTTCGAGCGACCTGTCGCCCGATTCCCCACCTCATCAAACTGATCGACGAGGACGACGATCCGCACTGCGCAGCGGTCATCGAGATCACGTCCCAACTCGTTCGGGCACGGCTCCCGATCGGGGCATCCGATGCGTTGCCGTTGCATCCGGTCAACGACCACACGGGGCCCGACGCCGTAGCGATGGTCGCCCACGCCCTCTACCGCGAGGGCACCTATTCGTCACGTGCAGCGTCGCTCATGGCCGTCGTCGCCGAACACACTCGGCTCGTCCGGTTCACGGAGCCCGATCAACCAGGGGTGCCTACCCACGGTCCGCTCCCCTACCAGGTCGCAACGATGCTCGCCCGTGAGGGCCACCTGGACGTCGTGAGCCGAATCGCCAAGCTGCTAAGGGCAGAGCGCAACGCTGAGGCGTCGTTCGCTGTTGAGCTGGCTTCAGCTCAGGCTGGACGCGACCCAGCCGCCGTCGAGGGGCGCGATCCCGCACACCTGGCCGGGCTCGCCCGCGACCTCGAGGCGGCGGGCGACCGAGTGGGCGCAGCTCAGACGTGGCTCCGACTCGCTGCAGTCAGAATGGGAGAGTCTCTACCTGCCGACGCGGTCGAAGCGCTCGACGCAGCGGCCGCCGCCGAGCCGAGATATGCCGAGCGCTCGGACTGGTGGGAGCAGCGCGGTGCTGCGAGCGTGTCGGCGTTGAATCTCGACGAAGGGATACGCAGCTATAGAAGAGCGGTCGAACTCGGGTCGGTGACATCACGCGGTCGGCTCGGCCACGCGCTGCTTCTACACGGCCGCTACCACGACGCATTGGTTCAACTCGCAGAGGTAGTGGAGGACGAGGACGCAACGGCTCCCCAGTGGCGACTCGCCTTACACGCCGCAGTCGTTGCCGCGAGCCAGACTCCCAATCAGCGCCGCCGCGCCGCGGAGGCACACGAGGCTCTGCTTGCGGTCAACAAGACGGCGATCGAGTTGCTAGAGCTCGATGCGATCAATGCCGAGACGTGGTGGGCCATCGCTGAGATGGCTGGATTCGACAGTGAAGAGTCTGCGCTCCCGCTGCTGATGTTCTGTGCACTCTTTCCCGAGGACCTGGAGCGCGTCGCGGTCGCTCTCGTCACGCTGCTCGGTCCCATCGGCGAGCCGGTTCGGGAGCTCGTGAACGACGTCGTCACGGTAGCGCGCCGGTCCGACGGGTTCGTTCGCGAGCTGCGGGAGGCGGCCGGCGCAAACCGCGCAACGGAAACCATCAGTGCGTTCCGATCTGCCCCGATCGACCCAGACCCGACGCACAACACGATGGCGATCTACTTGCTGGACTCACACGATTCAGTGGTGCCAACGCACCGGATCGACGTCAACAGGGCACTCCCACCACGGCCCCGCCTGTAGAAGCATGCTGCTGAAGTCCTGCCACGGCGTCGTTCACGAGACCTCGTTCGAGCGTCCTACCGAGCGAGACAGCTCGGGCGCAGTTGATCTTCGGGTTGGTTCCGAAGCGGTCACGGCCGACGAACACCGCATGGCGTACATCATCGAACGGAAGTCGCAGTTCTACGTCGTCGCGTACGACGGGGTTGACCCTCGCACCAATAAGGAGCGGAGACGTTGGCACGCGGCTGGCAGATCTCGCGCAGACGCCGAGGCGATCGCCGCGCGACTCACCGTTGCACGAGCCGGTGCCCTTGAGCGGACCACGTCCGCACTGACGGTCCAGGAGTATTTGGTCGAGCAGTGGATGCCGCGACGACATCGCGAGCTGCAGCCGTCAACGGCCAAGCGGTACGAGTGGATGATCCACAACTACCTCACGCCGGCGATCGGCGCTCTCCGGCTCAACGCGTTGCGGGCCGAGCACCTCGATCGCCTGTACGTCGAGCTGCTCGACCACGGCGGCGCCAACGGCAGACCGCTCTCACCGAAGACTGTCTACGACGCTCACGTGGTGATCCGCTCCGCACTCCGCGTCGCGGTCGCCCGTCACCTCGTCGACCGCAACGTCGCGCACGACGCCCGGCCACCACGCAACTCGAGGCGGTCACGGCCGACCCCGGAGGTCTGGACCGCCGCTCAACTCTCCCAGTTCCTCAGCCACACGGCACATCTGCGTCTGTACCCGGCGCTGCATCTGGCGGCGACGACTGGCATGCGACGAGGTGAAGTCGTTGGACTCCGCTGGGGTGACTGGAACCGGCAAACCCACCGGCTCTCGATCGCCCGCAGCCGCCAAGCGATCCCCGGCGGCACCGTCGAAGTCCCGACCAAGACGGCCGCCAGCCGACGACCCGTCGACCTCGACGAAGGCACCGAGCGCGTCCTCGCCGCATGGCAACGCCGTCAAGCACGCGACGGTCACCCGACCGGACTCGGCGATCCAATGTTCACCAACACCCACGGACAGCCGATCAACCCGCAATCGCTCGCCCAGCTGTTCGACCGCAAGGTCCGCAGCAGCGGACTTCCCCGCATTCGGTTCCACGACCTGCGACACACCCACGCGTCGCTGCTCGCAGCGACCGGCGAGCCGATCAAGGTCGTCTCGGAACGGCTCGGACACGCCCACCCTGGGTTCACCATGGACACCTACCAACACGTCATGCCAGGCATGGGAGCCAGCGCCGCGATCACCTTCGCCGCGTTGTTGAGCGGCGCGACCGCCGAGGCCCACCGGCGCGCCGCCGGTCATCGACGTGTGGTCGTCGGTAGACGATCTACCGGGCCAGTCACGCGAACCGCCAGGTCACGGCACCGCGCGGTCACCGACCGGTAGACGCTCTCGGTAGACGAACGGAGAAAGCCCTGGCGGATCTTGCGATCTACCAGGGCTTTCCTGAGTGGCGGGGGCAGGATTTGAACCTGCGACCTTCGGGTTATGAGCCCGACGAGCTACCGGACTGCTCCACCCCGCGTCGGAGTGGGTGCCTACGATACGGCGCCTCGGACGACCTGACAACCCCCGAAACGTGTAGCCACGGAAACCATTTCCGCTACTATCGAACTATGTCTGGTGAGCCGGTGGACCTGCTCGGTGATCCCGCCGATCTGGAACGGCTGCGCGTCGTGTTGATCCGGCTCACGCGACGCATCCGGGCCAGCGCGCACGACACGATCACCGCTTCGCAGCGGTCCACGCTCGGCACCATCTACATGCACGGGCCCACCACGATCGGGCAGATCGCCGAGTACGAGCACGTCCAGCCACCGTCGGCGAGCAAGGTCGTCGCCGCGCTCGAACAGATGGGCCTCGTCGAACGCAGCGCCGACCCGAACGACCGCCGCTGCTCGTTGATCTCGCTCACCGCCCACGGCCACGACTCCGTCAACGAGATGCGTGTCGCCGGCCTCGGGTTCCTGGCCGGTCGCCTGGCCGAACTCGACCCCCACGACCTGGCAACGCTCGAGGGCAGCCTCCCGGCCCTCGAGCGTTTGCTGGGTTCGACCGACGACGAACCGGTAGTTCCGGCCGCGACAGCCGACGATCACGCCGCCGCGCAACGTCGGTAACACGCTTGCCGGTATCCGGTCCGCGGTCTGTCCCGAGGCCCCACCAGAGCGCACTAACGTCCCGCGGGTGAAGTTCCGCAACGACGCCGAACACACCCGCTACGTACTCGAAGACGACGGTCCCGACGGCCGCCGTGTCGTCGCCCTCACCGAGTACCACGACCGCCACGACCGGCTGATCTTCCCGCACACCGAGGTCGACCCCGACTACGAGGGCCAGGGTCTCGCGGGCAAACTCGTCCGCCAGGCGCTCGACGACGTGCGCACGCTCGGCCGGCTGATCGTGCCGACGTGCCCCTACGTGCGCGGCTGGATCGAACGCCACCCCGAGTACGACGACCTGGTCGACCACGAGTTGACCGACCGCTACCTCGAGCAGATGGGGGCCTGACGTGCTGATCGGCGTACCCACCGAGATCAAGAACAACGAGCGTCGAGTGGGGATGACCCCCGAGGCCGTCAAGGAAGTCGTCGCCCACGGCCACACCGTGCACGTGCAAGCCGGTGCCGGCCTCGGCATCGGTGCCTCCGACATCGACTACCAGGCCGCCGGCGCGCACACCGTGCCCACCGCGGCCGACGCCTACGCCGCCGAACTGGTCGTCAAGGTCAAAGAGCCGCAGGCCGACGAGCGCGCTCGCCTGCGGCCCGGGCAAACACTCTTCACCTACCTCCACCTCGCCCCCGACCCCGAACAGACCAGCGACCTCGTCTCGTCCGGTGTCACCGCCGTCGCCTACGAGACCGTCACCGACACCAAGGGCGGCTTGCCGCTGCTCGCCCCGATGTCGCAGGTGGCCGGCCGGTTGGCCGTGCAGGCCGGCGCACACGCACTTGAAAGCCCCCAGGGAGGGCGCGGCATCCTGCTCGGCGGCGTTCCCGGCGTGCCCCCGGCCGACGTGCTGATCATCGGCGGCGGGGTGGCCGGCTCGAACGCGGCCACCATCGCCTTCGGCATGGGCGCCAAGGTGACCGTGCTCGACCGCAACCCGGCCGTGCTCGAACGCCTCGACGAACGCTTCGGCAGCCAAGTCACCACCGAGTACGCCACCCGCTCGGCGATCGAAAAGCACCTGCCCCGCGCCGAACTGGTGATCGGCGCCGTACTGCTGAGGGGTGCCCGCGCACCACGCCTGATCTACCAAGCCGACCTGGCGCTGATGCAGCCCGGCTCGGTGTTAGTCGACATCTCGATCGACCAGGGCGGCTGCTTCGAGACGTCGCGAGCCACCACCCACACCGACCCGACCTACGTCGTCGACGGGGTGGTCCACTACTGCG
>Ga0182747_1002767_pt1 | contig 12088 bp, 10 predicted proteins | sample eDN3rd30CBELigBY_FD_128526 | JGI IMG/M metagenome (GOLD analysis project Ga0182747, IMG submission 128526) | Enriched backyard soil microbial communities from Emeryville, California, USA - eDNA 3rd pass 30_C BE-Lig BY (version 2) (version 2) | ecosystem: Environmental > Terrestrial > Soil >...
AACTCATTTACTCCTCCTCGGATGCTGCGTCCGCCGCTGCCCGGGCGAGGTTGGCAGCCGAGTTGGCAGCGGCCTCAGCGGCGTGCTGGAGGGTTTTCGGCAGTCGGTAACCGAAACGCTCCGCAGCGTCAGGTGTCGCGAAGTAAATCTCCGCGATCGTGTTGTTGTAGTTCGGGGACTCGATCGGGTGGTAAATCTTCGAACTGGCATTGCCCTTGATGGAGAAGCCATCCGGAACAACATTATTGCCGTCACCAGCAACCCAGTCGGAACCTTCACCCTCTTCCGGCAACTTGCTGGCCGCGGTGCGGTGGGTGGTCGGGCCGTCGGCTGGAGCCGGGGCTTCCTCCCCCTCAATCTTCTCGGCGACTTCTGCGGTTTCGGCCTCGACATCGGTGTCTGGCGCGGTTGCTTCGCTGGCCGGGGCGGTGTTGTCCGCCTCACCGGATTCTGCATCGGCCGTCTCAGTGGAAGTAGCATCTGCATCGGATGCCGGAGCTTCGGACACTTCCTCGGTGCTGGCTGCCTGAGCCGTCGCGGTATCCGGGGTGGTTACCTCCGCTTCGCCTGCCGGAGCTTCCTGGTCGGTGGACTCCTCGTGCTGACCCGTGTCCTTTTCGCCCGCCTTCGGATCGTCGATGACGAGAAGGTAGCGGATCACCTGCGTATCCAGCTTGAGTTCTCGCTCGATTCCGGAAATGGCATCGGGGGTCGCGTCAAAATGGGTAACGACGTAGTAGCCGTCGCGAAAATCAACGTTGTTGAAGCGCATCGTATAGGCGAGGCGGCGGCGTCCCCAAGGAGAATCGGTCAGGGTCTCCTTGACTTCGCCATTTTCGGCGGCGATGAAACCATTGATCCGGTCGATTGCCGCCTGGGTGTCTTCTTCCGGCATATCCGGAATGAGAACGGACATGAGTTCATACGCGCGCGGATCCCGAGTATCGTTTACCAAAAGAGTTTCCTTCCTCTGGGTTTCCACCGTTGTGCCAAATGTCGGTCGCGGTGGAGAAAGGCTGCGGGACAGTTCCCGCAAACACAAAACATGACAAAAGAATCCATGCCAAGCATGGCTTCGACAGGCGAGTATACCATTACCGGCCCCGAACGATCTCGCTTTCGCATGTCTCCATTCTGCGCACTGCCTTTGACGCGATTCGCCCGGTTTGCCATCCATGCCGTTCGTAGAACTGGCCCTCGTGGCCAGTTTCCGCCGCCACCTGCGCGTAGTGGGCACGGAGGTCGGCCACGAGGGCCGACCGTACGAGACGACTGACGGCCATGGGGACACACGGATGCGAACTCTGCAGCACGCGTCTGGTGGCCGGTCATCGCCCATCGGCGCCGCAGGTGCCGATACCGCGATTGCCTCACTCCAATTTCCCACCTCCGCCCAAAAAACCGTCCTGCCGAGCGACGTCGAGGCATCTTGGGATCACCGGCAACCCGTCATCCGGCAGGAAGTGGCGCACTTCTGCTTGCTGGATGCGTATATAGGGGTAGGGGACATCGCACCTGCTGCGAGACACCCCAGCAAGGCTGCCAGAAATCACCCGCCAGTGGCAGCCTTGAAATCCCGATGATGGCGGGGAAAACGGGCAAGGCTGCCAGAATGCCACATCAATTCAATTCTGGCAGCCTTGACCACGTGTTCACCTGGAAAGGAAGGTGGGAAGCCCGGACAAGGGTGGGGCTGGAGCGGGTTTCCGGACGCAAAATACGGGAGGCCCTGACTACTCAGGACCTCCCGCATGGGCACCTATCCCGGAATTCGCCTTAGAGCTTGCGCCAATAGGGACACCATTACGGCTTGCGAACGGGTCGGTCGTCCCAGCGATAGCGGGTCCAGCCCTCACGCACCAGCCGCCGGACGATGATGACCACGGCTGAGAATGCCAGCCAGAACTCGACAACGACTGCTCGGCGTTCGGTGCACCAGACCAGTTTCTTGTGGGCATTGGTCCAGGCGTTGGTCCGCTCGACCGGCCAGCGCGACGACGCCGCGATCGGTGCCGGGGCCCCGCGCCGGGCAATCTCGGCCGCCAGGCCCCGCGCGGTCAATCGTTCGCGCGTGATGCCAGAATCATAGCCGCGATCCAGATGGACGGTCATCTGCCTGGGCAAAGGACCGAGACGATCCAGTGTCGTCAGGGTCGGATCCAGCAGCGGCGAGTCGTGCCGGTTCGCCGGGGCCGCCACCGTCCCCAGCGGGATACCGCTCGCATCCACGACGGTGGAGCGTTTGAGCCCGCCTTTGCCCCGATCCACGGGGGTTCTGCCCGCCAGCTCCCCGCCACATGGCGCTTTGGTGAGGCACCCATCGACGGCGATATCCGCCAGTTCCAGACCAATCATCCGGTCATAGGCGTCCAGCACCAGCAGCCGCAACGTCTCCATCAGGCCAGCCGCGATCCACTCGTCACGGCGACGTCGGAGCGTGGTGGCCGAGCAGGTGGCATCGGCGATCCGCGCATACGCACACCCGAAGACGAGCACCTGCACGAGCTTGTCAAAGACGAGGCGGTCGGGGATGCGGGGGCGATGACACCCAAGGGGGTGCTGCCCGGAACGCGTCGGGAGCAGCGCGGAGAACTGGTCCCAGAGGGGCTCGATGATGCATGCTTCCAGCGCGGGCACGGGGCGGCTCCTTCACACGAAAAGCTTGAAGATCTTCTCGTATGATCGGACGTCCCGTGCCTGCCTGTCATGAACTGATCAGCACCCTATTGGCGCGAGCTCTTATACGGCGCTTTCGGTAAGCGCGGCCTTGAGCGTAAGACCCAGCAGCCCAGCAAGATTCCGAAGTTCGGTCTGGGCATTGCTGACGTCCGTCTGGGGCTCGGCAGCGAGAATTGCGCTGGCGATGGTATCAAGGGCCTCGACGGCAGCGGGGGTGTCGAGATCGTTGTCCATGGCGTGGAAGTACACGTCGACCTGGCCACTGACATCCAATGGCTCACCGGCACCAGATTCCCGCTGCGAGGCATCCCTGAGCCGGTCAGCGGCTTTCTGCCACTCGGACATCTCACCGTCAAGGAAGAGCCACGATGTTCGGTAGTGGTGATCGAGCAGGTAGAGGCGGACCGCATCGGATGAATATGACTTGAGCAGATCCTTGACGTAGACGAGATTCCCCAGGGATTTACTCATCTTCTCGCCCTGATACTCGGTCATACCGACATGCATCCAGTACCGGACGAACGGCTTGACACCGGTGACGTTTTCCGATTGGGCGATTTCGCATTCGTGGTGAGGGAAGACAAGGTCGTATCCACCGCCGTGGATATCGATTTGAGGTCCGAGGTAACGTGTTGCCATGGCACTACATTCAATGTGCCAACCAGGTCGTCCTTCACCCCAGGGTGACGTCCAGGTGGGTTCCCCCGGCGCGGCCGCCTGCCACAGGACAAAATCCAGGGGATCCTTCTTGTTGGGATCATCCGGATTGTTCCCTCGCTCATTGGCAACCGGTAGCATCTCCGATCGATCGAAGTGGCTGAGCTTGCCGAATTCCGGATCGCTGGAGACGGAGAAGTACACGCTGCCGTTGACCTCGTAGGCAACACCATCTTCCAGAAGCTTCTCGACGCTCTGGATGATTTCGGCGATGTGATCCGTGGCGGCGACGTAATGGTCGAAATCAACGGCATTCAGGTTCCTGAGATCTTCAAGGAACTGTTTGGTTTCCCGCGTGCCAAGCTCGCGCCAGTCGAGACCAAGTTCCTTCGCCTTGCGCAGAACGTCATCGTCAATGTCGGTGACGTTCTGGACGTAGGTAACGTCGTATCCCTTGAACCGGAGATAGCGGACCAGCACGTCGAAGGTGAGGAAGGTGAATGCATGACCAATGTGGGTCGTGTCATAAGGTGTCACGCCGCATACGTAAATGCCAACTTTGCCGTCCCGGGCGGTGAATTCCTCAATGGTTTGCGATTGCGTGTTGAAAAGCCTCATCTCGCTGGTGGCTCCATGGTTCTTGGTCGGTATTGGCCGACTGTCAATACTGTCGCATCGGTAGTTCATAACAAAAGCATACTAGCATCCAATCAGAAAACCGGCGAGGGGCAATTGGTTGTGAGCGCAGACCGGGTTTGGTCCCCGGTGCATGCGCGGTTTCACGGCTCGGTCGCGGCGCATATAAGAGAGGAGTCAGTTACTGTCTGCGTGCTATCCTCAAGGCGTTGATGGTGGTTGTCAGTTTTCAGTTGAAGACAAACGCGATGACCTGACGCCGGAGGATTTGCCCGATACTCCACCGTCCAGCGGTATCAGCGAACCGGGCGTAATGATGGCGATATTCCCCAATCCGTGTACCGAGGTAGATAGAACGTGTTGCTGATTCGTGGAATCCAGTTCTTGCCCCGATTTCTGCGATTTGCTGTCGCAAGCCTGTTGCTTGCCCTGTCGATCGTCCTTGCACCAATGGCTGGCGCGCAGGACGCAACTCCGGGAGTGCTGCCCGGGCAGGATCCCAATGCTCCGTGCTCCAATGGGAGACTTCGCATCGGTGATCTGGCGATTGTCAATCAGTCGCTGGAGCAGGGAGTTAAACAGGCAACTGAGGAAGCCCGCAACTGGCAGGCGGACTCCCGTCTTTACACCCTTCGGCTGGGGTGCCCCTTGCTGACGTCTGGCTATCAGTGGGAGGGGGTGTTCTTTTCGGAGACGGCACAGGCATTTTATTCGACAGACACCGGTGTGGTGGAAGCCGTGAATGATGAGCCATCCACGATCCCGGTACTTGATCCTGCGGGGATTGACTTGCAGGAGACCTACCGATCATTGATCAGGGCAGGATTTACGGATGACTTGCTGCTTGGTGCTGCCGGTGGCGTGACGATACGTTACAGCACGGATACGCATCCGTTCGGTCCGGATTCCGCTCCGAGAAATCAGGTCTATGCTCACGTGGCGGTGGAGATGAGCGGTCAGGTGACCGATGTTTGGGTATCGATGGCGGACGGTACGATTTTTCGCTATTTGAGATAGAAGGGGACAGGAGTATCTTGGATTTGACGTCTTCTCCCGAACTGGAGCACGCGGCGCGATTATGTGCCCGGGCATTGGCACAGGCACCTGCCGGGCTGTTTTCCGATTTCGATGGCACGCTGAGTGAAATTGCCCCGACACCCGCCGAAGCGGTGTTTTACGCCGGCGCGCGGGATGCCCTCGAGCGCGCAGCCTTGAGCGTCGATCTTGCGGGGATCATCACGGGTCGTGCGGTAGATGACGTCCTGGCCAGGGTGGATGTGCCGGGGTTATTGATCGTGGGGAATCACGGGCTGGAGTGGTACGACGATGGTCATCGCATCGATCATGAAGCCGGGATTGCCGCCGAAGACGCCATCAAGCGAACGCTGGTACGGACCCGGGAGCGCCTCGCTCCGCTGGTTTCAACCGAGGGAATGATCTTCGAGGACAAGCGGTTGTCCGCTTCCATCCATTACCGGAACGCGGAAGACCCGGTGGCGGTGGGATTGCAGTTGCTGCCGATCGTGGAAGAGGAAGCGGAGCGCAATGGCTTGCGCATTTCCGGCGGCAAGATGCTGGTGGAATTGCGGCCGATGGCAATTGTCAGCAAGGGAACCGCGCTCGAGCAGATCGTACGATCGCGCGGGTTGCGAAGTGCCGTGTTCTTTGGCGATGATGTCACCGATGTCGATGGATTCCGGGCGCTGCATCGCATCCGGGAAGAGGGGCAGGTCGAGACGGTCGCCGTTGCGATCCGTTCACCGGATGTGCATCCGGATGTGATCGCCGAGGCGGATGTCGTTCTGGACGGAGTGCCTGACATGGTAGTTGTCCTCAATCGCATCGCGGAATTGGTTACTGTTGGAAGGAAGGCTTGATTGAAGCGTTTCCACACACAATCATGCATCGTGCTGTTGACATTGATCGTGGTTCTTACACCCTTGCTGGCCAGCGCGCAGACTGGTGATGAGGTCACGTTGCCGCCGTGGCGACGTGGATTGCCTGGTGGCCGGGAGGTGACGACAATCTTCGTCGGCGAGACATCGCTGGATGTCGACCTGGCGATTGATGGAGCGCAGCAATCCCTGGGACTTGGTTATCGCAATGGTCTGGAGCCGGGTACGGGGATGCTGTTTGTCGGGACGGATCCCATGCCCCGGACATTCTGGATGAAGGGGATGCGGTTTTGCCTGGATATTATCTGGATCGAGGGTGGGGAAATCACGGGTGCGGCCGAGAGCGTGTGCCCCGATCCCGCCGGAACGGATGATGTTGACCGGGCGAGATTTTCCTCACCCGGTCCAGTGACGTATGTCCTTGAAGTGCCCGCTGGCTGGCTGGCCGATCATGGATATGGGCCAGGAACTGCCGTGGATCTTTCGCAGGTGCCATAGTGCTCTGTCATGACTCAAATGCTGCGTGTGCCCGGCAGTATCTGGTGGGTTGCTTGCGCTTTTCGGCAGGGGCCTCATTCAAGGACCCTCGCAGCTGCGGACGGTGGTCTCCCACCTGCCAGGAAACGATCTGGTAGGGGAGACCCTTGTGGTCTCCTGAAGTCGAGCGTGAAATCGGGTGATTGCCGAGTCCCCGGAGAGGGGATACGGAGTCCGGATGAACCCTTGGCGTGTGTCGCATCGGTTTGCATCGTCTCGGTGTCCCGCAGCTGCGGCCGGTGCCCGGGATCCCGATACCCCCCGACGAATCAACAGGATTCCGAATGAGATGCCATCAGTCCCGGTTTCGTGCTTCCGCCTCCCGAATAGCGTGCTCAAGTCGACTTTGCCGTACCGACATCGTGACATCGCCCCGGGTACGTTCCAGGACGCCGCGAAACTGGTCGGTGGTCCGTCGCAATCCGCCCGTGACAGCGTCCGGGAAATCGACCGTCACCAGGACGCCGTAGACGATATCCATCTGTTGGAGAAGCTCTTCAGCCCGATTGGTGTCGTCGCGACGAAGTGCATCCAGGACATCCCGGCGAAGTTCGCTGGCGGCTTCCGCCAGGCCGTTGAGCCAGGCGGCGTCCTCGACGCGGATGGCTTCAGGGGATGGGATTTGCTCCCCTTGCAGCAAGGCCGACGTGATTTCGGCCTCCGCGTATTCTTTCATCGCATCCTGAACATATCCTGCCCAGAAGATGTTGGGGTAGGGGCGTGTATGGTCGACGATTGAGGTCATTCGGGACCGGGCATTGTCGAGCAACTCCGTGGCGTCATCCCCGCGATGGAGCGCCCGGATGGCGTTGGCGGCGAGGCGGATCACCTGCCTTCCTTCAGAGATGGCCGCATCGCGAGCCGTGCTCATGGCGTCGAAGCGCTGGATGATGTTCGTGACGGATATTGATAACGATTCGTGGGTGGACATTGAGTCATCTTTCGAACGCGTCGGGCCAAAAGGACGATTCCCTTTGACATCAAGGGGGATGGAATCTATACTGCTAACGCTCCGGGCGGGGAGACCTGACCTGAAGCATAATACTGGCTGCTCCAAAAGGCGGCCACGCGATGAACGGAAGTAGTAGATTCCGGAAAGCAGAGAGATGCCGGTTGGTGAGAGGCATCAGGGGAATCGAACTCGTCCGGGAGCAGCAGGGGTGAATCAGTAGCCTTTGCCGGTGACCTCCGTTATCGGGTGCCAAGCGGACCGGAAGCTGGTTCGTGGATTTCAGATGTAATGCGGGGCCGTAGCTCAGCTGGGAGAGCACCACACTGGCAGTGTGGGGGTCAGGGGTTCGAGTCCCCTCGGCTCCACCCGAATGCTTCTGGAACACGATCGCCAAGTCCTGGTCAAGCAGGGTGGTACCGCGGAAGCCGTGAAACGCCTTCGTCCCTGAACCGGGATGAGGGCGTTTTTGTCGTTAATGTGCCTGACGAATATGAGGGAATACACCGTGAGTATGACAACAGACCTGGAAAAGCAACAGCAACCACATGCGGGGGATGAACACCGGTACGATCACCACATGATTGAACCCAAATGGCGCGCTGCGTGGAAAGAGAAGGCGATCTACAAGGTCGATGACAACAGCGAGAAGCCGAAGTGGTATTCATTGACGATGTACCCCTATCCATCTGGCATCCTGCACATCGGTCACTGGTACGCCTTTGCCGTGCCGGATGTGTTCGCCCGGCTGCAGCGTATGCGTGGTTACAACGTATTGTTCCCGATGGGTTTTGATGCCTTTGGCCTGCCAGCGGAGAACGCGGCCATCCGGAACAACATTCATCCTGCCAAATGGACCTTTGAGAATATCGACCGCATGGAGCATCAGTATGACCTGATGGGCGCGATGATCGACTGGTCGCGGAAGGTTGTTACCTGCGAGCCGGATTTCTACCGATGGAATCAGTGGCTGTTCCTGAAAATGCTGGAGCGCGGCCTGGCGTATCGCGCTGGTGGCTCGGTTTGGTGGTGCCCGGTTGACCAGACGGTACTGGCGAATGAGCAAGTGCTGGAAGGCAATATCTGCGAGCGATGCGGTGCCGAGGTTCACAAGCGCGATCTGGAGCAGTGGTACTTCCGGATCACCGACTATGCCGATGAATTGCTGGAAGATATTGATGAGTTGGATTGGCCAGAACGCGTCAAGACCATGCAGCGGAACTGGATCGGCCGGTCGGAAGGTGCCCGGTTGAGCTTTGAGCTCGAGACGGGTGATGCTCTGGAAGTCTTCACGACGCGCCCGGACACGGTGTTCGGAGCGACATTTATGGTCCTGGCGCCGGAGCATCCATTGGTGGGCAAGATCACCACCGAAGAGCACCGGGCTGAAGTCGAAGCCTACGTCCAGAAAGCCCGGGAAACCACCGAGATCGAGCGCCAGTCGACCGACGAAGCGCGTAAAAAGACGGGAGTCTTCACCGGAGCCTATGCGATTAACCCGGTTAACGACGAGCGCATCCCGGTCTGGATCGCAGATTACGTCCTGATGAGTTATGGGACCGGGGCCATCATGTCCGTGCCAGCGCATGACGAGCGGGACTTCGCCTTTGCACGGGCGTTCGATTTGCCAATCCGGATCGTCATTCAGCCGGAAAACCAGGAGACGCTCGATCCAGTGACGATGGTCGAGCCCTATGTCGGTCCCGGGGTTATCGTGAATTCCGGTGAGTTCGATGGAACTGAAGTGCCGGGCAAGCTGGATGAGATTATCGCCGCCCTCGACAAGCAGGGCCGTGGTAAGGCCGAGGTTTCTTACCGATTGCGTGACTGGCTGATTTCCCGGCAGCGGTATTGGGGTACGCCGATTCCGGTCGTGTATTGCGATTCTTGCGGGATGGTGCCTCTGCCGGAGGACCAGTTGCCGGTGGAACTTCCGCTTGATGCGGAGTTCACGCCCACCGGTCAGAGTCCACTCGTGTCACATGAGCGATTCCTGAACACTACCTGCCCAACATGTGGAGGTCATGCCCGGCGTGAGACCGACACGATGGATACCTTTGTCGATTCGTCCTGGTACTGGTTCCGGTACACAAGTCCCCATTTCCAGGGTGCGCCATTTAGCGCGGAAAAAGCTGCCGAGTGGACACCGGTGGATCTCTATTGCGGAGGGATCGAGCACGCGATCCTGCATTTGCTTTACGCACGTTTCTTCACCAAGGTGCTGCGCGACCTGGGTATGGTCGATCAGGACGAACCGTTTACGCGATTGCGCAATCAGGGGATGATTCTGGCGGCGGAAGGCACGAAGATGAGTAAAAGCCGCGGTACGCAGGTCGGCCCCGATGAGTTGGTGGCGGAGCATGGAGCAGATGCCCTGCGCCTGCACCTGATGTTCCTGGGGCCGTGGGAACAAGGTGGACCCTGGAATGATCGTGGCATCACCGGAATGGAGCGATTCATCCGGCGCGCCTTCCAGATCGTTTCTGAAGTGGGAACGCAACGATTCTCCGGCGATGCATCCGATCAGGATGTGCGGGAACTGCGATCGTTGACCCATCGGACGATCAAACGTGTGACGGAGGATATCGACAAATTCCAGTTCAATACGATGATCGCTCGCTTGATTGAGTTTACCAATGAGCTGATGAAATTGAGGGATCAACCGGTTGCACGTACTGCTGTCTGGAGAGAAGCGGCAGAGACGCTGACATTGCTGATGGCTCCGAGCACACCCTATGTGGCGGAAGAGATGTGGTCCCGATTGGGGAACGGGTTCTCTGTGCATCAGCAGGACTGGCCTGTGTTCGATGAGGCACTGGCGGTCGTTGAAACCGTGGAAATTCCGGTTCAGATCAACGGGAAAGTCCGGGACAAGATCGTCATCGAGTCTGGAGCCTCCCAGGAAGATCAATTGGCCGCCGCCAAGACCAGCGACAAAGTGCGGGAATATCTTGCTGGCAAAACTATCGTGAAAGAGATTTCCGTTCCTGGTCGTCTGGTGAACATCGTCGTCAGGTAAGGCGGCAGTATTTCCATTTTCGTAGATTGTGGAAGGCGGGCCTGTGGATATCCCGGTTGAAATTGGTGTCATGTTCCGTCGCGAGCAGCATGCTTCAACGTTGGCATCCTATGCCCGGCAAGTAGAAGATATGGGGTTTGACCAGCTCTGGGTGGTGGAGGACTGCTTTTACCAGGGCGGGATCGCGCAGGCTGCGATGGCACTGACCGCGACGGATCGGATCAAGGTGGGATTGGGGATCAACCCGGCCGTGGTTCGAAACCCGGCGATCCTGGCGATGGAATACGCCACGCTGGCCAGCGCTTTTCCCGGTCGGTTCATTGGTGGGATCGGTCACGGTGTCGCGGAGTGGATGGATCAGATCGGAGCCAAGCCGGATTCCTGGCTGGCATCGATTGAGGAAACCACATCGGCTGTCCGTCGGATCTTGCGCGGCGAGAACGTGACGGCAAACGGCACATATGTCCAGCTGGATGAGGTCCGGCTTTTCCGGGCACCGGAACAGGTGCCGCCTGTTCTGCTTGGTGTGCGAGGCGAGAAGTCGTTGCGGTTGGCTGGTTCCTGGGCGGATGGAGCGTTACTGGCGGAAAACTCGCCATCGGCCTACATCCGTTGGGCGCTGGAGCGAATGAAGAAAGGCCGGGCCGACGCCAACAGGAACGATGCGATCGGGTTGATCGTCTACGCAAATTGCCTGGTTGATGATGAGGCTCCGGATGTTGCTCGTACGCGGATGCAGCAGATCATTGCCGATATGAACGGAAGCGGGCTACTGGTGTCAACCAGGCTGGCTCCCTATGCCAGGGAGATGCAAGCGTTGATCGAGCAGGGCGGAATACAAGCCCTGCGAGAAGACATGCCAGAGGCCTGGATCGATGATCTGGCGATTGCCGGATCACACGCTGATGCACGGGCAGCGGTCGAGAGACTGGCCGAAGCTGGCGCGAATGCCGTGGTGCTTGTGCCTCCGGACGATGTGGATTTCGAGGCTTGGCTGGAAAAGCAGCGCTGGGCGGTGGCTGAACGAGACGCATGATGATGGACTGTTACTGGACGGATGAGTGCGGCGACATTGGTCGCCGCTCTTTTGTGTTCACTATCGCAGTGTGACTTGAGTTCCCGGCATGGGGATTGGGAGATTCAGTGCCGGATTGAGAGAGATTGCCACCCCCTTTCCTACCGAGAGCCGAGACTTTCTGGTGATATGAGATGATGCCTGAACGAGTGAGTCTGCGACAATGCTTTGAGACAGATGATGTGGAGTCAGGTAGCGTTGAAGGAATTTCAGGGGGTAGCCATGAAACTCAGCAATGACCAGCTTGATGCGCTTCGCCGGGTAGACAGTCCGACGGTGGCGAATGCGATCGAAACATTTGAGATCAGGCCACGGGTTAGCGGATATGTTGGTTACGATATCAAGTGCATGTTCCCGGACTTGCCAACGACCCTTGGTTATGCGGTGACCTGCACGGTCGATAGCACAACTGAAGGTCGGGAAAGTATCGGGTTCAATCGGTTGTATGAGATTCTCGAACATGCCCCGAAACCCGCTATTGTCGTCATGCAGGACGTTGGCACAGATCGCCTGCATTCATGTCACGCCGGTGAAGTGATGTCGACTCGAATGAAGCAACTTGGCGCGGTCGGGATCCTGACTGATGGTGGATTACGGGATGTGCGGGAAGTGGCTGCGTTGGGTGGCTTCCAGTACTTCTG
>Ga0182747_1002768_pt1 | contig 12088 bp, 9 predicted proteins | sample eDN3rd30CBELigBY_FD_128526 | JGI IMG/M metagenome (GOLD analysis project Ga0182747, IMG submission 128526) | Enriched backyard soil microbial communities from Emeryville, California, USA - eDNA 3rd pass 30_C BE-Lig BY (version 2) (version 2) | ecosystem: Environmental > Terrestrial > Soil >...
GCAAGGTACGGCTGGCACCACGACCCTGGCCGCTGGTACCGGCGGCAAGGGCGGAACCGGCGGCAACGGCGGCCAGGGCGGCCTGGAAACCGACGGCGCCACCCACGCTCAGCAGGGCGACGGCGGGGACGGCGGAACCGGCGGCAAGGGCGGTACCGGGTTCGCCGGAGCAAACGGTCAGGACAGCTTCGTACTTACCCCCGCCACCGATGGCAAAGCTGGTGGTGCGGCCGGGAGCGGTGGAACCGGCGGTACCGGCGGTAGCGGCTACAACGCCGGCAACGGCGGAACCGGTGGTGTCGGCGGGGACGGCGGCACCGGCGGCAACGGCGGCAACGCGACATTGGCAATCGGGGGCCTTGTCACCCCGGGCGACGGCGCTTCCGGCGGCACCGGCGGCACCGGCGGCGTCGGCGGCCTCGCCGGTACCGCCGATGGCGGAGCTGCCGGTGCCAATGGAGCCGGTGGCGACGGCGGGGTCGGCGGCACGGGCGGCAATGCCGGCTCGGCCCTGGTCGGGATCGGATCGACCGGTACCGCCGGAACCGGTGGAACCGGCGGCGTCGCCGGCGTGGGCGGCGGCAGCGGCGCCGATCAAGGTGCCGCGGGCGTCGGCGGTACCGGCGGCCAGGGCGGTCAGGGTTCGGTCGGCGCCGTTGCCAACGCTCTCGGCGGCGTCGGCGGCAACGGCGGAACCGGTGGTGCCGCGGCAGACCAGAGCGGCAGCATCGGCGGCGTCGGCGGGCAGGGCGGTACCGGTGGCGGCGGGCTGGTCGCAGGTGTTGTCGGCGGTGCCGGCGGCCAGGGCGGCGCCGGTGGTGCCGCGGCCGATCAAACCGACAGCATCGGTGGTGCCGGTGGCCAGGGCGGACAAGGTGCGACCGCTGTCGTCGGCGCACTCGGCGGGACCGGGGGCACCGGTGGCACCGGTGGGGCGGCCGGCGACGCTGCCGGCAGCAACGGCGGTGCCGGCGGGCAGGGCGGTACCGGGGGCAGCGCGGTGGTCGGTGCCCTCGGGGCTGGCGACGGCGGCGACGGTGGCACCGGGGGTGCCGCCGGGAACATCGCGGGAAGCACCGGTGGCACCGGCGGTCAGGGCGGCGACGGTGGCGCGGGCCTGGCGAACGTGTTGGCCGGCGGGGACGGTGGTGACGGCGGTACCGGCGGCTCCGGCACCGCACCCGGCACGATCGGCGGTGACGGCGGACTGGGTGGTACCGCGGGTCCCGGCGTGCTCAACCTCATCGGTGGCGCCGGCGGGGACGGCGGCGACGGCGGCAACGGTGGCGCGATCGGCGGCACCGGCGGCGACGGCGGAACCAACAGCAATGGTGCCGCTGGTGAGCCGGGTGAAGGGCCGAGCGGTCAAACGGGTGGCGCCGGTGGCGCCGGGGCGCCCGGGGGTCTGCTGTAGCAGAACATCACCCGATGAACGCCCGCAGCCAACAACGCGGTCGGTGACCGCGACGCCGGTAGGCTGAAATCCATGTTCTCCCTGCTGCCCGGGGTACCCGGCCTGGATGACTTGCGTGGCGTGGCCCGTCGTATCGACACCGCTCGGCACCATGGCGTGCCCGACGGTGTGGTGCTCGAGCTCGACCTGCAGTCGTTGCCGCACGAAACCGGTGGGTTCGATCCGCTGGCGCTGATCCGTTCCGGGAGCCAGCCCCCGGTGCTGCGCGACGTGGTGGCTGCGATCCACCGCGCGGCCGAAGATCCGAGGGTCGCCGGACTCATTGCGCGGGTGCAGCTTTCGTCCGCGGCTGCCGGCCCGGTCCAAGAGCTTCGCGCCGCCATCGCCGACTTCACCGCGGTCAAGCCGTCGCTTGCCTGGGCCGAGACCTACCCGGGCACGCTGTCCTACTACCTGGCGTCGGCGTTCGGCGAAATCTGGATGCAACCGTCCGGGACGGTGGGCCTCATCGGCTTCGCCACCAATGCGACGTTCTTACGCACCGCGCTGGACAAGGCCGGAATCGAAGCGCAATTCGTCGCTCGCGGCGAATACAAGTCGGCGGCCAATCTGTTCACCCAGGATTCCTACACCGACGCGCACCGGGAGGCCGACACCGCTCTGGTGGAGAGCCTGCACGCGCAGGTGCGCCAGGCCGTCGCCGAATCCCGGAATCTGAACGCCGCCGTCGTCGACGAGCTGGCCGACCGGGCGCCGTTGCTGCGTGACGACGCCGTGCAGGCGGGCTTGGTCGACCGGATCGGGTTCCGCGACGAGGCCTACGGCCGGATCGCTGAACTCGCCGGCGGCCCAGGGGATTCGGCAGCTGATCCCGATGGCCCCGACGCCCCGCCCAGGCTGTACCTGACGCGGTACGCGCACGCGACCGCCGGGCGTCCGGTGTCGACTACGTCCCTGCCGTCCCTCCCGGGCCGCAAGAACAAACCGGCCGTCGCGGTGGTGACCGTGGCCGGGCCCATCGTCAGCGGGTCCGGTGGCCCCCAGCTCTCACCGTTCGGCAACCGCAGTGTCGGCGGCGACACGATCGCCGCGGCCCTGCGCGAGGCCGCCTCCGACGACGATGTCGCCGCCATCGTGCTGCGGGTGGACAGCCCGGGCGGGTCGGTCACCGGGTCGGAGACCATCTGGCGGGCGGTGCAGCAGGCCCGCGAGGCCGGCAAACCGGTGGTGGCGTCGATGGGCGCTGTCGCCGCCTCCGGCGGCTACTACATCTCCGCGGGCACCGACGCCATCGTCGCCAACCCCGGCACTATCACCGGATCCATCGGGGTGGTGACCGGCAAGCTGGTCGCCCGCGGGCTCAAGGACCGCCTCGGAGTCGGCACCGACACCGTGCGCACCGGCGCCAACGCCGACGCCTGGTCGATCAACGCCCCGTTCACCGCCGAACAGCAGGGGCAAGTCGAGACCGAAGCCGACCTGTTCTACAACGACTTCGTGGCGCGGGTCGCCCAAGGCCGCAACCTGTCCACCGAGGCGGTCGACGCGGTGGCGCGCGGACGGGTCTGGACCGGCGCCGACGCCGCCGAACGCGGCCTGGTCGACGAGCTGGGCGGCCTGCGCACCGCAGTGCGGCGCGCCAAGGTACTGGCCGGGCTCGACCCCGACGCGCAGGTCCGCACCGTGTCCTATCCCGGCTCGTCGCTGTGGGAATTCATCCGGCCACGCCAGTCGTCGCTGCCGGCGGCGGCGTTCTCCGATGCGGTCGGGGCCCTGCTGGTCCGCTCGCTGACCGGGATCGCCGAACAGGCGGGGCGATCGATCAGCGGGGCACAGGTGCTCTGGCTCGGGGAATCCCGCTGGATGTAACACAGATTCAACAAACACTTGCGCGACAGAAAAAGCTTAGTAACGCCCGCGTAACGCGTGCCGCCCATGCTGATGAGCATGAAACGGTTACTGCTGTTGGCGGGTCTGAGCGCGATGATCGGCCTCGCTGCCCCCGCCCTCGCCGCACCCACGGGCGTTGACGGGCAGTTCCTGGCCACCCTGACCGGCGCCGGGCTGAGCCACACCGGAAACGACCAGGCCGCCGTCTCCGCCGGCCGCGCCGTATGCCAACTGATGGACGCGGGACTGTCCCCGATGGACACCGTCGTCGCGGTGCAGGCCACCAACCCCGGCTTCACCATCCAGAAAGCAGGGGAGTTCGCCGCGATCTCCACCGCGCACTACTGCCCCGAACGCCTGTAATCCACCAGCGCAGGTGTTGGCGCGGTCGCCTTCAGGTCTGCGGCCTCGCGCCGAGCACATCGCAGAACAGTGCCTGACGCAGCGCCAGTTCGCGCGGATCACTGTAGAGGTGAAAACCCAAGCGGTTCATCACGTAGGAGAAGCCGATACCGGTATCGGGGTCGGCGAACCCGAGTGATCCGCCGAAACCCGGTGTGCCGAACGCCTTATCCGATGAGCCGAAGATGGCCCCGAACGCCGGTTTGGACAGCCCCAGCGAGAAGCGGGCCTTGACCCCCAGCACCTTGTCGCGTTCCCCGAGGGCCGGTGGCGCCGGCGTCGCGGTGAGCTCATCGCGCACGCTAGAACCCAGGGGCAGCGCGGGGTCTGCGGTAGCCGCGGCGCCGTAGAGGCGTGCGATCGCCGAGGCGGTGCCGATCCCGTTGGCCGAGGGGATCTCGATCGCCCGCACCTCGTCGCGGTTGTAGTCACCGTCCCACGGAGCGACGTCGCTGGGCAGGCACCCCGCGCGGGCCAGCAGACCGACCGGATTGAACGACGCGGCCACCATGCGAATCGGCATCACCTTGAGGTGCAGCAGCGACTCGGCCCGCCTCCAGTGATGCAACAGCGCCACCCGATCGCGCGACAGTGAACTCGGCAGACCGATGTAGAAGTCCAGTCCGAGCGGCCCGGCGATCTCCTCGGCGAGAAACCGGCCCAGGGTACGGCCGGCCGGGTCGGTGCGACGGATCAGCTCGGATTCATACCAGCCCAGCGTGATCGCGTGATAGCCGTGCCGGGTGCCGGGCGCCCAAATCGGCCGCTGCGCGGCGAGTATCGACGCCAATCGTTCCGGATCGGCGACGTCGGCCAGGGTGGGAGCCGGCTTGAGCACACACAAACCGGCCTGATGGCCGAGCAATTGGCGGACCGTGATGGTGCCCTTGCCGGCCTGGGCGAATTCCGGCCAGTGGGCGGCCACCTCGTCGTCGTAGCCGAACAGTCCGCGCGACACCGCCAATGCCACGGCCAGGGCCGCCACTCCCTTGGTGGTGGAGAAGACGTTGACCATCGTGTCCTGCTGCCAGGGCGCCATGGTGGCGCCGTCGCGGTAGCCGCCCCACAGGTCGACCACATTGACGCCGTCGCGGTACACCGAGACCGCGGCGCCGACTTCATGGCCGTTGGCGAAATTGGCGCGGAACGCGTCGGCGACCTTGCCGTAGCCCTCGTCGACGTCGCCGTCGACCAGGTCCAGCGGAACCTTAACTTTGAGGACCATCCCTGAGGTTAACCCGGGAACGGTGGTCGGCACTCGACGAACCACGATTTCGCTGCGACCGGGGATAACAGCACTATTCGCGCACGGATGGCCCCGATTCTGGCCAACGACGATCGAGAAAAATGAGTTTATCAGTCGAAGAAACTGAGGTTTCGCTGGGTATCTGTTAGTGTCGCGGCCAATTGCCTGGCCGAACTTCGACGAGGGAGCCCATCATCGTGACATCCATCAAGCAGTTTCTGTGTGGTTCGGCCGTCGTCGGCATGGTGGCCGGCACGGGCGCAGCGATCGGGGCGCCCATCGGCTATGTGGGGCCGTCCGCGATGGACTGGCTGCTGGCCGCGGAGCACGTGCTGCTGATCGGCACCGACGGCACCAACCTCGACAAGATCCTGCAGTACGCCTACGGCGACGACAGCGGGTTCAAGACGGCGATGGACCAAGGCATCACCGGAGCCGCCACCGAGGTCAACCACACCACGATCTCCGGCCCGTCGTGGTCGACGATCCTCACCGGCGTGTGGGACGACAAGCACGGTGTGTTCAACAACGTGTTCTACCCCCAGCCGTACGACCAGTGGCCGACGGTGTTCAACCTGCTCGAAGCCCACGACCCGAACATCAACACCTCGGTGATCGCCGACTGGGACTACATCAACGGCATCGGCGCCGCGGGCGCCTTCCCGGCCGACAACAACCTCTTCGTCCCCTTCCAGGACAGCTGGGCCGACACCGACGCGGAGGTCACCGCACAGACCATCGCCCAGATCCTGGCTACCAAGGACAATCCGCTCGACATCTCGAGCTTCCTGTTCTCCTACCAGGTGCAGGTCGACGAGGCCGGACACTCCTTCGGCGGCGGGTCCGAGGAATACGCCCAGGCCGTCATGAATGTCGGAGCCAACATCCAGCAGATCCTGGCGGCTGTCGACGAGGCCAGAACGGAAACCGGCGATACCTGGTCGATCATCATCACCACCGACCACGGCCACCAGCAGTCACTGGGCGTCGGTCACGGCTTCCAGTCGCCCAACGAGACGACGCAGTTCGTCATCTTCGACCAGGGCGGCGACTCCGCCACCGACGGCAGCCAGAATCTGAACTACTCGATCGCCGACATCACACCGACGATCCTGGCGCTCCTCGGAGCCCCGATGCGGTCGGATTTCGACGGCAGCCCGATGTTCCTCGACCCGAACATCGTGGACAGCACCGTGGCCCCCGACGACCTCAAACAGGCATTGCTGTCCGCGATCGCGATGTACGGCTACCCGAACATCGGCAATGACATCACCCTGGCGATCCGTACGGTCGTCGGCACCATCCCGTACCTGCTCAACGGCGTGGTCAACGACATCGACAAGTTCCTGCAGACGATCGTCGACCAGGACATCTTCTTGATCAGTGGACTGGCCGAATTCGCCCAACAGGTCAACGACTTCGTCGGCGGTCTGGTGGTGGACACGACCCAACTGATGGCCAAGGGTGTTGCGCTGCTGACCGGATCCGGAGTCATCGCGCCGACCGACCCGCCGCTGTCGGGTTCGGCGGAGTTCTCCGAGCTGCCGGGACTGCTCACCGCGGACCACAACATCTTCGCGCCGGACGGGCTCTTGGGTGGCTTCGACCTGTCGTGGCTGGACGGCAGCGAACTGCTGTCCTGACGCCACTAGGTGCGAATGGCCTCGATCGCAACCGAATTGCGCAGCCGCGCCACGATCTCGGCATCCTCGGGGAAGCTGCGCCCGTAGGCCGCGAAGACTTCGGTCCGGGTGCGACCGCTGACCTGCCAGCCCTGTTCGGTCAGGTAGTCGCCGGCGGGGCGCCGCTCGCCGGCGTAGACCAGGTCGGCCAGGTCAAGGTCCAGGCCCTGGTCGGCGAAGCGCCGGCCCATCGACTGGTTCGAATCGGTGAGCACGGCCGCGCCGTCGGGGTGATATTCGGTGGCCAGCCGACTGCCCGGCGCACTCAACGCGGTGATGTCGTCGAACAGTCGATCCTGTGCCTCCGGCGGTAGATAGACGAGCAGCCCTTCGGCGCTCCACGCGGTCGGTTTCGTTTCGTCGAATCCGCTGCGGCGCAGCGCTGCCGGCCAATCGTCGCGCAGGTCGATGGCCACCGTCCGGCGATCCGCCGTGGGCTCGGCGCCCAGATCGGTCAGCGTGCGGGTCTTGAACTCGATCACCTCCGGCTGGTCGATCTCGTAGACGACGGTGCCGTCCGGCCATGCCAGCCGGTAGGCGCGCGCGTCCAGCCCGGCGGCCAGGATGACCGCCTGCCGGATGCCCGCGGCCGCGGCCTGCAGGAAGAAGTCGTCGAAGAACCGGGTGCGCACCGCCATCACCTCGGTCATCGGCCGGGCGGTGGCGTTGGCGTCCTCGGCGACCGCCGGCTCCAGCTCACCATCGAGCAGCCGGTTGAAGAAGTCGATCCCGACCGCCCGCACCAGCGGCGCGGCGAACGGGTCGTCGATCAGCGCGTCGGGTTCCCGGCTGGCCAACGCGCGGCCGACCGCGACCATGGTGGCGGTCGTGCCCACGCTGGACGCCAGATCCCAGCTGTCCCCAGGAGATCGTGCGCCGCCGCTGCGTGCCATCAGCGTTCCCCTCCCAGGATCGCGCTGACGTAGGTCAGCCCGCCGTAACCGTCGGTCTCCTCGAGCTGCGGCAGCCCGTGTTCGGCGAACAGCTCGTTGATGTTGCGACTGTCGAGCCGCCATCCGCGCTCGGCGAGGTAGGTGGGCGCGTCATTGCGATCACCGAAGTAGACCAGCTCGGTGAGGTCGAGATCGAAGCCGTGGCTGCGCATCTGCTCGGCGGCTTGGCGCATCCGCTGGCGTGCGGTGTCCTCGTCTCCGGGGTCGAGCGGCGGCGTGCATTCGACGGCGAACCTGCTGCCCGGCGCGGACAGTGCGGTGACGGTGTCCAGGAGTCGGTCCTGTGCCTCGGCCGGGAGGTAGGCGAGCAGCCCCTCGGCGCTCCAGGCGGTCGGCGCGCAGGGGTCGAAGCCCGCGGCCTGCAGCGCCGCCGGCCAGTCGTCACGCAGGTCGACGGCGACCGGCCGGCGATCGGCGGTGGGCTGGGCGCCGTGGGCGGCCAACACCCGGGTCTTGAACTCGATCACGTCGGGTTGGTCGATCTCGAAGACGGTGGTGCCGGCGGGCCAGTCGAGCCGGTAGGCGCGGGCGTCGAGCCCGGAGGCCAGGATGACGGCCTGCCGGATGGCCGCGGTGTCGTCGGCGCTCGCGGCGAGGAAGAACTCGTCGAAGAACCGGGTGCGCACCGCCATGTTGTCGGACATCCGCGAGAGCGTCATCGCCCCGTCCTGGCCCTCACCGTCGCCGAAGTCGGCCGGGCTGATTTCGCCGCTGGCCAGTTTGCTGAACAGATCCACCCCGACTGCGCGCACCAGCGGCTCGGCGAAGGGGTCGCTGATCAGCGGACGGTCGGTGCCGTTTCCGCGGCTCGCCACCGCGCGGCCCACCGCCACCATGGTCGCGGTGGCGCCCACACTGGAGGCCAGGTCCCAGGTGTCGTTGTCTGTACGAGCCATCTTTCGAACTCTCCTATCGCCGCCGGCGGCCTATGGTTACCGGCGACGCAGCACCGGAAATTAATTAGCTAGGTTAACGAGCTGTCGTCGACTGTACGCCCGGCGGCTGATGGTCGGCTGACAGCGCGTCCCCGCGGCTGCCCGGCCCGCCGTGCTCAGCTGTTAGTCTCGTAGACTGCTGACGCGCCTGAAGACGCGCATGGCCGCTTCATGACCGGTCGGCGCGTCGACGCGAAAGCGCAGGACTACCCCAGGACTAACCGGGCTGTAACACACCAGCCCATTGGCACGCCGCGACCGGACCTCGGCTGCGCAGGAGGAGAAGAGTGTTCTCGGCTTTCATCTCGTCACTGCGGACGGTCGACCTGAGGCGAAAGATCCTGTTCGCCCTGGGCATCATCGTCGTCTACCGGCTCGGAGCGGCCATCCCGTCGCCCGGTGTCGACTACCAGAACGTGCAGCAGTGCATCAAGGAGGTCAGCGGCGGCGACGCGGCGCAGGTCTATTCACTGATCAACCTGTTCTCCGGGGGTGCGCTGCTGCAGTTGACGGTGTTCGCCATCGGCGTGATGCCCTACATCACCGCGAGCATCATCGTGCAGCTGTTGACCGTGGTGATCCCGCGCTTCGAGGAACTGCGTAAAGAAGGTCAGTCCGGCCAGAACAAGATGACGCAGTACACCCGCTACCTGACGGTGGCGCTGGCCGTCCTGCAGGCCACCAGCATCGTGGCGCTGGCCGCCAACGGCGGGCTGCTGCAGTCCTGCAGCCTGCGCCACGACATCATCGCCGACCACAGCATCTTCACCCTGGTCGTCATCGTGCTGGTGATGACGGCCGGCGCGGTGCTGGTGATGTGGCTCGGCGAGCTGATCACCGAGCGCGGTATCGGCAACGGCATGTCGCTGCTGATCTTCGTCGGTATCGCCGCCCGCATCCCGATCGAGGGAAAGACCATCCTGGACTCCCGTGGCGGCCTGGTGTTCACCATGGTCTGCCTGGCGGCCCTGGTCATCGTCATCGGCGTGGTCTTCGTCGAGCAGGGTCAGCGCCGTATCCCGGTGCAGTACGCCAAGCGGATGGTGGGCCGGCGCATGTACGGCGGCACCTCGACCTACCTGCCGCTCAAGGTCAACCAGGCCGGCGTCATCCCGGTCATCTTCGCCTCGTCGCTGATCTACATTCCCCAGCTGGTCACCCAGCTGGTCCGCAGCGGCAGCGGAGGCCCCGGCAACAGCTGGTGGGACAAGGCGGTCAGCACCTACCTGTCCGACCCGTCCAACCTGGTCTACATCGGCGTGTACTTCGGCCTGATCATCTTCTTCACCTACTTCTACGTGTCGATCACGTTCAACCCCGACGAACGCGCCGACGAGATGAAGAAGTTCGGTGGCTTCATCCCGGGCATCCGGCCGGGCCGTCCGACCGCGGACTACCTGCGGTTCGTACTCAACCGAATCACCCTGCCGGGCTCGATCTACCTCGGTGTGATCTCGGTGCTGCCCAACCTGTTCCTGCAGATGGGCAACTCCGGCACCGTCCAGAACCTGCCGTTCGGGGGTACCGCGGTGCTGATCATGATCGGCGTCGGTCTGGACACGGTCAAGCAGATCGAGAGCCAGCTCATGCAGCGCAACTACGAAGGGTTCCTCAAGTGAGAGTCATCCTGCTGGGACCGCCCGGGGCGGGCAAGGGCACCCAGGCCGTCAAGCTGGCCCAGGAGCTGGGCGTCCCGCAGATCTCGACCGGCGACCTGTTTCGCAGCAACATCGCGCAGGGCACCGAGCTGGGCCGCAAGGCCAAGGGATACCTCGACGCCGGGGATCTGGTGCCCTCCGAGCTGACCAACGCCCTGGTCGCCGACCGCATCGACGACGAGGATGCCGCCAAGGGCTTCATCCTCGACGGCTACCCCCGGTCGGTGGAGCAGGCCCAGGCCCTGCACGACATGCTGGAGGCGCGCAACACCAAGCTGGACGCGGTGCTGGAGCTGCGCGTCAGCGAGGACGAGTTGCTCGCCCGGCTCCGGGAGCGGGGCCGCGCCGACGACACGGCCGAGGTCATCCACAACCGGATGATCGTCTACCGCGAGGAGACCGCGCCGCTGCTGGACTACTACCAGCACGAGCACGAACTGCACGTGGTGGATGCGCTGGGCACCGTCGACGAGGTCTTCGGTCGCCTGTTGCAGGCCCTGGGGCGCTAAGTGATCGGGTGGGCGAAGCGGCGGGTGCCGCATCGCAGCCCGGGCGAGCTCGACGCGATGGCCGCGGCAGGTGCCGTCGTCGCTGAGGCCCTGGCCGCGGTGCGTGCGGCCGCCGCCGCCGGAGTCTCGACCCTGCAATTGGACGAGGTCGCCGAGTCGGTGATCCGGGAGGCGGGTGCGACGCCGTCGTTCCTGGGCTACCACGGCTTCCCCGCGTCGATCTGCAGTTCGGTCAACGACCGTGTGGTGCACGGCATCCCGTCGTCGGCGGAGGTGCTGGCCGACGGTGATCTGGTGTCCATCGACTGCGGCGCGATCCTGGACGGCTGGCACGGCGACGCCGCGGTCACCTTCGGTATCGGCACGTTGACATCGGCCGACGAGAACCTGTCGGCCGCGACCCGGCAGGCGATGGTAGCCGGGATCGCGGCGATGGTCCCCGGCAACCGGCTCAGCGACGTCTCGCACGCCATCGAAACCGGGGCCCGCGCCGCGTCGGCGGCGTTCCGCCGCTCGTTCGGCATCGTCGCCGGCTACGGCGGGCACGGTATCGGCCGCCAGATGCACATGGACCCCTTCCTGCCCAACGAGGGATCGCCGGGCCGCGGGCCGCTGCTGGTGGCCGGATCGGTGCTGGCGATCGAGCCGATGCTGACCCTGGGCACCGACCAGACCGTCATCCTCGACGACGAGTGGACGGTCGTCACCGCCGACGGATCGCGCGCCGCACACTGGGAACACACCGTCGCGGTGACCGACGACGGCCCCCGCATCCTGACGGCGGTCTAACCCAGGCCGCGCCCCGTCGGCAGCGACGCCCGGCAACGGGTGAACCGAAGCCACACCCGCATCGTTAAACCAGACATCATCGTCGTGGGTTAGGCGGGCGGATGTCCAGGCAGTACCGGGTGGTCGATCACATCCTCGAATGTCTCGGGGGTATCGGCGTCGGCCATATCTTCGGCGTCGACGGCGCGAACATCGAGGATCTCTACGATGCCGCGTACCGCCATCCCGGGATCACCGCGGTCGTGGCCAAACACGAATTCTCGGCGGCCACCATGGCCGACGGATACAGCCGCAGCGGAGCGGGGCTGGGTGTGGTCGCGGCAACGTCGGGCGGGGGCGCGCTGAACCTTGTTCCGGGGCTGGCGGAATCGTTGGCCAGCCGGGTGCCGGTGTTGGCATTGGTGGGCCAGCCCCCGGCGCCGATGGATGGCCGGGGCAGCTTTCAGGACATCAGCGGCCGCAACGGATCACTGGACGCCGAGACGCTGTTCTCCGCCGTGTCGGTGTTCTGCCGACGGATAGAGAAGCCCGACGACATCGTCGGGTCGTTGCGCTGCGCGATCGCGGCGGCGCACACCGGCGGTCCGGCGGTGTTGTTGTTACCCAAGGA
>Ga0182747_1002769_pt1 | contig 12084 bp, 9 predicted proteins | sample eDN3rd30CBELigBY_FD_128526 | JGI IMG/M metagenome (GOLD analysis project Ga0182747, IMG submission 128526) | Enriched backyard soil microbial communities from Emeryville, California, USA - eDNA 3rd pass 30_C BE-Lig BY (version 2) (version 2) | ecosystem: Environmental > Terrestrial > Soil >...
AAATTCACGGCTAACTCTAGGACTTATTCATACTTAAACTGCACAAAAAGAAGAAAGTGGAATTTGAGTTGTCTCAAATTCCACTTTTTTTCATTTGAAGCTAGTTATGTCCCGGCCTCTTTTTTCTTGGTAACAATTATTAAATTTATCGAGTGAAGATAACAGAACTTATTTTGGATTCATATGTTTGAATTTATAGCAGATAAGGCGATAATAGAATTTGATTCAATTTAAATTGGCAGAGATTACTATGTATTCCCTAGCATGATAAAAATATCTCAAAATCCTATTCCTTTCGTCTACGTTAAATGAAAATAGCAAAAATTATTGTTATTTCCATGTACTCAAAACGTCAGGATTCTAGCGCTTATATGTTAAGGAATTTGTTATCCCTGTAAGAAAATCATGTTTTCGCTATAATTGGCTAAAACCATGTTTTTCTAAGTATAAAAATGGTACAATTAATGATTATTGCCACGTATGAATTATCGGAGGTGTAAATTTAATGGCGAAACTTACAAAAGAAGAAGTAAAACACGTTGCACATTTAGCTCGTCTTGCTATTACAGATGAAGAAGCAGAAAAATTTGCAGACCAATTAGGAAAAATTACTGATTTTGCACAAACATTAAACGAATTAGACACTACAAACGTTGCACCAACTTCACACGTCTTACCAATCGTAAACGTTCTACGTGAAGACGTAGCACAAAAAGGTTTAGATCGTGAAGTAATGATGCTTAATGTAAAAGAGCAAGTGGATGGACAAGTAAAAGTACCACCAATTTTAGAAGACTAAGACAAATGCCAAAGGAGGTAGTCTCATGAGTTTATTCAAACTTTCATCAAAAGAATTACAAGAAGGCTTACATAACGGTGAATTCAAAATCACTGATTTAACGAACGAAGCATTTGCTCGTATCGAAAACTTAGATAATGATGTACAAGCTTTCTTAGCCTTAAACAAAGAAAAAGCAACTGAACAGGCAGCACAAATGGACCAAGTACCATTTGAAGAGCGTGGCCCATTATTCGGTTTACCTATCGGTGTTAAGGACAACATCGTAACAGAAGGACTTGAAACAACTTGTGCTTCAAAAATTTTAGAAGGCTTCTTGCCGATTTATGACGCAACAGTAGTAAAAAAACTACGTGAAGCTGGAATGGTTACAGTAGGGAAGTTGAATATGGATGAATTCGCAATGGGTTCATCAAATGAAAACTCTGCATATAAAACTACAAAAAACCCATGGAATCTTGACCGTGTACCTGGGGGTTCTTCAGGTGCATCTGCAGCTTCGGTTGCAGCTGGTGAAGTACCTTTCTCATTAGGTTCTGATACAGGTGGTTCAATCCGTCAACCAGCAGCTTATTGTGGTGTTGTAGGGATGAAACCTACATATGGTCGCGTATCTCGTTTTGGTTTAGTAGCATTCGCTTCTTCTTTAGACCAAATTGGACCAATTACACGTAACGTGTATGATAACGCACTTCTTTTAGAAGCAATTGCAGGTGTAGACCCTAATGATTCTACTTCAGCTGACGTACCAGTTCCAAACTACGTATCTAAGTTAGATGGAGACATCAAAGGCTTACGTATTGCAGTACCAAAAGAATACCTTGGTGAAGGTGTAAAAGAAGATGTGAAAAATTCTGTTTTACAAGCTCTTGAAGTATTAAAAGGTTTAGGTGCGACTGTTGAAGAAGTATCTCTTCCACACTCTAAATACGCATTAGCTGCTTACTATATTCTTTCGTCTTCAGAAGCATCCTCTAACCTTTCACGTTTCGACGGAATTCGTTATGGTTTCCGTGCTGAAGGCGTGAAAAACTTAATGGAGCTTTATAAAGAAACTCGAAGCCAAGGCTTTGGTGATGAAGTAAAACGTCGTATTATGTTAGGTACTTATTCATTAAGTGCTGGTACTTACGATGCATATTACAAAAAAGCACAACAAGCCCGTACGTTAATTAAACAAGATTATGATAAAGTATTTGAAAACTATGACGTAATTATTGGGCCAACTGCACCAACAGCAGCATTTGAAATTGGTGCAAATATTGACGATCCAATGACAATGTACGCAAACGACATCTTAACGATTCCGATTAACCTTGCAGGTGTTCCTGCGATTTCAATTCCATGTGGATTTGATAACGGACTTCCTTTAGGATTACAAATTATCGGGAAACATTTCGATGAGGAAACAATCTATCGCACTGCTTATGCATTTGAACAAGCGACAGAATTCCATAAAGAAACTCCTCAAATTTGGGAGGGTAAATAATTATGAACTTTGAAACAGTTATTGGTTTAGAAGTGCACGTTGAGTTAAAAACAAATTCTAAAATTTTCTCACCAGCGCCAAACCATTTTGGTGCAGAACCAAATACAAACACAACAGTAATTGACCTTGGGTACCCAGGGGTATTACCTGTATTAAATAAAAATGTTGTAGACTATGCTATGAAAGCTGCACTTGCACTTAACATGGATATCAATCAACAAACAAAATTTGACCGTAAAAACTACTTCTATCCTGACAATCCGAAAGCTTATCAAATTTCTCAATTTGATAAACCAATTGGTGAAAATGGTTGGATTGAAATCGAAATTGAAGGTACTGATGGCCAACCTGGCTATACAAAAAAAATCGGTATTACACGTCTTCATATGGAAGAAGATGCTGGTAAATTAACACATGGTGATGGTTATTCTTTAGTTGACTTTAACCGTCAAGGGACACCACTTGTGGAAATCGTATCTGAGCCTGATATCCGTACACCAGCGGAAGCTTACGCATATCTTGAAAAATTAAAAGCAATTATTCAATATACAGGTGTATCCGATGTACGTATGGAAGAAGGTTCGCTTCGTTGTGATGCGAACATTTCATTACGTCCATATGGGCAAGAAGAATTTGGTACAAAAACAGAGCTTAAAAACTTAAACTCATTCAACTTTGTACGTAAAGGTCTTGAGCATGAAGAAGTTCGTCAAGCAGAAGTGTTAATGTCTGGCGGAGAAATCAAACAAGAAACTCGTCGTTTCGATGAGAAAACAGGTAAAACGATTTTAATGCGTGTTAAAGAGGGTACGGATGATTATCGTTACTTCCCAGAACCTGACTTAGTGGATCTTCATATCGATGATGAATGGCTAGAACGCGTTAAAGCTTCTATTCCTGAGCTTCCAGATGCTCGTAAAAAACGCTATGTTGAAGAACTAGGCTTAACAAATTATGATGCAAGTGTACTTGTTGTGAACAAAGAAATCTCAGATTTCTTCGATGAAATGATCGCACAAGGCGCTGACTCTAAACTATCTGCAAACTGGTTAATGGGTGACGTATCTGCTTACTTAAACGCAGAACAAAAAGAACTTGGGGATACACCATTAACACCTGCGAACTTAGCTGGTATGGTGAAATTAATTGCGGATGGTACAATTTCATCTAAAATTGCGAAAAAAGTATTCACTGAACTTGTGAAAAATGGTGGGGACGCAAACGAAATCGTGAAAGCAAATGGTTTAGTTCAAATCTCTGATCCTGCTGTTCTTCTTGGTTTAGTAACAGAAGTATTAGACGCAAATCCACAATCGATTGAAGACTTCAAAAACGGGAAAGACCGTGCGATTGGCTTCTTAGTTGGTCAAATCATGAAAGCTTCAAAAGGACAAGCAAATCCACCAATGGTAAACAAAATCTTACTTGAAGAGATTAATAAAAGATAAGATCTTGCCAAAATGGTGCAATCTCTTAATATAAACAATGAAAGCCCCTGTAAGTCGAATTTTCATTTGGCCTATAGGGGCTTTTTTAGAGAGAAAACATTAAAATTGTATTTCTCATAAATACAATGCAAAATGGAATTATAAAGAAAGGGGATGTATATGATGAAAACTGAACAACAATATTTTGAAGAATCAAAGACAATGGCAGAATATATGAACCAAATGTCGACAAACTTAAAAGAGCCAAGCTTTAAGGTGTATGAAAACTTTAATGTGAATCCTGAAGATAACGTATTTCAATTACTAAAAGAAAAAAAACCTCATATTTTAGCAATAACTGAAGACTGGTGTGGGGATGCTATGTTAAATAACCCCGTAATCCGCAAAATTGCGGAAGAAGCGGATATAGAAATTCGTTGTGCATTACGTGATGCCGACACGGATTTAATTGATCGCTATCTAACAAATGGAGGTAGAGCGATTCCAATTTACCTAATCTTAAGTGAACAAGGTGAAGTCCTTGGAAAATGGGGACCACGTGCACCAGAATTACAACAACTTGTAATGGAGAAACGCTCAGAACTTCCATCAAAAGACGACCCTTCGTTTGAAGAAAAACAAAAAGAGATGTATACTAACTTGCAGGAGAATTATGTAAAAGATCCACAATATGCAAATTGGGTTTACGAAGATATGAAGACGGTTATTACGAAAGTGTTATCATAATTATTTTAGGTAGAAGTTCTCTTCAATTTCAATCGTATTTTTGTGATTGAAGAGAACGTTTTAAGCCTAATTGTAATTTTACATAATATAAGGTATAGGATGGAAAAAATATGAAAAGAGCAAGAATCATTTATAATCCTACGTCGGGTAGAGAGCTTTTTCGAAAAAACTTACCTGAAGTGTTAGAGAAATTAGAGAAGGCTGGTTATGAAACGTCTTGTCATGCGACAACTTGTGAAGGGGATGCAAAACAAGCAGCTGCTCATGCTGTTGAACGTGGTTTTGATATTATTGTTGCAGCTGGCGGTGATGGTACATTAAATGAAGTTGTAGCTGGAATGAGTCCATATGAGAAGAGGCCAAAGTTAGGCGTCGTACCTATGGGAACAACAAATGATTTTGCACGTGCAATCCGAGTTCCTAGAAAAATCGACGAAGCTATCGATATTATCGTAAAGGGTGATACAATCCCGGTAGACGTTGGGTTAATAAATGATGACCGTTACTTTATCAATATTGCTGCTGGTGGTCGTATTACGGAATTAACATACGAAGTACCGAGTAAAATGAAAACCCTCTTCGGTCAACTAGCATATTACTTGAAGGGAATTGAGATGATTCCTTCAATTAAAGCGACAACGATGCGAATTGAATACGATGATGAGGTTTTTGAAGGGGAAGCAATGATGTTCTTATGTGGACTAACCAATTCTGTAGGCGGATTTGAAAAAATCGCACCGGATGCAAGCATAAATGATGGACTCTTCACGATGATGATTCTGAAAAAATGTAATATTGCAGACTTTATTAGAATTGCTTCTCTAGCTACGCGTGGAGAACATTTAAACGATCCAAATTTAGTTTACAAAAAGGCTAGTGTTGTCAAAGTAACATCAACCATTGATGAAGAAAACATCCACATCAACCTTGATGGAGAGTACGGTGGCGATGCACCTGTAACCTTCACTAACCTAAAAAGACATATCGAAGTCTTCGTCCCAATCGAAGATATTCGCGAATTAGACCGAGTTGAATAACTGATGCAAGGTAACCCATATGGCAGTTAGGAGTGGCTAGATAACTGTTGTATGGGAGTTTTTTTGTGTTCTGGGGAAGATATATAGATTTTTTTGGAATTTTGTATGGGGGGATAGATTTTATCATTGTTACGATTGATTGTGGGATGATAAGATATCAGGTTACTGCTTAGGGAGAAGAGAGAGGTTCTATAGGACGTTTCAAGACCGTGTTAGTGTTGAATGGTCGAATAGAGGATTCTCTATGAAACTAAAGCAAATTGCTGTCCATTTGTCTTAAACAGTAACTACTTATGTATCATTTTCGTTATTACCGTTTATCATTATGATATAGTTTTATACCTTTCAGAAATTTTCGGCGCAGAAAAACAACTCTAATAAGTTGGTATTGTGCGTTGCTCAAGTATCTAAATTAGAAAATAAACCGAAATAAGTTATAGAATTTTGCGCCTGCCGCTTTGCTTTCGGCGCAGAAAATAAAACAAACTCAAGTTACTGTTGAGTAGTGTTTGAGAGGTATTTGGAATAGATAAATAGAGTGAATAAGAATTTTGCGCCTGCCGCTTTGCTTTCGGCGCAGAAAATAAAGCAAACTCAAGTTACTGTTGAGTAGTGTTTGAGGGATTTTTGGAATAGATAAATACAGGGAACTAGGATTTTGCGCCTGCCGCAAGCTTTCGGCGCAGAAAATAAAGCAAACTCAAGTTACTGTTGAGTAGTGTTTTGAGAGGTATTTGGAATAGATAAATAGAGGGAATAAGAATTTTGCGCCTGCCGCTTTGCTTTCGGCGCAGAAAAACCAACCAACTCAAGTTACTGTTGAGTAGTGTTTGAGGGATTTTTGGAATAGATAAATACAGGGAACTAGGATTTTGCGCCTGCCGCTTTGCTTTCGGCGCAGAAAATAAAGCAAACTCAAGTTACTGTTGAGTTTGCTTTATTTTTGCTACAATAGAGTGACTGAAATGGAGGACGGAAGATGGTAGCACCAGTTAAGAAAAATGATCGTAGAACAGTTTATATAGAAGATCTGACACATGACGGAAACGGTGTGGCAAAGATTGATGGATATCCTTTGTTTATTCAAGGGGGATTGCCAGATGAAACGGTTGAAGTGCATATATTAAAAACATTAAAGAACTATGGTTTTGCAAAAATTATAGATATCATCAAAGAATCGCCTGACAGAGTGAAGGCACCTTGTATTTATTTTGGAAAGTGTGGGGGTTGCCAGTTACAGCATTTGTCATATGAAGGACAACTGAAGTGGAAGGAAAACATGGTGCGCAATGTAATGAAGCGTATTGGGAAAATCGATGCGCCGATCTTACCTGTAAAAGGAATGCAAGATCCATGGAATTACAGAAATAAGTCTCAAATTCCTTTCTCAATGACAGAGACGGGTCCTATCGCCGGGTTTTATAAATCAAAATCCCACGAAATCGTTGATATGGAACGCTGTCTAATTCAGGTGAGTGAGGCAGATGCTATGATGGCTAGCCTTAAAAAGGAACTTATGGAAATTGGGTTGCAGCCTTATAACGAAGAGTCTCATCAGGGGATGCTACGTCATGTGGTAGTTCGTAAAGGAAGAGCGACTGGAGAAATCATGGTGGTTCTCGTTACTAACAAGCACAAGTTTCCTCAAAAGGAAGAGGCTATTGCTTTAATCCAAGAGCTTATTCCAAACGTGACGTCCATTGTTCAAAATATCAACATTGAGAAAACGAATGTAATTCTTGGGAACGAAACAGTGACCCTATGGGGAAAAGACTTTATTGAGGATACTATTGGTGATGTGCGCTTTGAAATTTCGGCTCGCTCATTCTATCAAGTAAACCCAGTACAAACAGAAGTACTGTATAAACAAGCACTAGATTACGCACAGTTAACTGGCAACGAACGAGTGATTGATGCCTACTGTGGTATTGGAACAATTTCTTTATTCCTGGCTCAAAAAGCGAAATCTGTAATGGGTGTTGAAATCGTAGAGCAAGCCATTGAAGATGCGAAAAGGAATTCGGAAATAAATGGGTTCACAAACACTTACTTTGAAGCAGGTCCCGCTGAAGAAGTGATCCCACGCTGGTATGCGGACGGTAAGGAAGCTGACGTATTAGTAGTCGATCCACCACGTAAAGGATGCGATGAAGCATTACTATCCACAATCATTGAACAAAAAGTAAAACGCGTAGTATATGTTTCGTGTAACCCTGCTACTTTGGCTAGAGACCTACGTATTTTAGAAGACGGCGGTTACAAAACAAAGGAAATTCAACCTGTGGACATGTTTCCTCAAACGACACATTGTGAAGCGGTCGCTTGGTTAGAGTTATCTTAAATAGAGGATGATCAAGTCCTAAATTAGCTAATATTTTATAGACTGAGTTGTTTAAACGGATCAAACGTTTTTTTAACTCAGTTTTTTTCATTTTATTTAAAACGGTTGGTCAAATTGAATTATTTGTTCGTTACAGTGAATAATAAGAAAAAGCTTAATACCTAAATATAAATAACTACTAAATTTGAATGATGGAATGCAATTAAATATCCTCTGTTATAATTGAACCTAAGCGAGTGAATTGAAATTGTAAAGAGAATAAAGTTTATATTTTACATTACATCAAAATATAATGTCAACAAAAATTTGTATTCCCCTCAAAAAAATGCTATAATAGGGTTACAATTGTTAAACGTATTCTGAATTCCGATGTATTTTTGCAGAAAGAATGAAGAATACGTTTTTTTATTATCATTTCATCATCAAATAAATTCAAACAATTGTGTGGGCTTTAAAAGAAGTTAGTTGAATAAATGATCCGCTTACTACTAAATAGTAACCGAACTTTATTCTACAAGGAGGACTAGATGAATGAATCTAATTAATAAGAAAGTTACACACAAGCGTTTTGGTATGGGAAGTATCGTTAAACAAAATGACTCTAGTATTGAGATACATTTCGCATCGGAAAACAAAAAATTTGTATTCCCGGATGTTTTTAGAAGTCACTTAAAACTACATGATACAAGTGATGCTAATTCACTTGAAAAAATTATACAACAAATAGAGAAAGAGCGAAGAGAGGAAGAATGGAAGAAGGAAGAACAAATAAAACTACAACGTAAAAATCATGAACTTCGCCTGGAACACGAAAAACTTATGAAAAATCATAGGCTGCATCCAGAATCACAAATGGTTTTTTGGTGTGACGTAGAAGAAGAAACTAGTACATTTTCAGAGTGGAAGGTTTTCTCTGGAGCAATCAAAAGTGGGAATAACAAAGGGAAGCCATCTAAACCTATTCGCTTGCACCAAAATAGTGCTGTCCTGTTAACATCATTAGATTCAAGCAAGTTAGAAAAAAACAGACGTATCTTAGGTGTCTATATGGTGAGTGAAGGTTTTATAGGTAAGATGTGTGAAGACGGATCGATTCCTGCTCATTCAAAATTCAGACTTCAACTGACAGAACAGGAATCGGATCAGATGCTCTTCTGGGGATATTATGCAAATGAAAAATTGCCTAAAAAAATGACGTGGAATACAGGTAAACACCGTTATTTTGAAAATTTATTGATGGCACAAATTTTGCTCGATATTGTTTCTTTGAAAAAGGACCCTGAAGAACGAGAGTTAGCACAACAATTTTTAAAACATTTTTGTAAAATGAATCAGATAACAGAGTTACCAAAGCCTAATGGCGCGTTACTTCGTATTTAACTCAATATTAAAAACAAGGAGAACGAGTTTCCAATAGTGAAATTCGTTCTCTTTTTTTAAACACTTATAATATGGTCCACCATTACTCCTTTTCATTCTATATATAGAATAAGGTAATTTCCGTGAGGGATGAAAAGTAAAAGATTCATTAGACTTTTGTTTTTAATATGTTTGTAAAGTAATTGTAATATTTATAGACTATTATTATCTTGTATACGGAAACATAAATACAAACAAAAATATTATTTACATATAGAGGTTTTATGAAAATGAAGAACATAACGCGAAAAATAGCATCTGTTGCTTTAGGAACAACAATTATACTTTCATCGGTTACAGGTGCTTCAGCAGCAACATATACAGTCAAAAGTGGAGACACATTATCAGGAATTGCTAAAAAATATAACACAACCTATTCTGCAATCATGAAGTCTAATGGGTTAAGCTCAACAGTCATTCGTATTGGTCAAAACCTACAAATCGGTGGTACAGCGACTACTAGTACTACGACAGCTAGCAAAAGTACTACAAGCACAACCAGTACAAGTACATATACAGTAAAAAGTGGTGATACGCTTTCAGGTATTGCTAAAAAATATGGTACTACATATACAGCAATTATGAAGGCTAATGGGTTAAGTTCAACATCAATTCGTGTAGGTCAGAAACTACAAATTGGTGGTGCAGCGACTACTAGTACTACGACAACTAGTAAAAGCACTGCAAGTACGAGTACAAGTACAAATACATATACAGTAAAAAGTGGTGATACGCTTTCAGGTATTGCTAAAAAGTATGGTACTACATATACAGCAATTATGCAGTTAAATAATTTGAAAACAACTATTCTTAAAGTTGGACAAAAATTAACAATCACTGGTAAAGCTACTTCAACAACAGCTTCAAATACATCCACTGTAGTCACTAAAGTAGTGAGTGGAACAACAGTTGTAAACACGGCTGAAAAATATATTGGAAGACCCTATGTATTTGGTGGCGCTTCTCCAACAGGTTTTGATTGCTCAGGCTTTGTCTATTATGTATTCAAAAATGCAGGAGCTTCAATTAGTCGAACATCAGCAGCGGGTTATTATAGTTTAGCGAAAAAAGTAAGTTCACCACAGGTGGGAGATTTAGTATTCTTTAGTAATACTTATAAAGCAGGTATTTCACACGTAGGTATTTATATTGGTAGTGGTAAAATGGTAAGCGCGAGCGGCACAAAAGTAAACATTGATACGTTCCAATCTGGTTACTGGAAATCACATTTCACAGGTTACGGACGTATTTAGTCATAAAAAGTGTATTGATCCCCTTTAGTAGGGGCAATACACTTTTTATTTTAAATAAATACAGTAAATATTAAGTTACATTTAAATTCTTTTTATTGATTTAACATTTTTTTCACCCAGTCTGGCGTTAGATCAGGTAGCGCATCTCCATTCAGTCGTGCATTTTCATAAGCTGAAATTAGTTCTCTGCGAGCTTTTTCGTATTCATATTTCTTTTCAGCCTTTTCTAGTACAACTTCAATTCTGTTTTTTGGAACAACTGTAACCCCATCTGCATCACCAATTACAAGATCTCCAGGATTTACTAAAAGCCCACCACAGTGAACGGGAGAATTAATTTCTCCAGCATTCTGTTTGATAGGTCCTCTTTGCATAAAACCTTTTGAAAATACAGGAAATCCCAACTTGATACATTCTTCCCGATCTCTAATAAAACCATCAATAACAATTCCATTCAATCCGACTGCTTTTGCTGTTGAAATCATTAAATCCCCTATATATGCGTGATCTTTATGGCCAGCACCAGCTATTACCATCACATAACCAGGGTTTGCTGTATAAAGAGCCAGATGAATTGGGAGGTTATCGCCATTAGATGTATCAACTGTACAAGCAGTTCCAACAGTCACCATAGAAGAAGATACTGGGAGAATTTCCGCTTCCATTGCACCTTCATTAGGAATACCTAACTCCAACATACCGTCACATAATAAAGCTGAACCGAGCCTTTTCGCTCTTTCAATTACATTAGCTGGTAAAAGTTCTGGATACTCATTTATAGTTGAGTTAATCATCTTAATCCTCCTAGGAATAATATTGTGTTTCATTATAAAAAAGGAATTTTATTACTTTACATGAAGTGTATCATTGTCCTAATAAATGTCAATATTGCAAAAAAATATTAATACCAAATCTAATATGGAAGAAGTGTTTCTTAAGTATCTACTTGTATAAAATTTCCATAAAGGAATTAAAAATAAACTAAATACAATCAACATAAAAAATGAGAATAAAAATAAAATGAAAGGCCAATATAACCAGTAAATCAATTGAAAAAATAAGGAGGAAGCGATGAGAAATATTTTGCGAATAATAGTTTCAATCATACTAGCGCTTAGTATCTGTATAAGTGGAACAATGAGTACTGATGCACAGATACAATATGTACCTAATGCAGGTGTTTTTATTAACGGTAAAATTGTGAATGGGATTAATCCAATTATAGAAAATGGTGTGTACTACTTGCCCTTTGTTGATTTTGCTAAAATATTAAAGTATAATCACATAAAATTTGAAGAAGCGACAAAGACATACGAGATTACTGATGGTTCTACTATTATTCGAGTGACAATGGGAGGAACAAGGGCTAAGAAGGGAAATGAATATGTTAATATCGAGCCTCCAAGATGGATTAATGAAACAGCTTATGTCTCGTTACATGCTGGAGGAGCTATATTTAACTCGTATATTACGTACAAGAAGGAAAATGGTTCTATCCAAATCCAAAACCCTGCTACAAAATATGAAGTGCATAAAGGGGATACACTATACAACATCGCAAGTCTGCATCAT
>Ga0182747_1002775_pt1 | contig 12077 bp, 9 predicted proteins | sample eDN3rd30CBELigBY_FD_128526 | JGI IMG/M metagenome (GOLD analysis project Ga0182747, IMG submission 128526) | Enriched backyard soil microbial communities from Emeryville, California, USA - eDNA 3rd pass 30_C BE-Lig BY (version 2) (version 2) | ecosystem: Environmental > Terrestrial > Soil >...
ATTGGCCAGCAGGCCCGGCCCTTTCGCGGGTGAACCCGCTCCTACGACGGCCTGCGCCCAACCACGGATGCGTTTCCGTGTAGGAGCGGGTTCACCCGCGAATACGGTGGCGGCAGCAACGGTGAACGGCCAGGGATACTGGCCCGCAGGCCCGGCCCATTCGCGGGTAAACCCGCTCCTACACGACGGTTTGCGTTCAACCACCGGTCCGGTCCGGGCCGGGCGTGGGTCAGATATGCGGTGCCTCATACGCATTCAACTGCTCCACAAACCGCCAATGGCTCTTCTTGCCAAACCCCATCAACCGCTTCAACCGGATATCCCAGCGCATGTGGTGATTGGCAATCCATGGCAATGCAAACAGGTGCGCCCCGCGCCAGGGGATGAACGGGTTTCGCCGCAGGCTGGCATAGATCTCGACGCGGTGGCTGGCCTGATGGCTTGCACAACGGGCATGGAAACCAGACGTGTCCGCCACCACCAGGGTGTTGGCTGGCACCGCAAAGCGACGGGGCGGCGGCAAGCCGAGGGCCGCCAGCTCGGGCTCGTCGATGCGGAATGAACCCTCACGGTGCATCTGCTCGCCGGAGCGCGCCGCCCCCAGGCTTTGACGATACTCCCAGGCCAAACGCTCCGGCGTCAGGCGGTGCGACCCCGGCACATAACTGAACGGCCCTTGGTCATCCGCCACATCGTCCAGAAACAACCACGCCTTCGCCGTGGGGTGAAAGGTGTCGGCATGCAGGCGGGTCTGCGGGTCCTGGTCGGCATTGGCAGCGTCGATCACGATCGACTGCAACTGGTAGGTAATACCACCGGTATTGGACGACGCATAGGCAATCAGGTCGCGCACCCCACGGTCCGCCACAAACGCCGCACTGGCCGGGTTTTGCGCCAGCACGTCCTGGTCAAGGCTGACCCGGCGGGTAACCGCGCGGCCCTGGCGCATTTCCCAGCCAGTGCTGCGCAATGCACCCAGCTCGGCGCGCAAGGCCGCAAACTGCTCGGCAGGCAAGGCGTTTTCACGAATGAAAAAACCGTTCTGCTCAAAATGCGCGCGCTCACCGGCATCCAGCCGCGAGGCCAGCGCATTGCGACGGTAACCAGCCATGGCCATCGCCAGCTGACGACGCTGCACATGCAGGCCCAAGGCATTGAGCCGGGCACTGCCCAGCACCGGGTTGTTCTCGAACGACTTGGCATGGGTAGCCAACTGCAGGCAATGCCAGGGGAGTGCCGCGTAACGGCCGATGTCCTTGATCGAAACAGGCATGATCTAGTCCTTTGATGGGGCCAATGGCCGGCCACAGCCGAGCATGGTCCGGGTATAGTTGAGCAACGGCGCCACTCGTCGATAGGCCACCGGCGCCGGGTGGGGCGCGCTGAGGCAGGCGAGGGCGTGCCAGGCATCGCAGGGCAGGTCTTGCTGGACGTCGGCATAGCGCGCATAGCGCAACAAGGCGCCGGCTACCAACTGGTCCAGGGTTAAACGCCGGGTGCGGCGGGGCAAGGGCTGATGGTCCTCGGTCAGGCCCCAGCCGGCATAGAACGGCGTGCCATAGGTGACCACCGGCAGCCCGCGCAGCAAGGCCTCGAAACCGGCGGTGGAACTGAGCGTATGCAGCGCATCGACCTGGCCATACAGGCTGGCGATGTCCACACCCGCCAGTACCTGATCGGCCAGCCCCACCAGCTGTGCCGGGGCGATGTGCCCGCGGCGCTTGCCGGCTTCCACGTCGGGGTGCGGCTTGTACAGAATCCAGGCATCCGGCAACCGCGCGCGCACCTGTTGCAGCAGCCGCAGGTTGCACCCGGCACCACCACCGCTGCACAGCGCCGAGGCATCATCCTCGACCTGGCCCACCACCAGTACCCGCAGCTGCCCCGGCTGCCCCAGCAGCACCGGGCGCACATTGCTGCGCAGGTTGAACTTGCTGGTGCCGCTGGCAACGATCTGCGCCCGCAAGCGCGCCGCTTCGGCCAGGCATGGGGCGTCGAATTCGCCATGCTGCAACAGCTGCTCCAGGTCGCTGGCAGACTGCGCATCGTAATGAATGCCACCCCGGTCCAGCACCAGTGACAGCGCCGGGCTGTTGGTAGCCCCCAACCCCGTGGAGCGCAAGAAACCATCCTCGACCCGCCACAGTGGCACCCCCGCCTGGCGCGCACGTTCGGCCAGGCCGGCCGGCTCGCGCGCAGCCCATACCAGCAGCCGACCCTGTTCGGCCGCTATCTGGCTTATCAGTTGCGGGCTGTCCACGCTGAAGCGCAGCTGCCCCCAACGGCTTGCGAAAAAACGCCGGATGTTGTGCTGCTTGTGCCGCTTCACGCCCAGCACCGTGGTAGGGCCGGCAAACGCAGCATCGCGGGCTTTCTTGCTGGCCAATTGGCGGGCAACGGTCAAGGCATCGGTCAACTGGCCGCTCAATGGGTCGACATAGCGGCAGTAACGCACATAGGCCGCCGCCACCAGTTGCACAAGGTCTGGCCGTGCCTGCCGGCGAGCAATGGCCATGCGGTCATCGGTCAGCCCCCAGCCTGCGTAGAACGGCAGCCCGAAGCAGGTGACCGGCACGCCCTGGATCAACGCCTCCAGCCCGGCCTGGCTGGTCCCCACGTACACCCGCCGGGCACGCCGGGCCAGTGACGCCCAGGCTACCGGCCGCGCCTCCAGCGTTACCCCACGCGCCCGCGCGGCATCCAGCAGGCAACTGGGCTTTTGCCCGCCCAGGCAATCTGGGTGAATGCGAACGCGCACGTCGGCATCCGGGTTTTCTGCCAGGGCCTCATCCAGCATTCGCACATAGTCGGCTTCGCATAGCCCGCCGCCCGGGATCGAATAATCCCCGGCAGTCTGGTCCACCACCAGCACCAGCGGTCGATCACGGCCCAGCGGGTCGTCGTCGGGCAGGTCCTGGGCGTTGTTGTACTTGCCGATGCCGCTGCTGCGCATCAAGGCAATCAGTTCGCGGGCGCAATTGAGCTCGTATGCGCTGAGCGCCTCGGGCTGCTGCAGGATGTTTTCCAGCAGCGAAGGGCGGTCGGCCAGGTAGTGGATGCCCACCGGGTCGACCACCATGGACATTGGCGTATCGCCCTCGATGCCCAGCGAAGAAGACCGCAAAAAGCCGTCTTCCAGCGCAATGTAGGGCAGCCCCCAGCGCTGGCACAGCACCCGGGCATGGGCCGACGACTGCTTGTAGCCGATACCGGCAATGGCCTTGAGCCCCTTGGGCGCCTTGCGGCCACGGCGCCACAGCCAGAAGGGCGGGCCTTCCGGGCCGAGGAACTGCGGCAGGTGCAGGACCTTCCAGGCCACCCATTGCGACATGATGCCGACCCAGCCGGTGCCGTCTACCAGGGCATCGGGTGGCGAGTAACCTTCGGGCGGGTGGGGTAAAAAGGGAGGTGTGTTGTGCATTACACGGCCCGCCACATGTTGCGCACCGGCGGGAACGGCACCCAGCGCTTGCGGCGCAGGGCAAAGCCATTATGCAGGTACAGGTGCTGCGCCCGATGATTGCTCAGCGGCACCTCCAGCTCTACCTGGGTAAAGCCCTGGCCGGCGGCGTACGCGCAGCACGCCTGCACCAGCGCCGAGCCCACGCCTTGCTGGCGTGCGGCCTTGCTGACCCGCAGCCCGTACAGCAAGAACGGGTAGCGCCATTCGCGCAGCTCGCTCAGGCAGAACCCGATAAACCGCACCCAGCCGCTCAACAGGCCAAACTCACGCACGAACGGCCGCCAGTGCCAGGCAAACGGCCCGCGCCGGCCATGCTTGAATGCGGCAAAGCCCAGTGCCTGCTCGCCGTCGAAAGCCAGCAGCACACGGTCCCAGTGGATAGCCGACCCCAGCAAGCGATAGCGGCAGGCCGTATTGCCAATCAGGAACGCCAGCGACCCCCGCCCCTCGGTCAGCAAGCGGGCCAAGGCAGGGTCTGCGGCACGCTCGGGCGACAGGTCCGATCCCAAAACGATACGCACCACGTTGTCAGGCTACCCCGGCACTGGCCATGGGCGTGTCCTGGCGGGTTGCCGGCGCCAGGGCATGGGCCAGCAATGTGCTCGACAACTGCTGCACCGGCATGGGCTTGGCCCCGCAGCCAGGCTGGCGGCGGTTGGACCACACCAGGTAGTCGGTATCACCTGCGGGCGCACCAACAGCCTGGTACACCTCGGGCAGGATCGGCACATGGTCGCCAAAGAAGCACAGCAGCGCCTCGTTCGGCTGGGCCAGCAAGGTGTCGCGCAGCATGCCCAGCATGCGGTCGGCATTGCCGATGTGCCGCAGGTAGGGCGCCAGGTCTTTCATGCCCGGTTGCAACGGGCGGTCGAACCAGGCCGGCAGCTCGTGCGCGGCTACGCTTTCCAGGTGCAACGGGCCATGGTTTTCCATGGTGACCGCATGGATGAACAGCGGCTGGGTGCGGCCTGGCGCCTGCAGCAGCGCGCGGATTTTGTCTGCCACGGCGCAATCACCAATGAACGGCCCGGCCTTGTGCGAGGCGTTGAACGCCTTCACATCGATGAATTCATCAAAGCCCAATGCCGGCAACACCTTGTTGCGGCCATAGAAACCACCGTCGTACGGGTGGATGCAAATGGTCCGGTACCCCTGCGCCTTGAGCCTGGAGGCGATACTGGGCAGGCCTTGGCGGGCCAGCACCCGGTACGGGTTGAAGCGGTGCACGCCCAACCGGTCCGCAGGGATGCCGGTCAGGTAGGCGAACTCAGTCCGCACCGTATTGGCGCCCCAGGCTGCCACTTGCAGTTTGCCCCGGGCCAGCGCCTGGCTGGCCAACAGGTCGTACTGGTCGAGCACTTGCGGGCGCACGCCAGGCCACAGCCCACGCACATCGAAGAACGACTCGCTCTGCACCGAGACCAAGTCCGGCAGCGCCCCGGCCTGGGCCGCTGTCGCCTGCGATGCAGGCTGCCCAGAGGCCGGCACACTTACACCAGCAAACGGCGAGCCCAGCCCGTCCCGGTCAACCGGCGCCCGCGCCGCCCAGAAGTACCGCCACAAGCTGGCCGCCAACCCCCAGCCACGCACATCCTGCTCGGCATCAAAGCTCGGCTTCACAGGCCGATGCCCCAGGCGCAGCAAGCCCAGGCCCAGCGCCAACGGCAGCAACGCCTCAAGCCGCGCGCCCGCCACCTCGAAGCTCAACCCCGCCCACAGGTAAACCAGAAAGCCCACCGCCAGCAGCGCGGCCTTGCCAAAGCCAAAGAACGGCAAGTACAACCGCGGGAACTTCACTGCATCGCTGAAATACTCGAAATCTGCACACACAAACGGCTCGCGCAGCGAGTGATACTTGGCGTTGCTGACCAGCACGATCAGCAGCCACAGCAGCAACACATTCACGCCACTGAACAACGGCCGCGCCGTCAGTGCATACAACAGCCCGAAGGCCACACACCACAGCCCCGCGTGCAGCAGCCAGCAATCGGCCGGGCGACGCAGGGCAGGGCGGGGAACCAGCAGGCGCTCGACCGCGACGGTCAAGCCCAGGCCGATCAAAGCGACCGGCAACATGGAAACATCAATCACTGTACTTCAACCCACGCAGGATCATCGAAGAAAGCCACTGCGGGATAAGCCCCAGCAGCCAGGTGCCCAGGTTGAGCGGGAACGGAAAGCTGATACGCGCCTGGTTCGCTGCCAGCCCGCGCTTGATACGCCTGGCCGCTTTGTCGGCGGTCCACAGAAAAGGTTTAGGCCCGGGCATTTCGAAGCACATCTTCGACTCCACATACCCCGGCACAATCACATTCACTTTCACCCCTTCCGGCGCCAGCCAGTCGCGGATGGCCTCGCCGTACACCCGGATGGCGGCCTTGCTGGCGCTGTAGGTCGGAGTGACCGGCAAGCCACGCCAGCCCGCCAGCGAGCTGAACAGGGCGATCTGCCCGTCGCCACGGCTGCGCATGGCGGGCAGGGCGGCCTCGACGGTGGCCAGGGCGGCCATCACGTTCACTTCCATCAGGGCGCGGCTGTCGTCCCAGTCTTCCGCTTCGCCATTGGCGCCCACGGCGGTGTTAAGCCCTGCGCCGACCAGCACCAGGTCGGGCTGATGCTGCTCGCTTACCCGGCGCACCATGGCCCGCAGGGCGTCCAGGTCGCGCACGTCGAGGGCTTCCAGCAGCACCTGGGCACCCAGGGCGCGGCATTGTTCGGCCATTTCGGCCAGGCGGTCCTGGCGCCGGCCTTGCAGGATCAGCGTCACCCCCGGGGCGGCGTAGGCAGGCGCCAGCGCGCCACCGATACCGCCTGTGGCGCCGGTGATGAGGATGCAGCGGGGTGAGGCATGCGAACTCATAGGTATTTTTCGATTCTTGAGGTTTTCGCCATCAGCACTTCCAGGCAGTTGGCCACGGCCATGTCCATGCCGCAGGCGGTGTAGAAGCCGCCGTTGACCTGGGTGGTGTGGATGACGGTGTTGCGGAAGCGATGGAAGAGCTTGATGTCCGGCATGTCCGGTGTGTGCCAGAAATCAGCCAGGCTGCCTTGGTGGGTAAGGCCGGGCATGGCGTAGATAGGGTCGGCCAGGGTGATGGTCGGGCGCCCGTGCAGCAGCGCCGAAGCGCCGGCGGTGCTGTTGACGGTAATCATGCCATTGATGTGCGAGAGCAAGGTTGGCATATGCCCGCTTTCCATGAACTCGACCCGGTCGGCTACATCGTATTCGCGGGCCAGCGCCTCGGTGACGCGCCGGTAGTTGACCAGGCCAGGCGTCAGCGGATGGTTCTTGACCAGCAGGCGGGCATTGAACGGGGCGTGCAGCGAGAACGAGTCGATCACGTGCTCGATGACCTGGGTCATGTTGTCGAACGGCGAGTGGTCGCGGATCTGCGCGTCGCTGTCCAACTGCAGCGGCAGCAGGAAGGTGGGCTGGCGCTCACGGGCGACATCGGCGACCAGCGCGTCATCGCGGCTGCGGGCGCGGAGCAGGCGCAGGCCTTGGCGAATGAAGCCTGCGTATTCCACTGCGGCGTTGAAGGGGGCATGGGTTCGGTAGTTCGGGTAGAAAAGGGCGTTAAGGGCGCCACCGGTGTGATACATCACATCATGTGCTGCGCGCGCGGTGAACGACAGTTTGAACGAGTTGCCGTTTTGGTAACGCGGGATGTATCTGCCCACTTCGCGGTACCACTCCGGGTCCCGTGGCAAGCGCGAGTTGTTGTTGACGCCGTCGCGCTCCAGAGTGATCCAGTAAGGGCGGAAGTAGCCTTCCTCGAAGACGTGCACGCGAATGCCTTGCAGGCGGGCAAGCCTTATCGCCGTGCGGTGTACCGGGCGGCAGTCGCCGAACAGGACAAGGTCGGTGATGTCCAGTCGGCGGAAAGTATCGGCATACCAGCCTTCAAGGCCATCGGCGTTACTCGGGCAAGCGATGTTCGGGCCATCGGCCCCGTATAACTCATCACCAACGTTGAAGCGCACACTGTGCACATACTGGCCGATGTCGCGTAGACCTTTGGCAAGGCGAGCAAAAAAAGGCGAGCTTACGCCTTGTAGAAACAGAAAGTTGCAGGTGGGGACGCGCAGCAGAGGACCACGCGTCGCCCTTGTGTTCAGTTGGTCGGGCGCTTCATGCCCAACAAACTGCTCAAGCGTCGTTTCAAGTCCTGCCATCGGGAGGTAGCTCCTGGCTGCGGCGGTAGCGCGTGCCAATTCTGTAGTTCGTATAGAGTCTGTTCAGCTGTTGTGAAACGATTGGTAATACGGCTTACGTAGGTGGGGTAGAGAAGGAGTGTTCCTGCCACCAGTTGGTCCAAGGTTAGTGTTCGATTTCGGCGTGCCTGTACCTGCGGTTGAAGGTCCATGTCCCGAGTAAGGCCCCAGCCGGCATAGAACGGCTGACCATAGGTGGTCACCGGGACGCCGCGCAAAAGCGCTTCGAAGCCCGATTGGGACGTGAGCACATGCACTTCATCAACCACTTCCAGCAATTGATGCAGGGGCGTGTTGCCGATAATTTCGTCGCACCAATGCACCGTCTGCTCTTCGTCATCGCCACGAGCTCGGGTGCCGGCAATTACCTCCGGGTGTGGCTTGTACAAGATCCAGGCATTCGGGTTCTGTTCCCGGACTGCCCGTAGTAATTGCAGGTTGCTATGAATACGGTTGCTGCCGAAGCTGATGGATGCATCACCCTCCACCTGACCGGTTACCAAGATAACCTGCGCTGTTGTAGAAGGCCTTTCCCAAGAGTAACCAGGTAGGTTGTACTTGGTCAGTCCTGCCTTGCAAATAGCATGCCGCAAGCTTTCGGCACGCTGCAGCAAGGCTTGGTCGAACGCATCATCAGCTAGAATTCGTTCTAGGCGTGAGGCGCGGGTCGCGTCGTAATAGATGCCCAAGTCATCGACTACCCAAGACAAAGGCCGAGCTTTACCGGCACCCAAACCAACAGAGCGCAGGAAGCCATCCTCAACGCGATGAATTGAGTGAGGGTGCCCAATCAGCCGATTATCATATTTACAACCCCAAGTGACGACAGGCATCGATGCGGATGGTTGCTTCTTAGCCTTTACAAAACGAATAGCGCTTCCATCGAAGAATAGTTTGGCGAGAGGTTCTTTCCATCGGCTAAAGCCGCAAATTTGCACGGCAGCAGGTATTAGACTGCGCTGTCTGCGTTGTAGCCCTAGCCAGCGGATTAACGCTTCAGGGGTGCTTGGAACACCTCTCTCCGGGCACACATAACGTGGATATCGCACCAAGCAAGCATGGATCACCTGGGTGAGAGGTACGATTTTACGACGTGCAGGAGCAGGTAGGCGATCTACCGTCAAACCCCAGCCTGCATAAAATGGCATGCCCCAAGTATAGACAGGGACGCCCCATAACAAGGCGTCGAATCCCAATTGGGAGGTCATTACGTATACTGCTCGAACACGAGGCAGCAGCTCGGCAGGATGAATGCTCTGAGCCAAAATCTTAATGCGCGGATTCTGTGTCACTGAAGTCAGGTCAAAATGACCACTTTTCCTCCCTGCTACGACATCAGGGTGTACTTTCAGTAGGATCGTACAATCTGGATGTCGCTCCAACGCTGCCTCGAGCATTTTGCCGAAATCTTCAACACCAGCGCCTTGTAACGATGCGTCGCCCTTCGTCTGGTCGGCTATTAGCACACAGTTGGCAGGAAGAACAGGGTCCTCTATACGGGCATTGTTGTACTTTGAGACTCGCTGTTCCTGCCAGAGAACCTGGAGCCTCTTTGCCCGTTCATGTTCTGCGGGAGATAACGGCTCGGCGATCAATTGCTCAAGACGTGATGGTTGGGAGGCATCGTAATAAATGCCTACAGCATCAACTACCAGCGACAGTGGTGCTTCGTCAGCACCCAGTCCGACTGAACGCAGAAAACCGTCTTCCACAGTCAGCACAGGTTTCCTAGCCTTTTGTGCTTCAGCAAGAGCAATGAGTGCGCTGGGCTTACGACCCCACGCCATAACCCAGTCCGCGTTTGGCATGTCACGTACGCTGCCGCCCTGCAACGCGAAGTCGGGCAGTAAGGCAGGCAGAGTGGCTATTTTCTGAGTGCCTTTTGAAAGGATCAGCAAGTGGGGGCGAGGCAATACGTCGTCCATAAACGTGCAGCAGCGTTCCGTGTGCGGGCAGCAAAGCGCAAGAAGGCTTCTGAATCCATAGGGAATTGAAGGGCGCAAATCTTAATACAGATTCATTATTTTTTGGACGGCTTTCGGAGAAAAAACTGGTCCGCTCAGCTGATTTTCTTACGCAGTGCCATCAAAATGAGATCAGATCAAAGCATTGTCAGGAGGTATCGGTACTTTTCCAAGAGAACGGCTAAGCGGCCTTGCTCCTTGTACTCCTGAATCGTCTCTGCCCTCAGGCAGTGATAGAGGGCTGTCAGCAGGAAGATGTAGCGTTGATTTCTAAGCGCGTCTTCTTGGTCGAAATGCAGAGGCAGGGTCTCGCGGTAGGTCTTGTTGAATTGAGCTTGAGCAACGAGAAAGGCTGGCATCTCCTTTCGGCGAAAAAGGCTCCCGAGATAGGCCCCTCCGTCGAATCCGACACGGCCAATTTTTACCTCGCTCCAGTCGATGAGGTATAGGCGGCGTTTGCGGATGAAGAGATTCTTTCGCAGATAGTCCATGTGGCTGATGCATTTGGGGCTTTGCTGCGCCATGCGTGCAAGATCGCGTAGCAACGGTTTGAACCCCCTGAGATGTTCGGCAATGCCCGTGAATCGACAATCCTCGAGCGCAAGTCGCTCCAATTCAGGGAGGCAACGCGCAAAATTGAAGCGTGGCCGCAGCATGAACCATGGTTGGAAAAAGTCCATGCTCCAGAGGAGTAGATTCTTGGAGCTCAGCCTGGCCTGCAGGTAGTCATGACTTCGAGTTTCGAGCTCGGTGATCCCGCGGGCCAAATGAAAGCCGATAGCTTCCATGCGGGGTGGTCGGCCTCGTACGTATCGGGTGAAAATTAAGCTTTCCCATGGCGTCTCGATTACGCCTAGGCAGGGGGGGTAGCGAAAATAGATCGTGCCTTTCAGTATTCCGTCATGACGGTGGAACCTAGCTTCCTGGCTGCCAATGAATGCCAGCTTGCGAATCGATTTTTCCACAACATCCATTGGCTCCCCTGTGGCAGGGTCGATCAGGCGGTGGTAGCGAACGTAATTTACAAACGACGCATTGGACCCCAGGTCCCGACTGGTGATAGTCAGGGGCGCCCCTTTCCACTCTGGGATCAGGGTATGAAGGTGCTGCTCGAGCGAAGCCCGAAACCAGCGGAAGTGGGTTTTGCCTCGTGCGGTAGGGGGGGAAAGAACAGTCATCAATTCTAGTCAGGCGTAGTCGTCTTGGCTGTACGCATTTTTTTGGGGGTGGACATCCTGCGTTATCAGAGCCCTGCGTACAACAAAAAGTTCTCCGGCGAGGAGGCGTAGCCGGCCCCGTCAAGCTGTCGCGTCTTGTTCGGTCCGGTCATGGGCAGGCGCATCGGGGGATTCTCATCGGCAAGGCTGGAGTGGTCGTCGATTGATGCTGAGCAAGCTTATGTGGTCGGTTAGCGCCAGAATCCTTTGCTTCGCGTCCTAAAGACTTTAAGATCCAGATTCTCGCAAACCCGTAGCATCAGGGACGGAAATGAACCACCTTGCCATCGCCAAAGAAGCCCTCATTGCCCAAGCTCAAGCTGTTACCCAGCTGGCTGACAGATTGGATGGTGAGTTCCAGAAAGCCGTAGAGTTGATTCTCGGGTGTAAAGGGCGAACGGTGGTCTGTGGGATGGGCAAATCTGGCTTGATCGGTCAGAAAATGGTTGCCACTTTCGCATCTACTGGGACGCCAAGCTTTTTCATGCATCCCGCAGAAGCCTTTCACGGCGACTTGGGGATGCTTAAGTCTGTAGATGTTCTGATTCTCATCAGTTATAGCGGCGAAACCGAAGAGCTTATAAAGCTGATTCCAAGCTTGAAATCGTTTGGAAACAAATTCATTGCAATGACAGCGAGCAGAACTTCGACGCTGGCGCAACACGCTGATATCTGGCTGGATATATCCGTCGAGCGTGAGGTCTGCCCTAATAATCTCGCTCCTACTACGTCAACTATTGCTACTATGGCGATGGGTGATGCATTGGCAGTAGCTTTGATTGAGGCGATAGAGTTCAAGCCTATGGATTTCGCTCGCTATCACCCTGGTGGGAGTTTGGGTAGGAAGCTCTTAACGCGGGTTTCTGATGTAATGCACAGTCCAGCACCGTTCGTTACTCCAGCCACGAGCTTCCATGATTGCCTGCTCGTTATGACGCAGGGGCGTCTCGGTCTCACATTGGTGGCTGACGACGGTCGGCTTGTAGGTATTGTCACTGACGGCGACCTGCGGCGAGCGCTTCTAGAAAACCCTGGTGTAGTGGCTGAGCGGGTTTCAGCATTCATGACTGCTAATCCGCATGAGATTGCTTCTGACGCGTTAATCTCTGAGGCCGAAGGCTACATGCACGAAAATAAAATCCGTGCATTGGCTGTCCGGGATGCGGCTACGGGTGAGGTCAGTGGAATCGTCGAAATCTTCGACTGAGGTATTGTCAG
>Ga0182747_1002778_pt1 | contig 12067 bp, 19 predicted proteins | sample eDN3rd30CBELigBY_FD_128526 | JGI IMG/M metagenome (GOLD analysis project Ga0182747, IMG submission 128526) | Enriched backyard soil microbial communities from Emeryville, California, USA - eDNA 3rd pass 30_C BE-Lig BY (version 2) (version 2) | ecosystem: Environmental > Terrestrial > Soil >...
AGGCCGATCGGCCCAGCGGGAGGTCGGGCACTAACAGGCGCCCATGAAATAGCTTGCCGGGCGAGCGTAATCGAACAGTTCACGCTCCAGCGCGGCGGCTTCCATCGCGAGGCTTTGCGGCGTCTCCCCAAGGAAGATGCGCGCGCACCGGGCGCCGATGTTCTTCATCACAGCCTCACGCCACTCGGGTGGAAACTCGATATCGTCGGATGCCTCGACGATCTGCGGGATCGAGAGCGTCACGTCCGCATTCAAGGCGAAGGCGACCGGCGGCACAGGCCAGACATTCAGAACAGGCGCCGGGAGCTTCCTGTCAAACTGGTAGATGGTCGCGATACCCTTCGCCGCCTTGTTCGGGAGGATGCGGTAATCATCGCGCTCAAAGCGGCCCATGTCCCGCTCGTTGACGGCGCTGTCCACATAGCGAACCGCCGAAACAGCAATGACATTGGCCGGCATCGTCACCTGCGCCACATCGGCAGTGCCAGACAGGGAAATCGTGTCCTCGCGCCACGGCAGATCGCGCGTGGACCATGTCCCGAACATCATGTTCGCGCGGCGGATGCACTCATCAAGTTCGGCGGCCTTGGGCTGGCGGCCAAGCGCGATGATGCCCGCGTCATACAGCGCGGACGTGATGAGGTCGCGTGCCGTCATAGATCCTCGGGCGTCGTGATATTGGGTTCGTTGCCGCCCTGATTGTCAGGACGAGCATTGTGGACCGGCGCCCCTTCGACCGTCACCTTTGGTGGTGACATCTCGGCAGGGCGCCGATCCCAATCATCTTTGCAGACCATGAGCCCGGTCCATTCCTTCCGAAGTTCGGAAAGCGCGAACTGGAAGCCGCATCTATCGCAAATGGCGTAGACGCGGCCCGGAACGTAGCTCATGGCATGCCGGTCTCTTTAGGAGCCCGCCGACCCGTAGACGCCCCGCCAGTCAGCCCAGCCGTTCACATAGCGTTCGGTGGCCTTGGCCTTGGCGTTCTCGGTGTCGAAGTCGTTGTCCTGGCGGAACTCCATGGCCCGGCGCTGGAACGTCACCAGCCCCCACGGAATGTCCGTGGTCAGGAACCACGCATCGTCGTCGGTCAGATACGGGTCCATCACCACCTGATCCACCATACCCTTCACTCGAAGAGCGTTGATGTTGTTGGTGTTGGTCGTATCCGAGGACGAACCCGACTGGAGTTCGCTCTGGAGGATGCGGGTCGCATTCGCCCATTCGGACGGATGGATGACCAGCGTCTTTGCCTTGGCGCCGATATTCAGGCCACGCGCATTCTTCATGAGCATGATCCGCGTCACAGCGTCTTCCAGCGCCGACTCGGACAGGTCCGCAGCGGTGAGCAGGTTCGACTGCACGCCCGAGATGGTCGGGTGCGATGTCGAGAACAACGCCACACCGTCACCGCCGAGATACGAGCCCGAGAATCCGCGATTGAGCGTGTTCGCGTGCACGATGCACTTGGTGGTGTTCATCGAGCGGGACAGTTCGGACGACCGGCGCTCGCTGATCTGGCGATACTGGTTGTCCTCGATCGCCTCACGGGTCACGATATAGCCGAGGCCATAGGTGTTGTTCGTGAAGCGGGTCTTGTAGCCCTCGCCATCCGTATCATACTGGATGGACGCGCCTTCGCCCTTGAGAGCGGCGAGACCAAAGCCCGTCGACTCCGCGACTTCCTCAAACGCCTTGTCGGACGTTTCCGCCTGGAAATAGGCGAGATAGGGCTTGGGCAGCTCCTTGTAGCTCTTGCCGAACCACATCTTGATCCCCGGCCAGAGAGCCGAAGGATGCGCTGAACGAGTGATAGCCATCTTTCAGTCCTCCTTAAACGCCAGTGGTGCCAGCGGCCGGCGTCTCGGTCGCTTCCACGATGGAGACGAGCCAGACGGCGTTCGCGCCGACCTCGTTTCCGACCTTCTGATCCACACCAACCAGCCGCATCTGCGCGGACGTGGTCGCCTTGGTCGAGCTGTCGAGCTGATAGCCCGAGCGCTTCGTGACAGTGCTGCCAGCGCCTGCGACCAGATCGACATTGTTGCCGATGTCCGTCACAGCCAGTGCGCCGCCTGCGCTGTCTTCCTGGCACTCGAACAGCAGCATCGGATCATCCGCGACCAGCACATAGTCAGCCGTGGAGGCCGTGCGATAACCGCGATTGATCGCCGTGACAGAGCCGGCCGATGCGCCGGGGACCGGAGCAAAGCCGACGACGACGCCGGTGATGCGATCACCAGCGGCTGCTGCGGTCACGGTGGAGATGCCGCCCGCATCGCCAGTGCCGGCGATGATGACGGGATCGCCGACGAACAGCGCAGTGCTGTCGCCGGACGCGACGGAATAGAGATTGGCCGCCCCATTATAGGGCGCGCCGGACTTATACCGCACGGGACGAAGCCCGAACGGCGCGTTTGCATTCGCCATTTTCGTAGTCCTTAGAGCTTGTTGCCCGGCACGACATAACTGTCAGCGCCGCCGGCAACGGCCTGTTCCTTGGTAGGCCCGGCGAGCAGCCCCTGATCGCGATTGCGCAGAGATTCCATCTTCTCTGCGCGGTCCTCCTCGATGAAGTTTTTCGGCTTCATCAACAGGACATTACGGATCGAGTTGCCGTTCTTGCCGGCCCCGGCGTGACGAGAATCGAAGTCGGGCACCACGTCCCAATCATCGTTCTGCGTGAGTTTCTGGATGCGGCCCTCCTGATCGAGAGCCCATCGGAAGTCCGCGTCGGGATACTTCGCCCGCACGGCCTCGGGGATATCAAGCGCCCCTGCGCTCGCGCCGCCTTTCCGACGACGACGATCCTGCTGTGCCGTCTCCGCTCTCGGCGGACGCCCACGGCGCGGGGCCTCTTGAAATGCGGGCTCCATCACGCATTCTCCTCGAAATAAATCTTTGCGTATTCGTCCTTCGACCCCCATCCGCGCTTTTCGCTCTCCTGAGCCGCGCGCTTCGCCTCGTCGGGGAGGTCGTCATAGCCCTTGCCCCGCTTGGGCGCGGCGCGCTGGCCCGGCGTCGCCAGAACCGGCGCCTTGGGGCGTGGGGCAGGGGCCTGCTGCTGCGGGAAATATTCGGGGAAGTCCTTCGCCATGTCCCGCTCAACGGCGGAAATCTGGCGAGCCGCCGAATAGCCGAGCCGCGCATATTTGTCCGCGAGCTGCACCGCCACGCGGGTCGCCTCATCGTCCCGGTTGAACCACGTCGCATGGCGCGCGACGAAGTCCTGCACCTCCGGCGGGGCCACCTGTGCCGGCGCCTCCACCCCGATTCGGCCCAACTTCTGCGCCGCCTGTAGAGCTGCGGCGTCGTCGCCTTCATCAACCGCTCGCTTATGCTCGGCATAGGCATCTGCGCGCGCCTGCTCAGCCGCACGTTCCGCCATCTGGATCGACACGCGGTCCATGCGCGCCAGCCGATCTTCCATGCCGGAGAGCTTGCGTGTCAGGCCCTTGTTGTAATCGACCGTGGAGCGAAGGAAATCAGCCGCCGGCTTCCATTTATCCGGATCGCCGCGCCATTTGTCCTGCGGCGTCCAGCCCATTTCAGATGCCAGATCGTCAACCGAAGGCGAGGCGTCGGCCTCGGGTTGATGATCGGGGGCATCGTCATTTACCTGCGGATCGACAGGCAATACCTCTTCGTTCGTCTCGACCTCAGCCGAGCCGTCAAGCTCTTCGTCCATGTCAGGATACTCCTAGAGGGCTATGCCCCGGATTTCGTCATCGGCGACAAGGCGATATTTTCCGCCGTCCTCGCCCTCAAATTCAGCGCCCGAATAGCGCTTGAAATGCACGACATCGCCCGGCTGCGGCGGGGAAGCCTCAAGCTCCCAATCGCCGCCCTTGAACGCCATCGGGCTCACCGACACGATACGCCCACGATCGGCGCCACCTTCTTCCCGGTCGATATGCTTACTCGGCAGGAGGATGCCTCCAGCCGTCTTCTCGTCTACCCGCTCGATGGCCACCAGCACATTGTAGCGGGTCGGCCTGATCCCAGGCTTGCAGTCACTCAGTTGCGGTATCATCGATTGCCAACCAGTCCTCATAGGTGGTTTCACTCAACGACGCATAGCTATCCGCTCGCGTCTTCGCCTCGGCCAGCAGGACAGGGTCAAGATTGCCCTTCCATGCCTGCTCAGACCAAAGTGCTTTCTGCCGATCACCGAAATTGGCGATCAGGTCGAATATCCATTCAGTGACGGGCATCTGCCGCCACTCGTCGAAGTCCTCGCGGCTAGGCTGCATCGCTGTAACCCGCCGTCATGGCCCCGATCTGCGCCTGCGCGACGGTCAGCCCGGAATCGACAACAGTGGCCTGCGCCTCCGCATCGTCGCGGCGAGCTTTCGCCTGCTTGGCCTCGATGTCCGCCTGCTTACCCGCCATATCGAGCTGCATTGCCATTTCCTGCGCGGGGTTCGGCTGCGGCTGCGGCAGGAGCTTGTCTACGTCCTCGATATCGGCCGATTCATAGACCCGGCGCATTGCCTCGCGGATATCGCCTCCAGCCAACTGGAGTGGCTGCAACGTCTGCAAGATGAACTGGCCGCGCGCCAGCTTCTGCTGCTTCGTGACCGCCGTTGGATCGGACACTGGCCGAATATCCTGATCGGCCGCGTTGAAGTCCTTGGCGAAGTCCGCCGCCGGGTCGTCCAGCAGCTCGACATAGTCCTGTTGCGTCGCCTCGGTGGCGTAGCGGCCCATATTGGCGAAAAGCTTTGCGAACTCATTGCGCAGGCCACGATAGATGCGCTTGTAGACCGCTGTGAACACCTGCAGGCCCTGCTCGATCAGGGCTAGCGTCGTCCCCACCTGTCCGTTGTTCGATGCATCGCCTGTCAGGACATCCTTGATGGACGCCATTTCCTTCGCCGCGCCCAGGATCAAGTCGAGCAGGTTGAACATTACCGCGTTGATCTGCGGGAAAGTGCGCTCATAGATGCCATCGCGCAGCGCCGCGCCGGACACCGGGACTGTCTTATATTCGCCCGGCCTGAACCGGATCGACGACGACTGCCCCTGTCCCTGAATACGCAGGCCCGACCCGATAAACCCACCGCCTGCCGTCGCCGCCGTGTTGCCGTCGATCATCTGATTGATGAGCGTGTTGATGACCTCGCCATACTGGTGGAGGATATGGGCCAGTCCGATATTGTAGAACTTCGCCTCGGGGTGAGGCATGAACTCATATTTCACATAGGGGCAGCGCGGCTCAATATAGCCGACAGCGCCGTCTTGCGTGACGCGAATATCCTCCGGCCCGAAATTGGCGATGACCCGCAGCACCGTGCCGCTCTTGTCGTCGAGCGTCACGATATATGGTTCTGGCACGCCGTCTCGGTCCAGATCGAACCGGCAATATTGCTCAAGCAGCAGGCGAGGTTCCTTGTCCTCGTCCAGCCCAAAATCCACGTCGCGATACAGGCCGATCAACTGATCCCGCCTAATCTCGTGCGGAAACACGCCTTCCAGCCGCTCCGTGACCTGCGGCGCGCTCTCCAGCGACTTAGCCTCGTTGTTAACGACCAGATTAAGCGCCGGCACGAATACCGAGCGATGTTCCCCGGTCATCGGGTCGAACCAGACCTTGCGAAACTCCACGCCAATCGCCGCGAGTTGCGAAACCAGCGCGTCGGTCTCGCCCTCCCAATTGTCCATGCGGTAGAACAGCGTCGCATTCATGAGGTCCGCGACACGCTTTGCCCGCTTGGCCTTGGCGCCAGGCTCGCGCAGCCACACAGGCTCCGGCTGCACGCCATCCGGAAGCGGCTGCGGCCCCTGCGGCGTCATCACAGCGGGACCGGCAGGCGTCATCGCAACCGGCATGCCCTGCACCTGCAGCACCGGCTGTCCGTCCAGCCCGAACTGCGGCATCCCCTTGTCCGCGCCGACGACCTTGACCGTAACAGCTTCGTCGCCCTTGATGATCGCGGGGTAGGCGCGAGCATTGAACTGCTGGACTGCGGCGATCAGCAGCGGATAGCGGACATTCGACGCGCCGGGCCAAGGAAAGTCCTTCGCCTCGCTGCCATAGTCCTGCGACAAGGCGCGAAGGCCGTCCTTCGCCACCTTTTCCCATTCATCGCGGCTTTGCAGGTCGCGGTCGTAATCCTCCTTCACCTGCGCGCCCAGCTTGGCCAGCGTCTCGGCATCAAGCTCGCCGCTGATATCCCCCTCGATCTGGGCAAGCTGGAGCAGGAGCGGCACGGACGCGACTTCGCCACCGGCGGAATCCACCACCGGCTGCTCCATGTCCTCATCCATGCTCAGTATCCTGTCGTCGTGCTACGGCCGGAGACTTGCGGTTCGCCGAAGTCCTCAAGAAAATCATATCCACCCGCCGCCGCTACAGGGACAGCGAAGGTCAGCGCCGCCGCGTCACCAAGGTCGGGGCTGAACCCCAGCCGCTCCCTGATCTTATCCTTAGGCTCAAGGATAAGCTCGTTGTTCGACGAGTAGCGTGTGGCGCCCTTGTCCCATATCGGCGCGGTCAGGTCCGCATGCAGTTCGTCGATATCCGGCACAGACACGCCAGCGGGATCGTTGAACCAGTCTCGCATCACGTCCCACATCTCAGCGCGGCGATTGGCATAAAGCTCGTCACCAGTCGGGCCAACGCCAATGGGAGACGAGCCGAAATTCACCGCATTGACGATCCCGCCAAAGCCGAGTTCCATCAAGCGATCAACCACACCAGCGCCCAGCCCGCCCACGTCCACATTGACGGCTGCGGGCCGATACTGGCGGATGATCTGCGACACATGGCCGACGATGGTCATCGTGTCGTCAAAATCCCACGTTGCGCAAATGTGATGGCCAAGCTTTCTGCCGACGCGATCGATCACGCCGGTCTTGTCGCCGCCGCCACGAGCGGGGTCCACCCCGATAATCATTGCCCCTTGCGGGATCACCGAAAGCTTGCGCGCCCTCAGGATGCGATCAGCCGGGATGAAGCTGTTGCCGGCAGTCTGGAACGCCTCAGCCGCCGTCGCCGGATATTCCTGCTTGAACTTCCAGCATGGCTCATCCTCGCTCTCGCTGGTTGCCGCAGCCAGATCGCGATTTTTGCACCACGCCCAATATAGCTGATCCGATGTCAGCCCATGATCGGCCTGATAGTCGGCCCATTTGCGAGACGGCGTCCATCCCTCCGGGGCCGGGGTCGCGTAACCCTCATCCCAGAACCACGGCATGAACACCGCCTGATCCTCAGACCCGCGCTCCGCCGCCGAATAGCGACGCTGAAACACATTGCCGATCCCGTTCGCCGTGCTTTCGATGAGCCGCTCAGTCCCCGGGACATCGGCGATGGCCTGGATGAGGCCGGCCATATGATCCTCGGCGTTCGGCCAGAATGCTGCCTCGGAACCGTGAAACAACTGGATGGTGCTTGAGCGACCAACCTCCTTCGTCCCCGCCGTCGCCACAGCGTAGGAGCAATCCCGCCCCGCAAAGATCAACTCCTTTGCATTCGACGCCGCCGTCTCATGCGCGATGGCGGGCGGCACATTCTCGTGGAACCGCTTCGTCATCTTGAACAGGTTGTCAGTGGCCTTTTGCTCATGCGTCAGGATGAATGCGTTTAGGCCCCGCGACCCCCATAGGCGCCAATAGAACCGGCCCTGAATATAGGTCGACGCCCCCATCTGGCGCCCCTTGACGATGATCGCCCGGACCTTGCCCGTCCCCCGCCGCTGGTCCTCCAGCCGCTCATGCAGATAGCGCTGCGCCCGGTTCAGCCGAAATGGGACAACCTCACCCGACTTCGTGCGAATGCGCAGACAGCAGCGCGCGAAATATTCAAAATCAGTTTTCAGCCGGTCCAACTTCTCGCGCTGGTCAGCCGTCAAGGTCATCCAGCGCCTGCCCGAGCGAGAGATGACCGCTCAACTCGCGCAGCTCCTTGAATGCCTGCACGCTGATATGCTTGCCGATCATGTCGAGCGTGCCTTTCGCATTCGAGCGGTCGCCCTCGCGGCGGCACTCGCGATATAGATCCTCCGCCTCTGTCAGCACCCACGAGGCGGTGATGCCGGTTGCCTCAGAGCGCTTCTGCTTGGCAGCATTGACCGCATCCGAAATATTAGCATTGCTCAACAAGCGCGACCCCTGCTGCTCGGCCGTCTTCGCGCTGTATCCGGAACGGATGGCAGCCTGCGTCGCGTTCAGGTCGATCAGATATTCTTCTACAAATCGACGCTGCTTGTCGTTCATCGCGTCACGCGAACGCCAATGCAATGACCGCGATCTTCTCACCCTCTCGGCAATCGAGTTCGATTGTCTGCCCGGCGGCCAGTGGCGTGCCATAGGTGAGGGATGCGGTCGGGTCAGATGCGAAGTCGGTGATGCGGCAATCAGTGTCCGTGTAGATGCGAGCGAAGGCGACGGCGGGCGGGGCGCCAGCGCTCTGCGCGGACGTGACATCGATTGCCACTTGCTCGGTCGCGCCGGGCACCATCTTCCCGTAGACATCATCCACGAGGCGACCGGTGCTGCGAAAATATGAGATGTCGAGCGTTGCCATGAACTGCTCCAGAATCAGAAAAGCCCGCGAGGCGTGAACCTGCGGGCATGGAGCGGGGGCGCTATTGTCCACCCTCAATTAATGACCATCTGCCTGTTTTCACGGGAAAGGTCAAGCGCACTGATGATGGCCGATCTCGAATCGTATCTGGCCAGCCTCCCGACCTTTCAGGCGGACGCATGAGCCATGCCCGCACATATGCAAAACCCCGGCTGGCGGGCCGGGGCTTCGCGCAATCAACTTGGCGGCTGGTTGCATCCCTCTCCTACAGCATCGGATTGGCAGGCGCAACCGCTCAAGCCATCACGCGCATCATTGCAGCGATCGCCATGGCCAGTCGGTTGCTGTCGGAAGGATCGGGCGCCTCCTGCCGCTTGCTGGCGTAGATGGCGCGCTCCAGCCATGCCGGCCCGCTGTCGGGATGGATGTCAATCACCAGCTCGTCGAACGCTTGGCGATGCGCCCGCCCCATGCTGTCCACAGCGCGCAGTATGGAAGTAAGCCACTGCTCGCGGGCCTTCGCGCGTCCATGATCGGTGTTGTCATTCGATCCGCCGAAGCTGTCGTTCAGCGTGCAGCGATATGATCCGACCTCCAGGATGGGCCAATAGGCTTTCGCGATCTTGCGCGCCGTGTCCTTGATGGCATCGGCATTGTCGCCGAGTAGCCCGGCCTGGTATGCGCGCCCGATCGCGTCGGCACCATCCGTCCCATATTGCTCAAACTTCATCCGCGCCCTCTCTGTGCCGTGGTCGAACTGGATGCGGACCTGCCCTTTGCGGGATGGCCGCCCATTCGGCTCGCGCGCGACGTTCTTTCGCTTCCTGCCCTTGCGTGCCATGCTCATTCCTTGCTCTTGAGGTGGGAGAGATGGAGGCCGTCCCGGATAGCAAGAGCAGCAGTCCGCAAGGCCGTCTCGCCGTCAAATTGGCTAGCTTGAGATGACATCTTGGCGAGCCATTTCACGATCGCCGCGCGTTCCCGCTCTTCCTCGGTCATGCCTGGTTTCCTCTCTGGGTGAGGGTGGGGGGCATGCGGGGTTGTCCATGGAGGCGAGGACAGACGGCCGAACGACATACTTTCCCTCTCGCATCATCAGGAGACCGCGCGTTTCGGCGATGGATATCCAGCGCTCGGGCAGGGCGTTGATCTCGTCGTCCGACATGGCGCCGGAGCGGATTGCAGCCATCGTCTCCTCCATGCGATTCTGCTTCTCGTGGCGAACGGCAGCGGCGGCGCGGTTGCGGCGGTGATAGGCTTCGTCATCGCGCTCCCAGCCCGCCGCGATCTGGATGCATTCCGCAATCGTCGGAAACCACTTGCAGCGCTCCAGCGCCTGATCCGTCAGGTAGCTGATTTGCCCGGCTGGCATGTGCCCGAGCTTGCGACGATACGCAGCCAGCATCAGGTCGCCGGCTAGATCATCGGCCCCTTTGCGAGGCAACGACGCGGTCAGGATGCGCAGGCACTGGTCGAAGTGACGGTTATCGCATGCTGGCAATACGGGCAGGGGGGCCACCGCCACCGCCTCCGCTTGCGCCAGTTGAGTATCGCTCAGCCGGGTCAATGCCCAAACTTCGGTCGATCGCTCTGGCGAAACCGTCGCGGTTGTCCGCCTGATTGCGTCCGCCAATTTGATTACCTCTGCCATTTTTCGATGTCCTCGGATCGTAAATTCCAGCCCAACCTTCTTCGACGCACACGCGAAATACGTCGCCGGGCGGCCATCCCGTCTCGATCGCCCAGCGTTCGACCTCCCGAAGCAGCTTGGCATGAGCGCTGGCTGTGTTCGGGCGCTTCTTGGTTTTTCGGTTTGTTAGGAAATCGGCCCACAGGTGCGGCTCAGCGAAATCAGGTTTTGGAAAAGGATCAAGTTTTGGTTCGCGCGCGCGCTCATCCGAAGAAGCTTTAGCTTCTGAGGTATCTGGTTCCCTGACTGTATCCGTGTCCCGTTTTTGGGACTCTTTCGCGGAAAGAGTTCCGTTTTCGGGACTGTCCAACGGTTCCTTTTTCGGAACTCTTTCCATTATCAGGCGATAGACCTTGATCTGGGATGTCTTGCCCACCGTATCGCCAGTTTCGGCGATCAGGCCGCGCTCCACCAACGTGGAGAGGGCGCCGATTACTGTCTTGCGATTCAGCCCAGAAAAATCGATGAGCGCCGCAATGGACGGGAACGCCAAACCACCCTCTCGACTGGCGCATTCCGCCAACCCAAGAAGAACCAACTTCTCGGCAGGCCGAATACCCTTCGCCTTCGCGGCCCACGCTAGAGCGTCGAAACTCATCCCCGAGCCTCCTCATACCGAGCCGCGAACTCTGGATCGGTGCGCAGCAGCTCGTCAGCGCGCAGCAGGCCCGCCCGCACGGATGTATGGTTACGTCGACCGACCATGCGGCCGATCACTGTCATGGACAGGCCGCCATCGCGCAGCAGGCGGAAAGCGGCGAAGCGCGGATAGGCAAGGCGGCGGTCGCGGCAGGCGCTCACCATCTCGTCACGCGTGACGCTGAAAGAGCGGGCCACATCCTCGATTATGCACTGTGCGCAGCGCTTAGCCATGATACGCCCCCAGCCTGCGCACCATGCGCTTGTTCGATGCACGGGCAGCGATGCGGGCGGATATGTCCTCCGTGGTCGCCAGCGGCTCATATTGCAGAGGCGGCCGGATCGCGGCCCGAAAGCGGACGATCGCATCAAGGCTCAGCGTGACGCCGAAGTCCCGCTTGACGTGCGCGATGATGGCGCGGTCGCTGTTGATGTATCTCACCAGATGACGGGCGAGTCGTTCAGGGGTGTCCAGTCTCACCACCACCCCCTCTGCCGCAGGAAGTCGGCAAGCGTATGTTCGGATCGGAACAGTCCACAGTCGTGACCAGCCTCATGGAGGGCGGTCAGCCATGCATGCTGCCATTCGCTGAGCGAGCCCTTCGCCTTGATCTCGGCAAAGGCAGTGCGGCAGCGATTGCGGCCCGTTCCGACGATGATCGCGTCCGGGAAACCTTTGCTCAGCCCTTCGCGCCGCACCTTTCCGCGACCGGCGCGAGAGGCGATAAAGGTGCCGTTCGGGACCGCGACGAAGCGCGCCTCAAACTCAGCCTCGATCTTGAGTTTGCATGCGGCCTGGATCACGATCTCGCGTGAATTGGCCGGTGCGACCGCTGGCGCGTCATAATGGAAGGGGTGGCTATTCGATCGGGAGCACTTCGATGATGTCGAACGGCCAGCCCGGGCCCTTGTCCCACAGCCCATGCCATGAGCTAGCGGGGAGGATCGTTGGTCCGGCATGGGTGCCGGCGATCTTGCCTGTGCGAAACCGGACGGAGAGCAGCTTGTCTCCACGGAAGGGTCGGTCGCCGGTCCATTTGATCCACTGGTCATTCAAGCGGCCCTCGCCATGTTGACGCGAGCGCTGTGATGAGCCTTGCGGACCGTCCCGGCCGTGCTTTTCCCGGTGGCGCAGATCGTCACCACGCGGGTGTGATTGGCGCGCTGGACCTCAATCAGACCACAGGTGGCCAGGAACGAGATCGCAT
>Ga0182747_1002780_pt1 | contig 12065 bp, 8 predicted proteins | sample eDN3rd30CBELigBY_FD_128526 | JGI IMG/M metagenome (GOLD analysis project Ga0182747, IMG submission 128526) | Enriched backyard soil microbial communities from Emeryville, California, USA - eDNA 3rd pass 30_C BE-Lig BY (version 2) (version 2) | ecosystem: Environmental > Terrestrial > Soil >...
ACCAAGAACAACTGAACCAGAATCAGCCGTGTTGCCAATTACACCATACCCCAGGGCGTGGAACCCGGTCTCCCGGGCCGACTCGCAAGTCTAGCAAACCTCTGGACTCGCGTTCTCGCGCCGGCGTCAGGGGGCGAGGCGGGCGCGCAGCGCACGCACCCGGGCGAGCGTCGACTCGCGCCCGAGCAGCTCCATCGACTCGAAGAGCGGCGGCGAGATGCGCCGGCCCGAGACGGCGGCACGCAGCGGACCGAAAGCGGTGCGCGGCTTGAGCCCGAGGCCCTCGATGAGCGCGAAGCGCAGTGCCGCCTCGATCTCGGCGGTCGCCCACGTGTCGACGCCGGGCAGCGACACGAGTGCGGCGTCGAGCACGCGGACGTAGTCCTCGCGATCCTTGTCCGCCGGCATCGCGCTGTCCTCGATGACCAGCTCGGCGTCGCTCACGAAGAGGAAGCCGAGCAGCTCGCGCGCCTCCGAGAGCACCGTCATGCGCTCCTGCACCAGCGGGGCGGCACGGCGCAGCAGCGCGAGCTCCTCGGGGGTGTCGACGGCGCGCGTCAGATACGGGATGAGGCGCGCCGCGAAGTCGGCCGGCTCGAGCATGCGGATGTGGTCGCCGTTGATCGCGTCGGCCTTCGCCTGATCGAAGCGCGCCGGGTTCGGGTTGACGTCCCGGATGTCAAACGCCGCGACGAACTCCGACTGCGTGAACACGTCGCGGTCGGCCGCGATCGACCAACCGAGCAGTGCGAGGTAGTTGAGCAGCCCTTCGGGGATGAAGCCGCGGTCGCGGTGGTGGAAGAGGCTCGACTCGGGGTCGCGCTTGGACAGCTTCTTCGCGCCGTCGCCGTAGACGAGCGGCATGTGCGCGTACTGCGGGATGAACGTCGTGACACCGATGTCGATGAGCGCCAGGTAGAGCGCGAGCTGCCGCGGCGTCGAGCTCAGGATGTCCTCGCCGCGGAACACGTGCGTGACGCCCATGAGCGCATCGTCGACCGGGTTCACGAACGTGTAGAGCGGCGCGCCGTTCGGCCGCACGACGACGAAGTCGCTGAAGGAGCCGGCCGGGAACGTGATCTCACCGCGGATGAGGTCGTCGATGGTAAACGCGGTGTCGGGCACGCGTAGGCGCAGCGACGGCTGGCGCCCCTCGGCGCGGTAGGCCGCGCGCTGCTCCTCGGTCAGCTCGCGCTCGAAGTTGTCGTAGCCCTGACGCGGATCGCGGCCGAGCTCGCGATTGCGCGCCTCCATCTCCTCGGGCGTCACGAACGACTCGTAGAGGTGGCCGGCTTCCAACAGCCGGTCGATGACATCGCGGTAGATGCCGCCGCGCTGGGACTGCCGGTACGGGCCGTCCGGACCACCGCGTTCGACACCTTCGTCCCAGTCGATGCCGAGCCAGTTCAGCGCGTCGAGGAGCTGCTGGTAGCTCTCCTCGGAGTCGCGCGCCGCGTCGGTGTCCTCGACGCGGAAGACGAGCTTGCCGCCCGTGTGGCGCGCGTAGGCCCAGTTGAAGAGGGCCGTGCGCACCATGCCGACGTGCGGGGTGCCGGTCGGCGAGGGGCAGAACCGCACCTTGATGTCGGCACCGGTCGCGGTCGAGAACGGGAGCTGCACGGTCCCCAATCCTAGGCGGCGACGATCCCCGCGGGCCGTCGGTCCCGCCCCGTCAGTCGCGGTCGAGCGCCGGGTTGGAGAGGCGTCCGATGCCCTCGATGTCGATGTCGACCCGCTGGCCCGCGGTGAATCCGCCGAGCCCCGAGGGTGTGCCGGTGATGATGACGTCGCCGGGCAGCAGCGTCCAGATGTCCGAGGCGAGCGCGATGATCGTCGGCACGTCGAAGATCATGTTCGCGGTGTTGCCGGCCCGTCGCGGCTCGCCGTCGACGAAGGATTGGATCTCGAGGCCCGACGCCGGGTCGAGCTCCGTCTCGATCCACGGCCCGATCGGGCAGAACGTGTCGAAGCCCTTGGCCCGCGCCCACTGCCCGTCGGCGAACATCTCGTCGCGCGCCGACACGTCGTTCGCGATCGTGTAGCCGAAGACGTAGTCGCGCCAGTCCTCGGGCCGGATCTGCTTCGCGACGCGGCTGATGACGATCGCGAGCTCCGACTCGTGGACGACGCGCCCCTCGACCGGCGGGATGCGGATGGGGTCGCCAGGGCCGACGACCGCGGTCGACGGCTTCAGGAAGAAGAGCGGACGGTCGGCGCGGTCGCTGGAGAACGCCATGTCCTCCCGGTGCTCCGCGTAGTTCATTCCCACGCACACGACCTTGGAGGGGATGACGGGCGCGAGCAGCCGCGCGTCATCGAGCGCGACCCGCTCCCCCGTCGACTCGTAGCCGTGCAGCAGCGGATGGCCCTTGAGCACGACGATCGCGTCGTCGTCGACGATGCCGTAGCGGGGGTCCGCCTCACCCGTGACGAAGCGCGCGACCCTCACGAGTCGAGCCTCGTCATCCAGCCGTGACGGTCCTCGGCCCGCCCGTACTGGATGTCGGTGAGCTCCTGGCGCAGCGACAGCGTGAGCTCGCCAGCGACCGCGTCGGCGTTGCCGATCTCGAAGTCGGCGGCCCGCAGCATGGCGATGGGGGTCACGACCGCGGCGGTGCCGCACGCGAAGACCTCGGTCACCTCTCCCGAGGCGACGCCGTCGCGCCACTCGTCGATGGTGACCTGCCGGCGCTCGACGCGGTGACCGCGGTCCTCGGCGAGCCGCAGGATCGAGTCGCGGGTGATGCCTTCGAGGATCGAGTCGGAGTCGGGGGTGACGAGGGTGCCATCGCGCTTGACGAGCACGATGTTCATCCCGCCGAGTTCCTCGATGTAGTTGCCCTCGACGGAGTCGAGGAAAAGCACCTGCTGGCAGCCGTTGTCGTAGGCCTCCTGCTGCGCGACGAGGCTCGACGCATAGTTGCCGCCCGTCTTCGCTGCGCCGGTGCCGCCCTTGCCGGCGCGCGCGTAGTCCTGCGACAGCCAGATCGACACGGGTGCGGGCCCGGACTTGAAGTAGGCGCCCGCGGGGCTCGCGATGAGGTGGTAGTAGACCTTTTGCGCGGGCCGCACGCCGAGGAACGCCTCGGCGGCGAACATGAAGGGTCGGAAGTACAGGCTCGTCTCGGGCGCGCTCGGGACCCAGCGCGAGTCGACTGCGACGAGTTCACGCAGCGACGCGAGGAAGTACTCGGTGGGCAGCTCGGGCAGCGCCATGCGGCGGGCGGAGCGCTGGAAGCGCTTCGCGTTCTCCACGGGCCGGAAGGTCCAGATCGAGTCGTCGGCGTGACGGTACGCCTTGAGCCCCTCGAAGATCTCCTGCCCGTAGTGCAGGACGGCCGCGGCGGGGTCGAGGGAGATGGGGCCGTACGGCAGGACGCGGGGGCGGTGCCAGCCGCCGCGCGCCGACCAGTGGATGTCGATCATGTGATCGGTGAACACCTCGCCGAAGCCGGGCTCCTCGAGGATGCGCGACAGGTCGTCATGCGCGAGGGGGCTGGAGTGGAGGGTGCGGGCGAACTCGAGCGTCGCGTCGGCGAGCAGGTTCTTCATGGTGGTTCCTAGGTTCGTGGTGGTCTGCGAGGCTCAGCGATCGAGTTCTGCGAGGATCGCGTCGCCGACCTCGGCGGTCGTCCGCGGGGCCGTGCCGCGGCTCGCGAGGTCCGAGTCGACGGCGGTGACGATGCGAGCCGCGGCCTCCGCCTCCCCGATGTGCTCGAGCAGGAGGGCTGCGGACAGGATCGCCGCGGTGGGATCCGCGATCCCGCGTCCAGCGATGTCCGGGGCCGAGCCGTGCACCGGCTCGAACATGCTGGGGTAGGTGCCGTCCGGGTTGATGTTCCCCGAGGCCGCCAGTCCGATGCCGCCGCTGATCGCGCCGGCCAGGTCGGTCAGAATGTCACCGAACAGGTTGTCGGTGACGATGACGTCGAATCTAGCAGGGTCGGTGACGAAGAAGATCGTCGCGGCGTCGACGTGCAGGTAGTCCACAGCGACGTCGGGGAAGTCCCTGCCGACCTCGGCGACGATTCGCTGCCACAGGGCGCCGGCGTTCACCAGGACGTTCGTCTTGGCGACCCAAGTGAGCTTGCCGCGCCGACCCTGCGCCCGCGTGAACGCGTCGCGCACGACTCGTTCGACGCCGAACGCGGTGTTGACGGAGAGCTCGTTCGCGATCTCCTGGGGCGTGCCGCGGCGGATCGCGCCGCCGTTGCCGACGTACGGGCCCTCCGTGCCCTCGCGCACCACGACGAAGTCGACCGCGCCGGGGTCGGCGAGCGGCGACACCACGCCGGGGACGATGCGCGTGGGCCGCAGGTTCACGTACTGGTCGAGCTCGAAGCGCATCCGCAGCAGCAGCCCGCGCTCGATGTTCGCGTCCTTGAGCCGCGGGTCACCGGGGACGCCCCCCACGGCGCCGAACAGGATCGCGTCGGCGGACTTGATCGCCGCGAACTCGTCCTCGGGCAGCACCTGGCCGTCCTTCAGGTAGCGCTCGGCTCCGAGTCGGTAGGTCGTCGCGTCGATCGCGACGCCGGCATCGGCGGCGACCGTCTCGAGCACGCGATAGGCCTGCGTGGTGACTTCAGGTCCGATGCCATCCCCCGGGATGACCGCGAGCGAAAGCGTGCGCGACATGCCTTCCAGCGTACCCGCGCGCGGTCCCCGCTCAGGCGCGAGCGCGGCGGCGCAGCGTCACGATCGTCGCGACCCCGGCACCGACCACGGCGACCGCGATCACGATGACGATGAGCAGCACGGGATCGAAGCCGCCGCCCTCCTGCGGCACTGCTGCGACGGGGTCGGCCTCCTCCTCGGGCACGTCCGCCGAGGGCGCCGACGAGGCGGCGGGTTTCGGGGATGCAGTCGGGGTGGGCTTCGGGGTCACGGTCGTGACGGGCGCGGGGACGAGCGTGGTGCTCGACCCGGTCGTCACGCTGCTGGCGCCACCACCGCTGCCGCTACCCGTGGAAGAGGAACCCCCGGAGCCTGAACCGCCGCCACCGGGAGTGGGTGTCGCGACCGAGCTGTACGACACGAACGTCGTGAAGTGCTTGGTCCAGATGACGAGGTCACTGCCGTCATCGACCCAGCATTCGTCCGTCGTCATGTCGTCCGGCATGACGACGGGGCATGCCGTCGTGATCGCATGGAAGCTGCCCGACTGGTCGATGTAGCCCGCGCTCTTGCCTGCCTGGCCGGCGAGCACGAGCTTGACCGGCTGGTCGAAGTCGATACGCGCCGTCGACGAGCCCATCTGGATCGCGACGCCGACGGTCGTGGTCTGGCCGCTCGCGGCCGGCACGACGACATCGGTCTTCACCTTGGGGAGTTCGATGACGCCGTCCCACGTGGCGTCGGCCGACGTCGCCTTCGTGGCCGCCGCGATGGTGACGTTCGCCCCGACCGTCGTCGTGACGACGACCTCGACGGGGACGACGACTTCGGCGACGCCCGACGTGACCGTCGTGGTGCCGAGGTTGAGCTCGACGTTCTCGGCGCCGGCCGGCACCTCGACCTGGTAGGTGGGTCCGCTGCTCGGGACCTCGACGACGATCGGCTCGGTCGGCGTCGTCGCCGGCAGCACGCCCGCCGCTGACCCGCCGATCGGCAGCGTCGTCACGAGGTCGGGGCCGAACGTGCGCTTGATCGTCACGGTCACGGAGGTCGGGAGGGAGCCCGGCGTCCACACTGCGATCGGCTTGAACCAGCTCGAGCTGCCCGCCTCGTTGTAGGTGCCGGGCTGGACCACGATCGGCACGGTCACCGACTTCGCCTGGCCGCTGTTGACGATCCCGAGGAACGTCGCTCCTGGCTTGCTCGTCTTCGTCACCGCGGGACCATTGCTGCGGTCGACACGGACCAGGATGCGGTCCGCGTCGGTGACATGGTTGACCCGGAGGTCGACGGCGATGCCTCGGTAGTCGTCACCGACGTGGTAGTTCGCCGCCGGATTCGTGAAGGTCGGGGTCTCGCCGGGGAGTACGGCAGCCAGCGTCGCGAGCGTCGTCCCGATCGTTGAGACCGTCTTCGCGACGAGCAGCTCGTCGCCGCGGAGTACCTCGACCGTGACCCCGGTCGGGACTGTCTCGGCAGCCCACAGCGCGCCAGGCTTCACCCAGGACGAGCTTCCCGTCTCGTTGTAGCTCCCCGACTGGATGACGATCGGCGCGGTGACGGCGGAGCCCGCGTTCAATGTCGCGAGCAGGGCGGCCCCCGGCTTGCTCGTCTTGACGACGTCACCGCCGACGCTGCGATGCACGGTCACGCGCACCTCGGTCGCATCGGTCACGTTCGTCGCCCTCAGGTCGACCCCGATGCCCTTGTAGCCGGCGCCCGCGGTGAAGTACGGGTCGACGTGCAGCGTCGGCACCGGCGTGACGGCATTGATCCGGAGCGGGATCGGCGCCTGCGTCCAGCTCCTGCCGGCATGGAAGGTGTTCAGCCAGCTCGGGTCGATACCCGTGCCGTCGACGAGATCGGGCGTGTAGTGGGCGGCGGTCGCGGAGTTGACGAACACGGAGGTCGCCGGATCTGCGACGCCGCCGACGTCACCGAGCGTGCCCGAGACCGCGACGTTGAACGAGTCGACGGGTCCGATCGCCCCGACAGGCGAATAGCCCTGCGTGTGAGTGTTGTACGTCACCGAGACGACGACGTCATCGGGGAGTGTCGGGACGGCCAGGAACTCGAAGTCGGCCGTGAAGTAATAGCCGTTGAAGCAGTCGACGCCATTTGGCGACCAGCGATTGTCGTTGCACACGTCGCTCGCCGAGGGGCGGTAGGGCACGTCGACGTCGCGCGACACGGTCGCAACGAGCGCCCCGACGGTCTCATCGTCGGAGCCCGCCTCGTAGACGTTGACCGTGATCGGGACCTCGAACGTCTCGCCGGGCTCGGTCACGCAGGGGTTCGCGCCGGACGCCCAGTTCTGGCACGCCCAGTTGACGAATCCGATCTCGATCGAGCTGAGCCCGCGGGCGGTGCCGCCGAGCTGGAGCCGCTGGCCGAACTCCTTCATCTGGTACGCCTGCATGCCGTAGCTCGAGAGGCTTCCCGGCGCCGTCGCGGGCAGCGAGTCGAACACGACGACCGTGTCGTCGGCGTGGGCGGCGGGCGCGAGCGACGACTGCGCGACGGAGATGCCGACCAGCGCGAGTGCCGCCGCGGCGATGAGTGCGAGTCCGCGTGCGGGCACGGACGTCGTTGTCCCGACCAAGCTGTCCCCCAAGACGTCGTTGTCGTCCTTCGAGGCTACGGGGCGAGGGTGAGTCTGTCACCCACGGGCCCGGCCCCCATTCGGGGGTCGGGATTCAGCCCTCGACGAGATCGATCTCGACGAGGTAGTCCGCGGAGATCGCCTCGCGGAGCTCGTCGAGGATCGTCTCCGGCACGACCGCGTCGACCGTGAGAATGGACAGCGCCCGCTCCCCCGACTCGTCGCGGGCGATCGCCATGCCGGCGATATTGATCCCCGCATCGCCGAACGCCTTGCCGTACGTGGCGACGATGCCGGGCCGATCTTCGTACTGCATCACGATGTGGTGCTCGGCGATCGGGACCTCGATCTCGTAGCCCGCGATCCCGACGATCTTCTCGACCATCTTGGTGCCGGACAGCGTGCCCGCGACCTTGACGGTCGTGCCGTCGGCGAGCGCGCCGGTCAGCGTCGTCGTGTTCCGGTAGTCCTTCGACTCGGACGCGGTCGTGAGCGACGTCTCGATGCCGCGCTGCTCCGCGAGGAGCGGCGCGTTGACGTAGGAGACGTTCTCACTCGAGATCGGCACGAAGTATCCCTTGAGCGCCGCGAGCCGGTAGACGCTCACGTCGTACTCGGCGAGCTCGCCGCGCACGTCGACGTCGAGGCGGGTGAGCGCAGCCGGCGCGAGGCCCGAGAGGATCTGGCCGAGCTTCTCCACTAGCGCGATGCCGGGACGCACGAACGGGTCGATGACGCCGCCCGCGACGTTGACCGCGTCGGGCACGAGGTCGCCCTCGAGTGCGAGCTTGACGCTCTTCGCGACCGCGACGCCCGCCTTCTCCTGGGCCTCCTCGGTCGAGGCGCCCAGGTGCGGGGTGAGCACGACGTTGGGCGCGCGCAGGATCCGCGCGTCGGCGGCCGGCGGCTCGGACACGAACACGTCGAGGCCCGCGCCGGCGATCTCGCCGGCCTCGAGCGCCTCGGCGAGCGCATCCTCGTCGATGAGGCCGCCACGGGCGACGTTGACGACGAACGCCGACTTCTTCATCGCCTTGAGCTGCTCGGTGCCGATCATGCCGGTCGTCTCCGGCGTCTTCGGCATGTGGATCGTGATGAAGTCGCTCGTCGCGATGAGCTCATCGAGCGTCACCAGCCGGACGCCGAGCTGCTGCGCCCGCGCAGCCGTGACGTACGGGTCGTAGGCGATGATCTCGACGCCGAAGGCCTGCAGGCGGGCCGCGATGAGCGCGCCGATCCGGCCGAGGCCGATGATGCCGACCGTCTTCTCGTAGAGCTCGGTGCCCGTGTACTTCGAGCGCTTCCACTGGCCATCCGCGAGTGAGCCGTGCGCCGCGGGGATGTGGCGAGCGAGGCTCAGGATGTGACCGACGGTGAGCTCCGCCGCCGAGATGATGTTCGACGTCGGGGCGTTGACGACCATGACGCCGGCGGTCGTCGCCGACTTGATGTCGACGTTGTCGAGCCCGACGCCCGCACGCGCGATGACCTTGAGCGACTTGCCGGCGGCGATCGCCTCGGCGTCCATCTTCGTCGCGGAGCGGATGAGGACCGCGCTCGCGTCCGCGAGGGCGGCGAGCAGCGCCGGGCGGTCGGTGCCGTCCACGTTGCGGATCTCGAAGTCGGGCCCCAGGGCCTCGACGGTGGCGGGAGAGAGTTCTTCGGCGATCAGGACGACAGGCTTCGACACGTGTTGGCGGTCCTCGGGGGTGCGGCGGGCGGTGCCCGTCCAGCGTACCCGCTCAGGCGGCCGGTATTTCCGGGCAATGGGTGCCCTGGTAGATCGTCGGCATGCACCGGTTGCAATGGATGCACAGCGACGACGTCGTCGGTTCCGCGGCGATCCGGTTGACGAGGTCCGGCTCGCGCAGCAGGGCACGCGCCATGGCGACGAACTCGAAGCCCTCCGCCATCGCGTTCTGCATCCCCGCCCGGTCGACGACGCCGCCGAGCAGCACGATCGGGAGGCCGACGACCTCCTGGAAGCGCTTCGCCTGCTCCAGGAAGTACAGCGGCCGATACTCGTACTCCCGCAAGAAGAAGCGGCCGCCGAGTCGCATGCCCGACCGCAGCACCGGGTGACGCAACTGCGCCGCGAACTCGCGGACCGGCGCACCGCCCTTGAAGAGGTACATCGGATTCTTGAGGCTCGAGCCCGCCGTGAGCTGCAGTGCGTCGAGGTGGCCGTCGGTGTCGAGCAGGCGTGCCGTCTCCAGCGACTCGGACAGCTGGATCCCCCGCGCGACCCCGTCCTCCATGTTGAGCTTCGCGATGACGGCGACACGGTTGCCGACCGCCTCGCGCACCGCCTCGACGACGCCGCGGGCGACCTTCGCGCGGTTGGCGAGCGAGCCCCCGAACTCGTCGCGCCGGCGGTTGATGCCCGGCGAGAGGAACGAGCTCGCGAGGTAGTTGTGACCGAGATGGATCTCGATGCAATCGAATCCGGCATCGAGTGCCATTCGCGCCGCCTCGGCGTGCTGACGCGTCACCCGCGCGATGTCGTCGCGGGTCGCCGCGCGGTTGAACGTCATCGACAGGGGGTTGAAGGAGCGGCTCGGCGCCAGCGAGGCGAGTCCCGTCGAGGACGCGTCGGCGACGGGGCCCGCATGGCCGATCTGGGCCGAAACCTTCGCGCCGGTCTCGTGCACGGCATCCGTGAGGCGGCGCAGCCCGGGGAGCGCCTCGGGACGCCAGTAGATCTGGTCGACCTCCGTCCGGCCCTCCGGCGCGACGGCGAGGTAGGCGACCGTCGTCATGCCGACCCCGCCGCGGGCGACGGCGAGGTGATAGTCGATGAGCGCGTCGCTCACGAAGCCGCCGGGCGCCATGCCCTCCCACGTCGCGGCCTTGATGACGCGATTGCGCAACGTGAGCGGCCCGAGGCTCGCCGGTGCGAGGACGTCGGGCGAGGTCACGTCTCCACGGTAGCCCGCTGCGCGCGCTCGACCGCGCACCGCCGCTCACGCCAGTAGCGTTGCGGGATGGGTGTCATCGTCGTCACCGGGTCCGCATCTGGAATGGGCGCGGCCGCCGCGGTGCGACTGCGGGCCGACGGGCACGACGTCATCGGCGTCGATCTCCACGACGCCGACATCCTGGCCGACCTGTCGAGTCCGGAGGGTCGCGTTGTCGCCGCCGAGCAGGCACTCGCACATGCCGGCGGTCGACTCGACGGCGCGGTACTCGCCGCAGGTCTCGGACCAAGCGCCGGGAGCTCGGCACACCGCATCGTCCAGGTCAACTACGCGGGGGTCGTCGACCTACTGACCGCGTGGCGGCCCGCGCTCGCCGCGGCAGACAGAGCGAAAGTCGTCGTCTTCGGCTCGAACTCCACGACGACGGCGCCCCTCGTACCCCGCGGACTCGTGACGGCGCTCCTCGCACACGACCTCGAGCGAGCCGTGCGCGTCGCGCGGCGCCGGGGGCGCCTCGCGCCCGTCTTCGCCTACGCGGGCTCGAAGCTCGCCCTCACGCGCTGGGTGCGCCGCAGCGCCGTGACCGAGGATTGGGCGGGTGCCGGGATCCGGCTCAACGCGATCGCTCCCGGGGCCGTCTCCACCCCGCTGCTCGCGCGGCAGCTCGACTCGCCGGCTGAGCGCGCGCAGATCGAGGCCTTCCCGCTGCCGATCGGGCACTTCGGCGACCCCGATGAGATCGCGAGATGGGTCGCACTCATGTGTTCGGACGCCGCGAACTCGCTGTGCGGTTCTGTCGTCGTGGTCGACGGCGGCTCGGAGGCGTACTTCCGAGCCGACGACTGGCCCGTGCCCGTGCCGCTTCGGGGGCTTGCTCGCTACCTACGACGCTCGCGCGCCTGGCGACGCCGGGACGGGCCACGCGCGCGGCCCGCCTGAAATGCAGAACGCGGCGAGACGGGCGTCAGCTGCGACACCGCGGCCCACCGCGTTCTGATGACTCAGCGAGCGGCCGAGCCCTCCACGTAGTCCGTGTCCTGCGACTTCCAGGCGAAGAGCGCGCGGAGCTCGCGACCCGTCGTCTCGATCGGGTGCGTCTCGGCCTCGGTGCGCAGCGCCTTGAACTCCGGCGCGCCACCGTCCTGGTCGGCGATGAAGCGCTCCGCGAAAGCGCCCGACTGGATGTCCGTCAGGACATCCTTCATGCGCGCCTTGACGCTCGCGTCGATGATGCGGGGACCCGAGACATAGCCGCCGTACTCGGCGGTGTCGGAGATCGACCAGTTCATCTTCGCGATGCCGCCCTCGTTGATGAGGTCGACGATGAGCTTGAGCTCGTGGAGCACCTCGAAGTAGGCGACCTCGGGCTGGTAGCCCGCCTCGGTCAGCGTCTCGAAGCCGTACTTGATGAGCTGCTCGAGGGAGCCGCAGAGGACCGACTGCTCGCCGAACAGGTCGGTCTCGGTCTCCTCGGTGAAGGTCGTCTTGATGACGCCCGCGCGCGTGCCGCCGATCGCCTTCGCGTAGGAGAACGCGAGCTGCCAGGCTCCCCCGGTCGCGTCCTGCTCGACGGCGACGATGTCCGGGATGCCGCGGCCCGCGACGAACTCGCGGCGCACCGTGTGGCCGGGCGCCTTCGGCGCGACGAGGATGACGTCGACGCCGGCGGGGACCTCGATGTAGCCGAAGCGGACGTTGAAGCCGTGGCCGAAGAGGAGCGCGTTGCCGGGCTCGAGGTTGTCGCGCAAGTCGGCCGCGTAGAGGCCGCGCTGCGACTGGTCGGGGGCGAGGATGACGACGACGTCGGCCCACTTCGCCGCCTCGGCGGTGGAGAGCACCTCGAAGCCCGCCTCGATCGCCTTCGCGACCGACTTGCTGTCGGGGCGCAGGCCGATCTTCACCTCGACGCCGGAGTCGCGGAGGTTCTG
>Ga0182747_1002781_pt1 | contig 12065 bp, 9 predicted proteins | sample eDN3rd30CBELigBY_FD_128526 | JGI IMG/M metagenome (GOLD analysis project Ga0182747, IMG submission 128526) | Enriched backyard soil microbial communities from Emeryville, California, USA - eDNA 3rd pass 30_C BE-Lig BY (version 2) (version 2) | ecosystem: Environmental > Terrestrial > Soil >...
CCAGCCTTGATTGACCAGCCCGTTCTCGTTGGCGCGGTGGTATTCGACGAAGCCATCGCGGTCGGGATCGCCCGGCCCGTCGATCCAACGGAGCGCCGCCTCCACATGAGGCCACAGTTCGCGCAGCGTTTCGATGTCGCCGGTGTGCTCGGTATAGAGCCCTGCCAGCATCACGAACAGCGGCGTTACATCCACGCTACCGTAATAGAGACCAAACGGAACCTCCCCCAGCGTCGCCATCTCGCCGCTACGCATCTCGTGCAGGATTTTTCCGGGCTCGGCGTCGGCAAGCGCGTCAAAGCCCGTGGCCTGATGGGCGGCGAGCCGTCGAAGGACGCCTTTAGCGACACGAGAGTCGCACCAGAGCATCTGAAGGGCGGTGATGATCCCGTCGCGGCCAAACGTGGTCGAGTACCACGGTATGCCGGCGTAGGGGTAAGGCCCCTGCGGTGTACTGGTCGTGAGCATGGCGAGGTCGGCAGTTGATCGGCACATCACCTCGTTGAAGATGTCGTTGGAACTTTCAATGGTGGCCGTCCCACGGCTCTCGACTCTCCGTTCCTGAAACGCCGCACGCAGGCCCCTGCTAAACGGCAGGGGGCGATCAGTCTCGGTGCCACATTCGCATGTCACCGTCACATAGATGGAGCAGGTCTCGTGCGGCTGAAGCACGAACTCGTAGGCGGCCGTGCTGCTAGACAATCGCGCCGGAATCGGATCGAATTGCAGCGTCGTGCGCCACGATCGACCGTCGAGTCCCTCATAGTTTAGGGCAATCTCATCCCCGCCGCGGACTTGCGTGCGCGCCTTTCCACGACGTGCGCGGTGCACGCCTCGTACCTCGAAAACGTCGGCAAAGTCGCTGGCGAACGCGAGCGTCAGTCGAACGGCGAACGGCTGGTCGTCGTGATTCTGCATGCGCAGACGCTGATATGCGGTGCCGCGCCAGAGAAAGAGCGTGCGCACGACATGCAGCATGTCCTTGGCCAAGCCGAGATTTCCGTCACGATAGATATCGGGGTTGGTCAGATCCACGGTAAGGATGGAGTTATCGTCGCGAACGTTCGATCCCAGAAGCAGTAGATGCTGGCCGTCGAGCCGCATTTCAAGGTGCGAGAGATGGCGTGTGTCGTGAAAGAAAATGCCGTCGTGGCCCCCCGGCGTAGCGCCAATATCGGCATGGCTGTCGAGCACCACGAAGCAATCACCATACTTGAGCGTGCGACGCGGACGCGTGAACGAACTGGTGCCCGGAATGTAGAAGGGAGTCTCCGCGCTTTCCTCGCTTAGAGTTACGTTTGAATTCTTCCTAAGCAATGCGAGACCTCACGACATCTGGATACTTTCCCTCGGGCAAAGAAGGCTGAATATCGTCCAAGGCGAGTGGCGGCGCCATCAGCGATTGATAGACCTTGACATAGTCCTCCGCCATGCGCGTTGCAGAGAAACGTTGCTCAAACCTCTGGCGCACCTTTCCGCGATCGAGTGCGACGACGCGCGGCAGAGCCGCGATCGCCTCTTCCATGGTATCGACGATGATTCCGGTGACGCCATCATCGATAATCTCCGGAACTGAGCCGCAGCGAAATGCCAGAACCGGAGTACCGCAAGCCATGGCCTCGATCATCGAAAGGCCGAATGGCTCCGGCCAGTCGATAGGAAACAGCAGCGCCTGGGCTTCACCTAGAAAACGGGTTTTCTGATGTTCATTGATCTCACCGATAAACTCGACGTTCGAGCCGTCGAGCATCGGTTCAATCTGCGAGCGGAAATAGGCTTCGTCAGCCCGATCAACCTTCGCCGCGATCTTCAGCGGAATGCCCAGCGATCGCGCGATCGAGATCGCGCGATCGGGCCGCTTCTCCGGCGAGATGCGGCCGAGAAAGGCAACATACGCTTCGTGCCGGCCTCCGATGGGACGATGTAAGCTCGCTGGGATGCCGTGATACACGGTCGCCGCGAAGTTCGCATGCGGAATCGGGCGCCGCTGATCGTTCGAAATCGAGACCAACGGCATGTCGTCGAAGCCAACGTAGAGCGGAACAAGATCGGGTAAATCTTGGCGTCCGTGAAGCGTGGTGACCGTGCGGCCAGCGATCGCCCGAAAAAGCGGAAAATGGAACTGGTCTATATGAAAATGAAGGATATCAAAGTCGGCGGCGTGCCGATGCACGCGATCGAGCATCAACATGTAATAGGGAATCGGATCCCGGACGCCGGCGTTGAAGCGCAGCGCTTGCGGTACGCATGATATAAGATGACCTCCGGTAATCGAATCGCCACTCGCAAACAGTGTGACGTCGTGGCCGAGCGCCACCAGTTCCTCGGTCAGATAGGACACGATCCGCTCGGTACCCCCATACAGCCGAGGAGGTACGCTTTCGGTTAGCGGCGCGATTTGCGCGATTTTCATTACTGTGCCTTTGGCCGCCCGACCGAATGAACATTTCTAATAGCTTGACTCAGATGACGGAGGCGCACCGCCATCGTTTTTCTGAGAGAACTCTTTGTCGCACTATCTTGCATCGCTTTGAGTCGACAGCCTGCTTTGCGATCTGCCACCTACGCGCGTCCTAGAATGGGCTTACTTTTTTAAACCCGCTGGCTCTCGCGAACGCCATTTCGATAGGCGAGTTAGGTGAATATGGGGTTGCCAGGCTCAGTTAACCAGAGCATGGCGCCAAGAACTTGAATTGGTTGGCCGCAGGACCTTTTGGTGGCTTTCCTTGCAGTGACGCAACCGATGTCGGTTACGTGTTATGATGCGAAATCCGCGTTCGCTCGAGCCTTCACTCCGACCGTGTAACGCCGATAGCCAGCCCGACGCCGAAGTTGATCGGTCTGCTCATTGTGGTGATAGGGCCGATATCAACGCTTGCGACGGATCCTTGCGGCCCGGAACAAACGCCGCCACCAGCGATTGCGTCTACAGGGCCTTCTGAGTGAATGGCTTGCAAACTGCCGCCACGATGGCCAGCGGATGGGCGCGAGAGTAGCGCGCAAGCCAGGGAGGCAGAAACATGTTCAGCAATGACGACGACACGCTCAGAGCGGCGATCGAGGTCGCCGTTTTCTTAGGAGCGCCGTCCGCGCGTGAAGCTGCAAAGCTCACTCTGCACCGCCAGATCAGTGATCAAGAATGGACTGAAAATGGTGAGCGTTGGGAAAAGGCTTGGCTCGAAATTGATCAGCGTCTGATGTGAAGGCAACGCGCCCGAAAACGGCCGGCAAAATCCGGCGTTAGTCTGATCGGCGATCGATTGGCCGCCCTGGATGCTTGGATTACCTTACAACTAGAGCCGCGCCCATCTAGACCCGAAGCCATCGGTCGCTTAGTTGAACAGGCTCTTGGCATGACATCGAATGCATCGGTTCACACGAGCGCCGAACGGGGGCGGAAATCCGTAGCGTGACGTGTGTGCACTTGCATCGAGGCGTGCGGAAGATACTCGACTGGAAGGCACTTGTGAAAGTCGCTCAGTTTGATCCTGGTTATTTGCATATGCGAAAATCGCCGCGCATTTAAACAACACTCAGATTGCATAGCTTGACGCATCCCACGGACGCAATAGGCGATTAGCGTCGCTGACTGACGGCGTGTCAGGCGTTTCTCACGCGCGCACCATTGAGGACGCTCGCCGACGCAACTTATTGCGCCGAGGGTCACGCTCGGGAAAACGGCCATATACGATACTTTTGCGCGTCCTCTGGGCGTGCCCTTGCTTTCTCGAGTTAAGCAAAGCACTAGGGCTCCTTTCGAAAGTCGTCGAGCACACTGCTATCCATGTCGTCTCGGCCACACAAGCTCCCTGTCGCACCACTGAGGCCTTTCCGCTACGCGCAGCCATCAGTCACGATGAGCAGGCTCAAGCGCGCGATGGACGTCTCAAGTGCATGCAACCTTTCACCTCGTTGATCGTTAGGTCCTGCACTTAACGGACTGGGAGACTTCAAGTGCACAAGCATCTTGCCATCTTAGCTGCTGCATCGTTGCTCGCGACAGGCGCCATCGCTCAACAGGCGCCTGCCAATCCCGATGCGAAGACGCCAGCGGTCAGCAGTCCGAACAGCGCTCCGAATCCTGGTGCTCCGGCGGCAGGCGCGAACAGCTTCACCGAAGGACAAGCCAAATCTCGGATTGAGGACAAGGGGTTCACGAACGTGAGCGCCTTGAGGAAGGACGACGCCGGCGTTTGGCGCGGCACGGCCATGCAAGGCGGCAAGACCGTCAACGTCAGTGTCGACTTCCAAGGCAATGTGGTCGCCAACTGACGAATTCGGAATTGACCCTTTCACGGAAGGACATGACATGACTGTTACGATTTCTCGGCTGTTCAACAGCTACGCGGATGCCGAAGTAGCCGTGAAGAACCTCGAGGCCGCCGGAGTGAGGCACGGAGATATCAGCATTCTCGCGAGCAATGCGGATGAGTGGTATCGCGAAGACGGAACCCGCGCTAAGCCGAGCACCTTTCCGGACCGGGACTTGGACAGGAAAGATGATCGAGCCGAGGCTGCGGGCGCAGGTGCGGGCATGGGCGCAATCGCGGGTGGCACTGTAGGCGCGCTGACCGGCCTCGGTATTATGGCTATCCCCGGCGTCGGGCCCATCGTCGCTGCCGGTTGGCTTACGGCGACCTTGGCCGGTGCCGCCGCAGGCGGAGCAACGGGCGGCATCCTCGGCGCCCTTTCCCAGGCCGGTGTGAGCAAGGAAGAAGCCGACGTGTATGCCGAAAGTCTCCGCCGCGGTGGTGCGGTCGTGAGTGCGAGAGTGAAGGACGCTGATGCGGCGCGGCTGCAGGCGTTGATGGATAGCTCGGCGATCCGGGTGTCTGACCGCGCGGCGAAGTATCGCGAAGGTGGATGGCAGAATTTCGATCCAGGTGCTGCCCCTTACACCGCCGATCAGGTGCGAAAAGAACGTTCTCTATATCGGTGAACCGGTCAATTGAGAACGAAAAGCGGGGCGGTCCAGGCTGCCCCGCTTTTGCTGTTGCGGCACTTCAAGGAGATGCGTCAGCCTAAATATGCCTTCAAGGGCCGCGCGAGATTGTCCCGATTCGCCTCGGGGCATCGGCTAACAGCAGGTATGCTGCGCAGTCGCCAATAAATAGCCAGCCTCAATGCGCCGATGATGCGAAATTACAAAAGTCTGAGCCGGTTGTAGAATTCCTTTACGAATGCGCTTTTCAGTCTAGATGGCGTTGTTCAATCTAGATGGCATTGAATGAAATGACAAATGGCCGGATGCGACCCAGGAGCGGTCGCCACCCGCTGCAGTGATCGACAAGACGCGACATCTCCCGCGTTCGCGCACTCGCAAGGAGATTGAACCGAGTGAGAGTGTAGTGACCCTCCGTCCGGGGGGCCGTGTCGCCCCCGCATTCTTTATGCCAGTGGGGATCAGCGCGACTTCTTATAGAGCTTCGTCGCGATTTCGAACATTTCTTCTGGCGCGTAGTCGGGCGTGAAAGCAGAAGGCATTCCCGTCAGGTCGTGAACCTTACCTCCCTCCGGCATGCCATCGATGACCTCGAGCTCGCCGGGAGGGTCGTTCGGTAGCGCCTTCTCGCCGTTGCCCCAAATTCCCGCCATCTCCATGTAGCTGTCGGGGCTGAAGGTATAGAGGCGCCTGTGCGAACCTTCCTCCAGATACTTCTGGCATTCGGGAATTTTGTCGAGGGGAATATTCGGTGTCGGCAAGAATTTCTCAAGTTCCACGCCAGTGATCTTCTTGAGCGCCAGAGCGTAGGCATGCGCGTGAACTGAGCCGCGCACCAACAGATACCCACAGACCTCGCGGCCGGTAGGATCAGAGAGGGTTTCATAGACGCGCAACTTGTGGAGTCTAGCGCCGCATTCCAGATGGAAATTGTGGAGCAGGTCAACGACAACGTTGCCGGTCGTCGTGACCATGTCGGCATTCCAACTCATTGCATTGCTGTTGACCGGAGTTGCCCCGCCCGCGTTTGAGAAAAAGGCACCTGCTAGCCGCGCATCCCTCATCGCTTCGAAAGGCGCGTTCGAGATGTCACCTCCGTCACCCTCATCTGCCCCTTTCTTATCCGGACCATTCGCGAGCATGGCGACGCCGTTGCTGACGAGTTCGACATGCCCTAGCTCTTCTGCCGTAATCGCCGCGACCAAGCTGTAGAAGGGCCGCAGCTTACTCTTGCTGCGGAAATTGAAGCTCTGAAACAGATAGTTCCCGAGCGTCGACATCTCCCCGTACTTGCCGCCAAGTAGTTCCTGGAGTGCTGCGGCAGCATTGGCGTCTGGCTTCTGCGGCGCAGGCAATTCAACCTGCAACCTGTCCACGCGTATGAACATTTCCGGCCTCGTTTCGGTGATAAGTTAGATCGGGGAGAACAGTGCCGCAGCGCTTTTGTTCCGCCACGTTAGGCCCACGCGTCGACGCCGACGTTCCAGCGGACCTCTTTGATCAACGCGGGGACGGTCGGCGAGATCAGAAAGTGATCAATGCGCAGCCCAGCATTCCTTTCCCAGGCGTTTCGGAAATAGTCCCAGACGTTATAAACGCGCTTATCCGGGTACAGCTTTCGAAGCACGTCCGTCCGCACCCGCCCCGCCAGTAGGTGAAACGCCTCCTTCGGCGCCATTGAAAGTGGAAGATGCTCGCGAGCCCACCCACTTTTGCGGTGCGTGTCCGATAGACTCCGCCGGAACGGATGGGCTTATAATGCAGCGAAAAGCGGACGTCTGGCGCGCAACGCCGCACTCGGCGACAATGCAACTTTCTGAGATTTGCGTGTTGGGCTCGCGCCGTCACGGAGAGCGCCCATGCATCAGATCATCTACCTCGTCGGGCTCATCGTCGTGGTTCTATTTCTGCTCAGTCTTCTCGGTCTCCGATAAAAGAGGAACAAACGCATGGATTGAGAACACCACGATCGTCCCCCTTCCAGCTGAGCGAACCTCCGCAATGGATTGGGGTACGGTGCTCGCTGGAGCGCTCATCACATCCGCCCTTTGGCTCATTCTTTTTGCGTTGGGAGCCGGCGCAGGCGTAGCATCCGTCTCACCATACGGCTCGAATAACCCCTTGGGAACTACGCTCACGATGATCGGTGTCGCCTGGTTCTGTATTATCACTATCGGCTCATATAATGGCCGGAGCTTTTTTCGTAGGGCGCTTTCGTCGGGCTGCTGAATACAGGACTGTGGCAAAGCGGGAGCTGCGGGACGGTGCCCATGGCCTGGCGGTTTGGGCCACGGCGCTAGCAGATGCTTCAATCAATCAGAGGGCTCTGGAAAAAGCAGAATAGTTGCCGCGCGGCGATTTGCGCCGGCCGCTGGCGGCTCGAGTGACGCGAACGCTTCCTCGGCCAGATGCCACGGTTCCCGCGCATGGATCCCCATGCGGCCGGCTGGAGAGCTTCAAGATGTCAAACCGGCGTCTCGGGCCGGCGTGGTGGTACCGGCTGTATTTTTGTTGCGTTATGGGAGTCGGCCACCGCATTACTCGAGCCGATAGTTGGTCCATAGCAACGAGCGGGCGAAGCGGGAGGCCGGCTGAGGCGAAGTCGCAGGACGCGGCACTGAGTGCTCTACCCGGCCCGGCCGCCTGCTAATGCATACATCGCAGAGCTATGCGCGAGATCAATATGCCCTGTATTCGGTGAGCTAACCCCCACAGCGTTTATCAGGTCATGCCCTCGCTGCGGCGTGAACGAATCCTTCTCCCCTACCCCGACACTAGCGGTCCGGCCACTTCCCCATGGCGCGCGTGCCTCATGTTACGCGATCCGTTTATATCGAAGTTCGGAAAACTCCGATACTACTGCGGTAGCGTTATTCTAAGCTTTTTCTCAGCCGCAGCAAAAAGCTTTAGCTTCTGCTCATAGGGCAGATGCACTGGCTCATTACATCCTTTGCACCGATAATGCCGTATGACTCTAAACCATCGCCCAGGCCGCGTTGTGACTACCCCGCAGTAAGGGCAAGGATGAGTCATTAGGACGCCGTCTAAGGCTATGTTCAAGGGCATGTCGATCCTCCAACCAACAAGTTATTGCAGGTTGTAGTGCGCCGGATCGAGAGAGGCGTCTCATCGCTTGAGCGATCATCGGATCTAACGAAGACGATTGAAGCTCAGTTCCTTCATCCCTTTTGAAACCATCCGTCTGACTCCGAATGACGGGGTCTCTCGAGGTTCTGTCCGAACGACTCGTCATTTTTCCTGTCGTCAGAAGTAAAGGCCGGCCGGATATATCAGCGCAACGGCCATGCACAGCCCGCTCCTGGATGAGCGATCCAAGAGGTTGTCTGACGGTTCGACGAGTTCATTGCGCCGTGAACTCGATTTGAAATCTTCGACACCCGCGCTCTCTATATGCGTCGCTGGCGGAACCATCGACGAAGCTTGAAGTTGCTTCGTCATCGACTGTTGGAGGAAGATGATGAAAAAGGCTGTGATTGTATCTGCAGCATTCGCGGTGCTAGCCGGCCCGGCGCTCGCACAAGAGTTCTACATTGTGTGTCCGTGATACGTCCAGCAAAGAATGCCGGATCGTGGAGCAGAGGCCGGCAGACAGGACGACCGTGACTATCCTTGGTGACGGTGCCGTGTTCAAGACTCGCACTGAAGCACAAGCCCGACTCAAGGAAGTCTGCACTGACACTTCCACCGGCACCACGACAATCAAGGAGCGATGATCAGGGGGCTGCATTAGTTGCATGCTTAAGGGGCGGAAACGCGAACGCGAATCCGCCCTTTTCCATTGAGTTATCCGTCTGGGCACAGAGGTGGCAAACCGAAGCCGCCTTAGCGCCGTCGGCTTGTGGCGGACCCCCATTCTTGATCATCTATCAGATCTGCAATGCGGCAATCGCCCGCTCAAGATCTGCTTGGGTAAATGGCTTAGCCAGCCGGGGCTTAGCTACACCGGGCTCAGCAATTTCAGCATAGCCGGAAGCCAGGATTATTGGCAGGCCCGGCCATTCGGCTTCAATGGCACTGGCAAGCACTGTTCCGGTCATAAACGGCATTGCGACGTCAGAAATCACCAGATCGACTTTTTCCTCGCGCAGTTTCGCGAGGGCTTCGTCTCCTGACGTGGCCTCCAGGACTGTATGTCCAAGATCCTCCAATAGGTCGGCAGTGTTCGTCAGAACCAAACTATCATCGTCAACGGCGAGAATGACGAGAGAGCGCCTGCTCGCTTCACTGGCAGCCTGAAGCCGCGGAGCAGCAGATTGTCGCCTTGCCTTCGAAACAGGAAGCCACAGTTCGACTGTCGTGCCTTCTCCTTTGCAACTCTTTAGGACCAAACACCCGCCTGACTGCTCGGCTAGCCCCTTGACCATCGATAGCCCCAGCCCAGTGCCTTTACCTACTCCCTTCGTCGTAAAGAATGGATCCATTGCACGCTGCAATGTGCGTTCATCCATGCCCTCGCCGTCATCTGTGACAGAGAGGCGGACATACTCTCCTGGCTTGAGATAACGATGTTGATTACCCGTCACCCACTCCTGGTGGGCCTCGATGACAATCTGGCCGCCATCGGGCATGGCGTCGCGTGCATTAACCGCAAGATTAAGAAGCGCCATTTCTAGTTGGTTGGCGTCGGTGTGCACAGGAGGCACGCTAGTTGGAAGGCGTGTCTCGATAAGGATTGCAGGTCCTAACGAGCTCCGCAAAAGGTCCGCCATCCCACCGAGGAGAACTGGCACATCGACTGGCTCTTGCCGTAGCTTTTGTTGCCGGGCAAAAGCGAGCATGCGCTGCGTTAGCGCAGCGCCTCGCTGAGCCCCCGCCAGAGCGTTGTCAATGAGGCGTAGCATTCTGCGATCATCAGGCAATCGCTTGCGCAATAGCTCAAGGCTCCCTAGCACAGCCGTCAGAAGGTTGTTGAAGTCGTGGGCGATTCCACCTGTCAGCTGTCCTATGGCTTCGGATTTCTGAGACTGGAATAGCGCTTCTCGCGCTTCCTCGAGTGCTCGCTGAGTTTCTTTTCGATCGGTAACGTCGCGCGTTATTTTCGCAAAACCGACAAGTACGCCCGCGTTCCAGAGGGGATGAACGAGGGCATTAGCCCAGAAGCGGGTTCCATCCTTGCGCACACGCATCGCTTCGCTCTCGAAGCGACCCGATCGTGCGGCGGAATCTAAGGCCCGTTGAGGTTCGCCACTCTCCCGGTCTTCGAGCGTATAGAACTTTGAAAAGTGCTGCCCCACGATCTCGTCCGCCGTGTAGCCCTTGATCCGCTCCGCGCCCGAATTCCAACTCGTGATGCGCCCTTCCAGATCCAGTGTATAGATCGCGTAATCGGTGACGCTTTGGACCAACAAGCGGAACTGCTCCTCCCGCTGCCAAAGCGCCGCCTCGGTCGCTTCGTGAGCCGATTTCATCTGATCAGATTTTTGGCTGTCGTCACGCAAAACCATGTGCCCCGTCCGCGCTCACGATCGCGAAGAACAACTCCTCGATTGCGGCTTGCAAATTTGAAACCGAAGCCATCGATCGCCGCGCTGACTCTGGCGGCCGAAAGTTCATACTGTCCAGTTCGTCTCGATGACGACCATTTGCAATAAGAACTGATCTCAGGAATTGTTCCGGTGAAGGAAGCCTTTGAGCAACTTGCACGGGCAGCACCGCAGGAGGGGCTAGTTGCCGGAACTATACCCATCTGAGCGCCCCGCAGGTCCTGTCGCTCGTCTAGACTGTTTTCTAGATCCCGCGGCAATTTGCTCCAGGCGCTCGCGGGTGCGCCTTGGGGGCTCGATGAGCTATGGATGTAGCTTGTTTCCGAAACCAGCAACCACGAAGCATTCTCGAGCTCACGGTGGAGGCCCACATAGCGGACGAAGTAGGCTTCGTCCGGCCCGAGGCCCTAAGCGGAATTGATCGGTGCGACGTGGATCGCTTCTGGCGCCGGCAGGATCTGTGAGTTGCCCTGTCCATCTTGGGGCTCAGACAGCGTCCGCAAGCCCGACCAGGCGGCGGGTCTAGAACCCTCTGCCTTTCTACGCTTGCCCGATCCTGTGCTGGCGCAGCACCGGCGGACTCTCGTGCTGAGCGCTTGGTTGCTTGCGCCTTGGCCTTGGCTGCTTTTGACTTTGCGCGGATGGTCTTGGCGTTGGGTAGCTTCTAGCCTGCTTCAAGCTCAGCGACCACCTGGCTGCGCACCTCTTCGGGTGCCGCAGCAAGCTCGTGAACACTCGAATGCGACATACCATTCACGGGGCGGGCCCGCACGTTGCAGGGCAAGAAGCGTTGCGACGGGACAGATTGATCGCCCCCTTAGCCCGCCCACCCGGCGGGCTCCTTTTTGCGGTTGAGTACGGATGTCACCGCCTGTGCAGGCGGAGCACTGCGCGCTCCTCCCCCCACAGTAGTTTTGATTGCCGGACCCATCCTAACGATTTGTGCCGCCTTGGTAGCGGACACGCCGAGCATGAGAACGGAGAGCCTATTGAAAAAAATAATTCCGGAATTTCGCGGCGTCGTGCGTTTTCCTAGCCCCCCGGTCCCGGGGCGAGGTGCGTGGACTTTTGACCCGCCCCCCTCCCCCGGGCCTCGAACGAGCGAACGGGGGCGAACCTTGAAGGCGCGTTCGCAAGCGTGGACCGAAGGGACCAATTTCGGAGCACGGTACTGGCCTCTTAAGAGACCCCTCTATCTATCCTCTCACTAAGAAAATTGGTCCCAATGGTCCGCCCAAGCGATCGCATCACCCGCCTTGGCTGGAGCATAAAAAAGGACGCCCCCTAAGCGGGGGCGCCCCAGCACCATCAGTCCTTCAACGGCCTTAGATTGGCACGGCGTCTTCCTCGACCTCGGATGCGTCCGGTGAGTGTGGGCCGCGTCCGTCGTCGCCGAAGTCGCTCTCGAACTTCAATAGTTCGATGTCCTGCCAGAAGTAGCTACCTGACTTGATATTGTCGTAGCCCCGTTCGCGCATGGCCCGGCCGAGGCCGTTCTGGGTCCAGATCTTGTTTCCCGTAGCCCTGGCCCAAGCCACGTAGAGATCATAGAGCGCACCGGATGGCACGCGTCCGCCCGGCTTGCGGCCGACGCACTCCAGCAAGAACTGGGCGAACGG
>Ga0182747_1002786_pt1 | contig 12050 bp, 14 predicted proteins | sample eDN3rd30CBELigBY_FD_128526 | JGI IMG/M metagenome (GOLD analysis project Ga0182747, IMG submission 128526) | Enriched backyard soil microbial communities from Emeryville, California, USA - eDNA 3rd pass 30_C BE-Lig BY (version 2) (version 2) | ecosystem: Environmental > Terrestrial > Soil >...
GATATTCAGGTAGACCCGATACCGCCTGTCGTCTGAAAAGTTAAAACGGCCGCGCCTTGTGTCGTTTCGGCACGCCGGCAAGATTCAGCATTTTCCCGTAAGCGTTCGCGGCTTCCGCCGGATCGGCCCGGCGGCGCTCCCGCAGATGCGGCGCATCCTGCGATTTCGCAATCAGCTGGGTCACGAATGTGGCCAGCGTCCGCGGCTGGCGATAGCGCGTGCTTTCGTGCTGGACCGCGGCATCGAGCGGAACGAGGCTTGTACCGGTCGTTTCCGCAGAAGTGCCTGTACGTGTTTCCTGCCGTTCATGACGGAAGTTGCGGGAGATCGATATGCCGTGGCCGTCGCCGATACGCATCGCTGCCTCGTCTCATTCCGGAACGAAAGCCGTTCCGTGAGCATGAGGTCGCAAGTGCGGGGCCAGCGGCGGCGAGCCGCGCCGTTAAGGATGAATCGTAACGTAGATAACGTTGCGGATAAAAAAAGAACGCCGCCCTGTGGCGGCGTTCGGATTTGAAATCTTCCGGCGCTATGTGCGTTCAGCTCTTGTCGCCCTTGTCGGCGATCTGATCGAGCTTCTTCTGCAACTCGCCCATCTGCCGCTTGAGATTGTTGATCTCCTGGCTGCTCTCAGTGGGCGTGTCCGCCGGCTTGTCGAAGCCCGCGGTCGTCTTCTGCGCCGACGGCAGGAACATCGTGAAGGCACGCTCGAACATTTCCATGTTGCGGCGGACCATGTCCTCGACCGGATTGAAACCGGTCGTGGTGCCGCCAAAGGCCTTGGTCATGCTGTCGCGAAACTTGCCCTGGTCGCGCGTGAAGAGATCGATCGACGCTTCGAGATAGCGCGGCACGATCAATTGCATGCTGTCGCCATAGAAACGGATGACCTGCCGCAGGAAATTGATCGGCAGCAGGTTGGCGCCCTTGTTCTCTTGCTCGAAAATAATTTGTGTCAGTACCGAGCGCGTGATGTCTTCGCCCGTCTTGGCATCGAAGACCACGAAGTCTTCGCCTTCCTTCACCATCACGGCCAGATCTTCGAGCGTGACATAGGTGCTCGTACCGGTGTTGTAGAGACGCCGGTTGGCGTATTTCTTGATCGTGACTGGTTCCGGTCCCTTCGACATAACATTCATACGCTTACCCCTTCACCCCAGAAGGCTAAATCTTATGACCTTTTTGCACTGCGGGCTACCCTCTGGCCGGCCGATCGGGCTTGATGCCTAACGAGGCTTTGAAGCCTGTTTCATCAGCGTTTTCTCGTCCTGACGCCTTATTGACACCTGGCTCGTCAATTAACGACGATAGGGTTCTGAATAACATTTATGCTGCGGCGCGGTTTGCGACCAAAGCGGGAGAAAATTCATGAAAGACGGTGTGGTTATCGTGGGTGCTGCGCGCACTCCGGTCGGTTCCTTCAATGGTTCGTTGTCGTCTCTGTCTGCTCATGTCCTGGGCAAGGTCGCGATTGAAGGTGCGCTCTCCCGCGCCGGGGTCGAAGGCAAGCAGGTATCCGAGGTCATTCTCGGCCAGATTCTGACGGCGGCGCAGGGACAGAACCCGGCGCGCCAGGCTTCGATTGCCGCCGGTATCCCTGTCGAAGTTCCGGCGTGGGGCGTCAACCAGCTTTGCGGCTCCGGCTTGCGCGCCGTTGCGCTTGGCTATCAGGCACTTGTCAATGGCGACTCCAGCATCGTCGTCGCCGGCGGCCAGGAATCGATGAGCCAGGCGCCGCACGCAGCTTATCTGCGCAGCGGCCAGAAGATGGGCTCGCTCGAGATGGTCGACACGATGATCAAGGACGGTCTGTGGGACGCCTTCAACGGCTATCACATGGGCAACACCGCCGAGAACGTCGCCAAGCAATGGCAGATCACGCGCAGCCAGCAGGATGAGTTCGCGGTCGCTTCGCAGCAGAAGGCGGAAGCGGCGCAGAAGGCCGGCAAGTTCAAGGACGAAATCGTGCCGGTGACGATCAAGTCGCGTAAGGGCGACATCGTCGTCGACACCGATGAATATCCGCGCCACGGCGCGACGCTGGACGGGATGACGAAATTGCGCCCGGCCTTCGAAAAAGACGGCACCGTCACGGCGGGCAACGCCTCGGGCATCAACGACGGCGCTGCCGCAGTGGTTTTGATGAAAGCGGCCGATGCCGAAAAGCAAGGCAAGCAGGTGCTCGCGCGCATCGTGTCGTGGGCGCAGGCCGGTGTCGATCCGTCGATCATGGGCACGGGGCCGATTCCGGCGTCGCGCGCGGCGCTCGCCAAAGCGGGCTGGAAGCCCGACGATCTCGACCTCGTCGAAGCGAACGAAGCCTTCGCGGCGCAGGCCTGCGCTGTCAATAAGGACATGGGTTGGGATACGGGCAAGGTGAACGTCAATGGCGGCGCGATCGCCATCGGCCATCCGATCGGCGCTTCGGGCGCGCGCGTTCTCGTCACGCTCCTGCATGAGATGGAGAAGCGCAAGGCGAAGAAGGGCCTTGCCACGCTCTGCATCGGCGGCGGCATGGGCATCGCCATGTGCATCGAGCGGCCGTAAGCGCGCTCGTAATGGAGCGCGGCCGTAAGCAAAACACAGCAAGCAAGGGCAGGAAGAAGGGGAAGGGAACATGAGCCGGGTTGCGTTGGTGACGGGCGGCACGCGTGGAATCGGTGCCGGCATTGCAAAGGCGTTGAAGGGAGCGGGCTACAAAGTGGCCGCCAATTACGGCGGCAACGACGAGGCCGCCGCCAAGTTCAAGGCGGAGACAGGCATTCCGGTCTTCAAGTGGGATGTGTCGTCCTTTGAGGCGTGCTCCGAAGGCATCAAGAAGGTCGAGGCCGAGCTTGGGCCGGTCGAGGTGCTGGTCAACAACGCCGGCATCACGCGCGACGCGATGTTCCACCGCATGACGCTCGAGCAGTGGCAGCAAGTCATCAGCACCAATCTCGGTTCGCTGTTCAACATGACGCGGCCGGTGTGGGAAGGCATGCGCTCGCGCAAGTTCGGCCGCATCATCAGCATCTCGTCGATCAACGGCCAGAAGGGCCAGATGGGCCAGGTGAACTATTCGGCGGCCAAGGCCGGCGATCTCGGCTTCACCAAGGCGCTGGCGCAGGAAGGCGCTCGCGCCGGCATCACCGTCAACGCGATCTGCCCCGGTTACATCAACACCGAGATGGTGCAGGCGGTGCCGAAGGATGTGCTCGAGAAAAATATTCTGCCGCAGATTCCGGTCGGCCGGCTCGGCGAGCCGGAGGAGATCGCGCGCGCGGTGTTGTTCCTCGCCGGTGACGATGCCGGCTTCATCACCGGCTCGACGCTCACCGTGAACGGCGGGCAGTATATTGCGTAATCAGAAGCAGATTGCGTTTAATAAAAATGGCCGAGGCATAGCCCGTCGAAGACGGGCGTAAACTCCGTTGTGCCCCGGCCATAATTCTTTTAGCCGCGAAAATTGTTTTTCCGCTCACGGTTCTCGGTGAAGACTGCGGAAGGGTCGGCACCGCTCATCCCGACATTCTCGGCGATCTGCGGATCGTCGGCACGCATGAAGGGGTTCGCCGCGAATTCTTCGGAGAGCAGCGAGGGTATCGTCGGCTTGCCGGCGGCGCGCGCGGCTTCCACCTCGGCATATTTCTTCTTGAGCGCAGCGTTGTTCGGATCGACGGTCAGCGCGAAGCGGGCGTTCGAGAGCGTATATTCATGACCGCAATAGACCTTCATGTCGCCCGGCAGGTTGCGGAACTTCAGAAGCGAACGCCACAACACGGCGGCGGGCTTTTCGATGGCGCGGCCGCAGCCGAGCACGAACAGCGTGTCCGCGGCGAACAAAAGCTTCTCCTTGTCGAAGACAAGGGAGATGTGACCGGCGGTGTGGCCGGGCGTATCGAGCACACGAGCCGTGAGATTGCCGAGCTTCACCGTGTCGCCTTCGCCGACCTTCTCGTCGATCATCGGGATCGTGCCGTCGTTCTTCGGGCCGATGACCTTGGCGCCATATTTCTGCTTGAGCGCCGGAATGCCGTCGGTGTGATCGGCGTGATGATGCGTGATGAGGATGTGCGTGAGCTTCCAGCCCTCCTTGTCGAGCGCCTGTTCGATGGGCGCGGCTTCCGGCGCATCGACGACGGCGGTGATGTCGCCCTCGTGCAGGAGCACGGCGTAATTGTCGGACAAGCAGGGAATAAGCCGGATTTCGACGGACATTGCTTCGCTCACCTCGTTATTTTGGCTTCAACGGCAAACTAGCAACGTCGGTTCCTCCGAGCAAATAGGACAATTCTGATTTTGCCGAAGCGCGCGGACATTAGGCCAGACTTGGGCCCAGACTTGGACTATGTTGGCTGTCTTCTTATCCGCGGCTTACCATGCTCGTCGATGTTGTAGACCTCAGGAGTTTCTACACCCAGCCGGTCGGCGTGGTGACGCGGAGGCTGTTGTCGCAGGCGATCCGCAAGCGCTGGCCGCGCGTCAGCGGCATGAGAGTTGCCGGCCTTGGCTACGCGACGCCTTATCTCGGTCTTTTCAACGAGGAAGCCGAGCGCACGCTCGCGTTCATGCCGGCGCGTCAGGGCGTGATCCGCTGGCCTGCCGCCGATCCTTGCCGCAGTGCTTTGGTCGAAGAGACGCAACTGCCGCTGCCGGATGCTTCGATGGATCGCGTGCTCGCGGTGCATGCGCTGGAGCTGACTTACTACGCGCCGGATCTCCTGCGCGAGATTTGGCGAGTCCTCGCGGCGAACGGCCGGCTTATCATCATCGTGCCGAACCGGCGCGGTATCTGGGCGCGCAGCGACGCGACGCCGTTCGGGCAGGGCCGCCCATATTCGCGGCGCCAGCTTATGGAGCTATTGCGCGAGGCGCTGTTCACGCCGGTCGGCTGGAGTGAGGCGTTGTGGATCCCGCCGGTAACACGGGTGCCCTTCCTGCGCTCGACGATCATCTGGGAGCGTGTCGGCCGCTCGTTGTCGCTGCCGTTCGCGGGCGTGCAGATCGTCGAAGCGACCAAGCAGGTATTCCGGCCGATTGCCGTGAAGCCCGCAAAGCGCGCAAAACCGGTGCTGGTGCCGGCCGCGATCTCGCGCGGTTAACCATTTCCGGCGCAAAGCGTCGATCAGACGCGGGACGAAAAGCCCTCAAGCGGGAAGCCGCCATAAGCCCGGTAATGTTTGCTTTGCCTTCGCGGCGACGGGGCTGTATCACGGCGCCCATCCATCAGGCGTAACCACGATGTCAGACCAGGGCAGCTCCGCACGCAAACCGGCCGTTTCGAGCCTCGCGACGCTGCGCATGGAAATCGACCGCATCGACGAAGAGATGCATCAGCTGCTGATCGAGCGCGGCGAGATCATCGAGTCGTTGATCCGCGTAAAGGGCACGCAGGAAACAGGCGCTGCGTTTCGTCCGGCGCGTGAGGCGGCGATGATGCGGCGGCTCGTCGAACGCCATCGCGGCATCCTGCCGCTCGACACGGCGGAGGGCATCTGGCGCGTCATCATCTCCACCTTCACTTATGTTCAAGCGAATTATTCCGTGCATGCCGACATGGCGGCGGGTGACGCGTTCGTACGCGACTCGGCGCGCTTCCATTTCGGTTTCACGACGCCGCTCGTTCCGCATATGAGCGCTTCCGCTGTCGTTACTGCGGTGGCAGCTTCGCGTGGCGATCTTGGCCTTGTGCCGGCAGGGACGGTGACCGGCTCCGGCAATTGGTGGAAGGCGCTGGAGGACGAAGGCGCGCCGAAGATCATCGCGCGGCTGCCTTTTGTGGAGCGCGACGATCATCCGGCGTCGCTGCCGCTGTTCGTCGTCTCGAAGCCGCTCGTCAAGGACGCGGCGGTAGAGGAAGTCGCGATCTGGAGTTTCGAGGTCGATGGCTGGAATGCGGCGGCGGCTGGCGCGCTTTCGGCCGGCACCGAAGTGCTGGCGTTCCCGCAAGGCGGCGCCGGACAAGCGGCGCTTCTCATATCGCTCAACCCGGGCGCTGCCCGCGAAGCCTCCGAGGCCGCGCTGAAAGCCGCGGGGGTCACGGTCCGGCACGCGGCCCTCGTCGGCGGTCACGCCAGCCGCTATACCGTTTCGCCCGGCAAATAGCCGATCGGAGTGAATCATGTCCGAGCAACCGACGCCGCGTCCTGGCGTGCTCGATATCAAAGCCTATGTGCCCGGCCGCAGCCAAGCGCCGGGAGCGGCGAAGCTTTACAAACTGTCGTCCAACGAGACGCCGCTCGGGCCGAGCCCGAAAGCGATCGAAGCGTTTCGGGAAGCGGCTTCGCATCTCGAGCTTTACCCCGAAGGAACCTCGGCGATCCTGCGCGAAGCGATCGGCAAGACGTTCGGGCTCGATCCCGCGCGCATTGTTTGCGGCGCGGGCTCGGATGAGCTTTTGAATCTCTTGGCGCAGGCTTATCTCGCGCCGGGCGACGAGTCGATTTCGACAGTGCACGGTTTTCTCGTCTACAAGATCGCGACGCTTGCCGCGGGCGGAAAACCGGTCGTCGTGCCGGAGAAGAATTTCATCACCGATGTCGACGCGATCCTTGCCGCGGTGACGCCGCGCACGAAGCTCGTTTTCATCGCGAACCCGAACAACCCGACCGGCAGCTACCTGCCGCTCGCCGAGATCCGGCGGTTGCGCGCGGGTCTGCCGTCGCGCGCGCTTCTGGTGCTGGATGCGGCTTATTCGGAATATGTCCGCCGGAACGACTACGAAGCGGGCATCGAGCTTGTCGCGACCAACGACAATGTCGTGATGACGCGGACGTTCTCGAAGATCCACGGCCTTGCCGCGCTCCGGCTCGGCTGGATGTATGCGCCGGCCGCTGTTGTCGATGCGGTGAACCGTATTCGCGGGCCGTTCAATGTCAGCACGCCGGCAATGCTCGCGGGGGCGGCTTCGCTTGCCGACAGCGGACATTTGGAGCGCTCCGCCACGCATAACGAGAAGTGGCGGGCGTGGCTCGAGGAGAATATCCGCAAGCTCGGCCTCGAAGTGACGCCGAGCGTCACCAACTTCATCCTGATCCATTTTCCCGAGAAGGGAAAAACGGCGGCGGAAGCCGATGCGTTTCTCCTGAAACGCGGCCTCGTTTTGCGCCAGGTCGGCGCCTATAACCTGCCGAATGCACTACGCATGACGGTCGGCACCGAGGAGGCAAATCGCCTCGTCGTCTCGGCGCTTTCGGAATTCATCAACGGGGCGGGCCGTGGCTGAGGTCATTTTCGAACGGCTGGCGATCATCGGCACGGGCCTGATCGGCTCGTCGATCGCGCATGCGGCTCGCAAAAAAGGTATCGTGAAGACGATCGTCGCGACGGCGCGGAGCGAAAAGACGCGCCAGCGCGTCGTCGAGCTTGGGTTCGCCGATGTCGTCGTCGACACCAACGCGCTCGCGGCGATGGATGCCGACTGCGTAATCGCTTGCGTGCCGGTCGGCAAGTGCGGCGAGATCGCGAAGGAAATCGCAGGCGCCTTGAAGCCCGGCGCCATCGTTTCCGATGTAGGTTCGGTGAAGGGCGCGATCCTCCGCGACATGGCGCCGTTCATGCCGAAGGGCGTGCATCTGGTGCCGGCGCATCCGGTGGCGGGCACCGAGCATTCGGGACCGGACGCGGGATTCGCAGAGCTGTTTGAAAATCGCTGGTGTATCCTGACGCCACCCGACGGCGCCGACGCGAAAGCCGTCGAGAAGATGAAAGCGTTCTGGCAGGCGCTTGGTTCAAATGTGGAGATCATGGATGCTTCGCATCATGATCTCGTGCTCGCCATCACCAGCCATCTGCCGCATTTGATCGCCTACAACATCGTCGGCACGGCGGCCGATCTCGAAAACGGCACGCGCTCGGAAGTCATCAAGTTCTCGGCCGGCGGCTTCCGTGATTTCACCCGGATCGCGGCGTCCGATCCGACGATGTGGCGCGACATCTTCCTCAGCAACAAGGATGCTGTGCTGGAGATGCTCGGGCGATTCAACGAGGATCTTTCGGTTCTCACGCGCGCGATCCGCAATGGTGACGGCGATACGCTGTTCGACCTCTTCACCAGGACGCGGGCGATCCGGCGCTCGATCATCGAGGTCGGGCAGGAAACGGCCGAAGTCGACTTTGGCCGCCGTCACCCTGACCCGGAGCGCAAGTAATCGAGCTGCAATGAACATTCCCGATTTTGAATGGGTGTTCGGCTACGGCTCGCTGATGTGGCGGCCGGGTTTCGATTATCTGGAACGGCGGCCGGCCAAACTGCTTGGCGCGCATCGCGCACTTTGCGTCTATTCGCATGTGCATCGGGGGACGCCGGAGCAGCCCGGGCTTGTGCTGGGGCTTGATCGCGGTGGCGCCTGCCGTGGCATCGCATTCAAGATTGCGCCGTCGGAGCGCGAAGTCGTGGTGAATTATCTCCGGGAGCGCGAGCAGGTGACGAGTGTCTATCGCGAGACGGTGCGGTCCGTCGCACTCGGCGGCGGCGAGGAGAAGCGATCATGCGCGCTTTGCTATCTCGTCGATCGATCCCATCCGCAATATGCGGGCAAGCTGTCGAACGAGCGGCTGCTCGAGCTGGTCGAGGCAGGCAGAGGGCAGTCGGGGGCGAACCCGGATTATGTGCTCGCCACCGTGAAGGAGTTGGAGACGCTCGGGATTCGCGATGCCACATTGGAATGGTTGGCGGCGCGCTTGAAAAGCGGCACGGCGCGAAGCTGAATCGAACCGCAGGGCTGCAGGCCCTTGGCGGATTCCCCGCCGATCGCAAAGACCGGCAATTTGCTGAAGGTGCCGATCTCGCGCGGCGCGGGCTTCGCGAGCACGGCAAGATCCTCGATCGCGGTTGCGAGCGCTTCTTCGTCACCGGTGAGATGGACGTGTACTTCGTCGTAATCGCCCTTGAAGGCAGGATCCTTCATGGTGCCGACAGCGACGACCGTACGCTCCTGCCCGTCGCGTTTCACGTAAAGCGCGACGAATTGCTCGAAGGCGGGTAGCGGCATCGACGTGAAAACAGTGCAGGCGTAGCGGCGGCCAGATTGGCCGCGCCAGAAGCGGAAGCGCTCCGCCATCGCGGGCGGGGCGGTGAGGGGGCCGGCATCGCCGGCGAGTGAGCGAATCACGATGGGATGCATGAGAACAAAACTAGAACATTCTTGCAGGAAGTCAATCCGCCCTCATTCGGCTGTTACGGCTCGAAGCGAATCCGAAGCACGGCGGCGAGGTACTTGATGTATTCGAGCAAGAGAAGTTTCGCGGTTTGCACATTCGTCCACCACGGCGCTTCGCGCATCCGGTCGGTGACGACGGGAAACGGAATGAGTTCGATATCGGATGCTTCCCGCCGTAGCTCGACGAGCGCGCGCGGCATGTGCCAGGCGGAAGTCACGACGATCAGCGATTTGAAGCCGAGGGCGCGCGACCATTGGGCGGTCTCGGCAGCGTTGCCGGTGGTGTTGAGCGCCTGGTGACCGAGATCGATGCAGCAGTTGAAGAGCTTTTCGTATTCCGGCGTGAGCTTGATGAGTTCACTCGGCCTGGTCGCCGGGTTGACGCCGGAGATCAATAACCGCTTGCCGAAATTGCGGGCGAGCAGTTCCATCGCGTCGGAAATACGGGATGCGCCGCCGGTCAGCGCAACGATGCCGTCGGCGGTGTGCTGCGGCGGCCTCTCCGTGCGCGGAATGCCGGTCGCGAACAGCAAAAAGCCGCCGCAGAAAATAACGGCGAGACTTCCGAGCATGCCGATGCAAACCCCGGCGATCTTGAGTGGCCAAGGCCGCGGCTTTCGTTGCGCTCTGGCAAGCGTCGCTGATTTATCGTCCGGATTCATCGCGATTCCCGGGAGCGATCCTATCCCGAAATGGGGCTCTCTAGCGACGGGTCGGTTTGATCGCTCAGTCGATATTCCGCAAAGTGGAGATTACGGTAAACCGCGAGCCGAGCGCCGTGACAAGCGCGGTGAGCAATACAGCGGCGGCGATTTCGAAATAACCGCGCCAGTCGAGATTGAAGCTCGTCAGCAGAAAGGCGGCGTCGCCCGGTCCGGCGATTGCGCCGAACAGCCGGCCGCTGAAGCGGAAGATGACGAACAGTAGCACCGCGACCGCGCCGCCGAGCAGCGCGCCCCTGAAGCCGACGCGGAAGAAGTGCCGCTGAAAAAGACTGGCGATATAGGAATTGCGCGCACCGATGAAATGCAGAACCTCGACGGTCGGCCGGTTGGCTGCGACCGCGCCGCGTGTTGCGAAGGAAACGGACAGCACCGTTGCGAGCAGCACGAGAACGAGAATGAGAAAGCCCGCAAGCGCTGCGGTTTTCGAGATCGCCGTAAGGCGTGCGGCAAAGGCGCGATGATCGTTGAGCGCAGCATTGGGGATGGTGTCGAGAACAGCGCGCAACGCCGAGATCGCCGCCTGATCGCCAAGCTTCAGACGAATAAGGCGCGGCACCGGAAGGGCGCCGAGATCGAGATTGCTGCCGAGCCATGGCGCGAGCAGCTTCTCGGATTCTTCCTTGGTATAGACGCGAGCCTCGGTGATGCCGGAAATGCGCTGCACGGTCTCGAGGATGTTTTTGACGTCGACGTCGAGGTCGTGACCTTCGGCGGGCTTCACCTGGATGGTCATTTCGTTGGCGAGTTCGCCGCGCCACTCATTTACTGAAATCTGTGCGATGCGGACGGCGCCGACGGTGAGCGCCGCGAGAAAACTCATGATCGCGACGACCGCAAGAAGCGTGCTGCCAGTGACGGTCTCGCGCGGCAGGATGGGTGTCCTGCCGGCGGAGCCTTTCGCGAATATCGCGTCAAAAATGCTCAAGCTGCCCTCATCGATCGTAGTAGAGGCGGCCGTCGTTCAGAACGAGACGCGGCGCGTCGAACTGATCCATCAGCGCGACATCGTGGGTCGCGATCACCACAGCGGTGCCCATGTTCTTCAACTCAACGAACAGGCGGAGCAGGCGTTTGGCGAGCGGAGCATCGACATTGCCGGTCGGCTCGTCGGCAAGCAAAAGCTCCGGCCGCACGATCAGCGCGCGGGCGATGGCGATGCGCTGCTTTTCGCCGCCGGATAAAATCGGTGGCAGCGCGTCGAGTCGCTCACCAAGCCCGACCCAGCCGAGCAGTTCGACGACTTCGCCGCGATAGCTCGCTTCGTCGCGGCCGGCGACGCGCAACGGCAGCGCCACATTCTCGTAAGCGGTAAGATGATCGAGCAGCCGGAAATCCTGGAAGACGATGCCGATCCGCCGCCGGATCGCGGCCACTTCATTTGGCTGCAAGCGTGTTGCATCCTGATCGAACAGCGATATCAACCCGCGCGTCGGCCGCAGTGACAAAAACAGAAGACGCAGCAGGCTGGTCTTGCCGGCGCCGGAGGGGCCGGTCAGGAACTGGAACGAGTTCTTCGTCACGCTGAAGGAAATGTCCTTCAGGATCTCGGCGCCCTGGCCATAGCGCAGACCAACATTTTCGAAGCGGACCAAGAGACCTCCGCGAATCGCTCCCCAACCAGATGTAGCGGCTTGTCATTGGCTGCGGCACCCGGTTTATCGGAAGGTGCCGGGAAAATATGCCGAAAACAGGCGCTATTTCATTGAAATTGCGCATAATTCACGGTTTCCAATTCGTTAACGCTCGTTCGGCAGAATCCGCCTCGAATCCCCGGGGCTGCCATGCTGATCGCCTGTCCGCATTGCCAAACGCAATTCCAGGTCGCCGCGAGCGCGATCGGCGACGGCCGTACGGTGCGTTGCGCGCGCTGCCGGGAGAGCTGGTTCGCGGAGCCGCCGCCGATGTTTGCGCAGGCCGCTCCGTTTGCAGCCGGAGCTGAAGCCACGACCGTCGAGGCCGACCCCATCGCTGCTGAAGCGGAAGCAACGGTCGAAGTGATGGATAGTCCGTCGATCGCGGTCGAGGTGTCCACCGAAATTGACGCAGTTGCCGAAATCGAGTCGACACAGACCGTCGCTGCCGAAGCACCGAAGCCGCGGTTGCGGCGGCGCATCCCGATTCGCCAATACAGATTGCCGCGCCCGGTTGCGATCGGGCTCGTTGCGGCGGTGACCGCCGCCGTCGC
>Ga0182747_1002793_pt1 | contig 12041 bp, 17 predicted proteins | sample eDN3rd30CBELigBY_FD_128526 | JGI IMG/M metagenome (GOLD analysis project Ga0182747, IMG submission 128526) | Enriched backyard soil microbial communities from Emeryville, California, USA - eDNA 3rd pass 30_C BE-Lig BY (version 2) (version 2) | ecosystem: Environmental > Terrestrial > Soil >...
GTCTTTACAGCATCCCGGTAATTGGAACTCTTTATTCCTTTTTCATTCGGGGCTAAAAAGATTTCTGCGCCTGCTTTGTCCGCTGCAACTATTTTTTGTTCAATTCCCCCTATAGGACCAACCGTCCCATCCACTTCAATGGTCCCTGTACCTGCAATCTGATACCCTTTTGTCAGGTCACCGTCGGTCAACTGGTTATAGATTTCTAAAGAAAACATGAATCCTGCGGAAGGTCCACCAATTTCATCCGTCTTTACCTTAACTTTTGGATCAACCATTATTTCTTTATCATCAACGAGCGAAATCCCAATTCCAACCTTTCGAGGATCTTCTTTAAAAGCTTGGAGTTTTAATGTAACAGTCTTTGTACTTTTATTTCGTAAATAGGTTAATTCTACCTTGTCACCAGCATGTTTATTACTCACGTAATCAATGAATTTTTCCGAGGAAGGAAATTGCTTCCCATCCACTTTAAAAATCCGATCACCCGCGGAAAGTTTGCCATATGCAGGCATATCAGGAATCACTTGAACCACATAAATTCCCTTATATTTATATTTAACAGGCAGACCCGCTTTCCGGTAAGCTACCTCAATGGCATTTAATTTCGAACCCGCCATAAGATGGAGCTGTCGTACATTGTATTCTTCTTCGGTTTCTTTTTTATTTAATATCATATCAAGTGGATAAAGCTCCTCATATTTTCTAACTTTTGCTTCTATATAAGAGAAAACATTAGCTCTACCCATTCTAACCGTCGTAAGCATAAAATTTCCTTCATCCTTATCGCCGCCTTCAACACTGATGATTGGTCCCAGTTCCTTCGCCATTCCCGGTTTGGAAACATAGTAAGGCAATGAATAAAACATTCCCCAAACAAAGATAATCGTAATAACTAGTGCGGACCCTATATATATTTTTTTGCGCATCGCAATTTTTACCCCTTCCACTGTTCAATCACGGTTTTTATTTGCGTTAGATGTTTTTTCGCTTCAGCCTCGCCTATATTAATAATCTCTTCAATATTTGTAAAGGCTCGTGAACTATAAGTTTCGACAGGGGGACGAAGCATTACACTTGCAGCAATTTCCCGATTGTTAATTATCTCTGCTTGCATAATATCAATACTCTGCATGATGACATCATAGATAGAGGTAATTTCTGCGTTCCTCTTTACCCTTGAAACATCTACAGCGATAACGATATCTGCCCCCATCTCTTTAGCGACAGAAACAGGAACGCGATCAGATACGCCGCCATCTACAAGGATTCTGCCATTATATTTTTCGGGCACAAAAATTCCGGGTATCGAAATGCTTGCCCGGACTGCATCTGCAACTGGACCCTTTTTAAATACCACCTTTTCACCCGTCAATAAATCAGTAGCGACGATTCCAATTGGAATCGAGAGCTCCTCAATATTTTTACCGTGGGTAAATACCTTAATAAATTCCTTTACCTTTTTACCTGAAATAAAGCCCATTTTTGGAACTGTAAAGTCCAAAAAGTACTTCCTCTTAAAGGCAGTGGATAATTTATATAACCGATCCATATCAATACCTGCACCGTAAAAACTTGCAACTAGTGCTCCCATACTGCTGCCAGCAATCAGATGAATCGGAATTCCAGCGTCTATTAATGCTTTAATGACACCTAAATGAGCAAACCCGCGTGCACCTCCTGAACCAAGCGCCAAGCCTATTTTTGGGTGCTCCATAATTATAGACCTCCTATCAATACCTAATCAAAATAATTGATTTCTTAATTGACGGACTTTACGAATTCCTTCCATGTAAAAGTGAAATCTCGTTCAATCTTATGGTCTAAATAAACGTTCTATGAGTATATTTGAGTTATATGAGGACAAGTCAGGATGGAATATTTCTTTATTTTACCATTCATTTAATCGATTGCACAGTTCAACGATTTCCTCGGGAGGAGGTCTCTTCATTGTTTCGGTCCAAATTAAAAACAATTTTTTTATCCATATCCGTCACCATTCTAGCTGGCTCGCTAATATTTTATCCACAAGAGTCCTTGGATGCATCTATCCGTGGCCTAAATATGTGGTGGGAAATAGTTTTTCCATCCTTATTACCATTTTTTATTGTTTCTGAAATGTTAATTGGCTTCGGGGTTGTAAAATTTATTGGTGTATTATTGGAACCACTAATGAGACCTCTTTTCAAGGTTCCTGGTGTGGGCGGATTTGTTTGGGCTATGGGGATGGCTTCTGGATTTCCTGCTGGAGCAAAGTTCACAGCAAGATTAAGAGAAGAAGGCCAGTTAACACGAATTGAAGCGGAAAGACTTGTTTCTTTCACAAATTCATCAAATCCATTATTTATTTTCGGGGCTGTTTCGGTAGGATTTTTCTATAATCCACATTTAGGGGTAATCCTTGCACTATCTCATTATTTAGGAAATATTTGTGTTGGGTTAATCATGCGCTTTTATGGAAAAGAATCACCTGATGAAATCCCTACGAAAAGAAAAAAGTTTAAAATCCGTTCAGCTTTATCAGCTTTGCATCAAACGAGACTAAAAGATAATCGACCAATTGGAAAACTACTTGGGGATGCCGTTAATTCTTCTATTCAAACCTTATTAATGGTTGGCGGGTTTATCATTCTTTTCTCTGTGATAAACAAAATACTTTATCATTTACATATTACGGCCACATTAGCAAAATCTATTGAGGTGCTGCTATCTGCGCTGTCCTTCCCTGAAATGTTAAGTATTCCGTTTATTTCAGGTTTATTTGAGATCACTTTAGGCAGTCAATTAACGAGTCAAACTCCAGATGCAACACTTTTACAAAAAGCGATGATTACCAGCTTTATCTTAGCCTTCAGTGGTTTTAGTGTCCAAGCCCAAGTTGCTAGTATCCTGGCACAAACAGATATTAGATTTAAACCATTTTTTATGGCGAGAATCCTTCAAGGTATTTTCGCAAGTTTGTTTGCATTGATCTTATGGAAGCCCGTTTATTTGCGTTTTAATGGGAATGAACAGCCTTCAAATGCCTTGCCAGTCAGCTTTTTCGAGAATGGCTCATGGGCAGACCCTCTATTTCATAAAATGATTGTCATTGGGCCGATTATCACCATCATCTCACTCATAGTTTATGTGCTTATTTTGTTTTCCCGCTTAAAAAAACAATAATAAAAGAGCTGGCATGCATAGCCTGGCTCTTTTTTCATTTACCCTTTAAACTTCTTTTGTAATTCTTTTTCAACAATTGGCGGGACTAGGGACGAAATATCCCCATTATATTTCGCCACTTCTTTAACAATACTTGAGCTTAAGAAGGAATATTGATTATTCGTCATGATAAAAAAGGTTTCAATCTCATCATTTAGCACTCTATTCATCGAAGTAATTTGCATTTCGTACTCAAAGTCCGAAACTGCCCGCAATCCACGGATGATGGCATTAGCATTAACTGCCTTTGCATAATCAACCAGTAAGCCTGAATGAACATCTACTTTAACATTCGGAAGATCTTTTGTTACAGCCTTGATGAGATTCATTCGCTCTTCAACAGTAAATAATGGATTTTTAGATGAATTATTTAAAACGCTAACATAAACGGTATCAAATACTTTGGCACCTCTTCTAATAATATCTAAGTGACCAAATGTAATTGGATCAAAGCTTCCTGGACAAACGGCTATTTTCGTCAAATTGATTCCCCCTTACTCAATATCTGTTCGAATATAAATCGTTACGGCAATCATCCCATACTTTTCATGTTTAATTTGGCTAAATCGTCCTACTGCTTTCGGTAATTCAACATCAAAGCCATGCTCACATACAACGATTCCATCCTTGTTGACTACATTCTGATTATCCATCTTTTCCATTAAATTGACCAGTTGCTGTTTTTTGTATGGCGGATCTAAAAATATGTAATCAAAGCAAATCTCTCTTTTAATGAGAGCCTTAAGTGCTCTGTCAGCATCATTACGGTAAACCTCTGTCTGGTCCTCAAATTTACAGGCTTTTATGTTTTCTTGAATCACTTGAATGGCTTTTGGCTCTCGATCAATAAATATAATTTTATCCAATCCTCTGCTAAGTGCCTCCAAACCTAATCCACCACTGCCAGCAAACAGGTCTAACCCAATCCCTCCATCAAAATAAGGACCAATCATATTAAATATAGCTTCTTTGACCTTATCCGTTGTCGGCCTCGTCGTATTTCCGGGAACTGCTTTCAGCGGTCTTCCTTTACAACTGCCTGAAACCACTCTCACTTACCAATCACCACACATTTTTTCAGAAATAATTTCTTAATTCATCCTACCATAGTTTATTAAAACTAGACAATTTCTGTGGATGATATCTTAATTATTTTGTCGAAGCACAACAAAAATTGTTATATCTCGAAATTTTATCATAAAACACGTATAAGCTTTTGGGTTGTGGAAATAATGTAATTAACAACATCAATTCGAGGATGTTGTTGCCAACCGCGGAGAAGACTTACGTTTCCCCATAAGTTCTTCCTCCGGTTTCTCCTCTCCCTTTGCCTTCTATCCTTTATGAGGATGTGGAAGGACCCTGCAGAAAGTTCTGCAGGTTTTTTTTGTTTTTTATTCAAAAAATCCTTTTTAAGTGATAAAGTATTGATGTATTGAAGTATTGATTCATTCTAAAGGAGCGTTTTAATTGATCCAGCGTTTTATTGAATTAGGTGAGGGCTATTCAGATTTATATGAATTACTAGAACTTATTAATGCCAATCAGCACCGTCTTCAACATCTGCTTGCACTTCACACAAAATTAGATGGCAGAGAACTAACTTCCTTGGTCGTTATTTTAAAACCTACTGACCCAGGAAAGTTCCAACCACTTTATGTTTGTCGTGAGGGCATTCCGAATCCAAATTATTCTCCTAATAAAAGGTATGAACTTTTTGCCCAAACCGCTGCCGTGTATAATAAACAAATTCACGAACTATCGGTAAAGCCATCTTCCATCTTTTATGAAAAGGAACTTTATTTCCAATACCTAATTGGGATTCTCAGGCTTAATCATTATTTATTACCACTACAATAGGAAAAGGTGAGGGACTATATATATTCCCTCACCTTTTTAAATACCCATTTTATAATCATATTCTTTTGCTTTATCGGGTGCTGAATTTTCATACTCCATTCTTAAGAATGGTTTATATGAAGGTTCTACTTTTTTTACAAACGAAAAAGAATTCAACTTTTCCATAATCTCATTTACTTCTTGTTGATTACAATACAGTACAACATATTTTAGCTTTTTTGAAACATAATGTACATTTCCGAAGCGTCTAAGCATTTTAGCTTGTTTTAATGAGTAAAGCCAAACCACCAATCCTTGTCTTTGAACAAACATACTATTTCCCCTTCAACAGAACCATCATTTTAACTAAGTCTAGCATATAAAAACGCTTCATTTCAATTCAAACTTTAATTCTTATCCATATTATATGGTAGTAAAAAAATATTTACTGTACTCTAGAGAAAAAAAATCAGCTAACATTAGCTGATTTTCTCATCCACACCCACAACTTCCTCCACCGCCACAGCCGCTTCTATGGTTGGAATTTGTTTCGAAAAACTGGTTGCCGGTTGGGACTTTTATATGTTCTGAAACAGCACCACCTACGATGATGCTGATTGCATCTAGAAGGTCTTGCAGGTCATTTTCTGCCAATTTAAACTCCGCTACTAATGGATCCAAATCCATTTCTCTTTTACTTTCGCGGATTTGGGTCATTACTTTTTTATAATCAGGATGGTATTTTCCAAAGCGTTGAACCTCATCATATAATTCCTTTAGACTAACAAAACGCTTTATTTTACGCTGTGACTCCCTATTACTTTGCAATTTATATAAACAAATTTGATATTGTTCTGCAATTTCGGATTCCAGAACCATTTTTGCTAGTTGTTCAGCCTGTTCCAATAATTCAACTCTTTCTAATGTAGCAAGCACGATTACGCCCACCTCCAATGATATTTTAACATGAAAGTGTTAGTAATGCGAAAAATACAGTTTATCTAGTGATATTTACCATAAATTCTTTTTCCATTCCATACGGTTGATTATTTAAATCCACAACTTCAAGTTTAACCCTGTGGCTGCCCGGCGAAAGCCCTTTAATGATAAATGCTGCCGCTTTAACTTCTGATTTTTTCTTACCATCAATCCATATCACAAGCTTTCCTAAATTCTTCTTTGAATGATCGGTTTCGCGAAAACTAATTCCTGAAACAACACAATTAATTAATACTGTTTCTCCTTTTATTTGGTGGTGGACAAATAATGAAGGTATTTCGGTCCTTGGCTTAATATGATTAAATCCGGAAAGCATTCCAATCAAAAAAATAATAAGGACTACCTGCGGAAGCTGTTTTTTCATTTTGATTCACTCCTTCTTTGATTGTATTGTTCGCCTCCATTTCATTTTTTAGTCTTAATCCTCTTGTTAACACACAAAAAAAGCCACAAAATAAACATGTGGACTTAGTTAATTTTGATTTTTCATTGCTTGAAACATATGATACATCATGGACGCCATTTGTACACTATTTGAAAATTTATTCACTTGATCTGGAATGGTCTTTTTATAATAGTGTAAGGACTCAATTTCAAGTGCTTGTAAATCATATGGATTTCTTGATAACTTTCGATACCAGATTGGTTGTTCGCGGATAAACTGCTTTAAATCCTTCTGACTTTCAATATATTCAAGGACATCTCTTCTCATAAATTAAAGCCCCTTCCTATCAGTCTTTTCTAAACAAAAAGGGATGTTTTGGTCCTTCAGGTGGTTTTGCTGCACCCCCCGCTGCATTGTTTCCTTGAAATTGCGAAAGGACACTTTGGACTGCTCCGAGGGCCTGACTTAAGTTATTAATATGGTTTTGCATCTGATTCGGATCCATTTTCTTAACCATCCCCATAATTGTCGAAATCCAATCACCTTTTGATTCTGTGCTTGCTTCTTCAGCAGCTGATTCATCACTAGTTCCAATCGTTTCCCACCGAGTATCCTCTTCCCCTAACAAATACCACTCTTCATATAACTCCTGCCAGGTTGCCTTCCCCCTCCGTACTTCCTGGACAAGTTTAGGATTGCTTTTAACAAATTCTTTAAATTGTATAACGGTAGGGTGTAATTGTTTTTGTGTCATTTTTCTCACCTCAACCCATATTACTGCCAATAATACATTATGAAAGATCATTCAAAATGTGAAAGGACCACGCAGGATAAATATATTTAATATTTTTTCTGTAAATGATAAGATGGCAGAAGAATAAGGATTGAAAGAGGTATCTAGAATGAAAGATGAATTACGACAATTATTAGAAACATGTATCGAAAATGGTTCAGAAGCAGATCTCAGTTCACTTACCTTCCTCTTAGAAGGGATAAAACAAAAAATTAATCAAAACCGCATTACCTATATTGACGGGATTCTTCAAATGGACAGGAAATTTGTAGAGAATACTTGCGAAATTACCATTCCCATTCATCCAATAATAAATAATAATCTAGACATCGTCCATGGCGGAATTACTGCTACTGTTCTTGATACTACGATGGGTAGTTTAGCTAATTACTATTTGCCAAAAGGATTTGGGGCTGTTACTAATCAATTAAATATCCATTACATAGCACCAGGTATTGGAGAAACGATTCGTTGTAAAGCGGAGATAGTGCATAAGGGCAGCAAAACAATGGTAATATCAGGAGAAGCCTACCGGAGCGATGGAAAAAAAATGGCCTATGCGACAGGTACATTCTTTATTATTAACAAATCATGACCAGGGGAGTTTGAAACATAATGGTCACCGCCATCGTCATTCCAATTATTTGCCTTTACTTTTATTGGCTTACAAAAAAAGAGATGAAGGAAAATGATTCAAAGTGGGCTAGTGCTGGTCACGTCCAGCACGAAGCAATTTTAATTGGGGAAATTAAAAGCATCATAGAGGAGAAACAACGGTTTTATTATCACCGTTATATTCATGTTCAATCATTAAGATTGCAAACAGAAACAAAATTAATTACAGTTCAAAAGATTACGCCCATTACTAAAGGCTTTCAGAAAGTTTCCTTTAAAGTAGGGGATACCATTAAAGTATATGGAATGTGGAAGGATAATAAATTTGTATTTAACGAATATGTTATTGAAAAAAGGTGACCTTAACGTCACCTTTTTATTGTTCTATTTTTTGAATGAAATTTTGTGTATAGTATTTTTCATAAACTCCTACTCCAAGATGTGAATACTCCTTATTTAATAGTGCCTCCCGATGACCTTTACTATTGAGCCAACCTTCCACCACAGCAGGGCCATCGGTATAGTTTGCCGCGATATTCTCACCTGCAGACTTATAAACCACTTCAGCAGTTTTTAATCTTTTGTCGAGGTCTCCAAATTTCTTAGATGTATGTGAGAAGTCATTGTTTTCTGACATGTCCTTACTGTGTTGAAACGCTGCTTTAGCCGTATTTTCATCCCACTTTAAAACCTTTAATTTGTTTCTTTCTCTTAAGACATTGGTAATGTCAAATATCTGTTGTTCGGTGTCTTCTTCAATCTTGCGCTGCCTTTCCTCGCTAGGCTCAGGAGCCTGAATTAAGACTCCATTATAAACCAGTTCATAGGGACGCTGTTTGATTAGTGTAGACGCATCTAAGAAACGAACACTTGAAAGGTTTCCTGTGAACTTATCTATATATAGTTGAACAAAAATATCACCCAATTGTACCATCGGCCGAAGATTTAAATCAGTATCGTTTAGTTCAAAGCGATAAGAATTTCCCTTAAATTCGAGATTAACATTCGTATCAATATAGTGTGTATTAAAAATTTCCTCAACTGGTTGTCCAATTTCAAATGGTGCTACATCTAAATTCTGACCAATGGCAAAAATCGTAACAATACGCTTATTTTCTACACCCACTTGTAAATAGCCTTTAGAATTTTGATTATAAATATACCACTGATAGCCATACATAGATTCATCAATCCGTAATGGTCTACCAAGTTCCTTTACTAAATCCTCATCATTTTTTCCAATTAATAAAGCCAAACCTTCTTTTGGTTTCTCTGAGATAATTTTTTTACTAGGTTTATTCACTGGGTTTTGGCTTATATTTTGTTCTTTTACTTCTGATGTATTATTTTCTTTAATTAAAATAGTATCTTCATTATTTTCATTTATACTGACATAAAAACCAATGGTTAAAAAAACAGCTGAAAGGATTAAAATTTTTGACAGTATACGCAGAGGCATTCACCCTCTCTGGAACTTTTTCTATCATTATATGTATAGATAAAATTATTATATCATCTATAGCTTGAATAATAATAGTGATTATCATAAATATCAGATAAATGAACTGATTAAAAGAAAACAGGTACACTGAGTACCTGTTTTCTTTTAATCGACTATTTTTTTTATATAATAATTCTTAGTGTTGTACATTATTAAAGTTTTGTTCAGATATTTCTGTTAAGGCGACCTTTGCCTGATCATCAGTTAATTCTCTGATGGCGAAGTCACCTAATGAAACAATTCCAACTAATTTATCTCCTTCGACCACAGGTAAACGGCGGATTTGATGTTCTGCCATTATTTTTGCCGCTTCCTTGCTTGAAGCATCAGGTGTGACTGTAATCAGTTGATTACTCATGATATCTTCTACCTTGGTAGACCCAGGATGTTTTTCTGCCACACCTCTTACGACAATATCACGGTCTGTTATCATGCCCACAAGCTTGTCCTGGTCAAGAATCGGGATAGCACCTACATTTAACTCTTTCATTTTTAAAGCCACTTCATATACATTATCCAATAAAGTACAACTTTCAACGTCTTCCGTCATAATATCCCTGATATTTTCCATTTTCTTACCCCCATGGTATAATTATTACAGCTTATCATTATTCTAGGTTTTCCATCCAATAATGTTTTATTCGCCTGAATCTATTCATTGCAAGTTGCTTGATTTTCAACTATTATTAAAATTGAATAATAATTGCTTTACTGATAAAAGAAACATTGGGGTAATGGTATCGTTTTTAGGAGGGATTATTTATGAAATTCGAGAATACTGAGATTGAAAAGTTAAAGGCTGACTTAAACCGACTAGATGAAGTCATGTTAGACCACGGTTTAGTGCGCGAGGGGCAATGGGACTATGAACGTGTTACATATGACCGCAAGTTTGAATTAAAAGAAGGGGTATTTTATCTGCGCGTTCGCGGACATGCGATAGAAGGCGATATTGGGGCTGATAAAGCAACAATTCAATTAATGACCCCGCTATTAGGTAAACATTACTATCCGCATGGTGTGGAATATGGTGAAGGTGAAAACTTCCCTGCCTCACTTGTGAACCAATGTAAAAAAATCCTTGATGCTGTGAAAGCCGAAGTAAGTAAATTTGCTCTATAAAATAAAATATAATAAAAAAGACGCATGGAGTCATGCGTCTTTTTTATTTTGAAGTTGCAAGGACCTTATTCTACAGTCCTAGGATTGCTTTAATCATCGAAGTGGTCTCTCCGCCATGATAAAATACATAAAGCAATAGATATACAGCAACTCCAGTGATTGCTGTAAAAAACCATATAACACTTGTTATTGGGCCAAGTTTGCGATGGATAGAAAGTTTATTTTTGTATCCGGTAAGAATAGACACAACACCGAACACAGCTCCAATTGTCGCAAGTGTAATATGAAAGATTAAAAATATGGTGTAATAAATTTTAATATTTTCTGGCCCACCGAACGACGTGTTTCCAATAAAGATTGTCCGGGAAGCATAAATGATAAAAAATATCACAGCAAAAATAGCAGCCAAAACCATTGTTTTTTTATGAGATTCAATCTTCCTGTGCGCAATTTGCCACCATCCAATGGCAACGGTAATAGCACTTAATACGATAAATGAAGTACTGATCGTGGGTAAAATCGGTAAGGAGTTCATTCCATATCCTCTCTTTTCTTTTATTCTACAATAATAGTAGTTCAACTACCTTTACAATTCAACGGATAAACATGAAATTTCCTCTAAACAGTAAAAAAATCTCCCAAGAGTATGGGAGATTATTTTATAAGGAGAGGATTTAGCTGCTGCTTCATTTCTTGTTCAGTATCGTCTTGATCTTTTCGATACCATTCAAAGAAAACATGTCCAAGAATTACTCCGTAAATGATTTCTTGAATAATTTTCATTAATACTCCACCAAGCTGCTGATCATGAAGCAGTGACATCGAACTAAAAAGCTCGGGACCACTTAAATTCAAGCTATCAAAGTTCGCAGAACCGACACATAAACTCATTACTTGTCCCCAAACCTGTGGGTCAGAATAGGTCGCATACATTGGAGTATCTGCAAAGATAATTAAGGCACAAGCAGGTGTTAACAGAATTCCATCTGCAAAAATATAACCTACCTTTTTTAGTCCACTTAATGTCTCATGTTCTGGCAATTGATTAAGTAACGGCCACCACATGAAAGTTGCAACAACAAATAATAGGATAGAATAAATAGCATGCAGCCAACCATTTTGCATGACATGGTCAAAAATTATTGGTACGTGATAAAAGGAAAATAAGCCATTAAAAACAATCAAGGCAATTAGCGGCTTTGTTAAAACTGTAAAGATAGAATTGACTGCGTTAATGCTAAAAATTTTCCTCCACACCCAATTTGGGATACTAATAATTAATATAGGTGGTACCACCAATACTAAAGCAGCCATTTGAATCATATGAACCCAAAACATAAGATGGGCTAATAAATCGACTGGCGATCCCTTAATGATATACAGAAGGATTATTGATAAAAGAAACAAACTACCTTGTGTTTTCGTTAAGGGCTCACTATTTGGAAACCAGGTTCTATATTTTGTTGTAAGTACAAAGTATCCTGCAGTAACTACAATTAAGATTAATAAAAAGTACGGGCTCCAAAGTGCTTTAAAACCAAAAATATCTAAAGTAAGCACCCAAATCACCTCTTTTTGAATTA
>Ga0182747_1002797_pt1 | contig 12032 bp, 9 predicted proteins | sample eDN3rd30CBELigBY_FD_128526 | JGI IMG/M metagenome (GOLD analysis project Ga0182747, IMG submission 128526) | Enriched backyard soil microbial communities from Emeryville, California, USA - eDNA 3rd pass 30_C BE-Lig BY (version 2) (version 2) | ecosystem: Environmental > Terrestrial > Soil >...
CACCCCACCACCCGCCAGCCAGCCGTAGGCCAGCGCTGCGGCCATGGCCAGGCCACAGGCCCAGGGTAACCACGGTAGCCTTGCCGGCCATAGCCCCCAACGCGCCAGCCCGGCGACCAGGCCATAGAGCAAACCGGCGACCAGGCCGATGTGCTGGCCGGAAATCACCAGCAGGTGCACCGTGCCGGTGGCCTGCAACGTCTGCCAGTCCTCCCGGGCCAGGCCCGCACCATCGCCAAGCACCAGTGCCACCAGCGCGGCCTGCCGGCCATTGGCTTCGACCATCAGCAAGCGTTGACGCAGCGCATCGCGCCAACCACCGGCGACTGGCGCCAGCAACTGCCCGGCCTTGACCGTACCCGTAGCCCCCACCCGTCGCGCCAGCAACTGCGCTTCCCGGTCAGGCCCGTGCGGGTTCAGCAGCCCGGCCGGGCGCTGCAAGGTCACCGCCAGCCGCCACTGCTCGCCCGCCCGCAGCGGCGGCCCATCGAACCAGCTCAGTTGCAAACGCTGAGGCAGTTCGGCCCGCCGCGAGCGTGGCGCTTCCAGCTCGAAACGCACGCCTTGTGCAGTGCGGGCCGGCAAACCCGCCACCCGCCCCTCCAGCCACAAGGTGCGCCCCTCCAGGCCGGCAGCCAGACGATCATCAAGGGCCTGCTGAGCAGACCCGCACGCCCAACACAGGCCCAGCAGAAACCAACCCAACGGCCAGACGCGGGTAAACAGGCTGCCGACAGCGCAGGCCGCCAGGGTTATCAACCATCCGACCGATGGCAATGCGGGCAGAAAGCCCAGGCACAACAGCCCGAGCGCGAGCGCAAACATCCCTGTGCGCATGAGGTAGAGCTCCAGAAGGCGAGTCACCTCCTGAGGCATAGCTCAATTGCCGGCATCGCTTGCTCAACAATTGTCACAAACTCTAAACGAGGCGGAGCAGGATTAAGGGCATACTGCCAGGGTCAACGCTCCGGGAGCCTACATGCCGCGCCGACTTTTCAAACGCTACATGCCGGACCCGACCAGCATTCGGGAACACAAGTCCTTACGCTTTTTCGGCAAATTGCTGCACGACCCCAACCTCTGGCACCTGAACCGCCATTCGGTGGCCAGAGCCATGGGTGTGGGCCTGTTCGCGGCGCTTATTCCCATACCGATGCAGATGCTGCTGGCGGCGGCCCTGGCGATCCCGGTGCGCGGCAACCTGCCGGTCGCCGTCAGCCTGGTGTGGCTGACCAACCCGTTGACCATGCCGCCGGTGTTCTTCGTCACCTACATGACCGGTGCCTGGCTGATGCAGGTACCGCCGCGCACCCTGCCCGACGAGCTGACCTTCCAGTGGATCACCGACCAGCTGTCGACGCTGTGGCAACCCTTCCTGCTCGGCTCGGTGGTGTGCGGCGTGGTGCTGGGCATCCTCGCCTACTTCACCACCATGTTCTACTGGCGCTGGTGGGTGGGCCGGCAGTGGCGTCGTCGCCAATGCCGGTGCAAGGCTTCAGGCCCGCATGCCACGGCCGCTGACCAGCAAGCGAACGCAAACAACGTAGAGCACCGCAGTGGCCACCAGCATGAAGGTGATCGCCGTGCCAATGCTGATATCCGACACCCCTAGAATGCCGTAGCGGAACGAGTTGACCATGTGCAGCACCGGGTTGGCCAACGACACGGTCTGCCAGAACGGCGGCAGCAGGTTGATCGAGTAGAACACTCCGCCCAGGTAGGTCAACGGCGTCAGCACGAAGGTCGGGATGATCGAAATATCGTCGAAGTTACGCGCAAACACGGCGTTGACGAAGCCAAGCAGCGAAAAGATGGTGGCCGTCAGCAGCACAACCACCACGGTCACGCCCAGGTGGTGCACCTGCAGGTCGGTGAAGAACATCGACAAAATGGTCACGATCACACCCACCGCCAAACCACGCAGCACCCCACCCAGCACATAGCCGACGAGAATGGTGTGCGGCGACACCGGCGACACCATCAGTTCTTCGATCGAGCGCTGGAACTTGCTGCCGAAAAAGCTCGACACCACGTTGCCATAGGAGTTGGTGATCACCGACATCATGATCAGCCCCGGCACGATGTACTGCATGTAGGTGAAGCCACCCATATCGCCGATCTGCCGGCCAATCAGGTTACCGAAGATGACGAAGTACAGCACCATGGTGATCGCTGGCGGCAGCAACGTTTGCGGCCAGATGCGCAGGAAGCGCCGCACTTCGCGGTAGACGATGGTGTTCAGGGCGACCCAGTTGGTGCGCAGTTCCACACTCATACGGCCACCTTCGACAGGTTTTTTTCCACCAGGGACACGAACAGCTCCTCAAGTCGGTTGGTCTTGTTGCGCAGGCTCTGCACCTCGATGTTCTGCAGCGCCAGCTGGCCGAACAGCGCGGTGATGCCGATGTCCTTGTCCACCTGCACTTCCAGGGTATGCGGGGTCAGCAGCCGGCACGGGTAGCCCTGCAGTACCGGCGCCGCGGCCAGGTCCTGCTTGAGGTCGAGCACAAAGGTTTCGACATGCAGCTTGCCCAGCAACTGGCGCATGCTGGTGTTCTCGACGATGGTGCCATGGTCGATGATGCCGATGTTACGGCACAGCTGTTCAGCCTCTTCCAGGTAGTGGGTGGTGAGGATGATGGTGATGCCCTTCTGGTTCAGCTCGGTAAGGAAGCTCCACATCGAGCGGCGCAGCTCGATATCCACCCCGGCGGTGGGTTCGTCCAGGATCAGCAGACGCGGTTCGTGGATCAATGCGCGGGCAATCATCAGGCGCCGCTTCATGCCGCCAGACAACGAACGCGACTGCACATCACGTTTGTCCCACAGGCCCAGCTGGGTCAGGTACTGCTCGGCACGCTCCTTGGCCAGCTTGGGCGGGATGCCGTAATACCCGGCCTGGGTCACGACGATGTCGAAGGTCTTCTCGAACTGGTTGAAGTTGAACTCTTGCGGCACCACGCCCAGGCAACGCTTGAGCGCGGAGGGCTCGCGGTCCAGGTCGTGACCGAACACGCTCACTGTGCCGCTGGTCTTGTTCACCAGGGTCGAGAGAATGCCAATGGTGGTGGATTTGCCGGCACCGTTGGGGCCGAGCAAGGCGAAGAAGTCGCCTTCGGCAACATCGAGGTCGATGCCTTTGAGGGCCTGAAAGCCATTGCCGTAGGTCTTGGTCAGCTGTCGGATGGACAGGGCAGAACTCATAGCGGGTCACTTACCGAAGAAAAAGGTGCAGGACACGCCAGGTAAAGTCACTGGCGCAGTGCGTGCAGCCATGGTGCAAGGCCAGGCTGCACAAGTACAGTCACATCTATTGATAATGACTATCGAAGCGGGTTCAAGTGAGCGCAGTCATCACTGCGGCCTGGTAGGCCGGGCGTTGCTTCAGGCGCTCATACCAGGCCTGAAGGTGGTACATGTCGGGGCGCTCGATGGGCATTTCGAACCAGGCATAGATGAAGCTACCCAGTGGGATGTCGCCCATGCCGATCTGGTCACCGGACAGGTACGGCTGATTGGCCAGGGTTTCGTCGGCAATGGCCAGTAATTGCGCGCACTGCTTGTGCGCGGCGTTGATCGCCACCCAGTCGCGCTGGTCTTCCGGCGTGCGCAGCAGGCCCCAGAACAGGGGCCGGAATGGGGTAGCGAAGGACGATGTGGTCCAGTCCATCCATTTGTCGGCCAGGGCGCGTTGGCGTGGGTCTGCCTGATACCAGCCCTGCTCAGTGCCGTACTCCGCGCACAGGTAGCGGACGATGGTGTTGGACTCCCACAAGGTCAGGTCGCCGTCTTCGAGCATCGGCACCAGACCGTTGGGGTTTCGGGCACGGTAGTGCGGCTCGTTGACCACGCCGAAGGCGCCACCGGCGTCGATGGACTCGAAGTCCAGGCCCAGTTCGTGGGCGATCCACAGTGCCTTGCGCACATTGCTCGAATTCTTGCGGCCCCAGATCTTCAGCATGGCAACATCCTTTTGAATGCGGAGGTGGCACAGTCTACTCCAGACCTTCGCCGCCTGTACCGGCCTCTTCGCGGGCAAGCCCGCTCCCACAGGATCACCACCGTCTTCACGTCACCGGTATTCCTGCGTAGGTTCTACCCACACATAGGCCGAGCCTGCCGGCCATTCACCGTCGCGGCCGCCCCCGCATTCGCCAATCGCTGGCATCGCCACGTTCCGCTGTAGGAGCGGGTTCACCCGCGAAAAGGCCGGTACAGGCGAACAAATGAACTGAAACTCCCACCGCCACACCCTGTCACTGTTCTGAACATGCCGTTCACAGCATTGCGTCTAAGCTGTCTGGGACGGCTCAAGCCCTAGGTTCCAAGGAGGACCGATTATGTTGCTGTTGTGGTTGGTGGTGCTGGTAATCGGCGCGGCGTACCTCACGCACCGGCGCCTGGCGCCTTTGCAGATACTCGGCGTCATGGCGGCCTATGTGCTGTTGATGGGCATTTTCAGCAGCGCCCCCGGCTGGCTGCTGGCGCTGATCTGGGTGGTGCTGGCCCTGAAGATCGCCCTGGTTGTGCTCCCGCAGTGGCGACGCAAAGTGTTTACCGCCCCGGTATTCCGCTGGTTCCAGCGTACCCTGCCGCCCATGTCGCAGACTGAGCGCGAGGCCATCGACGCCGGCACCGTGTGGTGGGATGGCGAACTGTTCAGTGGTCGCCCAGACTGGCGCACCTTGCTGGCCTACCCGGCACCGAAGCTGACTGAAGAAGAGCAAGCCTTCATTGATGGCCCGACCGAAGCACTGTGCGCCATGGTCAGCGACTGGCAGATCGGCCAGGACCTGGACTTGCCGCCCGAAGCCTGGGCACATATCAAGCAGCATGGCTTTTTCGCCCTGATCATCCCCAAGGAATACGGCGGCAAGGGCTTCTCCGCCTATGCCCACTCCCAGGTGGCGATGAAACTGGCCACCCGCAGCGGTGATCTGGCCTCCACGGTGATGGTGCCCAACTCCCTCGGCCCTGCCGAACTGCTGCTGCACTACGGCACCGACGAACAACGCAACCACTACCTGCCCCGCCTGGCCCGAGGCGAGGAAATCCCCTGCTTCGCCCTCACCGGGCCACTGGCCGGCTCCGACGCTGGCGCCATGCCCGACACCGGCATCATCTGCAAAGGCCAGTGGCAAGGCGAAGAAGTGATCGGCCTGCGCCTGAACTGGGAAAAGCGCTACATCACCCTCGGCCCGGTCGCCACCCTGCTGGGCCTGGCATTCAAGGCCTACGACCCGGACCACCTGCTGGGCGATGAGGAAGAACTGGGCATCAGCCTGGCACTGATCCCCACCGATACCCCCGGGGTGGAAATCGGTAAACGCCACCTGCCACTGGGCGCCGCGTTCATGAATGGCCCCAACAGCGGCAAGGACGTGTTCGTACCGCTGGACTTCCTCATTGGCGGCCAAGCGATGCTTGGCAAAGGCTGGATGATGCTGATGAACTGCCTGTCGGTAGGTCGCTCCATCTCACTGCCTGCCGTGGGTACTGGGGCTGCCAAGTACACCAGCCTGGTAACCGGCCAGTACGCCAATATCCGCGAGCAATTCAACGTGCCACTGGCTGCCTTCGAAGGTATCCAGGAGTCGCTGGCACGTATTGGCGGCAACGCCTGGCTGATGGACAGTGCCCGCCTGCTGACCGCCAAGGCCGTGGACCTGGGTGAGAAACCCTCGGTGCTGTCGGCGATCCTCAAGTACCACTTGACCGAGCGTGGCCGCGAATGCATCCAGCACGCCATGGACGTGCACGGTGGCAAGGGCATCATCATGGGCCCGAACAACTACCTGGGCCGCAACTGGCAAGGGGCGCCGATCTTCATCACGGTCGAGGGCGCCAACATCCTTTCGCGCAACCTGATGATCTTCGGCCAGGGCGCCATTCGCTGCCACCCGTTCGTGCTCAAGGAAATGGCCTTGGCCGGGCGTGAAGACCACGATCAGGCGCTCCAGGAATTCGATGACCTGCTGATGAAACACATCCTCTTCGCCGCCGGCAACGCGGCCAGCACTCTGGTGTTCAACCTGGGGTTGGGGGTTTTCGAGAAAGTACCGGGGGACACGCTGAGTCAGGGGTATTTCCGAGCCCTCAACCGCCAGGCCGCCGCCTTTGCCCTGCTGGCCGACCTGTCGATGATGCTGCTGGGCGGGGCGCTCAAGCGCCGGGAGCGCCTGAGTGCGCGGCTGGGCGATGTACTCAGCTACCTGTACCTGTCCAGTGCCGCACTCAAGCGCTACCACGATCTCGGTTCGCCCGAGCACATGCAGCCCCTGCTGCGCTGGGCCATGGAAGAAAGCCTGGGCCAGGCGGAGCACGCCCTGGACCGGTTGCTCGACAACTTCCCCAACCGCTTCGTCGGCTGCGCGCTACGGGTGCTGGTGTTCCCCTTTGGCCGCCGTCACACCGGGCCGAGCGATGAACTGGACGCCGAGGTGGCAGCGCTGATAGGACGCAGCAAAGGCGACCCTGCGCTGGAAGAGCTGCTTGCCGGTTGCTTCAGGCCGCAAGCCGACGGCGACCCGGTGGCAGCCCTGCAACGAGCCTGCGACCTGCTGGAGGCGTCGACGCCGCTGCACAACGCGCTGCATCAGGCAATCAAGGAAGGCAAGGTACGACCGGCGCCCGGGCAGTCGGTGATCGATGCGGCAGTCGACAGTGGTGTACTCCAGCCTGATCAGGCGCAACGCCTGCACGCGGCCGAACAAGCGCGCCGTGCCGTGATCGACGTGGATGCCTTCGACAAGGCACAGCTGCTGCCGGAGCAAGGCAAGGTACGCTGAGACAGGGGCCGTTTTGCGGCCCCTTCCCCAACCGGCGTATACTCCGCGCCCCGTTTCAACCATTCCGAGGACCACCCCAATGGCCACCCCCCACGTGGAATACCACCTGCAACTGCTGAACCACCTGCGCACCATACTGGTGGCCCTGGGTGAAGCCGAGCAGGTACCGGAGGAAAGCCACACCCTGTTCCTCGACCGCTTCGACGAGCTACTGACCCTGTTGCCGCAAAACCCGCTGGAAAGCCAATATCTGGGCCAAGACCTGATATGCCAGGTGATTCAGCGCTATCCGCAAATCGCCCACCTGGTGCCGCGCGACCTGCTGTGGTTCTTCGGTGGCGACTGCCTGCACTTCATGCCGGACGAAGAGCTGCAGCTCTACCAGAACCTGGAAGATCTGCGCTATGAAGCGGAACGGGACGGCCTGCGGTTTGACTGGCATGCACAAAAGCAGGCTCTGCTGGAAGCCGTAAAAAAGTCCTGAACACACGTGCGCTGCCGCCCTAAAAATCCGTACCCAGCTGCCACTTAATCCTACATTCAACCATTGGCCTCCCCCCCTATGCTGTTGGCCGCTCCCCCTTCGGCTCGAAGCCGACGCAAGGGAGCGTCCCCTAGTCAACACGACAACATCAAGGAACTGCCAATGAAAAAAACTTTGCTCATGCTCGCCATGGCGATGGCCAGCAGCAGCGCATTCGCTCTCGACGATGAAACAGGCCAGATCAGCTTCTACGGTACCATCTACGGCGGCGGTACCTGCCCGATTGAAGTCGTCGCCCCAGGCGCCAGCGTTATCCCCGAGGTATCGCTGGGTAACTTCACGAAAGGCTACTTCCACACCCCTGGCACCTCCACGCCTGACAAGGCATTCGCGCTGAAGATAACACCGACTTCGGCCTGCATAATTCCACCATCCGAGACCGCAACCGTGAAATATACCCCCTTGCACGGCATAGTCGGCACCGACCTTTATGGCGTCAACGGTGCCACGGGCGTGGGCGTCGCGATCAAAGACAGGCTGAAAGCCAAAATTGCACCCGACAGTGATTCCATCGAATACGATCTATACGTAGATCGCCCAACGGAGATGGTGTTCTACGCCTCGTACGAGTCTTACGCGGATGCAGCAGTTATCACCGACGGCGTAGCACAAGCTGAAGTCGCCTTCACGGTAGACATGCCTTGATACCTACTCCAGGTGCCCGCACCTGGAGTCCACCATTCCTGCCCGGTCAAACACCATGTCACCCCTTTCTCGACTTCTGATCACCTCATGCAGCTGCCTGGCGCTGCTCACAGCCATTCTCCCCGGCGCACAAGCGGCACTCACCATCAGCCACACGCGAGTGGTGCACGACAGCGCCAAACGCAGCTCCTCGGTCATCGTCGCCAACCCCTCCAACAGGCCGTACGCGGCGCAGGCCTGGGTAAACACCCAAGCCGACGACGCAACCACTGCCGTCCCCCTGATCGCTGCCCCTAACCTGTTCCGCCTCGACCCCGGTGGCGAACAGACGGTGCAAATCAATGCCCTGCCTAACGATCTCCCCCGTGATCGTGAGTCCGTGTTCTATTTCAACCTGCAGGAAATACCGCAGGCAGCGACCAATGACGGAGAGAACATCCTCAACATCGCCCTGCGCACGCGCATCAAGCTGTTCTATCGTCCCAGTGAGCTCAAAGGCCGCCCGCAAGACCGGTTGAAAGACCTGGCCTGGTCGGTGCAACAAATAGATGGAAAACCGCATCTGGTCGTCGATAACCCGTCGCCTTATCACTTCACCTTCAGCCGCCTGGTGGTAAGTGGCAATGGCGCGAGTGAAACCATCAACGCCAAGGCCATGGCCTTGCCCCTGGGCACGCAGGCCTATGCGCTGAACACCATGACAGTCACCGATGGGCTACAGGTGAAGTTCACCACGATCAGTGACTACAGTGGCATAACTGCAGAGGTCTCCAGCCCGGTTGCAAGGCCGTGATCCAACACTTTCCATCAATCGCGCAGTGGCAGGTTGAGCACGGGACGAAACGCTACCCAAGTCGCGCCCTCATCGAAGCTTACGGACGCCGTGATAGTAAAATTATGACCGATCCATAGGGTGGCCAGGTGGGTTTTAGGTACCGTCACATCATCGCGCATGCCAATTCCCTCGTCGGCCTCGGTAGCAGATAACGCATGCGCAAACAGCACGTCATACGCTGGCGCGTCGCTGCCACCAGGCAAGACCCCGGTCAGCTGAATGCTGACCTGCTGCCCCTCGGCAATCAAAGGCCAAGTGCCCAGCCGGATCGGCACATTGGCTGGCGCCTTGCCCAGGCTGAACCCATCGGCATTGGCCCCATCCAACTCGGGTTGGGGCAACCGCTCCGAGCGCGCTTTCACGTCCAGAGCAAGTGCGTCGGAATCGAGCGCATTGGCGTTGTCACTCACGCGGTATAGCACCGTAACGGTATGCGTGCTTTGCGCCAAAACGTACTGGGTGGGTATTTCGAAGAAACGCTCTTGCCCGTTGTACGGCGTGCTGGTCGTAAAGTACCCCGCTGTGCCCGGCGCTCCCCACACCACCGTGAGGGTTTCATCCGGGTAGATAACCGCACTCGCCGGGACCTCAACCAGTAACGGCGGGTAAAAGTCATTGAGCGTCAGCGTCTGTTGTGCCCCCCAGCCCTCTGCCTGGTCGATCAACACCGGCGGCAAACTTCGCGGTATCGGCGTGGCAGCCACCTCCAGCGTGACTGGCTGTGAACCAGCGCTCAGGTTACCGGCACGGTCACAGACCTTGTAATAGACATAGCGCTTGCCATCACCGCGCGCCAGTATCATTTCCTTGGAAAATACGATGCTTATCGGCCGGCTAGGGTCCATCAGTTCATACCGATCGACCTCTTCATTGGCAAACGGCTCACGATCCCAGTAAACGATCAGCGTGTCAGCCACTGCGGGGGTTTGATATCTCGGCACCAGCGCCTGCAGGACGTTGTTCTCGAGGTAGCGCGCGGTCACGCCGTCCCTGAGCACTTCCTCATCGAACACCAGGCTCCCTTGGTTGTCACCCAGCACTGGCGCCACCTCGTCGATGGTCAGAGACAGAGGCATGGATCCGACCTCCTCCCCATTGAAGCCGTGGGCCAAATAGGTGACGGCCGCCACCCCGTGCTCGAGGAACTGCACCGGGACATCCACATAGAGCTCATCTGGCGGTATGTCGTCGTACCAGGTCTTTTTCTCGACCTCTGAACCGTTCCAGTACAGGATGATCCATTCCGGGCGTTCGGGAGTTGGACGCGAGTATTCCCACATCGGGATGTCGATGCGCAGTGGGCGACCCAACACCGCAACCGGCAGCAAATTGTGCTGCCCGCCGGGAATGTCGGGTAGCGCATCCGGCGCCGTCGGCGGATCGAGCGGGACCGGAACCGGAACGTAAGTACCCTGTGTAGACCGTTGCATACTCTGCATCTCCATCCAGTGCAGGCGGGCACAAAAAGGGGAGGTTCGATACCTCCCCGGTTGCAATAGCCCTACCAGCTGTAGTGAAGCCCGACGTTGGCACCCCAGGGCTGCTCGATCTTTTCACCGTTGGCGTAATCGAAGTCGGCGTGCAGTTGCAGGCGATCGGTCATGCTAACGGCAACCCCCAGCCCCAGCTCGCCGCGCGAGCCCGACAGATCATTGTCAAACCGGTTGTCGTTGACGTTGACCTGGTTGTCGTCGACGAACTCATGTGCGTAGGCAGCGCGCAGGTAGGGTTGCACCTTGCGCCCGGCACCTAGGTCGAAGGTACGCCCAACGGTGGCCCCGGCCTTGCCGAGCAGCGAGCGGGTGACGTCGCCGCGCGCCTGCATTCCGTTATCCAGGTCATAGTGCTTGCCTTGGATGGTGACCATTGACCATTGCGTATAGGGCTCGATGAAGTAGTCATTGCCCAGCTCCAGATGGCGACCGAACTCCAGGGATGCACCCACACCGAAGTTGTCGTAATCACCTTTGCTGCGCTTGCCATCGCTCAATGTGATATCCGACGAGTTGTCAAAGCGGTTGAGCTTGACCACCCCATCCAGATAGTAACCGCTCTGGGCATCGAGCCAGGTGGCATACAGCCCCAGGTAATAACTCTTGACGTCGGCAGACGCGCCACGCGTCAGGTTCAAGTCCGAATTGCTGTGCCCTGCCATCACACCCAGAAGCCACTGGCCATCCCCAAGCGGCAGCGGCATATCAGCACCTAACGAGAAGCCCTGCTGTACCTGCTGGTATGCACTGCCCGCTGCATCGGAAACGTTGTACTTGTTGCCATATGCCCTGACCCAGCCACCCGCCTTGCCTTGGTCCAGGCGCAGTTCGCCCATGCGGCTCCGCAAGGTGGTGAGCTCGCCATACCATACGGTCGGCGCGGTGTTGAACAGGGCCAGCACCGAAGCGGTACCGGGGCTGATGACCTTGCTCGCACCGTCGAGGAACCAGTCGTTGCCACGCTGCACCAGTTCGTAGGAGAACGTGCCCACGTCGACTGGGCCGTTGAGCAAGGAAAACTGCGCATCGCCTGCAGCGGCATGCACCAGGTGCAGTTGGTTCTCAGACACAGGGTCGGCACCACTGCTGCCAACCAGCAAGGTATGGCTGCCGGTGGCGGTACCGGTGATTTCAAGGTAATCGCTATCGCCGGTACTGAAGTCGGCGTCCATGATGAAGTTGCCACTGCCAGCCAGCGTCCCCACGCTCAAGCGCTGATACTGGCCCGGCTCACCAAACCTGACACTGCCACCCTCAAGGGCCAAGCTGCCGACCTTGCTGTCCTCGACCATGTTCCAGCGCGCCTGGTTGCTCAGGGTCAGGCCTGCGACGTTCTCCAGTCGGCCTGTCAGGCTGGCGTGGTTGTCCAGCGTCAGCGAGGCACTGGAGCCCTCTTCGACACGCACGTCACCCACCAGTTGGCTGTTGTCCACCGTCATGCGTGCCGTGGAACTGCCCGTAACTTCCAGCAGCGCGCCGTTGCTGCCTTGCAAGGTGCTTCCTCCGGCTACGAGGATATCGGCCTCAGCCGGGCCAAGCGCGGGGTTGCCGACCACAATCGCAGAGCCGTCCTGCCCCTCTACGTGCGACCCCACCAGGCTCACCGTCGCAGTGCCAGGCTGTGCCTGCGCAGACAATATCCGCAAGCCATTCCGTGCACCCTGCAAACGGCTGCCTTCCGCGCTGAGCGTTGCGTTGTCAAACATGTCCGCAGCTGCGGCCGTACC
>Ga0182747_1002798_pt1 | contig 12031 bp, 12 predicted proteins | sample eDN3rd30CBELigBY_FD_128526 | JGI IMG/M metagenome (GOLD analysis project Ga0182747, IMG submission 128526) | Enriched backyard soil microbial communities from Emeryville, California, USA - eDNA 3rd pass 30_C BE-Lig BY (version 2) (version 2) | ecosystem: Environmental > Terrestrial > Soil >...
GGGGAGGCAGGGCTGGTCGGTTGCATGATGTCACTCCGTAGCACCATGTGGTGCGCAGTGGGATGTGACAGTCAGTGAAGGTCGAGAGGTGAGAAAAAACATTGTCAGGCAATGCCGACCATTGCCTGACAATGCAGCGTTAGCCCCGTGTGGCTTGGGCCAAATACCGGCGCGCGTCGGCAAATCTCCGATCAAGGGTACTTTTGCTCAGGCCGGGCAGACCAGGAAAACGGCGAAGAATCTCGTCGACCAGAGCGCTCTGGGACTTGTAGGCCGATTGCACACGGCCGTCTTTGGATTTACCCACGGTCACTTCCAGCATGGTGCCCACGAGCATGTTGTGCGTGCCTTCGGAGGCCTCGGTGGGAATGCCTTGGGCCTCAAGTCGTGCTGCCAACTCGTTATTTGACGCGGTGAGCGTTGCCACCTCTTCAACCCTCGCTGCAAGCTCGTCACGCAGCTTGTCGATGGTGCGCTGAGCAGCCGCTAGCTCTGCTTCCTGCACCAAATGAGCATTGAGGCTGACGCAATTCAAGTGCTCGAGGCTTTGCGAAAACAGGAAGGCGGGCTTCTCGTTGGGGTAGTTGCGTGCGAACCAGACGAGCAAATCAGCGCGTCGTATGGACCAGTACTCGCGGTGTACCTGATTGTCCACGCTGATCGGGCGGCCCAGGCACGTCGCGGGTAACTCGCCATTGACTATGGCGTCGTAGATGCACTCGGCATAGATGTGCAGAAATGGCCACTGCGGGAAGTGTTTAAGCAGGCTGCCAGGGTGTGAGAGGTCTACCCGCAAGATTTCTTCCTCGTGGTCAGCAAGGTCACACCAGAGAATGGCGGCATCGATAGGATGGTAAGAGCTTCTGATCGAGATCATGGCACACAGCCTCCTGCTGCGTTCGTCCTGGAATCGCTGGCGGGGGCTGCTTTAATTGTGCCTCTGTCCAGCGAGCCTGATTTCAAAGGATCATTTTTTGGATCCATTGATGGTGACATCGCAGTAATAGGTTGGTTCTTCACGTATTATGCGAATGCGTCAAGTTTTGACGCAGCTCTAGGGAAACTCCGAACAAGTTTCTCATCAGCCGGAAATGGACGGCTTGGGGATGCCGAAAAGTCTGATTTTCAGCCGCTGACTATTGGATAACCAAGGCAAAACCTTGGTTATCTGCCCTCACGGGCGCACCTCTCCCGCAGTGGGCAGTAATTTCCGGCGCACCATCCACAGATTCGACAGGGCAAACAGCGTGGTCAGTTGCTCCGTGTTCTTGGCCAACCCACGGAAGCGGGTTTTCACATAGCCGAACTGGCGCTTGATCACACGGAATGGATGTTCGACCTTCGCTCGCGCCTGCGCTTTGACTTTCTCGATCTTGCGTCTGGCTTTGTAGAGCACGCTGTGTTTGCTCAAGTGCTTGTAGGTGCTACGACGAGCCGCAATCTGCCAGATCACCGGCCGTCCTTCATGTTCCGGCCGTTTCTCTACGCCGGTATAACCCGCATCGGCACAGATGACATTTTCATCGCCATGCAACAGGTGAGCGACCTCCGTTACATCAGCCACATTCGCCGCTGTGCCGCGGACGTGGTGCACCAGGCCCGACTCGGCATCGGCACCGATATGCGCCTTCATGCCGAAGAAATATTGGTTGCCTTTCTTCGTCTGATGCATCTCGGGATCGCGTTTGCCTTCCTTGTTCTTGGTCGAACTGGGTGCGTGGATGATGGTGGCGTCGACAATGGTGCCCTGGCGCAACGACAGGCCCTTGTCTCGCAGGTAATTGTTGATGGTTTCCAGAATGCCCGCCGCCAACTGATGCTTCTCCAGCAGGTGTCGGAAATTCATGATTGTCGTGTCTTCGGGGATTGGAGCGCTGAGCGTCAGACGAGCAAACTGGCGCATCGAAGTGATCTCGTACAGCGCCTCTCCCATAGCTGGGTCGCTCAACGAGAACCAGTTTTGCAGCAGGTGAACGCGCAGCATGGTTTCCAGTGGGTACGGTTTGCGACCACCGCCGGCCTTTGGGTAATGCGGCTCGATCAATGCCACTAAACCGCTCCATGGCACAACCTGCTCCATCTCGGCCAGGAAACGCTCGCGACGGGTTTGCTTGCGCTTACCGGCGTACTCGAAATCGGAAAAGCTCATCTGACTCATGGGATGGAGGGCTTGGAGAGGGCAGTTGGACGGAGGGCTTTTTCAGCACAGGTCAGGTGGCCTGTGCTGACTTGATCGGAGAATCCCTAGGACACCGGATTGCAGACCGGCGCCTGCTCGGACTGATCTGTAAATGGCTTCAAGCGGGTGTTATGGAGGATGGCTGTAGGGTGGCTGCGACCAAGGTGACTCCCCACGGCGCGGTGGTATCGCCATTGCGGGCAAATATCTACCTCCATTACGTGTTGGATCTGTGGGCAAGGCAGTGGCGCCAGCGGCATGCCCGTGGCGATGTAATTATTGTGCGTTACGCGGACGACAGCGTGGTGGGTTTCAGGACGAAAGTGCAGGCTCAGCAGTTTCTAGTGCAGTTGCAGGATCGGTTGGCCAAGTTCGGTTTATCGCTCAACGCCTCGAAAACACGACTGATTGAGTTCGGTCGTTTTGCTGCGAGAAATCGTAGGAAGCGAGGTTTAGGTAAACCGCAGACCTTTGACTTCCTGGGCTTCACACACTGTTGTAGTACCAACAGAAACGGTGGCTTTCAAATACTGCGGCTGACGGTCAAGAAGCGAATGCGTGCGACGCTGCTGGCCATTCGGGATGAGCTGAAACGTCGACGTCATGAACCCATTCGGGTTCAAGGGCAATGGCTCACTCGGGTGGTGAGGGGTTACTTCAATTACCACGCGGTGCCGGGAAACCTGATACGTCTGGGTGGTTTTCGTTCGGCGGTCTGCTGTCTTTGGCGGCAAGCCCTCAAACGTCGCGGCCAGCGTAATCGGCTTCAATGGTCACGTTACGGACGCCTTGCCGATCTCTACATACCTAGACCCAGAAATGCACATCCTTACCCTGAGGATCGCTTCGCGTCACATACCCAAGGCAGGAGCCGTATGCGGTAGTTCCGCACGTACGGATCTGTGCGGGGGGCGGCAGGTAACTGCCGTCCCTACCGCGACCCTTTCTCATAAGGAACGATGTCAAGACCAGCCGCTCTTTCGTCTGTTCCGACGAGAAATCGCTTACCTACGATTGCTACTCTCTGAAGACGTTCAATTGGCGTGAAGCTACCGGATTGCCTCCATCGGCATGGGCAGTTGCAGCGTGATCGAACAAGCATCAATCAAGCACTCGCTCATGGCGTCGTGATCAACGATCGAGGGATCGCGATAGTCAACACGTGTTAGCTGATCAGCTTTGGAGAGAAAATGCCGAATACAATTATTACCAGTCTCGACGGAATGACGCCTGAGTGGTTCACCTCGCTGCTGAGCGATGCCGGGATACTTAGCGGTGGTCGGGTCGAGAACGTCGAGCTAAAAGCTTTTGGCGGCGGCGTCATGACGAACATGGTGCAGGCCAAACTGAGCTATAGCGGCGCAAGCGGTGCGCCGGCGAGCGTGCTGGTCAAATACCCATCAGCGGACGAAGGCAACCTCGGCATCGCCCGCATCATGGGGCTGTACGAGCTGGAGGTGCGCTTCTATCGGGACATCGCACCACGCCTACCCAAAATGAGTATTCCGAAGTGCTACTCGGCCCAATTCGACGATGACACGGGTCGATTCGTGCTAGTGATCGAGGATTTGAGCGCGACTACCAAACCGGGCACCGGGCTGGACACGCTCAGCGAGCAGGAATGCTCCGCCGTACTGCGCGAGCTGGCGAACTTCCAGGCACCCCTGTGGAACTCGCCGATGCTAGGCGAAATCGACTGGCTCGCCGATAACCGGCGCACGCTGGGCTTCTTCGATGCCATCCCCGCTGGACTCGACCCCTACCTCAAGCGTTTCGGCAGCAAGCTGGATCCTGCCCACGTGAAGCTGTTCGAGTCAGTGCTGCCCCATGCGGGCCAGTGGGCCCGCTCATGGAAGGCGCCGAACGTGTTGCAGCACGGCGAGTTCCGGGCAGCCAACGTCCTGTTCGGCGTCGCGCCTACTGCACCCGACGTAGCCGTTCTGGATTTTCAGACAGTTCGCGTAGGCCCGCCAGGTGTCGATCCGGCGTACTTCCTGGGCGCCTCGTTGGCGACCGAGGATCGCCGACGCATGGAGCGCGGCTTGATCGAGGAATACCACCGCCGCCTCGTTGGCGCAGGCGTTCAGGGATTCAGCTGGGACGACTGCTGGCGCTCCTATTGCGAAGGTGCGCTTTACGGCGTCTTCATGTACGTGGGGATGGCGGCCCAGGTCGAGCCGTCTGAGCGCAACGACCGCGTGATCCTTGATACCTCCCGGCGACTGGCTGCCATGGCCATTGACCTCGAATCCGACAAAGTAGCGGGCTTGGCATAACAAGGGAGCGTCTCAAGGCGCTCCTCAACGAACGAATGTAAATACCCAAAAGGAAAACGACATGGCTTATCCAGGTACCGAGATCAAACCCGACGACAGGTCGGGCTGGATCGACCAGCCCAACGTTCGGGATGAATACTTTCACCGCTACAGCGACGACCCGTACTGGAGCGAAAACACCCTGATGAGCTTTAACGTGCCGGAACGGAATCTGTGCGGCTTCATCTATTGCTATTGGCGGCCTAACATGAACCTCGTAGTGGCTGGCCCCTGCATCTGGGACCACACCGGCGAGGACGTATACAACTGCCTGTACTACGGCTGGGATCAGCATCTCTCGATCCCGCCCGGCTCGGAAATGTTCGACTTCAAGCTGCCGAACTCGCTTTCTTGCGAGATGATCGAGCCGTGGAAGAAATACCACCTCACCTACGACCGCAACGGTTTCAAGTTCGATCTGACCTGGACGCCGTTCATGGATGAGCCGCACTACATGAAGCTCTCGAAGAGCGGCGATGAAGACCCCGGCATCAAGAACTGGGTCAAGAAGGAAAGCGACCTGCCCGTCGGCCACTATGAGCAGGCCGGCCGATTCCAGGGCTGGATCGAGCTCAACGGGGAGCGCATAGCGATCGACTGCGGCGCGCTGCGCGACCGCGGCTGGGGCCCTCGTCACGCCGATGTGTCCGATCCGCTGCGTGCCGGCTGGCCCTATGCCTTCGCTTCCGAGCAGAGTGCATGGCATCTCTACGATCCCCAGACCGAACTTTCGTTCGAGGAGGATCCGCTCGAAGGCACGACGGAAACGGTCACCACCGGCTTCTACATCCGCGACGGCATCAAGGCCCGGGTCGTGTCCGGTACGCGCAAGGCCGAGCGTGGCCGCGATGGCCGCGTGCTCACGCAGGTCATCCACGCGGTCGACGAACTGGGCCGTGAGCTGCATGCCGTCGGCAAAGGCATCAACTGGCTGAAGTGGCCGATCAACAGCGACATCCTCAACTGGTGGTCGCTGGTGCGCTGGGAATACGACGGCCAGGTAGTCTATGGAGAAGACCAAGACTTCATGAACTTCAAACACTATCGCCGCTACTGGAACAAGCTGCTCGCCAATGACCCGGGCGTGCTGAACTACTTCCCGCCGAACGATCCAGACTATCCGCCATACGGGAAGTAAGCCCTACTGCAGACTGGTCGGCCCCCGGGGGGGGAGGGGGGCGACCAGTCGCACGCTTCCCCGATTCCTCCATTTTGTGTAAACGAGTCATACGCCGCAACACCCTCCCGCCTTATCTCCCCTGCATTGGACCCGAGCGCATACATTCTTCTCATGAGGCATTGAGTGATGTCCAAACTCTATAGACTTGAACCTGTGGAGTCGGCGTTCATCGATAACGCGCCATACCGAATCAAGCGCTCCATCGAGGTGCGTTGCAGCGTGTCGCGGATGATGGAGGCACTCAGCGATAACGATCAGTGGGCGCAGTGGGCACGCCCCATCAAAAAGGCCGTCTGGACCTCCGAACGCCGGGAGAAGAACTGCACCCGTGATGTATTGCTCATCGGCGGAATCCTTCTGCAGGAAGTCTTTTACGAGTGGGATAATGGCGTCCGGATATCGTTTTTCGTTGAAAAAACGAACGCGCCTGGACTGAGATATTTCGCGGAAGATCACCGAATCCTGCCCCTGGGCGATAACAAGCTGCGACTGGATTTCACCTTAGCCTTCGATATGACCAGTAGGACCCGCTTGCTTGCGCCGGCGATTTATCTTGTCCTCAAAGGGATGGTGCCGAGCATGCTGAGAAATTACAAAAACCTTCTTGAATCCGCTTGATTCTCTTGGTCCTCTACGGGGCTGGTGGGGCGCTGCAGGGCGGATCGATCCCGAAGCGCTCCCGACACGTTCGTTGATAAGGTTCTGAGCGTCGCCCGGACGAAACGCTGGCCAGCACCAGGATCTCGTTGTCCCATTTCCAGCTCGCGCACTTCCGACCCCAACTCCTTGCCGCGGCCATTGCTGGCTTCAGGTGCTGAGAGGCGGGAGCCGCGAAGCGGATCCATTGCTCAGAGTGTTGCGGTACAGTCGCTCTTACCGGCCATGACATCGATGCAGACCCATTGGAAACCGGCAACAGGCGCAGCTTTGTGATACCCGATCCGGCTTACTCCAATATCAGATTCTGCAATAGCCTACGCTGCTCCGCCCCGAGCCCTGCTACGTGCTCGAGATAAGCATCGATCGTTTGGTATTGTTCCTCGATTACACCAAAGGCCGCGGCGAGATACTCCTCCTTGACCGCCATCAAAGGTTGAATGACCTGAGCGGGCGGCTCCGCGCCAAAGGTGGCGAAGAACGCCTGTTTCAACGCGGCTTCGCTGCGTGGGCCATTCCAACGTTGAGCAGTCAGCAAATAGTCTTCGACGATAGCCTCGCGAGGAATATCCAAGGCACTGAGCAACAAGGCCGCCACAAACCCCGTGCGATCCTTGCCGGCAGCACAGTGAAAGACAAGAGGCAAGCTGCTGCCTACCAATAGCTGCTCGAATATCTGTGGCAAACGCTCGGAAAAAGCGATTGGGAAGTGCCGGTAAGTTGCCAGCATCGCCTGGGTCGCACCTTCGGCCGAGGGCGAATCGAGAAGAATGCGGGTCATTGCCCCGTGCCCTGCGCGCAAATCTGCCGTGATGTTCAGGTGCAGGGTGCTGACCGGACTGTCCTCCGGCCAGCGGGAAGTCACCTGTTGCCTTTCCCGCTCGCTGCGCAGGTCGCAGACCAGGCGGATACCAAGTCGCCTGACGACCTCCAGATCATTCAGTGTCAGTTCTGCCAGTCCTTCCGAACGAAATATCAGGTTATGCCGTATCGCTCTTCCATCCCTTGCCCTATACCCTCCCATATCCCGGAAGTTGGGTGCACCCGTAAGTAACAGACGCTTATCAATCGCTGAAGACATTACGGTCTCCTCCTAGAGAGCTTTGGGTCAATGAATAATCCGTTTACTCTGACTTAAGGCAATACCAAGCAATAGAGCGTCAGCATACAGGCGCACAGCACAGCCATCCAGGTGCCACACAGGATACGCAACGACCACGGCGCACCACGTAGCTCCATGAAGTTCCCCATGACTAGATACATTTTGAAAAAGGTAATTAGGATGATAGACGCCGACGCTGTTGCGTTAAGTACAGCTGGTTCCTGATTCACCCCCAGAAACCAAGAAAGGCTGGTTGCCAGCATCGATAACAGCCAAACAAATGTTGTGCGATCCACCAGCCACTCTCTCATGATGATCTACCTCAATAGATACAGTAATGGAAACAGGATGATCCAAAGCACGTCAACGAGGTGCCAGAAGCTGGCGCCTCCCTCCAGAAAGGCAATAGATTGCGAATCTGGTGATTTCAACCGAGTGAGATGCCACATATAAGCCAGTATGCCCAGTCCCAGAATGACGTGCCAAAGATGGAGGCCGGTGAAAATGTAGTAATACATATAAAAGTCATTTGTGAACAGCGTGATGCCTGTCCGGAGTTTTGCCTGGTATTCAAAGAACTTGTTGATGACGAAACCCACGCCACAGCCGAAAGCCAGTGCAATCCACACGCCCGCGCGCGAAACATCCTTCCTCGCCATTCTGACGCCCGTCACGACAAACCACGAACTGGTCAGTAGCAGCAGTGTATTGACGATGCCTATGTTCTGATCAAGGGCTCTCTGTGATTCGAGATACAAGGAGACGTCCTGCCCTCGGTGGTAAAGAAAAACGACAAAGAAAAGCCCGAAAATCACCATATCGCCCAATAGGAATAGCCATACGCCTGGCTCGCCGGGGATATGTTTTTTCGCAACGCTCTTTACCTTGGCAGGCATATGAGCATCAGTGCTACTCAGCGGAGAGTTCTCCATTACTTCGTCGCTCATGACAATGACTTTCCAAACTCGCTACAACTGTCACGTAACACCGCCTTACGGGCGAATATGATTATCCCTACGAACCAGATGGCGAATATGCTCGCTGGCACCCACCAAACAAACATGCCATTCCAGGAGAACGGTCCCGACTTCAAAAAGAAAGGTATGAGTGCGCAGATGAAGGAGACACTGATCCACACCTGCAAATAACCAACCCAGCGCGGGAATGCCGGAACCTCCCGTTTATCGGCGAAGATAGCAATGGCCAGCGCCGTGTACTGCAGGATGAACGGACCGATGCCGGTAATGAACATCAACCAGCCAACATCGAGCAAGGCCTGGGTGACTTCTGGATTTCGGAGCGGTCGATAGGCCGCTGCCGCGAACAGGTAAGGGGGAATGAAAAAGGTCACCTGCGCCATCAACCCCGACAGCACTTGAGTCTGCGCCAGGAAGCGGCCCGGCGCCTCAATGGGCCTGATGATCTCCGACAGGGTGATGGTCCAGGGCAGATAGAGCACAGCAAAACAGGTCATGAACGCCACGCCCAGCAGGATTTGCAACGAGCGGTTCTGAACCAGCGTAGCGACCGCCTCCGCCTCCAGATTGGGCGGCATGGGGGGAATCCAACCAGTCAGTAACAACCCCCCGCCCCACAGTGCACAAAACGCAACGCCGCTCCAAACACCCAGCAACTTCATTTGTGTCGTATTCATTGATTGTTTCTACGCTCTTTTATTTTTATCAATTCACACCCCTTTTGACACAGGGTGTAAGAGGAACCTGATAATCGACGCAACCTGAATGTCGGAGATCAATAGTTCTGCGGAGCGGACCGAGCTCAACAAATGCCATAAGCCTCGTTCGTGTGGTAACCATGCGTATGTCCTTATCGTCGAGGGTACCTCGGTCACCCGCAGGAAATATCGTCCGAACCGACGAATCATCCGACGACAGCAAGCCGTACGCTTTCAATGCCGGGCCATAGGCATACAGGCTGATCAGGCTTTCTGTGCTCATCATCTTGTTCCAGCTCGCGACCCTCCGCCCCTCCAGGCTTTTTACAAGGAGCGACAAGCGTGCCAGGTAGATCTTCAAGTATGCCCAAGCCTAATTATGGTGATGAAACAATCCTCATCTCCGGCCAGTACTCCCGCTTGTTGGCACGGGAAATCGGTATTGGCGAAAAACAGCTGCCCTCATTACTCCGTGGCACGGGCATTTCAGCCGCCAGCTTCATCCACGATGAAATACTGCTCACACCTGAACAGCAAGTCACTATAGGCCTCAATGCCTATGCCATCTCTGGAGATGAGGGGCTTGGCCTGCGGGTAGGGAAAATGTTGACCTCGGATATTTATGGGCCATTGGGATTTCTGGTCAGCGCTTGTCCAGACGTTGGCACAGCGCTGGAGCATTTCAGGAGTTTTTTGCCGTCTTATATTTCACTCGCGGATCTGAACATCAGCACAGACGATAACTGGATGATTTTAAAACTAGGACTTCGTTATACAAGCCATGAAATCATTCATCGAGCGGCCGTCGAGTCCATTTCCCTGTCACTGCTTTCATTGATCGAGGCAATGACCGGAAGAGAACTTGATGAAGGAAAACTCTGCTGCAGCTACCCACTGCCCAGCTATCATGAATCATTCGCCCGTTATTATCGTATACCGGTAGAGTTCAATGCACCTGATGACCGACTCTACATACCCAAAACCCTGGCTACCTATTCCAACCCCATCTCCAGCAAGGCCAACTACCTGTATGCGCTCAAGATCTGCCAAGACATGTCGGGCAGAATATCGACACGGGGAATGACAACCAAGGAACGGGTCTCGCAGTTGCTGTTATCGGCGCCACCAGGCACCTTCTCGGAAGACAGTGTTGCAAAATCCCTGCTCATATCCAAACGAACACTGATCAGACGCCTTGCAGAAGAAAACACTACCTTCAAGTGCGTTCGCGACAAACTGCTTTCAAATATCGCCGCCAGCCAACTTGTGGAAACAACCGACAGCGTTGATTCCATCGCCATGATTCTCAATTATCATGACAGCTCAAACTTCCGCCGGGCATTCAAAAAATGGTTCATGATGACCCCGGAGCAGTTTCGAAAGATGAATAAGAAGCCACAGACAAGGCGCTAGGCGGCTTGGCGCCATTACTTGCGGCAATGCGGCTTGCAATGAAACGGCAACAGGCCCCTCCTTAGAGGCTATCGATACTTCCCGCAAGGTCATCCAACTGTTTGGCTGCGCCAAGCAGATAGCGGGCGATTGCGCTCGGGCCCCAGTCAGTCGCAGGATTGAGCAGGTGGAGGCGTATGGATTGGTAGTGCAGGGCAATCTTTTTCAGTTGTGCTAGCTCGGGAACATCGGATAGTTCGGTGAGGTGTTGTTGAATGCTGGCGTCCAGCGCGGTGAGTGTTTGTGCATCAAGGACCCCGTCCTGGGTTACAAGACTGGGGAACGCGGAAATCTGGTAGGAAAGCAGGAGCCGCTCGATCTTCCAGCTCAGCTCGTGCAAGGTCTTTTGTCGTTCGCTGACACTGGCTTGCCGGGCGTACAAGTCGGACAGTACTGTATTCAACAGCGCTTGCTGCTCGATCACTTGAGGAAGCCAGAGCGAATAAGGTGGGATGACGTAGCGTACATCTGCTTTGGATTGTGGCAGGTGGCGCAGGTCTTCGATTGCAACACGCAATCGCTCAGTCTGGATGATCAGGTCTGGCATTCCGAGCTGCTGGGTCTTGTGTAGCAGGCGCTGCAAGTCGCCCTGATAGGCCTCGGCGGCATCCAGGTCGTATGGCGTTCCGTTCGGGTTGTGGTACGTCAGGATGTTGATCAGGACAGAGCTGCTCAAGGTCCGGAGTTCCTGGATGTCCTGTTGAGTGGCCGAGTGGGCCGGTGTACTGCAGGTCGTGCAGATAAACAGGCAGGTCCAAAGGCAGATCCAGGTGCGGAAGTTGTGAAATGGACCCCAGGGTAGATGAGCTGTACTCGGTGTTGTTCTCAGAGGTTCGGGTGTCATCGAATTGCTCTCCATGCGGTTACTGTCAATTCAGACTTTGAAGCGAGCAACGGCCAGGCGTAGAGTGCTTGCGGCGTCATCCAGCGCGTGGGATACCTCGGCGGTATGGGTGCCTGTTTCACAGCTTTCCCGGCTCATCTGGGCGACCGCATCAACCTGTTGATTGATCGCCTGGGCCGTACGATCTTGCTCGGACAGTGCAGCCGATACCTCGGTTATGGCTTGGGATACCCGGCTGACGCTATCCAGGATCTCAGCCATGCTGGCCGCCGCATTTTCTGCTAGGGCACGGCTTTCCTGGGTGCGGGTGGCGACCCCCGCCATGTCGGCGACGGACTGGTGGGCGGAGGCCTGCATTGAGGCCACCATGTCTCTGATTTCATCGGCGGAGCTGCGCGTGCGCTCGGCCAGTTGTCGTACTTCATCTGCCACCACGGCGAAGCCTCGCCCCTGTTCGCCTGCTCGTGCTGCTTCGATGGCGGCGTTGAGGGCGAGCAGATTGGTCTGTTCGGCTACTGCGGTAATGACGGTCATGATGGCCGATATACGCTCGGACTCGACGCCCAGGGCGCTGATGGTGTCGCTGGCCTTGCTGACTTGGCGAGCGACCAAATCGCTTTCCTCGGA
>Ga0182747_1002800_pt1 | contig 12027 bp, 10 predicted proteins | sample eDN3rd30CBELigBY_FD_128526 | JGI IMG/M metagenome (GOLD analysis project Ga0182747, IMG submission 128526) | Enriched backyard soil microbial communities from Emeryville, California, USA - eDNA 3rd pass 30_C BE-Lig BY (version 2) (version 2) | ecosystem: Environmental > Terrestrial > Soil >...
CAGAACCCTGCCCTCGTGGAGGGCCGGAGCGCCGATGCTGAGCAGTTCCGCGAACGCCCGATCCGTCACGTGCAGCTGCCCGGTGATCGCCGCCAGCCGCTGCGCCCAGGTCTGGATCGAATTCGCCGTCTGCACTTGGGAGTTCAGCACCGGCGGCGCTTGATCGATCAACTGTGCGAGCGGGGTGGCGGCCGCACCGCCCTGTATCGCCAGGGACGTCGAACCGGACACGATGCGGGCCAGTTCCGGCCCCAGGCCGCCGACGGCCTTGTCCGCCTCATCGATGACGGTGCGCAGATTGTCGTGCGGAATCGCCTGCAGGGCACGGTTGGTGGCATCGAGCAGGGCTCCGATGTCGGCGGGGATCTGCACCTTGTCCGCCGGAATCACGTCACCGGCGCGCAGCATCCGCTCATCGCCGGCCGCCGGGGCCGGCGTCAGTTCGATGAACTGCTCGCCGATCGCCGATCGACTGTGCACCGCCGCCGACACCGGCGCCGGCACTTTGATCGACGAGTTGAGCTTCAGCACGGCGCGCACTCCGTCGCCGTCGACGTCCACCGCGGCGACCCGGCCGATCTCGGTGCCTCGATAGGTCACCACCGCCGTCGGATACAGCCCGCCCGACGCCGCCATCTCGACCGTCACCGTGTAACGCCCGACCCCGAACAAGGCCGGCACCTTCACAAACCCGAACGCCATCACACCGCCGGCGACGACGGTCACGACCGCCAGGATCGCCAACTGTGCCCGCACAGTGCGCGACAGCCGGAACACCTCAGTAGCCTCCGAACTGATAGGGCGCGATCAAGGGGTTGCCCGCGGTGTAGGGGCTGGGCATCTGCCCGATGGTTCGTCCCCATTGCAGTTCCAGTTCGGTGAGGTTGCCTTCCCAGCGGGTCCCGGTGAACAGGCCGCTGTCCAGCCGGCTCAAAGTCAGGTCGACGATGAGGCTGATGTTGGCGAAGTCGCCGCGGAACCAATTGGCCAGGTTGCTCTTGACCCAGGGATAGGTGGACAGGAAATCGAGTCCCTTGGTGAGCGCGGGTCCCGCATCGGCCAGGGAGCGCAGCACCGGCGCGATATTGCGCAGGTTGGCCACCAGAGCTTCCTTGCTCTGGCCCACGGTCGAGGCGGCGATGGCGCCGAACTTTCCGAGCGCGTCGACGGCGTCGGCGATCTTGGTCCGCTCATCGGAGAGCACCGCCAGCGCCTGGGGGACGGTGGTCAGCGCCTTCTGCACCGTCGGGTTGCGTTGGGCGACTTGACCGGCGAGACTGTTCAGCTTCTCTGTTGCCTCGATGATGTCACCGGTCTGATCGTTGAGTGCGGCGATAAAGGTGTCCAACTGTTCGAGCAGGCCGCGCATCTGGGTCTCGCGGCCCGCCAGCGCCGTGGCGAAGCTCTGGTTGATCTCTTGGAGCTGGGCCAGCCCTCCGCCGTTGAGCAGGATCGACACCGACGCCAGGGTCTGCTCGGCGGTGGGATAGGTGGCCGCCCTCGCCAGCGGTATCACCGCACCGTCTTTGAGTTCTCCGCGTGGTGGCTCGTCGGCCGGCGGCGCCAGCTCGATGTGCATCGACCCGAGCAGGCTGGTCTGACCGACCTTGGCGGTGCTGTTCGCCGGGAGATGCACACCTCCGTCGATGCGCATGGTCACCAGCGCGTGCCAGTCCTGCACCTCGATCTTGGTGACGGTGCCGACGTTGACGTCGGCGACCCGCACGCGGGTGTTCCGCTCGATGACCACCACGTCGGGCAGCTGCGCGGCGATGGTGTGGGAGCCGTCGCCGCCCTGGGTTCCGGGCAGGCTCAGCGAATTGAGACCTCGCCACTGGCAGCCGGTGACCAGCACCAGGCAGGCCAGTGCCACTGCGGTGGCCGGTGCCCGCCTCACGGCGTGTCCTCGGGTGTCGGCAGCAACAGTCCCGGCAGGCCCGCGCACGGGTCGGCCGGCTGCGGGGCCGGCGGCGCCGGGTGGTCGGGCCCGAGCCGGTCTTCGCTGTAGGTGATCTCGTTGGGCCGCGCGGCGGTTCCGACGAAGGGGTTCACGCCGAACGGCAGGTAGTTGTACTGGCGGTTCTTGATGATCGGCGCCAGATACTGCACGCACAACTTCGATGCGTGCTCGGAGTTGGCCCGGGCCAGGGCCTCGATACCGCTGCAGATGAATTGGACGGTGTTGGCGAAGTTCGACATCGCCATCACCCCGGTGATCGCGCTCTGAGCCGGCTGGTAGATGTTCACGAAGTTCTGAAACACCGTCGGAGCGATGTGCAGAATCTGTTTGAGGTCACCGCGGCTGTCATTGAGGGCGGCGGTGATCGCGTCGAGGTGATCGACCGTGGCCCCGAAGCCCTCCCGGTTCTCCGCGACGAAGGCCCGCAGGTCATTGACCGCACCGTCGAGGCTCCTCGTAGCATCGGCGAACTCATTAGGCGAGTTGGCCAGCAGGGTGCTGATGTCGGCGAGGTTGGCGTTGAACGCCGCCAGCAGATCGCTGCTGGACGACAGTGCGGACACCAGCAGCGCCACGTTGCGCACCGTGCTGAAGATGTCGGTGCTGTGATCGCCCAGCGCCGAGACCGCTTGCGACAGTTTGATCACCGTGTCCCGCGCGGTGTCGCCCTCACCGCGTAGGTTGGCCGCGGCGGTGTCGATGAATGCGCCGACCGCGCTGGTTTCGCCGGCCGCCGTCGGCTGCAGGGAGTCGGTGAGCTTCTCCAGCTGCCGGCGGAAATCGTCCCACTCCACGGGAACCGCCGTGCGCTCCAGTGGGATGGCGGCCCGCTCGGCCAGGGTCGGGCCGCCCGAGTAGGCCGGGACGAGCTGGATCGCCCGCGCGCTCACCAACGAGGGCGACAGGATCGCCGCCCGGGCGTCGGCGGGTACCGGGTAGTCGGCGTCGACGGAGAAGGTGACCTTCGCGGCGTCCGGCCGCGGCTCGATCTGCTCCACCGTGCCCACCGCGACGCCCAGGATGCGGACCTCGTCGCCGGTGTAGAGGCCGTTGGTGTTGGCGAAGTAGGCGGTGTAGACGTGTTTGCGCGGGTGTGGCCAGCCCGGCGACAGCACCAGTGCCGCAGCGGCGATGAGGCTGAGCACCAGGGTGGCGGCGGTCAGCAGCCGCGCCCGGTCGGCCGGGAACCGGGGGCCGGCGATGACGTCGGTGGCCATGTCAGCTCCCCCCGCCGGCCGGCGGACCGGGCGCGGGCGGGCCCGGTGGTGGGCCGCCCGGAGGCGGCGCCGGCAGTGGCTCCCGGTAGGGGTACCGCGGGTCGCCGGGGTTTCCGGTGATGGCGTCCGGCAAGGTCAGGTTCGGCTCGCCGCCTTGCCCGGTGCGCGGATAGGGCATCGGGGCCGGCGGGGTGCCCGGCTGGCCGGTGGGCGGGTCGGTCAACTCCGAGGGCAGCAGCACATTGGGGTCGAGCCCCAGTTCGGAGAAGGCGGCCTCGATGGCCGGCTGCGCCACCTGGCCCAGCGCCAAGTTCACCACCGACGCTTTGAAGAACGGCCCCGATCCCAGGACCTCGCCGAAGGACATGGCGTAACGCCGAAACAGGTACAGGGTGCGCTGCAGTTCGGCTTTGCGGTGGTCGAGGATCTCCAGTACGCCGTTGAGTTTGTCCACCGCGGGTTTGAGCTGCTGCCGGTTGTCCTCGACCAGGGCCGACACCTGCCGCGACACCGCGGTCAGGTTCGTCATCAACGCGTCGACGGAGTTTCGTTGCGCCAACAGCTCACTCAGCAGGGCATCGGTGTCGGCGACCAGGCCGGCGATCTGCTCGCTGCGCCGGGCCAGCACCCCGGTGACGCCGTTGGCGTTGGCCAACAACTGGCGCAGCGCGGCATCGCGGGTGTTGAGTGTGTCGGAGAACTGGGCCACGCCTTCCAGTGCGCCCTTGAGATCCGCCGGGGTGTCTTTGAAGGTCTCCGCCAAGGTGGTCAGCGCGGAGGACAATTGGGTGGTGTCCAATCCGCTGATGACCGTGGTCAGATCGCCCAGCGCCGCCGGCAGATCGTAGGGGGATCTGGTGCGTTCGATCGGTATCGGTCCGGCCAGACTGCCGTCGCCACGCGGGGTCAGTTCCAGAAATTTGTTTCCCAGCACCGTCTCGGTTTTGATCGAGGCCTCGGTCCTGTCGCCCAGCGCGATTCCGTGGCGGACCGTGAAGTTCACCCGCACTTGCGTGCCCTCCAGACGGATGCCGACGACGCGGCCCACGTCGAGGCCTGAGACCCGTACGTCGCTGTGCGGCTTGATGCCGCCGGCCTCGGCGAAGTAGGCGGCGTAGTCCGACGTACCCCTGATGACCGGCAGCCTGTCATAGCTGAACGCCGCGACCACCAGCGCGACGAGCAGCAGCATCCCGGCCACGCCGACGGCCGGCCGGTTTCGTTCGGCGAGCGGTTTGAATCTCGTCATCTCGGTGCGCACCGCCCTGTCGTCTGGTTGGCGATCTTGAGGTAGGCGGGTTGGCCGCCTTTGCCGTTCACCTTCAGCAACAGGTCGCACAGGTAGAAACCGAAGTAGTCGCCGTAGAGTCCGTTGCGCGCCAGGATCTGGTAGGCGTCGGGAAGGGTCCGGACCAATTCGTCGACGTAGTCCCGATCGGCCATCACCTGGCCGGCGGCCCGGTCGGTCTGCGCCACCGTGTCGCGGATCGGTTCGCGTGCGGTCGCCAACAACTCGGCGACCGAGCCCGCCGCGGCGTTGATGTACGCCGTCCCGTTGGCGATGTCGGTTTTGCGGTCGGCCAGGCCGTGCACCAGTTGAGTCAGCGAATCCAGGCCGTGGGCGAACTCTTTGTCGCGGGCGCTGAAGGTGCCCAGCACGGTGTTCAGGTTGGTGATCACTTCGCCGATGAGTTCGTCGCGTCCGGCCAGCGTGGTGGTCAGCGTCGAGGTCTGGGCCAGCACCGAGGCGATCGTGCCGCCCTGGCCTTGTAACACCGTCAGCAGCTCACCGCTGAGTGCATTGACCTGATCGGGATCCAGGGCGCGAAACAGCGGCCGGAAGCCACCGATGAGGGCGTCGACGTCCAGCGCCGGGGAGGTGCGTTCCAGCGGAATCGTCTGGCCCGGCGCCAGTTTGCGCAGCGCGGCCGGCCCCTGCTCCAAGGCCAGGTATCGGTCACCGATGAGATTCTCGTAGCGCACCGCCGCCCTGGTGCCCTCGGTGAGCACCACACCGTTGTCCACCGCGAACTCGACGGCGACGGTGCCGTCGGGACGCAGGGCCAGGTTGGTGACCTTGCCGACCTCGACGCCGGCGATGCGGACGAAGTTGCCGCCCTTGAGGCCCGAGACATTGGTGAATTCCGCGCGGTAACCGACCCGTGAGTCGAATCGGAACTGCCCGAACACCGTGACCAGGACGAAGATGAACGCCAGGCAGGTGGCGGTGAACAGCAGCACCCAGGTCAGGGTGCGGCCGGTGCTGCCTCTCATGGCGATTCCTTGTCTCTGGTCACGGCGCTGGGCCCGGTGCCGGCGGCCCGGGATAGCGGATGATGGGCGGTTCCGGATCCGGTTTGGTGGCCGGGAAGTAGTTGGCGAAGCCGGGAAAGCCGATACCCGGGTTGGGGCGAACGTCCAGGCCGGTGCCGAAGCCGGTATCGGTGACCAGATACTTCACCGGGAAGTTCTTGGTCACGTCGGGCAGCGACCCGCAACTCGGCCTCCCGCCCGGACCGCCTCGGGCGTTGACCAGCGGCAGGTTGTCCGGGTAGCGGTACGGGTCGTCGCCGGCCAGCATCGCGGCGTCCATGATCACCGAGCGGCCGTTGCCGCCCATGGCATCTCGGCCACCGTGCTCCAAAAACCATTCCGCGCCCTGGAAGAGGCAGGTGTAGGTCGGCGAATACTCCGCCAGCAGTTCGGTGGTCGGCGCCATCAGGTTCAGCGCGGAAACCAGCCCGGGCTGGTTTCCGCCGATGGTGTCCACCCCGGACCGGGAGAAGCCGACCGCAGAGAGCAGCAACTCGTCGAGCTCTCCGGCCTGGGTGGTGACCGTCGCGCTGGTGGTGGTCGCCGAATCCAGGATGGACAGGATGTGCTGCGCAGCATCGGAATACGCGTGGGCGGTCTGGCCGAACAGCTGCCAGTCGCGTTGCACGACAGGCATCCGCGGGTTCACCGCGGTCAGCACCGTGTGGGCGCCGGTGATCGCCTGGCCGATGACTTCTCCCCTGCCGCGCACGGATTCGGCCACCGCTGACAGGATCGAGTTCAACTTCGCCGGGTCGACGGCGTGCACCACCGACTGCAGGTTCTCGAACAAGGTGTTGACTTCGACCGTCACGTTGCGCGAGCGCAGCACCGCCCCGGCCGCCAGCGGCCGGGCGCTAGGCCCCTCCGCGGGCACGATCAGCTCGACGTATTTTGCGCCGAAGGCGGTGCTCGACTTGATCTCGGCCTCGACGTTGCTCGGCAGGTATTCGAACGTCCGCGGGTACATCTTCAGGATCAGCATCGACTTCTGGGAGCTGTCCGGGCCTGCTTGGGCGCCAAGGGATCTGACCTCACCGACTTGGATGCCTCGCAGTTTGACCTTGGCGCCGTTCTCCATCACCAGGCCGGCCCGGTCGGAGACCAGGGTCAGCGGGACGTAACCGCGCAGTGCCCCGGAGAACAGCAGCGCGGTCATGGCCGACAACGCCGCGATCACCACGACCAGCACCGGCGACCACCAGATCGGGTCGATCCCGCCGGGCCGGGTGCGGGTGTGTCCGCCAAGGCGCATCGTTCAGCCCGCCAGGTGGAAGTTGCCGGACTGCCCGTAGACGGACAGTGTGATGGTCAACAACACGAACACCGTTGCGGTGACCGAGGTGCGCACCGCCCGGCCGACCGCCTCGCCGACACCGGCCGGGCCACCGGACGCGGTGAAGCCGTAGTAGGTGTGCACCACCATGACCGCGGCGGCCATCGACAGCGCGGCCAGAAACGACCACAGCAGGTCGGTGGGTTCCAAGAACGTCGAGAAGTAGTGGTCGTAGACGCCGCGCGACTGCCCGTAGATGACGGTCGTGCCGAATCGGGTCGCCAGGAACGCCATCAGCACCGCGACGGTGTAGAGCGGGATCACCACCAGCACGCCGGCCACGATCCGGGTGGCGGCCAGGTAGGTGATCGAGCGGATGCCCATCGCCTCGAGCGCGTCGATCTCCTCGTTGATGCGCATCGAGCCGATCTGCGCGGTGGCGCCCGCGCCGATCGTGGCGGCCAGTGCCACCCCGGCGGTGGCCGGCGCGATAAACCGGACGTTGAGGAACGCGCCGAGAAAGCCGGTCAGCGCTTCGATCCCCACGTTGGACAAGGTGTTGTAGCCCTGCACGGCGATCAACGCGCCGGTGGACAGGGTGAGGAATCCGACGATGACCACGGTGCCGCCGATGACGGCCAGCGCCCCGGACCCCATCCCCATGACCGCGATCAGCCGCAACACTTCGCCGGGGTAGCGGCGGACCGCGTCGCCCACGGCGCCCAACGCGGTGCCGTAGAAGGCGGTCTGCTCGCCGAGCCTGCGGCTGGCGTCGATCACCGTCGTCAGCACTTCACCGCCCCCGCGGGCGTGGCCGGCGGCCGTCACGGTGCCACCTTCACGCCGAAGGCGGTGGCCAGGATGTTGATCAGGAACAGTGCCATGAACGCGAACACGACCGTTTCGTTGACCGCGTTGCCGACAGCGGTCGGGCCGCCGCCGACCGACAGCCCCTTGTAGCAGGCGATCAGGCCCGCGGACAGGCCGAACAACAGCGCCTTGCACAGCGAAACCAGCACTTGCGGCAGCCCGGTCAGCAGCGTCATCCCGGCGACGAAGGCGCCCGGCGTGACGTGCTGCACGAACACCACAAACGCGTAGCTTCCGGCCAGGCCGACCACCGCCACCACCGAATAGAGCATCACCGCAACGAATGTCGCCGCGACCACCCGGGGCAGCACGAGTGCGCCCACCGGGTTGACGCCGATGACCTTCATCGCGTCGATCTCCTCGCGAATGGTGCGGGCGCCCAGATCAGCGCACATCGCGGTGGCGCCCGCACCGGAGACCACGATCGCGGTGACCACCGGGCCCACCTGGGTCACCGCGGCCAGCGCCGCGCCGGCCCCGGACAGGTCCGCGGCGCCGATCTCCAGCAGCACGATGTTGAGCGTGAAGACGATCAGCACGGTGTAGGGAATCGACAGCATGATGGTCGGAACGATCGACACCCGTGCCACGAACCAGATCTGGTTGACGAGCTCGCCCCACGCCCACGGCGGCCGCGCCATCGCGGCGAACGTCTCACCGGCGAGCACGACGAAATCACCGACTGCGACAGCGGGCTTGGACCAGGCGGGCGCTCTCATCGCCGCCCGCCCGCGTTGACTGCCACCGTCTCACCCCGTACGCGCGCGGAGGAGCGAGCTCGTCGGCGACGGCTCCGTCATGTCCGCCACCGCCCCGCCGAACGGGCACCCCACTGCGGATCTCACCGGCATCGCCATTCCCCTCGTCCCGAACTTGGGCGGAACAGTAAGAGCGGCCCAGTTAGCTGTCAACGCACCGAAATCGTCTACTACCGCGTCATTCGTGAAACTTGCTGGTTGCCCGGCACCCGCTGTTCGGCGCAGCGCGATTTAATCGAAGCGACCAAAACGCTCGCCGTTTCGGTCCGGCGGCGGCACCGCGTCGTCTGGTGTGAGCAGAATGAACGCGGAGGGCCGATGAAGACGACACCGTGGCAGAAGCGGGTGGACGCCGGCGACTGGGACAGGATCGCCGCCGATCTCGACGAGTGCGGCGGCGCGTTGTTGCCGCGGCTGCTGACGGTGTCGGAGGCCGCGCGGTTGCGGCGGGTCTACCCCGACGACGCCCGTTTTCGCGCCACCGTCGACATGCAGCGTCATCGTTACGGCTCCGGGCAATACCGGTACTTCGCGGCACCGGCACCGGACCCGGTCGATCACCTCAAGCGGGCGCTGTATCCGCACCTGCTGCCGATCGCCCGCGACTGGGCGGCCCGGCTGGGCCGGGAGGCCCCCTGGCCGGACGGCTTCGACGAATGGCTAGACCGCTGCCACCGGGCCGGGCAGACCAAGACCACCGCGCTGATGCTGCGTTACGGCCCGGGCGACTGGAACGCACTGCATCGGGACCTCTACGGCGACTTGGTATTTCCGCTGCAGGTCGTCATCAACCTCAGCGATCCGGACACCGACTACACCGGCGGCGAGTTCCTGCTCGTCGAACAGCGGCCGCGAGCCCAATCCCGCGGCACCGCGATCCAGTTGCCGCACGGCCAAGGCTATGTGTTCACCACCCGGGACCGGCCGGTGCGCTCCACCCGGGGATGGTCGACGGCTCCGGTGCGCCACGGCGTCTCGGCGATCCGCTCCGGTGAGCGTTACACGCTGGGACTGATCTTTCACGACGCCGCTTGAAAGACGCCGCGTGAAAGACGCCGCTTACCCGGTTCGGCGCAGCAGGATCACATTGTCGATCCACGTCGCCGGCTGTCCGTCGCGTCCGGTGTCCTGGCGACGTGATTGTTCGGCGCGGATCCGCTCCCAGTTTCCAGGCTCGAGGTTCAACGACGCCAAGACTTCGTCGACACCGGCGAAATGATGGTCGCGGGCGTGCTCTTCGGCGCCCGGCGGCGGCGCCCCGTGGTCGACGATCAGCAGCCGCCCGCCCACAGCCACGGCGGCTGCGGCGCGGCGCAGCACCGTCTCGCGGTCCAGCCGTGCCGGGGAGTGCAGGAACTGGGCCGACACCAGATCGAACCGGCCGTCGGGGAAGCTGACGGACAGGTCGTGGCGCTCGAAGCGGATGCGGAACAACACATCCCGTTGGGCGGCGGCGGCCCGGGCCCGATCCAACGCATTGGCCGAGACGTCGACGGCGAGCACCTCCCAGCCGTCCTCGGCCAGCCAGACGGCGTCGGCGCCCTCCCCGCAGCCCAGGTCCAGCGCCCGGCCCGGCGCCAGATCGGCGGTGACCTCGGCAAGCTGGGCGTTGACCCGGCCGCTCCATACCCGCTCGTCCCCGCCGTAGAACTGTTCCCAGAACTCCCGGGCATCCTGCACCGACTCGGTCATTGCCGGCCCCCCGCGGTCGCCAGCCCGGGCAGCGGCAGCCCGAAGTCGTCGGCCCCCAGGCTCTGCACCACCGCCGAGGCGGCCCGAGAGCCCGCCGCGAGCGCGGCGGCGACCTGCGGCATCTCCCCGGTCAGATCCCCGGCGGCGAACACCCCGGAAATCGAGGTGCGGCACAGTGGGTCCACCCCGACCGGGTCTTCGGCGCCGGGCCCGGGGCCGGTGATGTCCACGCCGAGTCGTGCGGCGAGCCGATCGCGCTGCCGCATGCCCGTCGCGACCAGCATGCCGCGGCGCGCAAGCCGGCTGCCGTCGGCGAACACCACCGCCGACAGCTCGCCGTCGTCGGAATCGAGCACCGCTAGCGTCCGCTCGTCGACCTCGATGCCGGCAGCGGCCAGCCGGGCGCGCCCGGCGTCGTCGAGGTCGGCGGAACCGTCGCCGAGCACCACGATGTCGTCGGTCCAGCACCGCGACAACAGCGCCAGGTGCACCGCGCGCTCACCGCGGGCCAGCACCGCCAGCGGTTGATCGGCGATCTCCCAGCCGTGGCAGAACGGGCAGTGGAAGACCGAACGGCCCCACAGCTCGTCCACGCCGGGCAGCTCCGGCGGCAGGTAGGCCATCCCGGTAGCCAGCAGCACCCGGCGGGTCCGCTCGGTGGCGCCGTCGGCCAGGCGCACCGCAAAGGCCCCGTCCACCCCGGTGACGTCGGTCACCGCGCCCGAGCGGATCTGCACCCCGTAGGAGGCGAGTTCGCTGCGGCCGAGCGCATACAGTTCGGCCGGCGGGCGGCCGTCGTGGCCCAACAGGCCGCCGATTCCGGCTGCGGCCAGGTTGCTCTGCTCGCCCGCGTCGATCAGCAGCGTCTTGCGCCGGGCCCGGCCCAGCACCAGACCGGCGCTGAGCCCGGCCGCACCGCCGCCCACCACCAGACAATCCCAGATTTCATCCATGCCGCCGAGGGTGCCGCGGCCCCTGCACCGGTAGCAAGTTAATTTGCTATACAGGCAAATATGGGGTGTTCTTGCGGGCCGTCCGCCGCCGCATCGAGGCCGACTCCTAGCATCGGTTAACGGGTGTATCCGGTGTGGCCGCACGGCACCGGACGAGCAGCGAGAGATAAGGTCGCCTATGGGCAGGATCTACGACAACGTCACCGAACTGGTCGGGCATACGCCGCTCGTCCGCCTCAACCGGCTGACCGACGGCCTCGGCGCGGAGGTGGCGGCCAAGCTGGAGTTCTATAACCCGGCACACAGTGTCAAGGATCGAATAGGGGTCGCGATCATCGACGCCGCCGAGCGGTCCGGCGAATTGCGGCCTGGCGGAACGATCGTCGAGGCGACCAGTGGCAATACCGGCATCGCGCTGGCGATGGTCGGCGCGGCGCGCGGCTACAAGGTGATCCTCACCATGCCGGACACGATGTCCACCGAGCGCCGGGTGATGCTTCGCGCCTTCGGGGCCGAGATCGTGTTGACCCCCGGCGCCGAGGGCATGTCGGGCGCGGTCGCCAAGGCGAAGCAGATCATCGCCGACACCGACAACGCCGTCGCCGCCGATCAGTTCGCCAACCCGGCCAATCCGCAGATCCACTCGGCGACGACGGCCGAGGAGATCTGGTCGGATACCGGGGGCGCCGTCGACATCTTCGTCGCCGGCATCGGCACGGGGGGAACCCTGACCGGGGTGGGCCACGCCCTCAAGGCACGCAAGCCCGAGGTCAGCATTGTCGGCGTCGAGCCGAAAGACTCCGCGATTCTCAACGGCGGTAACCCCGGGCCCCACAAACTCCAGGGTCTTGGGCCGAATTTCGTACCCGAGGTGCTCGACCGGGACGTCTACGACGAGATCATCGACGTCGGCTTCGAGGACGCGATCCGCGTCGCCCGCGCGCTCGGTACCGACGAGGGCATCCTCGGTGGAATCTCGGCGGGTGCG
>Ga0182747_1002801_pt1 | contig 12025 bp, 9 predicted proteins | sample eDN3rd30CBELigBY_FD_128526 | JGI IMG/M metagenome (GOLD analysis project Ga0182747, IMG submission 128526) | Enriched backyard soil microbial communities from Emeryville, California, USA - eDNA 3rd pass 30_C BE-Lig BY (version 2) (version 2) | ecosystem: Environmental > Terrestrial > Soil >...
TACATTAGAGAAAGAGTTATCAATGCTTCATGATGCTTCATTAAGGAAATAGTTGCATAGGAACTCAAACAATTACTGTTCATTGTTTGGGTTTTTTTGTTAATTATGAGCAGGTGATTTCATTTATTATTGGGCCTACTCCAATATTAATTTGTTGTAACAAATTAACCTTTCCTCAAGAAATAATGTATATTTTCTATTATAATAGAATGATATAAATCAATATTGAAAATGAGGACCAATAAATGCTAAAAAAAATATTGAAATCATATGATTATACGTTAATTATTGCTACTATCCTTTTGTGTACTTTTGGACTTGTTATGATATACAGTGCCAGTATGGCTTCCGCAGTTCAAAGGTATGGTTATCCACCTGATTACTTTTATCAAAAACAAAAAGTATGGTTGATGATTTTTACTGTAATCTTCCTTTTCACTGCAATTCTTCCATATAAGATCATGATGTTCAAAAAAGTTCTGGTATTAATTGTGCTAGCTTCTCTTTTATCTTTGTTAGGTTTATTTGTATTTGGGGTAGAAAAAAATAATGCGCAAAGCTGGTACTCAATTGGGAGTTTCTTATTCCAGCCATCGGAGTTTGTGAAGTTGGCAGCTATCATTTATTTGGCAGCCGTCTATGCGAAAAAGCAAGCCTATATCAATCAATTTAACAAAGGTGTTCTCCCACCTTTAGTTTATCTTTTTATTATATGTTCACTTATTATCATTCAACCTGACTTTGGTACTGCTGCGATTATTATGGCCATCGCAAGTACGATGATTTTGTGTTCTGGGCTGAGTTTTAAAAGTATCGGCAAATTACTTATTATTGTAATGATCGTTCTTTTGCCGCTTGTTTTGGTCTCCTGGGGAAAGTTTTTTTCTGACGAACAACAAAGTCGTTTTGCCGTATTAAACAATCCGTTTGCTGATAAGTACGTAAATAATGAAGGATTTCACTTAGCTAACTCCTACATTGCAATTGGTTCGGGCGGGATTAATGGATTAGGCCTAGGGAAGAGTATTCAAAAGCTTGGCTATCTTCCAGAATCACATACAGATTTCATCATGGCGGTAATTGCCGAAGAATTAGGGATTTGGGGTGTGGGATTCGTTATTATACTTCTCTTTTATATTGTATTGAGAGGAATATATGTCGGATTACAATGTAAAGACCCTTTTGGGAGTCTCCTTGCTTTTGGTATCTCCAGCATGATTGGTATCCAGACGTTTATCAATCTAGCTGGTGTATCTGGGTTAATTCCTCTTACTGGTGTACCACTGCCATTTATAAGCTATGGGGGATCCTCTCTCTTAATGCTTGCAGCGGCAACAGGAATACTTGTTAATGTTGCAATGTTCAATAAATATGAAAAGAAATATAAAAATAACCAGGAACAAATGGATAATCGAGTTAAACAAAACGATGGTAAGGTTTTTTATATTTAGTCAAAACGCGAAGAACATTTAAGCTCTTCGCGTTTTTAAAAATACATAGAATAGAGGGTGCTTTTTTGTGACTAGACAAATTAATAAAGTATTGGTCGCCAACCGAGGAGAAATTGCCATAAGGGTTTTTCGTGCTTGTACAGAACTGAATATTCGAACTGTTGCAATTTATTCTAAAGAAGATTCTGGAGCCTACCATCGTTACAAAGCTGATGAGGCTTATCTCGTAGGGGAAGGGAAAAAACCGATTGATGCCTATTTAGACATAGACGGCATTATTGCAATCGCCAAAAAAAGCGGTGCGAATGCCATTCATCCAGGTTATGGTTTTTTGTCTGAAAATATTCATTTTGCTAAGCGTTGTGAAGAAGAAGGAATTATTTTTATTGGACCTCAAATAACACAACTAGATATGTTCGGGGATAAGGTTAAAGCAAGGCATCAAGCTGAGCTTGCTGGAATACCAGTCATTCCAGGAAGCCCAGGTCCGGTAAGAGATGTAACTGAGGTAGAAGATTTTGTGGAGGAACACAAGCTGCCAATTATCATTAAGGCCTCTCTTGGCGGGGGCGGCCGCGGGATGAGAATTGTGAAACACCTAGATGAAATCCGTGAAGCATTTGAAAGGGCTAAGTCAGAAGCAAAGGCTGCTTTTGGTAATGACGAAGTATATCTGGAAAAATTAATTGAAAATCCAAAGCATATAGAAGTTCAAATTATTGGTGATAAGCATGGGAATATAGTTCACCTTTTTGACCGCGATTGTTCCGTCCAAAGGCGCCATCAAAAGGTTGTAGAGGTTGCTCCAAGCGTATCCATATCTGATGAATTACGAAAAAGAATATGCGAAGCTGCCGTACAATTGATGAAAAATATAAATTACTTGAATGCAGGTACAGTAGAATTTCTTGTTTCAGGAAATGATTTTTATTTTATTGAAGTAAATCCAAGGGTTCAAGTAGAACACACAGTCACAGAAATGGTAACGGGTATCGATATCGTTCAAACGCAAATATTGATTGCCGAGGGACATGAAATACATGGTCCGATAGTTGGTATACCTTTACAAGAAGAAATACAAATTAACGGATTTGCAATTCAGTCAAGGGTAACAACGGAAGACCCGCTAAATAATTTTATGCCCGATACAGGAAAAATTATGGCATATCGTTCAGGTGGAGGTTTTGGAGTACGTTTGGATGCAGGAAATGGCTTTCAAGGTGCTGTCATTACACCGTATTATGACTCGTTATTAGTAAAACTATCAACTTGGGCGCTGACCTTTGAACAAGCAGCCTCAAAAATGGTTCGTAATTTGCAGGAATTCAGGATTAGAGGAATTAAAACGAATATACCATTTTTAGAAAATGTCGTGAAGCATGAAAAGTTTAGGAACGGCGAATATGATACCTCATTTATCGATACGACTCCGGAATTGTTTATTTTCCCGTTTCGTAAAGACCGTGGGACAAAAATGTTATCCTACATTGGTACAGTCACTGTAAATGGTTTCCCGGGAATTGAGAAGAAGAAAAGACCAGTTTTTTCGAAGCCAAGAATACCTCATTTACCTTATGATTTGCCTTATCAAGAGGGCACTAAGCAAATCCTTGATAAGTACGGTGCAGAGGGCCTTGTTGAGTGGGTAAAGAATCAAAAAGAAGTCTTATTAACGGATACGACCTTTCGTGATGCACACCAGTCACTTTTAGCTACCCGTATGCGTACAAATGATATTCTTCATATCGCTGAGCCTTCTGCAAAACTTTTGCCCGATTTATTTTCTTTTGAAATGTGGGGAGGCGCAACTTTTGATGTGGCATACCGCTTCTTAAAAGAAGATCCATGGGACCGATTAATTTCACTACGTAAGAAAATTCCTAATGTTTTATTCCAAATGTTGATACGTGGAGCGAACGCGGTAGGATACAAAAACTATCCTGATAATCTAATCCGTGAATTTGTGGATCAATCTGCTTTGGGCGGAATAGATGTTTTTCGAATTTTCGATAGTTTAAATTGGGTAAAGGGAATGGAAGTTGCGATTGATGCGGTTCGTCAAACTGGTAAAATTGCTGAAGCATCCATTTGTTATACAGGGGACATTTTGGATCAGGCAAGGACGAAATACAATCTTCAATATTATAAACACTTGGCTAAAGAGTTGGAACTTCAAGGGGCTCATATACTAGGAATTAAGGATATGGCTGGATTATTAAAGCCTGAGGCAGCGTACATTCTTATTTCAGAGCTAAAAGAAACAATTGATATTCCTATCCATCTTCATACACATGATACCAGTGGAAATGGTCTTTTTACGTATGCTCGAGCAATAGAGGGAGGAGTCGATATTGTTGACACGGCATTAGGAACAATGGCGGGTCTAACATCGCAGCCTAGTGCTAATTCATTATTTTATGCTCTTGAAGGGACATCAAGGCAACCGAAAGTAAACATCAATGCATTAGAAAAATTGTCATATTATTGGGAAGATGTCCGCAAATATTATCAAGATTTTGAAAGTGGTATGGTTTCACCTCATACTGAAATATATCAACATGAGATGCCAGGAGGTCAATATAGTAACCTCCAACAACAAGCCAGAGCGGTTAGCCTAGGTGACCGTTGGGATGAAATAAAGGAAATGTATTCACGTGTAAATCATATGTTTGGGGATATTGTTAAAGTGACGCCTTCATCAAAAGTTGTTGGTGATATGGCATTATTTATGGTTCAAAATGATTTAACTGAGGAAGATGTACTAATAAAGGGAGATACGCTGGATTTTCCGGACTCAGTTGTTGAACTATTTGAAGGATCGCTTGGTCAGCCATATGGTGGTTTTCCAGAAGACTTACAACAAGTAATCTTAAAAGGAAAAAAACCATTGGAAGTTCGCCCAGGTGAATTGCTTAATTCAGTGGATTTAAAGAAAATTAAAGAAAAATTGTTTAAAGAACTTGGCAGACAAGTAACGGATTTTGAGGTTATTTCTTATGCTTTATATCCTAAGGTATTTATGGATTACATGAAAATAGATGAGCAGTACGGCGATATCTCAGTACTTGATACCCCAACATTCCTTTATGGAATGCGACTGGGTGAGGAAATTGAAGTGGAAATTGAAACAGGGAAAACACTGATTGTTAAACTTGTCTCTATCGGTCATCCTCAAGCAGATGGTACGAGGGTAGTTTACTTTGAATTAAATGGTCAGCCGCGTGAAGTCTCCATAAAGGATGAAAGTATTAAATCTACGGTAGTTTCTAGGTTAAAGGCTGATCCGAAAAATGAAAATCAACTAGCTGCGACAATGCCGGGAACCGTGGTAAAGGTGATCGTCGAAAAAGGTGAAAAAGTAGAGCGCGGTGATCATTTAATGATTACCGAAGCGATGAAAATGGAAACAACCGTTCAAGCACCGTTTTCAGGAATCGTTAAGGATATTTATGTTTCAAGCGGTGATGCAATACTAACGGGAGACCTTTTAATTGACTTATCGAAAAACTAGGCTGTGTTAAATGTTAATGTTGATTTTTTGCACTCTGTTGATTGGAATGGAAGGCACGAAGACTCCTGCGGGAGTACGGGGCAGGGGAGACCCCGCAGGAGCAAAGCGACGAGGAGAAAGAAATGCGGAAGCGCCTTGTTCAGCCCCGACAAGCGCTGGAGGGCCTGACGTTGAAGTCGTTCTTTGACTTCAGCGGCAGGACCGAAGTGACCTCGAGGGGCTAGGCGCTGTAGCTAGACAGGCTCCCCGGCACGCCCGCGGAAAGCGAAGTGCCTGGAAAGGAAATCAACAGACAAGTTTAAGGCAGCCAAAAACAAAAAAAGTTGCTAGGGATCTTATTCCCTAGCAACTTTTTTAATGATAATTTTTCTTAGACCTAGAATATAACAAAAGAAAATAACTTAAAACTCCAAACAAGCAAGTAATAAAGAATGCATGTAAAAGCGCAATATAGAGATTTAAACGAGTGAAAATAATCAAGGCCCCAGCAATCACTTGCAAGGTAACAAGGATGAAGGAAATAATCCAACCCCAATAAAGAACTCTTTGCTCTTTATATTTGCGGACTGTCAAAATAAGGATATAGGTAATCCAAATAAAGATCAGACCAGCGGCTGCCCGGTGCCCCATTTGCACCCATTCGTACAAGTTAGAGGGGAAACCTGGGGAGTCATTTAAACATAAAGGCCAGTCTCGACAAACAAGGCTAGACTTAGTATGACGAACAAGTGCACCAGTGTAGATTACAAGATAACTATAAATGGAAACACCGACAATATGGAACCCCATTCTCTTATCAATATAAAGTTTTTCTGCATTAAATTTCTTATCAATTTCAAAAATTAAAAGTGTTAACAATAACACCGATGAAAAGGAGATAAGAGAAATACCGAAATGTAAGGCTAGGACAAAACTTGATTGTCCCCATTTTACTGCAGCTGCCCCGATTAATGCTTGTAATAATAAAAAGAAAAAGGAAAGGAATGAAAGAAATTTCGTTTCTCTTATATGCCCTATCGCCTTCCATGACCAAACAGATAGAATGAGAACCATAATTCCACCTAATCCGGAAACAAGCCTGTGGGCAAGTTCAATAGCTAATTCTGGTGTTATAGCCAACGGAAGGAATTTACCATGACAAAGTGGCCAAGACCTCCCGCAGCCCATTCCAGAACCGGTCTTTGTCACTAATGCACCGCCGATTAGAATAAAAATCATTCCGATGGTAGTGGCAACCGCTAACCACTTCAAAGATCGTCGCAAATAAGTCACCTCTTAAAAAGTTCAATAATTTGTCATTGGATAAACCTGACAGTATAATAAATGGAAAAGAACAAGATTTTTAAAATCCCTATTAATAATACCGAATAATGTCGAAAAAGAACAGAAATTAAGTATAGATTATTAAATAACTTTTAGTAATAAAAAGGTCCTGAATAACAAATGATTAACACTATTATTATAGTGGAAACAGTTGAAACTTTGCTTTTAGTCTGTTAGTAATAGATAAGGGTATATATTATAGAATGATTCATATATAAAAATAAGAGGTCTAACCATAAAATTCATACATTAGTCATGAAATAATGAATTCTGTTACAATTTTGTATAAAATTATTCAAAAAAAGTTCACAAAAATATCGGAAAGTGTGATTTAATATACAGAGAAAGTGTTTTAAAAATCACTATTCTTTTTTGATAATTATTATTCAAGTCGAAAAAAATTTATTGATTTTTTTGATGAGCATTCCTTTTTATTACAAATGAGGGCATAAATAATGAAGTATCAATATTACGTACTTAAATGATGAATGTTTGTTATTTAGGTTTAGGAGGAGAAACAAATGTCTGACTCTAAGGCTTACGGAGATGCTGCTATTGATAATGGCGCTGCGGGCCTGAATACCACTTTACAAACCACAGCTTGGAAAGACCTTATGGCCCTAATAAAAATAGGGATTGTAAATTCCAACCTTATTACTACTTTTACTGGTTTATGGTTAGCACTGCATTTTACTGGGCAAAGCTTTCTAAATAATTTAGATATTGTCTTTTTTACCGTAGTTGGTTCTTCATTAATTATCGCTGGGTCCTGTGCAATCAATAATTATGTTGATCGCGATATAGACCATTTAATGGAAAGGACGAAGGCGCGACCAACTGTAACTGGGAAAATAGGGCCGGTAAAAGTTCTTTCATTAGGTATTTTACTCATTGGACTGGGAACACTGTCTTTATTCTTTACTACGATGACTGCAACAGTAATTGGACTGCTTGGAGTTTTTAGCTATGTTTTCCTCTATACCCTGTGGTCTAAGAGGCAATTGGTTTCCAATACAATTATCGGGAGCATTTCAGGAGCCGTACCTCCGCTTATTGGGTGGGCAGCGGTCGATGCCAATCTTGATATTATGGCATGGTCATTGTTTGTTTTAATGTTTGCTTGGCAGCCACCACATTTTTATGCATTGGCGATGAGAAGAGTTAAAGAATATAAAGCAGCTGGTATTCCAATGCTGCCGGTAGTGAAGGGGTTTAAAACCACCAAAATTCACATCGTTCTCTGGGTTGCTGCACTTCAACCGATTCCGTTTTTTCTAACCAAGTTAGGAATCCCATTTCTAGTACTTGCTATCTTATTAAATATCGGGTGGCTGGCATTAGGGATTTATGGATATAGAATCAAAGATGACATAAAGTGGGCAAAACTAATGTTTGTTTACTCTTTGCAATACTTAACTATTATTTTTGTAGCAATGGTTATCGTTACATTGATTTAGTTTTGCAATTGATTGTTTCTAAATGAAATTGGAGGAAACAGTCATCCTACATACTTCTTTGATCCACCAAATGTTTTATAATTTATTAGTGAAAGAGGGGTTTGATTAAGCTATGAAAAGGCTTGCAAAGTGGCGTTTGATTTCGTTATTTTCGATTTTAGCGCTTGTACTCTCCGGATGTGGCGAACCGTACCTTTCCACGTTAAAGCCTGCCGGTGAAGTTGCGAAAATGCAATATGATTTAATGAAGTTAAGTACTTTAATCATGGTTGGGGTTATTATTGTTGTCGCGATCATTTTCATTTTGATCTTGGTTCGTTTTAAACGAAAGGATGACAGAATCCCAAAACAAGTAGAAGGAAGTCACAAATTAGAAATTATTTGGACTGTTGTACCGATTCTTTTACTATTGATTCTTGCCGTACCGACAGTAGCTGCAACCTTTAAGCTTGCAGATGTATCACCAATGGACAAGAAAAATACAAAAGCGATTGTTATTAATGTGCGCTCACATTTATACTGGTGGGATTTTGAATATCCTGGACAGAAGATTGTAACAAGTCAGGATTTAGTTGTACCTACAAATGAAAAAGTGTACTTTAATTTAAAGTCTACTGATGTTAAACATTCATTCTGGATACCAGCTGTTGGTGGAAAACTTGATACTAACACTGATAATATCAATAAATTCTGGTTAGAGTTTGATGATAAACAAGCCAACGAAGCCGGAAATCTTTTCTATGGGAAATGTGCAGAACTTTGTGGACCATCCCATGCATTAATGGACTTTAAAGTAAAAGCAATCAGCAGAGATAAATTTGATGATTGGGTTGCTTCGATGCAGAATGTGAAAGAGCCAGCTAAAGCCCAAGGCACTGTTGCTGCACAGGGTCAAGAAATTTTCAATCAAAGCTGTATCGGTTGTCATGCCGTAACACCATCAAATAAAATGCCTGAGACAGCACGTCTTGCACCAAATTTATCAGATTTTGGTAATCGCACTCGTGTAGCAGGTGTTTTGGATCATAATAAAGAAGAGTTAAAAAATTGGATCCGTAACCCGGAAACATACAAACCTGGAAACATGATGACAGGTAAATACCCTGAAATGTCTGAAGAACAGCTTAATGCCTTATCAGAGTATTTAATGGGATTAAAGGTTCAGAAATAAAAGGGGAATTGGTTGAAAGGGAGGTAAAATTGTGAGTACCTATGCTCAAAAAAAGGGATTTGGGGCAACTTTATGGGACTTTTTAACAACTGTTGACCATAAAAAGATCGCTATCCTATATCTCATTGCAGGTGGATTTTTCTTCTTAGTGGGCGGACTTGAGGCAATATTTATCCGCATCCAACTTGCAGTGCCTAATAATGACTTTGTTAGTGCCGGATTATTTAATGAAATTATCACAATGCATGGAACAACAATGATTTTCCTTGCTGCAATGCCGCTTGTATTTGCATTTATGAATGCGGTAATGCCATTACAAATTGGAGCACGCGACGTTGCGTTTCCATTTGTAAATGCTCTAGGATTTTGGTTATTCTTCTTTGGTGGAATATTTTTAAACCTTTCATGGTTCTTAGGTGGAGCTCCTGATGCAGGTTGGACATCTTATGCGTCACTTGCACTTCACTCAAAAGGCCATGGTGTAGACTTTTATATCTTAGGTTTACAGATATCTGGTATTGGAACCTTGATTGGTGGTATTAACTTCCTAGTTACCATCATTAACATGCGTGCTCCGGGTATGACATATATGAGAATGCCTTTGTTTACTTGGACTACATTTGTTACTTCTGCACTGATTTTGTTTGCATTTCCTCCATTAACGGTTGGTTTAGTTCTAATGATGTTCGACCGATTGTTTGGTGCGAATTTCTTTGATGTTACATTAGGTGGAAATACCGTAATTTGGGAACATCTATTCTGGATCTTCGGTCACCCAGAAGTATATATATTAATACTTCCGGCATTCGGGATATTTTCGGAGATTTTCCCAATTTTCTCAAGAAAACGTTTATTTGGTTACTCTTCCATGGTTTTTGCAACGGTATTAATTGGTTTCCTAGGCTTCATGGTATGGGCTCACCATATGTTTACAACTGGTTTAGGACCTGTAGCTAATGCCATTTTTGCAGTAGCTACTATGGCAATTGGTGTACCGACAGGAATTAAAATATTTAACTGGCTTTTAACAATGTGGGGAGGAAGTGTTAAATTTACCACTCCTATGCATTGGGCAATGGCATTTATTCCATCATTTCTTGCGGGTGGAGTAACAGGGGTAATGCTTGCCTCCGCAGCAGCAGATTATCAATACCATGATACTTATTTCGTTGTTGCGCACTTCCATTACGTTATTGTTGGTGGTGTAGTATTTGCAGTATTTGCAGGCACACATCTCTATTGGCCAAAAATGTTTGGAACAATGTTGAATGAAACGTTAGGTAAAATTACTTTCTGGTTGTTCTTTATCGGGTTCCATTTAACCTTCTTTATCCAACATTTCTTAGGGTTATGGGGAATGCCGCGACGCGTATTCACATACCTTCCTGGTCAAGGATTTGACAGTGCCAACATGGTTAGTTCAATAGGAGCTGCCTTTATGGGCTTAGGTGTTATTGTCATGTTATATAACATCATCGTAACATCTGTGAAAAATGTTAAAGTCGGTAATGATCCATGGGGAGATGGAAGAACCTTAGAATGGGCAATCCCTTCACCACCACCGTTCTATAACTTTAAACAACTTCCACTTGTTCGTGGGTTAGATGCATACTGGTTAGAAAAAATGGATGGTAAAAAAGGAATGACTCCGGCTGAGCCGCTTGGTGACATTCATATGCCTAATTCATCTTTCTTACCGTTTATGATGGCTTTAGGATTATTCATTGCAGCTTTTGGAGCAATGTATCATGTAAATGATAAGGCTTGGGCTTTACCAGTAATGATTATTGGATTGTTAGTAACGTTTGGTTCCATGTTCTTACGTTCAGTAAAAGATGATCATGGATTCCATATTCACAAAGAGGACTTAATGGATGACGATGATAAGGGGGTAAAGGCATAATGCACGCTGATGAAAAATTTACTTATGAAACATGGCCTGCTGCGCCGGAAAAATCAACCCTTGAATCAAAAAATAAATTTTTAGGTTTTTGGTTTTTCCTAGGGGGAGAGACAGTTCTTTTTGCCTCCCTCTTTGCCACATACCTTGCTTTAAAGGATAAAGTTCCAAGTTCAAGTCATCCTTTAGCAAAGGATTTATTTGAATTACCGTTAACATTTGTTGCGACAATGCTGCTCTTAACCAGCTCATTAACAAGTGTGTACGCAATGTATCATATGAAGAATTTTGCCTTCAAAAAAATGATGGTTTGGCTTGGTCTTACAGCTCTATTAGGTGCAGGGTTCTTAGGACTAGAGGTTTACGAATTTACCCATTATGTCCATGAAGGGCATACATTTACAAGCAGTGCTTTCGGATCTGCCTTCTATACACTAGTTGGTTTCCACGGGGGCCACGTTGCTTTTGGTTTACTTTGGTGTTTAACATTGATGTTTAGAAATTCTAAACGTGGCTTAGACCTTTACAACGCTCCAAAATTCTATGTGTTTAGTTTATACTGGCATTTTATTGACGTTGTTTGGGTATTTATCTTTACAGTAGTATATTTAATGGGAATGGTGGGATAAACTGATGGCTAATCAACAATTAAATTCAGGTAACCCAAGAGTAGACATTGAATATCGTCGCAGGAAAAATGCAGAAGAAATGAAATATCAGTTAGTTTCTTTTGCCCTAATGATTTTCTTAACATTAATTGCTTTTGCAGCTGTATATATTAAAGGGTTTACTTCATGGTTTACTGTACCGTTTATTATTTTATTAGCAGTGGTTCAAGTTATTTTCCAACTATATTATTTCATGCATATGAGCCATAAAGGGCATGAAGCTCCATCACTCTTTTTATACTCAGGTGTGTTGGTTGGAGCAATAACTATACTTGCCTTTTCAACAATTATTTGGTGGTAATAGGTTCAAAAAAAGAAAATCGGCTACTAGCCGATTTTCTTTTTTAAGAGCAAGAAATGGAAGCTTCCATTTCTTTGCTTATCGTTTTGACCAAGGGTATAATAGAGTCAATAATTCTTTTAATTCAAAAAGAGGTGATTTGGGTGCTTACTTTAGATATTTTTGGTTTTAAAGCACTTTGGAGCCCGTACTTTTTATTAATCTTAATTGTAGTTACTGCAGGATACTTTGTACTTACAACAA
>Ga0182747_1002803_pt1 | contig 12017 bp, 9 predicted proteins | sample eDN3rd30CBELigBY_FD_128526 | JGI IMG/M metagenome (GOLD analysis project Ga0182747, IMG submission 128526) | Enriched backyard soil microbial communities from Emeryville, California, USA - eDNA 3rd pass 30_C BE-Lig BY (version 2) (version 2) | ecosystem: Environmental > Terrestrial > Soil >...
GACCGCCATCGGTGATAACCTCATATCCAGGCATAAGCATATGCTTGAGGGATATCCCCAAGCCTCCTTTTTATGCCTGAAGGTGTCCAGTCAAAACGGGGGCCAGATCACAGCGGAACCTGGAGTGGGGTAAAAGAACAGCAGCCGGAGCGGGTAGGCGATCAGATCGATCGCCACCAATCTGGTCCCTCTTGGATCATCCGGTGAGAGGGTGTTTTACATATCGATCAGTCAACACCAGCGAACATGGTTAGGTTTTCGATAATCGGAAAACTATGTTCCGCAGAATAAGTCCGCCAAGCATGAAACTCGCTCCAACCACTGACGAACAGAAAGTCGATGCCTGCTCCCATCGCAGCTTCGTGGTCGTAGCGGCTGTCGCCGATGAACAGGGCGGGATGTTGCAGCCGTCCGGAGGCGGTCTCCCGCGCTAGGATTTCGTCCTTGCTATCCGGGCTGCCGAAAATTCCGCCATCAAAATATCGGGCGATATCTCGCCGAGCAAAAATGTCGCGCAATTCGTCCTGCACCCCGCCTGACACGATCATCCAGGGAATGCCCGATGTGACCGCACGCAACCCGGCGAGGCCGGGTGCAATCTCGCAAGCCATCAGCCCGTCCTCGACGGCATCGGCATAGGCGGCGAGCAGATCGTCGAGACCGGGGCCGATCGTGCACGGTGCCAGTTCAGGCACGATCACATTGAGGAAATGGCGGAACTTCTCGAAGCGCGAGATGCCGCCTCGAGCGACATGGTAATCGACCAGCGCCTGCGTGGCCGCCGCGCCATAGGGTAAGGCGGCCTGACGAAAGGCCTCTGTTTTGACCCGGTTGGAGTTCAAAACAACTCCGTCACAATCGAAGATGAGGGTTTTGAATCGGTTGGGAGAAAAAATGGTCATGTCCGGGCCAAGCCGGAAAGAAGAACCTGTTCGGCCAGTTGGAAATCCTCGTCCCAATCGATGTCGAGCGCGGTGATCTTGTCGAGAGGCCACAGACAGGGGTTCGCGCCGATCCGATCCTTGCAGCGATCGTAAATGTCGCTCGAGGCGAGAAAGATGGCGCTGTTCACCTCGTGGAGCGGCGGCAGGGTCTGTGTGCGTGGCCATTTCTCGACACTGTGATCATAATTGACCGGCCCTTCTTGCGACCACAGGAAGCTATGGAGCAGGTTGGTTGTCATCAGGGAATCATGACCCTTTTCCAGAGCCGCGCGATAACCTGCGATGATCTCGGCATAATGGGCGGCAGTCACAAAGGGCGACGTCACATGGGTCCAGAGGATATGCCCATCCTTCACCAAGGACCGGGCATGCGCCACAAGGGAATCGGTGCTGGTCTGACTTGAGGACAGGCTCTCCTCCCTGCGATGGAGGGTCAGTTTATCCCGTGCATCGAGTGCGGCTGCAAGATCGAGTATCTCCGGATCGTTCGTCGAGAGCACGACATGATCGATGCTTCCGCAGGAGAGAAGCTGACCCAGCTTGATTTCGACCAGACCGTGGGAGAAGGTTCCAAACGGGCGGATATTCTTCCGCGGCACCCTTTCGCTGCCCTTGCGGCAAGGAAGGAAGGCGGTGACTGGTCCCTCGCTGCCCATTTCAGTTCACCATTGCGTAGACGCTGGAGCAATGAATCCTGTGGTGGGTTGGGGTGATGGAAACCAGTTCAAGCCCGCCGCTCTTGTCATAGCTGTTCAGGATTTCCCCCGTTTCCTCGTTGCGGGCGTCGCCCGCCGGATAGCCGTCGAAACCGGCCATCAGGATGCGCTTTGCCTTGCCGCTTGTGGCGACGGCCAGAGCATAGGCCAGCACGAGCGAGGTTGGGGCAATGCAATGGGTCTCATGAAACGCGAATCCGCCGCCTTCCACCCCAAGGCCGAAGTCGAGCAACCTCTTGTCCGCGAGTGCCGCGCGGATATGGGGCGGCAGCATCGAAGCCGGGGTGACCAGCGGCTGCGGCAGGGTGACATGTATCTCGCAGTCGGCCATCAAGCGGACGGGGTGGCAGGCGGCCCGCAAGTCGATGAGTTCCGGCGCGATGTCCGACTGGGTGTTCAACGCGAGAACAACCGGCCTTGTGCGCCGGATATAGGTTTCGAGCGCGCTGCGGTGCGCGCCTACACCCGGCCCGGTTCCAAGGATCAGCACTTCCCGATCGGCGATCATCATCGCCGGATTCCAGGTTCCATGGGGCTTGCCGCTGTAAAAATTGCGGGCGTCATGCAGGCGATCGGCGCTGAATTTCTTGCCACCCTCAAGACGCAGATGCTCGATCACAGCAAGGATATCCTCCTCGTCGTAGCGGGGGTCTGCATGCATCGCTTGCACATAGGTCGGATGGATGCCGTATTTTCCGGAAAGATAATAATAAGGATTTGTACCCCAACCACATTTCGCTTTCATCGGGCCGAAATATTGGCGAATCAGCGTCATGAGCGGCACCAGGTTGGCCTTACGTCCGCGTAGCGTCTCGGCTTCGATCACCAGTTCCTCGGTGCGCGCATTGCCGGGACCGCGGCCCATGCCTGTCACGGTCGCATCGAGCCAGGTCGCGCCTTTGGCCGCAGCCTGCAACGTGTTCGCTAGCGCGAGGCCCATATTGTCGTGGGTATGGATACCCAATGGGCCGTCCCATTCTTCGCGCAGCCAGCCCATGATACGGACGGTGTCGTCAGGAGTCATACTGCCCATGCTGTCGGCGAAATAGAGCACTTCGACAGGCCAGTTTCTCGCCAGTCGTCCAAGCTGAAGCACTTCCTCCCTGGTGCGGTCGGTGATCTGCATCAGATTGAAGCCAACCCTGTAGCCGCGTTCCGTCAACCAGCCTACCGCTGGAAGAATCTGCTCAAACTCATGGAAATGGCAGGCGAATCTTACGATATCGACTGGTGTTAAGGCTGCCGGTTCGGGAAAAAGCCGGTCCAACGCTGCTTCGAGTCCCAGGTCGGTCAGCAAGTCCGAGCCATTGACCATGACGCCGACCGTCAACTCTTTGGGAATGGATAGACTGCGCAGGAAATCGTCGCTCGTATAGGCTGTGGCGCCTTTGAACCCCTTGTTGGATATGAAGCGGAAGCCGAGTTCGACCACATCCACCTGCGCGGCTTTCATGGCGGAAAGGTAGCTGTTCACCACCTCGGACGGAAAGTCCCAATCATTGTAGTATCCGCCATCGCGCAAGGTGCAGTCGAGAATTTTCAAGGTCATGCTGTGCAGGTCTTTCCTATGCTCCAGCAACGCACCGCCGCCGGGGAATATAGTACAGGTTTTTGTTCCTATAGCCCGCAAGGGGAGCAGAGTCTCTCATCAGCGGCGTTTTTCTGGATGCCGCCTTGCGTGCGTCCTGGCAATCTATGCCTCATACCGAGAGCCGCAGGTTCGGTGAAGATGACTTAATTTGCGGTTGACCGAAAGGCGACCCCGAGTCTCTCTAGATAGATGCCCAGAGGTAGCCTTAGCAGGGCTTCCAGCTTCGGGTCAGCTTCGAATAGGTTTTCTCCGAAGAGGTGCTGGCACAGGACGTAATTTTCGATAAGGTCGTGCCGAGCGAGCGTTCTTTTGCGAATGTTATCCTTTTCATCCGCCCGATATCCGTCGCGATACGGCGTCGGCGTACTGTAAAAATCTGAGTTAAAAACTTTGATCCGCCGCGGGCTGAATTTTAATACATCCCATAGTATTTTGGGCACGCCGAGCAGGCCAAAATCGCACTCCCAGAACTTGATTATAGTGCTATTCAGCCGCGCTGAAAGGCCGGAATACACACCGCTCGACATCAGGTTGGGCGTCCTGAGAACTGCCATACCAATTTGATTGTTCTGCAAAAGCTCGCGTATCTTGTCTGAATGATCAATCTCGTCTGGTCCGTTATAATACACAGCGTCTGACCGCGAGCCGAGGGTAGTTTGCATGTCTGCGGGCATTGGGCTGGTGATCCCCGGCCGTATCACGACGTCGAAAGATTCAATCTCCTCACCCCACCGTTCTTGCGTGGAAGCGGGGCCAACGATGGCCACTGATTTCCCCCTCACGAGGGCATCGAAGGCCCGGCCTTCTCCCTCGGGAGAAAGGACGTTGAGCGCGGACTTACCTGCACCTGAAGCAATTGCGCTATACGCGCTCAACTGAAGGAGATTTAGGTCCTTCTTCCCATCCATGGCATGCTTAGCTGCTAGTTTGGCAGCCTGCCGCTGGGCGGCTCGATAGGCGCCTAGAAGCACTAGTGCTCTGACATACGTCACCGTTGGCGCTCGATTTTCCAGCTCGTGCCTGTCCACATAAATTTGTGCCGCCCTCTGTTTAGCTTGATATGCTTGAGCAACAGCGCCTGTATGGAAAAGCTTATGATAGCATGCAATCCACCATTCGGGAGGTTGGCTGGGGAATTTCGTTTGGATGTTAATCGCATCCTGAGCGTCTTCAGGATCGATCGTCTGAAAGAGCTTACTCGACTCTCTGGCGATCCATTTTTGTTGGTAGTTTGCGAACCGTTTATCGCAGTTTCTACCGAGCAAAGCGGCCTTGGCAGCCTTTGCGTAATCGAATCTCATCGTATGCGCTTTGGCTAAGAGGTAGTGCCACCGGGCGTTTGTCTTTTCTATTGCAACACCTTGTTCGCAAATTTTGATGACTTGTCCCCAATAAAACTTCTTGGCGAATTCTTGAGCTTGTGCAAAAAGATCGGCGGCATTCATCGAGAGCATATTCAGATCCTGATGCGAGTGTACGCTGGAGGGACGAGTAATCGTTTCCGAGTAACGTTCCCCCAAAGTTCCTCCACTTACAAGTAGAGTCCGGGATTGTCATGTTGCCCATCCGGGCGAGGCTGCACAAGCTACTTGGCAGCATCGACGGGGTCAGCCCGCCTGTTTCACTATGTGGCCGCACATGGTCATAATTATCGCGGCAACTCCTCAGCGCCGATCGGTATTGACGTGCGTCCCTGATTGTTACCAGTCAGAGGTAGAGTCCGGCTCCTTCATGGTGATTGCCTGATGAATCGCGATGATCTGCTCTTCGCTCAACCTGTTGCTGCGTATCGACGTCCGATCCATCGACGGGACGGAGCATGCCGGACGCTCGCTGATCCCGAAGGGCTGCTGAACTTGCTCGACCGCTTTGCGTTGAGCGCTAGGCTTCGCTAGCTTTTTGAGGGCACTTCCTTCAGCACAGTATTGTCGAGGATCGCTTCGGCCAGAAGCTTCTTTAGCTTCGCGTTCTCGTCCTTTAGTTTGCAAGCCTGCGACATGTCCTGCCGGCATAGGTCGCCTTCCATTTATAGAAGGTCGCGTTTGCTCACGCTCTGCTCGCGGGACATATCGGCTGTCCGGCCGCCAGCCTCCTGCACTCAACCTTCTTCACGTCGCGCTCCTTCTCGACGTGGAATCTAATCAAACTGTAGGAATTTCAGGGGGCTCGTCGACTAAACCCGCGCCATTAAAGGCCGAGACTAAGCAGTTAGCCATTCATGGACAGCACTTTTTCTTTGAAAAGGCTCGTGGAGACGCCTGGCGTTCTAGGGAGATATCTCACTTCGCAATGGGGTTTCAGAAAGTCGAAATGGCCGGTCCAGTCATCGCCGATCACGAATATATTGATGTCGTATTTGATGATGTCCGAGACTTTCTGTTCCCACCGGTACTCCGCGAAAACGAAATCAACGAAGAAAAGAGATTGTAGGACGCACTTTCTGTCCTCATATGGTAGCACAGAGTTCTTGTTCTTTCTGATGTTGAATTCATCGGTGGAGAGGCCGACATACAGTTGATCGCCCAGACCTCTTGCTCTCTTAAGAAGATTGATATGGCCTCGATGCAGCACATCAAAAGTGCCATATGTAATGATCTTAGTCATCCCTGACTCCCCATCCGAGCAGATTTTTGACCTTCCTTATCACACGATCGGAGTTTTGATCGTCCGTGAATTCGAAGAAGAGGCGCTTCTTCCACGCGTGTGTGGGGTCGCCATTCCGGAAGTTTCGCGCGGCCGCTCCTTCCAATGCATCGATAATACCGCCAAAGCGGCGACAAATATCTCCTGGGAAACAAAAGTCAAGATCGTAGAATGTGCCGCGCTCGCTCTCCTCATAGCTTTCCAGATCGTAGGCAAAGCTGATTTCATGTCGCCCGGTCAGCATGTAGTCGATGAAACAGCTCGAATAATCCGTTATCAGGCAAGATGAGGCGCGATATAGTATTTCGATATTCGGATAGGTGGGCGACGAAAGATCGATGATGTTTTCGCCTTGCAATTGCGCGGAATAGAGCTGGTGGCGATCCGCCATATGCTCGCGGATGCCGAGCGTGGCGTTGTTTTTGGCGAGCCAGTCGTGCAGTCTCTGCTTCTCCTCCTCCGTGAAAAGGTAGCCGGTGCCGTTCTGCCCATTCCGGAAGGTTGGGCAGAAGAGGATCAGGCGCCGATTGCCCAATGAATTGCGAAGTTGACGCTCTTCGTCCTGAAGGTCCCTCGGCAAGCGATCGAATGGGCATGTAATGAAATCGTTGCGGGGGAGTCCGGTCATCCAGATGTCATTATAGCTCAGCGGATAAAAGCCCGCGGCCATTGCCATGGTATCGACTTTCGAGGAACTGATCGTGGCCGTGAACTTCCCATGCTCCCGGATCAGGATGTCCTTGTCCTCCGGGGCATCCAGCGAGGCATATCCGATCCGCTTGAGCGGGATGCCATGCCATAATCCAATGAAATGATGATGCTCTCCGGAAAGGGGGTAGAGGGCATTATTGATGGGTGTGTGCTTGATGAAGATCACCTTTGACCGCAGCAGAGCCTGCTGTCCTTCGGGGCTTTTCAGTGGATATATTTCTACATTTTCGCCATCCAGGGCGATGTGTCGGCTACGTGTCAATATGATCTTCTTGATCGTGGGATCGTGCCGCACCGCTTCAAAAACAGCGCGCTCATTACTGGCGAAGCTGTGATCGTAGGCGCAGACCGGAAAGGCCCACCAGCTGTCATGCTTAGGCGTTGAACGGTCCAGCGCGGCCATCTCCGCGTCGCTTAGCAATTGTGGATAGACGGGATTGAAGGCGGCGTCTTTTTGAACGCGAAAATTCTGATAAAGCCGCTCGTTGTCCGAAACGCGAAGAATGTTCCTTTCGATCGCGTCCACATTGGCGTCAGGTGCCACGTGCGCCAACCGATCTTTCCAGTTTCCGAGATTTTCTATAAGGTAATTGTTCTCCGAGATCGTCAATCTCTTGAAAAGAGGGAAGCCGTTCCCAATTAATTCAAAAATTTTCTCGGAATAAATAGGATGAATGGGATACAGGTCATCTAAAAATGTTTCAAATTGATAACCGTTTTCATTCAGAAAGCGGAATAGGCCGATTTCATATTTTCGAATGATCTGAAGTTTGCTCTCTTGGGTAGAGATGTTATTTATATATTTCTGAAATACTTTGTCGGTTAGGATGCCTTTCCGGTAAACGGTAAAGTATGATCCGATGAAGAAATTATAATTATAGTCCTTTTCGAAGACATTCAGATAGTTGCGCTTCACGACGCTCATGGGAATAGGGGCGGGGTAGTGTTTGCGCTCTTCCACGCGGGTGTCGAGTAGGCCTTTGGTTGCCTGCAGACCCCACCAATCGGTGGTGAGCGTGTCCATTTTCCGAAAAACCGGGTCTAACGGCTTAACGAGATAACAGCTGTCGTTGGCGAAAATGAGTTCATCATATCGCGCAATCGTCTCCCACCCCACAAGATCACGGGCAAGGCGAGCGTAGGAGCCGAAATCATACTCGCCATGCCGGATATGCCATGCCTGTTTGACGATGCCGTTCAGTTTGGCAGCTTCCCCGGCCTGCATCCGGCAGTCGGAAAGGTAGAATATGTCCGAGAACTTTGAAAGTTCTTTCAAATATTCAATAACATATTCATCGATCACGCCATGGGGGTCATAACCGGCGAAGAGGCATATCCTCTTAATGCTCTGGTTTTCTTCATATTTCGTTCCGCTATCAGGGCGAATTTTGGGTCCGCTTGATTGCGTTTTGAGCCCTAAATCCTGTCCAACCAAGGCATAATGAAGGAGCGGGTCAATCGTTTCATGGCTGGGGTCCAGATTTTCGCGCCAATACCACCATGGATCAAAATCCGGATTGGGTTTCAGAAGGTTTTTCCATCCCTGCGTGCAATAATGCTCCAGGGGATCAATGCCGGATTGATAAGGCTCCGCGTTATTGTCGAGATAATATTTCCTGTCGAACAATCCATGGACGGCAGCCATGTGCAGGGTCAATGCGCTGCCATCCGTTGGGAGGATCGGTTCGGGGTCTGCGGCGGCTATTTTCTCCGATATGATCTCTTGCGCGAGCCGATCGATGGGTCGGTCCGGCTGGCTTGCGTTCGGGGCGTAGCGCAGGGCGATATAGCCCTGCATGGCTGCGACATGGTCCACATCCTTCGCCGGCTTGAACGGCTTGGTAAGCCGCAGCATGCTGCTGGGCGTCAGGGCGCGCCCTTCTTCGCGGCCATGCTGAATATAGTGGAGCAGGGGGTTCGTGCCTGCCGCAGCGACATCCCGATGCAAGGCCAGATAGGATGTCGTAGAGAACCAGGGAGATGGATCACGGCCTTCTCGCCAGCCATCGAGCAAATAATGGACGAGCGGATCGACGCGCTGATCTGCGACATCGGGGTAGGTTGCATTGTAGAAGGCTGAATCTATATACGGCCGAAGCTTTCTATATTTATAAGCAACTTTCAAATGATTCAATTTCCGGGCCAAGGGCACGATGTCTCCAGGGGAATAGCCGTCTAGCACGCCGCGATTGGATATAAGATATGGATTTCAGCCGCAATCCAGTATGATGTTTTTATGACATAGGCATCGGCGTTGCGAACGATGGGCGTGCTTCTTCAGGATTGAGGGAGCAACGTGCCTGTACGCGGACATATGGATGACGACTTCGCACTTATGTGTGATGGAACGCGCAAGAGGCCGAAGCCGGATTTTCGATGGGAACCCCATGTCAAGAACAGCCGTTTTTACAATAGTCTCGAATAACTATCTGTCTTACGCGCGCACGCTGATCGAATCCTTGGGGAAGAGTAATCCCTCATTCGAGAGATTTATCTGCCTCGTCGATGTTCCGGAAGATGGCCTTGCTGCAGAGGGCGGCGCCCGGATCGTCATGGCGTCGACCATTGGCATGCCGCATTTCTCCGACATGGCATTCCGCTACGATGTCATGGAGTTGAACACGGCTGCTAAGCCATTCATGTTTCGTTGGCTGCTGGAAGATCAGGGCTTTGACCGGGCAATCTATCTCGATCCCGATATTTTCGTTTATCGGCCGTTGTCAGAGGTGGAGGCACTGCTGGATGCAGGGGCGTCCGGTGTCCTGACGCCTCATGTGCTGAAGCCGCTTGAGGGTGGCGGCAAGCCCGACGATCATGATATCCTCCAGTCCGGCGTCTATAATCTCGGGTTCGCGGCAATGACGCGCCAGCAGGAGGCATTGGACTTTCTGGCATGGTGGGGCCGCCGGCTCAGCTTTCAATGCTATTCGGATGTCGCGAACAACCTGTTCACGGATCAACGCTGGTGCGATTTCGCGCCCAGCTTCATGCCCGATCTGGCGCTGTTGCGCCACCCGGGTTACAATATCGCATATTGGAATCTCGCGCAGCGCAGGGTTGAAATCGGACCGGACGGAAGCGCAACGGTGAACGGGGAGCCGCTCATCTTCTTCCATTATAGTGGGCTGCGCTTTGAGGAGCCCAGACTGGTGTCCAAACATCAGGATCGCCTGAAATGGGCCGATCTGGGTGATGCGCGAACTCTGTTCTCCAATTATCGGCAGGCGCTGATGGATAATGGCTGGGCGGATTGCCGCAAGCTGACCTATGCCTATGATGAAGTGGATGGCATCAGACTGGCCGGGCCGATCCGGGGTCTGTATCGCAAGCGCTACCCGCAGCATGCACCTGCCGATGGCAAGCTGGATGGGGACTTCATCTTCCGTATGTGTAACCAGCGGGTGAAGCTGCCGGCGGCGCCCCCGCATGTCGTTATCACGCAGTTGATGATGCATTTGCATGAGAACCGGCCAGACTTGCAGGCAGCCTTTAATCTCGGCACGCGTGATGGCGTAATGGCCTTTGTTCGCTGGTTTGAAAATACGTCGGGCAAGGAATACGGGCTTGATCCACGGTTGACCCGACAGGCGCTGATCAGGGCGGACCATGTTGCGCCGCTCGCAGACGCGGCCCCCGATCCCGTGCCCAATCAAGGGCGCAGTCTGTCCTATCGTCTATGGCGAAAGCTTCGTAAGCGTCTGCTCGGTCTCAATGTTGGATAGCTTGGCCCGTTCGCTGCCATATCTAGTCGACTCATGGAATAATGTCAGAAAAAGCTCCTCATGATATCAGCCGATCATCTCAATGAACCGGCCGGTCTGCCGCCAACGGCGAACGGGCGATCGATCAGCAACCTCATGCATATGATCTGGCGTTCGCGGCCGGATCTGCAAGCCAAGTTTGATCTGGAGGATGAGCGGGGGCGTGAACGGTTCATTGCATGGTATGCATGGGCGGCGCCGCGGGAGTTCCGAATGCCGGCGTTGATACCCGCGAACGGACATGTTCCGGCGGCACCGTCCAATCTTCTATATAGTATGAAGTCGGTGGCGGAGCGTGCTTCTCGCTTCGGCCGGTGGCTGCCTCTGCGGGCCCGGCGCCGACTCATGCGGTCATGGACGCGGGTTGGCATTGCGCTTTCCGCAAAAGGCATCGGGGGAAAGGCGAGCAGCGAGCAGCGAAAGCCAGAGCCGGGTGTGAATCTCGTCGGTTATGCCAATGGCGCGCTCAGTCTGGGCGAGCATTTGCGAATGACGGCCAGCGCCTTTGCGACGACCGGGTGTGGCATGGATATCGTGGATTATCGAAATGGCGCGAGGGATCGCCAGAGCGCGCAGGGTGATCGCATCGCGCTGGCGGATGGGAATCGGTTTGCGGCTAATCTCTTTCATATCAATGCAGACCAGATGCTGAACGCCTATTGCCATTTTGGTCATAGTTTCTTTCAGCAGCGCTATAATATCGGCTTTTGGGCATGGGAGCTGGAGAGCTTTCCGAATGGCTGGGTTCCGGTCATCGATTTGCTGCACGAGATATGGGCGCCATCCCGGTTCGTGCAGCAGGCTGTTGCGCATGTCACGGAAAAGCCGGTGATGCTCATGCCGCAATGTGTCGAATTACCGGAGTTTGAGCCTCGTCAGCGGGCGCATTTCGGGTTGCCTGATGATGAGTATCTTTACATCTTCGTCTTTGATTTTCTGTCCTATATTGATCGTAAAAATCCCGTTGCAGCGATCCAGGCATTCAAGGCGGCATTTCCAGATCAGGCCGGGCGCGCCGGGTTGGTGCTCAAGGTGATGAATGGTGATGAACGAGATGTGCGCTGGGCCGCTATGTTGGCGGAGATTGATGGAGATTCGCGAATCATCATCATTAACGAGGTGATGAGTCGCGCTGAATCGCTGGCTCTGATGGCATGTTGTGATTGCTTCGTCTCGCTCCATCGCTCCGAGGGATTTGGTCGCGGGCCGGCGGAAGCGATGTTGCTCGGCAAGCCGGTTATCGTGACGGGTTATTCGGGCAATCTGGAATTTACGTTGCCGGATAACAGCTTCCTGGTGGATTACACATTGGTGCCGGTGCAGCCTGACCAATATGTGTTCGGAGACGGGCAGGTCTGGGCGGAGCCGGATATTGACCATGCCGCGCAGCACATGCGGACGGTCTATGCGGATCGCGCGACGGCCGATGCGGTCGCCCGGCGCGGTCAGAGCTATGTTCGCGAGCATTTGTCGGCACGGCGGACGGGTGAATTAATGGCCGAGCGCCTTGCGGTGCTGGGTCTGATCTGAATATGACGAGCGACCGGCCGGGCGCCTGACCCCGCGTCGATGCCCATCGTCGGGAGGGTCATCTGCTCAATCTAACGGACGTGACATTGTGCGCGGTGACCGGCACCATGATTCCGCAGAC
>Ga0182747_1002804_pt1 | contig 12017 bp, 9 predicted proteins | sample eDN3rd30CBELigBY_FD_128526 | JGI IMG/M metagenome (GOLD analysis project Ga0182747, IMG submission 128526) | Enriched backyard soil microbial communities from Emeryville, California, USA - eDNA 3rd pass 30_C BE-Lig BY (version 2) (version 2) | ecosystem: Environmental > Terrestrial > Soil >...
ATCCGACGCGACCTGGTGCTGAAGCTGATGGCCGAGTACCAGGTCATCGAAGAAGCCGAGGCCAAGCGGGCAATGGCGCGGCCGCTGGGCATCGTCGGCTCGGGCACGCAGGCAGCCGGCTACTACCCGGCCTTCCTCGATCTGGTGCGCCGCACGCTGCGGCGCGACTACCGCGAGGAGGACCTGACCGAAGCCGGCCTGAGAATCTTCTCGACCCTGAATCCGCTGGTGCAGCAGCGTGCCGAAACCTCGCTGTCGCAGGAACTCGACCGGCTGGAGAAGAACCGCAAGAAAAAGAAGCCGCAGCCGCTCGAGGGCGTAGTGGTCGTCACCGCGCCGCAGAACGGCGAAGTGATCGCCATGGTGGGCGGACGCCAGGCCAGCTTCGATGGCTTCAATCGCGCGCTCGATGCCAAGCGCTCCATCGGCTCGCTGGTGAAGCCGGTGATCTACCTGGCGGCGATGGAATCGGGCCGCTTCAACGCCGCCTCCATCGTCGAGGACGGCCCGGTGGCAGTGAAGCTGGCCAACGGCAAGACCTGGGAACCGAAGAACTATTCGCAGGAGTTCTATGGCCCGGTGCCGCTGGTGCGCGCGCTGGCGCAATCGCTGAATCTCGCAACGGTGCACCTTGGGCTGGACGTGGGCCTGCCGCTGGTGACGCGCGAGTTCAAGACACTCGGCCTGGAGAAAGAACCGCCGCAACTGCCGTCGGTGCTGCTCGGTGCGCTGGATGTCTCGCCGCTGGAAGTCGCGCAGCTGTACAACGCTTTTGCCAACGGCGGATTCAATACGCCGCTGCGCGCCGTTCGCGCCGTCGTGGATGCAGAAGGCAAGCCGCTCAAATCGTTCGCGCTGACAGTCACACCGGTGGCAACGCCACAGGCGGTGTACCAGGTGAATCGCATGATGGTGCAGGTGATGGAGCGGGGCACGGGTGCCTCCGCGCGCGCCAACCTGCCTTCCGGGCTGGTGGTCGCCGGCAAGAGCGGCACCTCCTCGGACTATCGCGACAGCTGGTTCGCCGGCTTCTCCGGCAGCCACCTCGCGGTGGTGTGGATCGGCTACGACGACAACAGCCCGACCGGGCTCACCGGCTCTTCCGGGTCGTTGCAGGTGTGGTCGCGCCTGATGGGCTCCATCAACACCACCTCGCTCAACCATCCCATGCCAGAAGGCGTGCAGGAAACCTGGATCGAATTCCGCAGCGGCTATGGCGCCAAGCCCGGCTGTGGCGATGAGGTCATCTCCATCGCCGTGCCGCAGGGCACGCAGTTGCCGATGAAACCGGGCTGCGAGGGCAACCTGTTCCAGGAAGCCGGCGACCGCGCCCGGGATCTGTGGCGGAGTATCATTCAGTAGCGCCGCGGTCTCGTGCCGGGTGTTTTTGTCGAGGCCACAAGAATCCAAGCGATGTACAGACTCTCTGCCATAGTTCTCGCCGCCGTTGCCCTGAGTGCCTGCGCGATCCAGCAGCCCGCCCAGCCCCCGGCACCGGTGCCCGTCCCGGCGCCAACGCCGCCGGTGCAGACCCAGCCTGTACCACCGCCCCCACCGGTGCAGGAGCCGGAGCCGCTGCCGCCGCCGGTGGTGCGCGAGCCGACGCTGGGAGCCGCTTCGCGTGCGCTGGTTGGTCAGGCGCAGACCCAGCTGGCGTCGAAGAATTTCGCCGTGGCGGCTTCGTCGATCGAGCGTGCGCTGCGCATCGAGCCGGACAATCCACTGTTGTGGATCGAGCTGGGCAAGGTACGCCAGGCCGAAGGCAACTATGTGCAGGCCGAGAACATGGCCCGCAAAGCGGTGTCGATGGCTTCAAACGCGCCGCGCGCCCAATCCGCCGCCTGGAGCCTGATCGCAGAATCGTATCGGGCGCGCGGCAAGAACGCCGAAGCGCGCGAAGCCGACATACGAGCCGGCGTACCGAGGTAGGCAATCCGGCCGGAATACCCGAGTGGATTCCGGCCCCGCAGAAACGGCTTGGGCAACATGCCTATGCCACAAGTATCGGCGGCGGCGCCGACATACGCATGCGGTAGTTCCCTATCGCTGCGCAGCGAGCGACACAGGTGATGTAAGTGGCGGATGTCGGAAGTCCCTTTCCTCGTCCACGCCACCTACATCGCCTCTATCGCCCGCAAGTTCAACGCAGTTGATCCAAAGACCAGGCGGTTTGTCGTGCCGCAACTTCTCCCGCACGAGCGTTTTCACTGCCGCGCGGCGCAAGATTGTTCAGAAACTGCTGGGTTGCTGCCTCCCACGTGTGTTCGAGCGCGTAGGCGCGACATCGTTCGGGATCGATCTGCAATGCGCCCAGCGCCGCAATCCGCAGATCCTCATCGAGCACGCCGGTAACGCCTGACTGAACGACATCGACCGGCCCGGTCACCGGATAGGCCGCGACCGGCACGCCGCACGCCATGGCTTCCAGCAGCACCAGGCCGAACGTGTCGGTGCGGCTCGGAAACACGAATACATCCGCCGCGGCAATGTGGCGGGCGAGCTCTTCACCGTACTTGTAGCCAACGAATCTTGCTTTTGGGTACTGCGCTTCCAAGGCCTTGCGAGCCGGTCCATCGCCCACGACGACCTTGGTTCCCGGCCACTCCAAGCGCAGAAGGGCTTCGATGTTCTTCTCCACCGCGACACGACCGACGTAAATTGCGATGGGACGCGGATAAGGCAGATGCTGCTTTTCCTCGGGCTTGAACAGCTCGACCTCGACACCGCGCGTCCAGCGCACGATGTTGCGAAAGCCGCGTGCTTCCAGTTGGCGTTGCAGGCTAGGCGTAGCCGCCATAGTTCGTACCGCGGCGCTGTGGAAGCGACGCAGATGCGCGTAACTCAACGAGAGCGGAATCGGTGCGCGGGCCCGCACGTATTCAGGAAACTGCGTGTGATACGAAGTCGTGAATTCCATCCGATGACGCAGACACCATTTGCGTGCTGCCGCTCCCAACGTGCCCTCCGTCGCGATATGAACCGCATCGGGCACGAACTCGCGCAGCAATCGATCGAGCAGCCGATAGGGAAACCAGGCGAGCCGGATCTCGGGATACGTAGGGCAGGGGAAAGTGCGGAACTGTCCCGGCTCGATCATGCACACGTCATGGCCGAGCTGGCGCAGCCGATCCGTCGTGGTGGCCAGTGTCCTGACGACGCCGTTGGTTTGCGGAAACCAGGCATCCGTGACGATCGCGATCTTCACGCGGCCTGCGTCTGCGGACGATCGCGAATCGAGCCGAGCAGGCCGCTGTGCGAGACCACTTCCTTGGTCTCGGTCCAGCGCAACAGCGACAGGCGCCCGCTGAAGTCCTCGGTGAGCGTGGTGCAGCTTTCGACCCAGTCGCCATCGTTGCAGTACAGCACGCCGTCGATGTCGCTGATCTCGGCGCGATGGATGTGGCCGCAGATCATGCCGTCGACGCCGCGGCGCTTGGCTTCGTCCGCGAGCGCCTGCTCGAAGTTCGCGATGTACTTCACCGCGTTCTTCACCTTGTGCTTGAGATACGCGGCGATCGACCAATACGGGAAGCCGAAGCGACGGCGGAAGAAATTCACATAGCGGTTGAGCCCGAGCACGAACGCGTAGGCGCTGTTGCCGAGCACCTCCAACAGCGGACTTGCCTTGATGATGCTGTCGAACTCATCGCCGTGCAGCACCACGAAGCGTCGGCCATCCGCGGTCTCATGCAGAGCCTCGCGGCGGATCTCGACGTTGCCGAACACCATCCCGTCGTACTCGCGAAACACGCTGTCGTGGTTGCCCGGGATGTACACGACGCGGGTACCGCGCTTGGCCTTGCCCAGGATGGTGCGGATGACGTCGTTGTGCTGCTGCGGCCAGAAGAAGGATTTCTTCAGGCTCCACAGATCGACGATGTCGCCGACCAGGTAGAGGTTCTCGGTCTCGATGGAATGCAGGAAATCCAGCAGGTAGCCGGCGCTGCAACCGCGGAAGCCCAGGTGGACGTCCGAGATGAATACGCTGCGGAACCGGAAAATCGGCTTGGCGGGATTCGGGCTCATGCGCGCCACCCCTCGGACACCCTCTAAGTTGGCGCGCAGACTGCGGGGCGGGGATGACTAGCAGGTGACAGCGACGCTAAGAATATTTGACGCGCCGGCCGCTTGGCGGCGACTTCTCCATGACAGTGCAGCAGCTGACATGGCCGCAATGCATTGAAGTCGATGTGCCGGCGGCGGCCGCCGGCAGCGAGGGCATCGCGTGTCCCCGAAGCGTCCTAGGAACTCTGCGTTGGATTTCTTCGCAACTCGACACCATAATCAGTTGATTTCGGTCACATGACCGCAAACTCAGAGCCATTTCCGCAGATTCGGATAATATAAAACCCACTTTTAATTTGAAGAGACCATTCTGACCCCGGGCCCAGCTGCTTCTGTAGCCCATCAATCAGATACGGAGGTAAGTGGATTTATCTAGTGTAAATCCCGGGAATTTATCGATTCGAGTGGAATTATCTTTATGTTTTCCATGAACTCCGCTCTGAATGAAAGCCATCCACTCAACTGAGTCGATGCCGACCCAAGCACCTGGCCCGCCGCGCCGGCGTCCCCTATCCTGCCGCCCCCTATGATCGGCTTACTGCAGCGAGTTTCTTGTGCGGACGTCCAAGTCGGGGGCCTGCAGATCGGGCGCATCGACCGTGGATTGCTGGTGCTGGTGGGCGTCGAGCGCGGCGATCGCGAGGTCCAGGCCGAGCGGCTGCTGGAGCGGCTGCTGACCTATCGGGTATTTCCCGACGAAGCGGGCCGGATGAATCGCAGCCTCGCGGACATACAGGGTGGCCTGCTGCTGGTGCCGCAATTCACCCTGGCCGCCGACACCCGCAGGGGCACTCGTCCGGGATTCAGCCCCGCCGCGGAGCCCGCCGAGGGCGAGCGCTTGTTCGATTACGTGGTCGCGAGGGCACGACAGGCGCATTGCGCTGTCCAAACAGGTGAGTTCGGGGCTGACATGCAGGTTTCGCTGACCAACGACGGACCGGTGACGTTCTGGCTGAGGGTGGCACCGGCCGGCGAGGTCCTTGAGCGTTAATGCTTGTTAATGAAACTCCGGGCGTGGCTAACTGTGGGACATCGGCGATTGGCGTATGATCCGCCGGCTTTTTCACCGGGAGAAGTGCAATGGGTATTGGTTTTCGTGAGCTGCTGATCATTCTGGCGATCGCGCTCGTCATTTTCGGCGCCAAGCGCCTGAAGACCATCGGATCGGATCTCGGCGGCGCGGTGAAAGGCTTCAAGAAGGCCATGAACGAAGGCGAGGAAGAGGAGAGCAAGCAGCTTTCCGCGCCGGAGGACAAAGACGCGGACTTCGACTCGACGCCGTCGTCCAAGGCCGACAGCAAGTCGTCGCGCGTTTGACCTTGCGCCCACCGCGTTCACCTGACTGACATTCTCGATGTTCGAAGTCGGATTCACCGAGATCGTGGTAATCGTCGGCCTGGCCCTGGTGGTGCTGGGCCCCGAGAAGCTGCCCGGCCTGGTCCGGAAGGTCGGCCGCTGGACGGGTCGCGCCCGCGCCATGGCACGCCAGCTGCAGACGCAGCTGGAACAGGAAGTGACGTTGGACGAATTCATCAAGTCGCGGCCGGTGCCACCGAATCCCGAGCAGCAGCCGGAAGCGACGCCCGCGGAGGATGACACCGCCGCCGAGCACCGCACCGGGTCGCAGGACCCGTCGGCGCAGACGCATCCCGAGGAAGTTCACTCCGAGGACGTCCATCCCGAAGTTCACCCCGAGGAAGTCCATACCGCCGAAGTGCATCCGGCGGAAGGCCACGAGCAAGCGCCCCCGGCAGAGGCTCATCCCGACGTCTCGACTGCGACGCATCCGGACACCCACGACCACGATACTGAACGGTCGGCCCAGGCCACCGCGGCCAGCGAAGCCGACGGTGCGGACAGCGCCACTACAAAATCCACTCAATGAAAGATTCCGAAGAGGCGCGCGAGGCGCTGGCCGAAGGCTCGCTGATCTCTCACTTGGTGGAACTGCGCAACCGCCTGCTGCGGGCGGTGATCGCGGTTGTCATCATGTTCATTCCCTGCGCCTACTTCTCCGACCGGCTGTTCACGCTGGTGGCGCTGCCGCTGATCGAAAAAATGCCGATGGGCACCTCGATGATCGCGACCAGCATCGTTGCGCCCTTCATGGCGCCGCTGAAGCTGGCGTTGCTGGCGGGACTGTTCCTCGCCATGCCCTACGTTCTTTATCAGGCGTGGGCGTTCGTCGCACCGGGGCTGTATCGGCACGAAAAGCGTTTCGCGGTGCCGCTGGTGGTTTCGAGCATCGTGCTGTTCTACGCCGGCGTCGCCTTCGCTTATTTCGTGGTGTTCCCGCTCATGTTCGCGTTCCTGACCAGCGCCGCGCCGCACGGCGTACAGGTCATGACGGACATGTCGAACTACCTGGATTTCGTGCTGCTGCTGTTCTTCGCCTTCGGCATCGCCTTTGAAATCCCAATAGCCACCGTGCTGTTGGCCTCAACAGGGCTGGTGCGCATTGAGAAAATGACCCAAAACCGGGGCTACATCATCCTGGGCATCTTCATCGTTGCCGCCTTCCTCACGCCGCCCGATGCGGTGTCCATGTGCTTCATGGCCGTGCCGATGTACCTGCTGTACGAGTCGGGCATCGTGATGTCGCGGCTCCTGCTCAGGAACAGGGCGACGCGGGAGCAGGAAGAACAAGAGCAAGAAGAGCGGGCAGAGGATCCGGAGTAGCGCCGGCTGTCCTCTTCTGTGGTGCTCGAAACAGTCCGCTCATGCCCGCACAAATCGGCTCGCAGCGAGCTGTAGTACGAATCTTGAGAGCGCTCGAGCTCGACCGGTCGCATTGCGGCTGAATCCACGATCCGGGTTGACGAGTTCCGGCCTGCGCCAGTCGCAGCGCGGCCGTCACTGCAGCTTCTACGCGCAACTCACCTGTTTCGCGGAAAGCATCTGTATACACCGCAGTCGCGGCCCCCACCGCCTTCACTCCTTGCCGCCTACGCCGCTAATCGGTGAGACTGCGTGCGTCGTAAACCAAGACGCATGAAGAACACTTAAACCGACGCCGGTCCGCCGCGCCTGAGCGTCCCAACCTTCCAGGTGGAGCACCGCGTATGAACCAGCTGGCCGAGCAAGTCCCCACGTCTGCTTCCACGACCGGCCCGCAGGTGCTCGGACATCCGCGCGGCCTGCTGACGCTGTTCTTCACCGAGATGTGGGAGCGTTTCACTTATTACGGCATGCGCGCCCTGCTGGTGCTGTTCCTGGCTGATTCGGTGCGCGGCGGCTTCGGGCTCGACGACAGGATCGCAAACGCCATCTACGGGCTGTATATCTCGGCCTCCTACATCCTTTGCCTGCCCGGCGGCTGGGTGGCCGACCGGCTGATCGGCGCCCGCCGCGCCGTGTGGCACGGCGGCATCCTGATCGCCATCGGCAATGCCCTGCTGGCGATCGGCTCCACGCCCTCGACGTTCTACGGCGGCCTGATCGTGATCGTCTGCGGCGTGGGCCTGCTCAAGCCCAACGTCAGCACCATGGTTGCCGACCTGTATCCGGAAGGCGGCGCGCGGCGCGACGCGGGCTTCACGATCTTTTATATGGGCATCAACATGGGCGGCTTTCTCGGCCCGATCGTCACCGGCCTGTTGGCGCAGCACTACGGCTGGCGCCCGGCGTTTGCGGCGGGCTCGGTGCTGATGCTCGCCGGGGTGGCGCAATTCACGCTGTTCCAGCGCCATCTCGGCAGCGCCGGCCAGCATGTGTCGGGGGCGCACGGCGAGGCAAGCAGTGAAGTGGCTCGACGCGGTTGGATCACCGTGGGCGCGCTGGTGGCGGGCATCGTGGTGACTTACCTGCTGGTGCTGACAGGTGTAGTCAAGATCGATCCGCTGACGCTCGCGCAGACCACCGGCATGCTGCTGGCGCTCATCACCGTCGGCTACTTCGCTTACATGTTCCTGCTGGCGGGACTGGACCGCACCGAACGCAACCGGATGTGGGTGATCCTGTTCCTGTTCATCGGCTGCGCGCTGTTCTGGGCCGGCTTCGAGCAGACCGGCGCGTCCCTCAACCTGTTCGCCGAGCGCTACGTGGATCGCAGCATTGCGGCGCTGGACTTCGTGATTCCCACGGCCTGGTTCCAGTCGCTCAATTCGGTCTTCATCCTGATCTTCGCCGCGCCGTTCTCGATGCTGTGGGTGGGATTGGCCAAGCGCAACCTGGATCCGTCGGCGCCGGCGAAATTCGCCTTCGGCCTGATCCTGCTGGGCCTGGGCTTTCTGTTCATGGTTGCGGCTGCAAGCATCGTGGCCCGCGGCGAGCAGGCCATGCCTTATCTGCTCGCGCTGACCTATCTGCTGCACACCTACGGCGAGTTGTGCCTGAGTCCGGTGGGCCTGAGCTACGTGACCAAACTGGCGCCGTCACGCTTCGTCTCGCAGATGATGGGCTTGTGGTTCCTGGCTACTTCGGTGGGCAATCTCACCGCCGGCCTGCTGGCGGGCATGTTCGAGTCCGACAACCTCGCGGCCATGCCCGGACAGTTCATGAAGTTCGTATGGTTCATCTGTGGCGCGGGCGTGCTGCTGCTGTTGCTGAGCAAGCCGGTCAAGAAGCTGATGGGCGGCGTCCAATGAGAAAAGCGACACACGGGTATTCGGTTCTGGCCTGTGCGGTTTCAGCCGCGTTGCTCTCGTTGACGGGTTGCGACAAGTCGCAGACAGCGATGGAAAGCTCCGCGCCTGCTGCCACGAAGGAAACCGCCGATCAATTTGTCGCGCGCGTCAACACGGAGATGAAGGATGCCGGCCACGAGCTGGCCGTCGCCGGCTTCACCTACGCCACCTACATCAATCCCGATACCGAATTTCTCAACGCGCGCGCCAACGAGCGCTATCTCACGTATTTCAGCAAGACGGTCGAGCAAGCCAAGGCCTATGAGAAACAGCGGCTCGAGCCGACGACGGCGCGCGCCATTGCGCTGCTGAAACTCGGCGTCGCCGCGCCGGCGCCGAACGATCCGGTCAAACGCTCCGAGCTGGCAGCGATCACCTCGAAGATGGAAGGCATGTACGGCTCCGCCAAGTACTGCCCCGAAGGCCCGGATTCGTGCCGGGATCAGACCCAGCTCACCGAAGTCATGGCGAAGAGCCACAACTACGACGCGCTCACCGAGGCCTGGACCGGCTGGCACTCCACGGCGCGGCCCATGCGCAAGGACTACACGCGCTTTGTCGAACTGGCGAATGAAGGCGCGCGCGAGCTGGGCTATGCGGATCTCGGCGCGATGTGGCGCTCGAATTACGACATGCCGGCGGACGAGTTCACCAAGGAAGCGGCGCGCCTGTGGGATCAGGTGAATCCGCTGTACACACAGCTTCACTGCTATGTACGCAACCGGCTCCAGAAGGTCTACGGCGCCGAGCGTGTCCCCAATGGCAAGCCGATTCCTGCACAGCTGCTCGGCAACATGTGGGCGCAGCAGTGGGGCGAGATCTATCCGCTGGTCGAGCCCTACCCGGGCGTCTCCGATCTCGACGTCAGCGCGGCGCTGGTCAAGCAAAAATACGATCCGGTGAAGATCACGCGCTCGGCCGAGAATTTCTACGTCTCGCTCGGCTTTCCGAAACTGCCGGAGAGCTTCTGGCAGCGCTCGCTGCTGAAGAAGCCGGCCGATCGCGAGGTGCAATGCCATGCCAGCGCCTGGCACATGGACTCGCAGCAGGACGTGCGCATCAAGCAGTGCATCGAACCGACCCAGGAACAGCTGATGACCGTGTACCACGAGCTCGGTCACGTCTTTTATTACCTGTCCTATCAGGATCAGCCCGTCCTGTTCCAGGGCGGCGCCAATGACGGTTTCCACGAGGCCATCGGCGACACCGTGAATCTGTCGATGACGCCGGCGTATCTGCACGAGATCGGCCTGACCGGTGCGGTGAAGCAAAGCCGCGAGGCGACCATCAATCAGCAGATGAAACTGGCGCTGGACAAGATCGCCTTCCTGCCTTTCGGCAAGCTGATCGACGAATGGCGCTGGCAGGTGTTCTCGGGCGAAGTCACGCCGGCGAACTACAACGCCGCATGGTGGCAATTGCGCGAGCGCTACCAGGGCGTGACCGCACCGGTGCCGCGCACCGAGGAAGATTTCGATCCGGGTGCGAAATACCACATCCCGGCGAATACGCCGTACACACGCTACTTCCTGTCCTACATACTGCAGTTCCAGTTCCACCGGGCCTTGTGCCAGGCAGCTGGATACAACGGACCGTTGAGCGAGTGCTCCGTCTACGGCAACGCCGAGGCCGGCAAGCGCTTCCGTGAAATGCTCGCGCTCGGCCAGAGTCAGCCCTGGCAAGATACGCTGGAGAAACTCACCGGCACGCGCGAAATGGATGCGACCGCGATCATGGATTATTTCGCGCCGCTGCAAGTCTGGCTGGATGAGCAGAACCAAGGCCAGCAGTGCGGCTGGTAAGAACAAGAGGCCCTTTCATGAAACCCGTTCCCCAACTCACTGCGCGCGCCATCATCCTGTCGGTCATCCTGGCGATGATCCTGGCAGCGGCGAACACGTATCTCGGCCTGTTTGCCGGCCTGACCATTGCCACCGCGATTCCGGCGGCAGTGGTGTCGATGGGCGTGCTGCGCGTGCTGGGTGGAGGCACCATCCTCGAGAACAACATCGTGCAGACCGGCGCATCGGCGGGCTCTTCCATCGCCGCCGGCGTGATCTTCACCATTCCGGCGCTGATCATTCTGGGCTACTGGCAGGACTTCAAATATTCCTGGGTGCTGGCGATTGCCGGCCTGGGCGGCTTGCTCGGCGTGTTGTTCTCGGTGCCGCTGCGGCGCTCGATGATCGTGGAACAGCCGCTGCCGTTTCCCGAGGGCAAGGCTGCGGCTGAGGTGCTCAAGGCCGGCGATAATCCCGGCCCGGGACTGAAGATCCTGGCGTTCTCGGCCACCTTGGGCGGTGCAATCAAGGCGGCTGCCGCCAGCGGCATGCAACTGATTCCGGACAGCGCAGCGGGCGCCGGCTTCTTCGGCAAGTACCTCGGCTACATCGGCACCAATCTGTCGCCGGCGCTGCTGGGCGTGGGCTACATCGTCGGCCTCAACATCGGCATCGTGGTGGTGTCCGGCTCGATCCTGTCCTGGCACATCGCCATTCCGCTGTACCACACGTTCTTCCTGGACAGCGATCCGGCACTGGCACAGCGCATCGCCGGTGCCAGTGCCGCGGATATTGCCGGGGCGATCTGGTCGGCCAAGATCCGCTACCTCGGCGTGGGCGCCATGCTGGTCGGCGGCGTCTGGACGCTGTTCTCGCTGCGCAAGTCGTTGCTGTCCGGCGTGAAGAGCGGCATCGCGGCAGCACGCAAAGGCAGCGGCGAGACCGTGGCCGAGACCGAGCGCGATCTGCCGATGAAATGGATGCTGGTGGCGCTGGTGGCCTTCGTAGTGCCGCTGCTGCTGCTGTACCAGGCCATCGTCGGCATGTGGACCGTGAGCATTCCGATGGCGATCATCATGATCGTGGCCGGCTTCCTGTTCGTGTCGGTCTCGGCCTATCTGGCCGGCCTGGTCGGCTCGTCCAACAACCCGGTTTCCGGCATCACCATCGCCACCATCCTGTTCGCCTCGGCGGTACTGCTGGTGCTGCTGGGTGAGAGCGGTCGCATGGCCGTCGGGATCAACGGCTCTCCGCTCGGCGCAGTCGCCGCCATCATGATCGGTGCGGTGGTGTGCTGCGCCGCGGCCGTGGGTGGCGACAACCTGCAGGACCTCAAGGCCGGTTATCTCGTCGGCGCCACACCGTGGAAACAGCAACTGATGCTGGGTATCGGCGCATTCTCCTGTGCGCTGATCATGGCGCCGGTGCTGAACCTGCTGGCGCAGGCCTATGGCATCGGTGCGCCTACACCGGAGCATCCCAATTCGCTGTCCGCGCCGCAGGCCACGCTGATGGCCTCGGTGGCCAAGGGCCTGTTCGGCGGCGA
>Ga0182747_1002805_pt1 | contig 12015 bp, 12 predicted proteins | sample eDN3rd30CBELigBY_FD_128526 | JGI IMG/M metagenome (GOLD analysis project Ga0182747, IMG submission 128526) | Enriched backyard soil microbial communities from Emeryville, California, USA - eDNA 3rd pass 30_C BE-Lig BY (version 2) (version 2) | ecosystem: Environmental > Terrestrial > Soil >...
GCGAGAGACAGATGCGGTTGAGCACCTCCTTCACGCTGATGAAGCGATCTGCCATCGCTATTCCTCCGGGCTTGCTTACTTGCCCGGAGGGTGGCGGCGTCTCGCTTCGATCACACGGGAGGCATTAGGGGACCGAACGGCGCCCGGTTGATCCTAGCTGTCCAGCGCGCGCCACCGCTTCATGGCACCTTCGACCGCTGGCAGCTCATACAAGGGGCGACCGCCGCCGTCCGTGAGCCGCCGTGTCGCCTCGAACATCATGCGGAGTGCGGGGCTCTTGGGCTCGTCTCCCGACACGACGCGTCCCGCCCGTACATCGGCGGGGGTCGGATCGCGGGGCCCGGACTGTATCGTCAGCGGTGCCACTGTTGCATCTGCCCAGAAGGCCGACATGACACCCACAAATGCATCGAGCGGGGCGGTCACTTCCCCCTGGGCGGAATAGGGCTGAGTCTTCCCCGGCCTGCGTCCAGCATCGAGCTTGAGCCGCGCACCCTCGGCCGCGTCCAGCGCTTGCACGAGCTGATCGTGGTAGCCGACGGCAATTTCCGCCAACGGCAGCGGGTTCGTGCGGCGCGCGTCGTGGTCGCTAAGGCCGCGCGCATGGGCAGACCAGCCAAGGAACCGTAGGGCCGTCGCGTCCATGCCCTCAATAGCAGTGATCGCCTTGCGGAGCCCATCGACCACGCGCTTGTAGGCCTCGGCATATTCCCCGCCCTTCGCTCGCATCTTGGCGGCGAGCTCTTCCTCGGCCTGCATTTCGGCTTGGGCCATCGGACGCACCTGATCGTGGGCGGCCTCGGCGCGACGCAGGGCGTCGAGTAAAGGACCTTCCTTGCCGAGCAGCGGAGCAGCCTGCCCACGCACTGCCGCCTCAGCAACGGCGCGGGCCGCAATCTCGTCAAACCGGCTCACAGCCCTTTCTCCTTCGGGCTCACCACGTCCATCAGGTGTGCGGTATAGGCCGCCAGCGCCGCCGCTTTTCCTCCAAATAGTCATGCTTGTTGTAGGTCTTTTGCAGCCCCGGCTTGGCATGGCCCAGCACCGCGTCCCGCACGTCCTGATTGAAGCCGAGATTGGCGAGGCGCGTTTCGCACGTCACGCGGAAGTCATGGACGCGGTAGTCGGCAAGGACGGCTTCCGGGTCGGCCTTCTTCATGGACTTGAGAACCGCCGCGTCGAGCCGGGCCTTTGCCTTTGAGAAGCCGGACACGGGCACCTTCCCGTCGCGGGTCGAGAGCAGAAAGTAGTCGTTCCCCTCCCATTCGGGCAGCCCTTCGAAGATTGCCCAGGCGGGGTCAGGCAGCGACACTACATGGTCGCGGCCGCCCTTATAGCGGGCCTTCGGCACCTCCAGCACCTTCCGGGCGGTGTCCACCTCGGAGCGGGCGGCAGAGGCCCACTCACCCCGGCGCTGCCCGGTGAGCATAAGGAGCTGGAACATGGGCCCAAAGGGGTAGCCGAGATCGCCCGCTGCCTTCCAGATATGGCGCAGTTCGTCGTCGGTCAGCGCCCGACCCGCATCCTCGTTCTGTTCGAGGTCGCCGCGCTTCAACCCGTGGATGGGGCTGTCGGTAATGAGCTCCCGGTCGATGGCCCAATTGAACAGCCGGGAGAGGTGCTTGCGAACCTCCCGCGCGGTGCCGACCTTGCCCGCCTGGACCAGCCCATCGAGCACCTCATGCACGTCCGACCGGCGGATGTCGCTGATGGGCCGGTCCTTCCATTGCGGCTCGACGTGCAGCTTGAGCACCCGCTCAACATTCTGCCACGCTCTCACACTGGGCTTGATCTCTTGCTCGATGAACCGCTTGCGGATGGCCTCAAACGTGTTGGTGTGGCGGATGAGGTTCTGTTCGCGCCTCTCGCCGCGCGGGTCCCGGCCTTCCGAGGCAGCGCGCAACAGCTCCTGCGCCTGCTCCCGCGCCTCCTTCAAGCCCAGGGGAGGGGTAGCCCCCAAGGTGACGCGGTGCTGCTTGCCGACGAGCAAGCGGCCGCCCGCGCTGACGCCACCCTCGCCTGGCACCTTGTAGATGACGCTGAACGACTTCACGCCGCGCGGGGTCACGCGAAGGAGGAGCCCAGGGCAGAGCTCGTCCTCAATCTCCATCCGGCCGCTCGGTGGCGCGGCCTTGGGATCGTAATTCAGGCGCTCAATCCATTGCGGGTTGAAGCGCTTCCGGTTCTTCGTCTGGGCCATCGGACCTCCTCTGGGGGAGCGGCGGGGGAGCAAAAAACCGCCGTTTCCGCGCGAACAAGTGCGAACTCGTTCTGCGCCAAAAACCCAGTTCCGACAACAGGTTGGTATCTCATGGATTTACGGGTGCAAACTTGTGCGGCCAAGCCACCCTGAACTTGCCAAGGTTGGGGTCGAGGGTTCGAATCCCTTCGCCCGTTCCATATTTCCTAAGGAAAATCAATCACATACTAGTCGTTTGGCGAGGCTCAATATCGCGGGAGAACGGTAAATTGGTGAAATGGGTCCACGGTGAGTCCACCGATTATCCTATTTGAGCTCACTTAAGGCCCGGCCCAGTCTCGGCGCTCCTTTAGGCTTCGCACGCAATGCAATGTTTAGGACCAGTCCTCGAGGCACTTCGGATCGGCCTCCGCCCGACTTCCTCCGCGCTTCGCGTTCCGTGTGGAATCGAGCAGGATTTTTTGATGTTCGACTGGGGAAATCGCTATCTGTGCGTGCTTCTTCGATGCCGCTGAATTTTGTGACCTAGGCCATCAAGGGAGTGTTCGGGTGTCATCGATCGTCACTTCGTGGCGATCTTCGCGAACATTCCTGACGTTTCGGCCCCTGAAGCGGTTCGTCGAAACCCGCCGCTCATTTATCTGGAAAGGCGGGGCGGGAATGGGTGAGTCTGGGACAAATCCGTCGTTGGGGAAGGCGACAGCGAATGACCGGTTTCCGGATAGAAGCGGCCGGGCGCGCAGCACAGCGCTGTATCCAAACAGACGAAAACATCTGACTACGTTGCCAGACCTCATTTATCACTTGCTTCTTTAGGGGCGGCCACAGACGTCATACCTCACCGTCGCGAACCGCAGGGAGGTTCGCTTGATGGCTGAAGGCTTCGAGTTCAGATGACAACCCAAGCTCTCAAATCGGGGGACTGGACGCGGCGGCGCCAGATTGTCTGATAGTCTCGCCGCGTCCTCAGTGGAAATCAGAAACGATAGGCCGCGCCGATGAGAACCTGATGCCGGTCGAACTTGTCTTGGCCTTCGCCAAGGTCAGCGTATCGGTACTCCAGACGGGCGGACACGTGATCGGTGATCATTCTCTCTGCGCCGCCGCCGATTATCCAGCCATCCCGATTGTCTGACATAGTCGTGCGCTTCGAATCGGCCTCAATCGAGGTGCGAACCCGCGCATTGCTGTAGCCACCGCGTACGTAAATCATCGTCTCCGGTGTCACGAGATAGCCGACACGAGCGGTCAGATCGAAGGCATACCTCGGATCGACACGAACCGTTGCCGTATCTCCCACAGCGCTGAAATCATCAGAAGCAGCGATATTGAATTCTGCCTGAGCGCCGATCACGACGTGTGGCATCACTTCGTGATCGTAAGCAAGAAACCCACCGGCCACAAAAGCATCGGTCGAGCGGTCTATTCCTGGAACTCCATTGCTCCCACCAGGAAGCTGTACATCGGTGCTATTCCAGCCCGCCTGAACGCCGATCGAAGGCCCGGTAAAATCCTGTGCGGACGCCTGAGCCGACCAGCCGGCTAAGGCAGCGGCAATAACCAGATAAGTTTTCATCATAATTTCCTCGTCGTCACATGCCACGGCAACTGCTGCGCGTACCGCGAGGAGGTGGTTAGGTTATCGGCCAAGCTTGTGAGATCGTGCTATCGGCCGGGCTGTTTCAACGCTCCGAAGAGGGGAGCATGGCCTTGCGCATGACAGTTGTTGGCGCAGCGGCAGCCTAGGAAGATCCCATGCCACCTTTAGCGATACTGGTTCCATCCAGATGCTGAACGCCGGTCGCCGTCGAGACTGCCAATCTTATACGTTCGCATGAGCGCGGCGCGACGACTGCAGAGTGGTTGAGGTCTCACTGGAAAGTCATTTTGCCCTCAGATGACTGAGGCAAATTCGATGAAATCTGAACACCCACATCACAAACGCAAGAGCCGGAAAATGAACCGCGCACGCGTGTTTGGTTCGGTCGGCGAGCAACTGCGCATGCTCGTGCTGCCGACCATTGTGGCGCTCATCGTAGGGTGGCGCACATTTGCCTCCCTTGGCGATTTGCCGCTTTCCGCTGTCCTCGGCTGTACGGCATTCATCACCATAACGCCGCTTCTGGCGTCGATGAGCGATCGGGATGTCAAGCGAAAGGGCGAGAACAGATGAACGCCCGACGGACAGTTCTTGAATGCACGGTCACGCTCGTGACGATAGCCATGCGGCTTTCGCCTATTGAGCGCGACTTGCTTGCTGGCTGCCTGATCCTGGTGTTCGGCAGATTTCTATCCTCGGATGAACAGGTCGATGATGTTCACGCTGGATTGCGGGAGGCCAGAGGCGACTCTGCAAGGAGGTGACCTGTTGGTTCCCGGAGAATTATACCATCGCTCCCCGAGGGGACGGAATAGACCTACAGGCGCCAGCTCGATCGAGATCCGGTATCACCTCCATCTTGTGCGGATAAGACCCGTGCGGACCGCTCCCGATGTCCCAACCGCGCGCATGTCTGTTCCAAGGCATAGATTGGCATAGCCATAGGTGTGCAGCCGCTAGCCTCCCGCACGATGGCGAACGAACGAGCTGTTCGCGATCCTCCTCGTGTCTCCCCGGTTCCTGCGCCCAGGCTTCGTGGAGGCGTACGAATGTCCCGTCGGAGGAGAATAGCTCATGACACAGCACCTTGTTATCATTGGATCTGGCTTTGCCGGTCTTATGGCGGCCCTTTCCGCGGCGCGCTTGCGCGACGAAAAGGGTACTTCCCCGCAAGATTTCACGATTACGGTTGTGGCTCCTGAACCGACCCTGGTTGTCCGGCCTCGTCTCTATGAACGGGATCCCGCGACAATGACCGCGCCATTGAGTGAATTGTTCGCGGCAACCGATATCGACTTTTATGCCGGCCAGGCGGATGCGATCGACATCGAGACGGGCACGGTTCGCATCACCGGTGCCGACGGAGATGTCGTTACCCTGCCTTACGATCGATTGGTGATCGCGTCAGGGAGTCGCGGTTTTCAACCCCCCATCCCCGGCCTGTCCGACTTTGGCCACAGCGTCACGGACTATGAGGGTGCGGTTGCGCTCGACGGTCATCTCCGTGCCCTTGCGAAAAGACCCTGCTCCTCCGCCCGCAACACGGTTGTGGTCGGCGGCGGCGGGTTCACCGGGATCGAAGTTGCGACCGAGATGACGGCCAGGTTGCGAGAGATTCTAGGGGCAGACACGCCGGTACGTATCGTCATAGTCGAGCGCGGGCCAGTCGTCGCGCCGGACATGGGCGGTGAAGCGCGTCCCTATATCGAGGCTCGGCTGCGCGACCTGGGCGTGGAAACCGTCCTGGGCTCCGGCATCGCTCGACTCGACGAAGGCGGTGTCACGCTTGAAAACGGCGAACGCATCGATGCGGGGACCGTGATCTGGTCGGCCGGCATGCGGGCCTCGCCCCTGACGACGCAGCTGCCCGCCGAGCGCGACAATCTCGGACGCCTGCTGGTCGAGCCCGACTTGCGGGTACCAGGATCGCCACGCGTTTTCGCAGCGGGTGACACAGCAAAGGCAGCAACTGACAACGAGGGTAATTTCTCGTTGATGTCGTGTCAGCATGCGCGCCGGCTTGGCGCATTCGCTGGCCACAATGCGGCTGCCGATCTGCTCGGCGAGCCAACACTCGCCTATGACCAGCCGGCTTACGTGGTGTGCCTCGATCTCGGTCCCGACACCGCAATTTTTACGCGAGGCTGGTCTCCACGCACAGTCGAACTGACGGGCGCCGACGCCAAGAAGGTGAAGATGGATATCAATACGCTGTGGATCTATCCGCCCATGCCCGAGCGGCAGGCAGCGTTCCAGAACGCATTGGACGCCCGAACGATTGATTTCTGAGTGATCTTCGGCCGGGACGCCCCGGCCGAAGTATGGGGCCGATGAATCGAAATCCCCAAGGCAGGTCAGATGAGGCCTGCCTCGCTCAATCACACAGGATACCAAGATGACAGTTGTGCAATCCCCGCTCGACACCGGCTTCGGGCCTTATACCACCGCCGCAGAGGTCGCGCAGGGCGTGGACCTTTCGGGCCAGACCGCGATTGTGACGGGAGGCGCCTCCAATATTGGCCGTGAGACAGTACGCGTTCTGGCCGCGGCGGGCGCCGACGTCATCGTACCAGCACGCGATACGAACGCAGCGCGCCTATTCAGTCCATCCGGGCTCCATCCTCGGCCCTCTTGCGCGCCATCTTACCCGCGAAGAGGTTGAGCAATTCGGCGCCGTGGATGAAGACGGCTGCGCCGTTGTCGATCCCGGCCGCGACCTCAAGAATGCACAGCAGGGCGCCGCAACAACGATATGGTGCGCCACCTCGCCAGACCTCGATGGTATCGGCGGCGCCTATTGCGAGGACTGTGATATTGCGAGTGTCATTGCGGATGATCCACTCGGCGGTCCTGGCGTCCGCCCGTTCGCAATCAATCCCGCCATCGCAGAAGCGCTGTGGACCCAGAGTGTCCAACTGACCGGTTGCGATATTCAATGAGCCGTTAGGTCTAAGGCCCGCATTGGTGGAGCAATCGCGCTATGCCGGGACGAGCGGGGCAGCCCGTCCCGGCATAATGTATCAACCTCGGATAAAGGCCAGCATATCCGCGTTGATTTCGGCGGCATTTGTGGCCGCCATCCCGTGTGGATAACCCTCGTAGGCCTTGAGTTGCCCCTTGGCGAGGAGCTTGACCGACAGCGGTGCAGAATCGGCGAAAGGAACCACCTGATCGTCGGTTCCGTGCATCACCAGCGTAGGCACCTGGATCCGTTTCAGGTCCTCTGTGAAGTCCGTTTCCGAAAACGCCTTGATGCAGTCGTAGTGAGCCTTGGCGCTGCCCACCATGCCCTGACGCCACCAGTTCCGGATAAGACCCTGGCTCACCTTCGCGCCCTCGCGGTTGAAGCCGTAGAACGGCCCTGAGGCGATATCGAGATAGAACTGCGAACGATCCTCAGCGAGCGCCTTGCGGAACCCGTCGAACACATCGATCGGCAAGCCGCCGGGATTGCTGTCCTTCTTGACCATCACCGGCGGCACTGCACCGACGAGGATCAGCTTCGAGAGCGTCCCGGACCGGGCACGCGCGGCGTAGTGTGCCGCCTCACCGCCGCCGGTCGAATGACCGATATGCACCGCTCCCCTGAGATCGAGCGCGGAGACCAGAGCTGCGACATCGCCAGCATAGGTGTCCATCTCGTTGCCACTGTCGGTCTGGGTCGAGCGGCCGTGACCACGGCGATCGTGCGCGATCACGCGATAGCCTTGCGAGAGGAAAAAGAGCAGCTGGTTATCCCACTCGTCGGCGGTAAGCGGCCAGCCGTGATGGAAAACGAGCGGCTGCGCGTCACGTGGCCCCCAGTCTTTGTAGAAGATCTGGGCGCCGTCATTAGCTGTAATAAAGTTCATCGGATGGACTCCTTGATGTGCTTCAGGTTGAGACGCGCCGAGGCTCGCGATCGGCCAGGTCAGGCCGCTCACGAGTACAGCAAGTCCGCCGGCACCGCAGAAAATGCGGCGATCGACCATGAAATCCTTGAGTATCGGCATGCTGCGCTCCACTGCACTGCGCCAGCTCCGTAGCAATTGGGAGGTAATCGGAGCCGCTTTTCCGAAATAGCAAGATACCGCCAATTCACGACCATACGCGAGGCGAGGTTAGCCAATACAAAGGTCGAGCGCGGGAGGGCGGGCAGATCAGGAAACGACTGTTCCGATAGAGACGATTTGAGACATTTCCTTCACGTCAGAGATATTCCTGGACACAGGCACTAGCCTTTTACCGCTGCTGGACAGTCGCGACCCCATCCCGCCACAGCCTAGCTCGCTGCATCAACGCAAGGAGACGTCGTCATGAGCAGCACGATTCCACTTCACCACGGGGACGCCACACAGATTGCAGAGGTGCAGCAGGATCCCATTGCCTCGCCGGCGGTATTCCGCTGCTCCGGCGCTGCCGCTCAGATCACAGGCACTAATCTGTCAGTGGATGGCAGTGCGACCGCGGAATGAACCCGTCCGCTGACGAAACTGATCCGGCATATGCACTGCCCGATGAACTCATTGCGGACGCAGCGAAGACCTGGTGCAGTGCCCGTCGACTTAAGCAACCTTCCATGCCGGCGCTGCATCAGGTCTTCGCTCCGCTTGGCCAGGACATGGTCACGGCCAGCTTCGACAGCCTCCTGTGCCTTTTCGAATGCGCAGCCGGCCGCCCCATCCTGATCGGTACGCCTGAAGAGCCGAGCGCTGACCAACTCGCTCTTTGCGCACTCTTGAGCAGGCAAACGGCCCGGCCATCCGGGAGAGGGTTTTGTGACAAAAGCGACTGCGCGCTCTCATCGGCGATTGAATGCGCCGCGTCTTCCATTTTCTTGCTGATGGCGAGGCCCTCGGATGTAATGTAGCCGTGTCTCGGAGCCATACCCATCACTCCAGACGCAGACGCCTTGTCATCGGTCGTGACCTTGAGTGTTCGTCCCAATCGGGAGCGCGAACCTGAAAGTAGCGCCGTGCCGTGTGTTGTTTTCCGCGCCGATTTGCCCGCCGTGGGCCTCCACAATCGACCGGCATATGGCGAGCCCTATGCCCATTCCATGCTCTTTGGTTGTAAAGAACGGTTCAAATATTTTGGCGGGCATTTCGATACCCGGACCGTTATCGCTGACCTCCGTCTGTACGATGTCGCCGACCCGACGCACCTGGAGACGCAGTACTTTCCTTCGCGTAGAGGTATCCATTGCATCCATGCCATTGCGCATGAGATTGATCAGAACCTGCTGAATCTGGATCGAGTCCAGCGCAACGGGCGGGACGTTACTCGCAATGTCGAATTCCAGATGGACACCGCGTCGGGCCGCCTCGTCCGCCAGCAGCTCGCGTGTCTCAGCAATGACATCCCCCATCAATCGGACCGTTCTCGTCGCTGTCGATTGACTGAACAGGGCCCGGATGCGGCTCACGATATCAGCGGCAGCATTCGCGTTACGAATGATGCGCTCTGCGGTGGTCTTTGCGCGATCGACGTTCGCCGGTTCGGCCGACAGCCAGCGATGGCAGGCATGAGAATTTGCGACAATCGCCGCCAGCGGTTGGTTTACCTCATGTGCTATCGAGGCCGAGAGTTCGGCAAGCCCGGCCGCCTGGCTAGCACGCCCTAGTCGTTCCTGGGCTAGCTGGAGTTCCTGTTGAGCCCTGACCTCTCTATGGATATCGAGACAAATGACGTTCCACTGCACGATTGTCCCATCAGCCCCGCGCATAGGAGCCGCGCGCGTTTCGACCCAGCGGTACTCACCGTCCGACCGCCTCAAGCGGTGTCTTCGGGCATAGGGTTCGCCGGTCGAAAGGGAACGAGAATATTCTTTCTGAACGCCTGCCAGATCGTCGGGATGGACGCTTGCCTCGAGCGTACCATTCAGGCGCGACCTCCCTGAATTGTCCAGATTCTCGAAATCAAAGCCAAGATACTCGCACATCTGCTGACTGCGATAGATCGGCTCACCGTCGGGTGCCGCACAGTCGATCATTGCCGGTAGCGTTTCAACGATCTGGTGGAGCATCCGCTCTCTCTCGCGCATACCTTCCTGCGCACGCATCTCGTCCTCAATATCGACCGAGGCGACGTACCATTGGACGATCGCACCATCGGCCGCACGTAGCGGCTGGGCCCGTGCTTCTGTCCAGCGGTAAACACCGTCCTTCTCACGTCGACGAAACCTGCTGACGAAAGCTCGGCCGGTCGCAAAGCCATCCGACGCCCTGCGGAACAGGTGCGGAAAGTCATCCGGGTGAGACGCGTCCAGCGCTAGTGCGTCGAAATCTTTGATATGTGACGGCGGCGCGCCGACATTATCCACGTAGCGCTTGCTGGCGTAGGTCAGAATACCCGATGGGGAGAAGCTCAGGATGTTGACTGGTAGGGCATCTATCATCTGTTCGAGCTGTTGATTGCTGGCCCGTAACGCTTCTTCGGCCCGAAGCTGATCGTCTATGTCATGGCAAATGCCGTACCAGTTGACGATCGTGCCCCCAGCATCGCGTAGCGCTTCGGCACTCGAAGACATCCAGCGATATGCACCATCCGCCTGGCGCATACGCCACTTCATTGACAGATTTTCGCCGCTCGCCAGTGAGCGCCCGAACGCCTCGATAACGCCAGCGGTATCATCCGGGTGAATAAAAGTTTCTATGAATGACGTCAGGTCGCGTTTATCGGGCGTGTCAGTATCACCTATGTCTATACCTAGATAATCAGCGAGTCGCTTATTAAAGAACTCCGGTACCCCATCTGGCGTTAGCCGCCACAAATTGCTGGGGATCATATCTACGAGCTGCGACAATTCGCGTCGTTGGTTGTGCAGAGCCTCTTCGATTCGTTTGCGTTCGGTCAGGTCAAGAATGTAAGCGACACCCTGTCGGGATTGTCCTTCGAAGCACGCGGCACCAATCAACACCGGAACCCGGCTGCCATCTTTTCTGAAATATTCCTTTTCGCGGGCTTGCATCTTGCCCGTGGCAGCCAATTCTTCTGCCTCCTCACGGCCATGCACTTCCTGCCATTCCGGAGGTGTCATGTCGAACCACCGGACTCCGGACTTCAGATCCTCCCGATCATACTGAACCATATTGAGAAACGCGTCATTGGCATCGATGAGCGTGCCGTCGAGGTCCCAAATCACGATCCCGATAATGTCTGAATCGACCAGTCTGCGAATTCTCGCTTCACGTTCCGCGATATCGTGGCAGAGCCTGACCTGCTGATCGATGTCGATCGTCGTTCCGAACCATTCCAGAATGTTTCCATGTTCGTCATAGGACGGCCGGCCCGAGTTTCGGAACCAGCGATAGCTGCCATCCGCTCGCATGAGCCGGTGTTCGGTGTCGTAGAGATCCCCGGTGCGGAGACAATGGCGCCATTTGGCGGCAACACTGTCGTAGTCGTCCGGGTGCACAACCCGCCGCCAACCGAACTCGTCATCAGCATCCGAACCGTTGAGATCCTCGCCGTTCACGCCAAGGAAGTCGAGCGTGTTCGGAGTGACATAGGTGAATTGCCCGTCAGCGTTGGCTGACCAGCCGAAGCCCGGCATGCTTTCCAGTATCCGCACTGAGCGCTGGATTTCCCGCTGATCTTCTCCGGCCATCGAGCCACCTCCCTAAGGTCCGGTCCCGACAGAAAGATTTCGGCAGGCCCGTAGTCGCTACCCGCGACCGCCCCCGCCTTGATCAAGGCTACGCATCCGTTTTTCTGCTGACCAAACTCTATCAGGTTGCCGAGGATAGAATGCCGGCGTCACGTTCGCACCTGTGCCAAGGTATAGCGCCGCCGCTCAGCGATCAACCGACCCACTCAAGCTCTCCCAGCCACCACCGAGCGCCTTATACAAGGCGGCAAGTTGCCGCAGTTCGGCAGCCTGCGCTTCGATATCCGCCCGGTCAGCCGCATGTTGAGCAAGCTCAACCTGGAGAAGCGCTGTAAGATCTTCTTCGCCGGCCCGGTAGCGGCGTCCGGCAAGCGCGACGGCTTGGGCAGCCGAGGCGCTGGCTGCCTGGCGCTCGGTGCGAACCTCTCCCGCTGCAGCAAAGCGATTGATTGCAGTTTCGCTATCGCCGAGCGCGGTGAGCACTGTGCGCTCGTAGCGGGCCAGTGCAGCATCAGCGCGCGCGTCGGCCGCCCTGATCCCGGCACGAATATGGCCGCCAGAGAACAGGGGCCAGTGCAGCGCAGGCCCTACCTGGAAGCGCAGGCTGTCGCCCGAGAAAAGATCGCC
>Ga0182747_1002806_pt1 | contig 12014 bp, 13 predicted proteins | sample eDN3rd30CBELigBY_FD_128526 | JGI IMG/M metagenome (GOLD analysis project Ga0182747, IMG submission 128526) | Enriched backyard soil microbial communities from Emeryville, California, USA - eDNA 3rd pass 30_C BE-Lig BY (version 2) (version 2) | ecosystem: Environmental > Terrestrial > Soil >...
ACACTGATCGGCTCGTAGGGTCAGCGCCATGAGCGCGCCCGTCGACCTGTCACGCCGGTGGGCGATCGGCATGGGTCTGGGCGCCGCCGCGCTCGGCCTGGCGGCATGCAGCGCCGGCGGCGGGCCGAAGGAGCCGGACCGGTCGACGAGTGCAGTGCCCCGCGGCTCCGGTGACGGGTCGGACAACCGGGTCGTCGTGGTGGGTGCCGGGCTCGCCGGGCTGACGGCGGCGCTCGACCTGGTGGAAGCGGGGTGGGACGTCGTGGTGCTCGAGGCGCGCGACCGCGTCGGCGGTCGGGTGCACACGGTTCGGGGCGAGGCGTTCTCCGAAGGCCTCCACGCGGAGGCCGGTGGCGAGTCGATCGACGTCGACCACCGGGACCTGCTGGCCCTCCTCGACCGGTTCGGGCTGGAGACCGAGGACCGACCCGCGAACAAGATCCTCGACGGGCTCACCTCCTGGCGCGGCCGCCGCCGGGCCACGGCGGACTTCGTGGCCGAGCGCGACGGCCGGGTGGCCGCCGACTACGCACGGTACGAGGCGGCGCTCGACGAGCTGGCTCCGGGCATCGACCCGGCGCACCCCGAGCGGTACGACGGCGCCGCCGGCCTCGACGGGCGCTCGCTGGCCGACTTCGTCGACGGGCTCGACCTCGTGCCCGAGGCTCGCTTCCTCGTCGATGCCGACAACCGCGGCGAGTTCAACGCCGAAGCCGGCGACGTCTCGCTCCTGTTCGTCGCCCAGCAGTGGGCGGTGGGCGAAGACACCGCCGACGAGGGCGTCGAGGCCAGGCGCGTCGCTGGCGGCAACGACCTGCTCCCCCAGGCCATGGCCGACGAACTGGCCGACGTGATCGTGCGCAAGGCGCCGGTGACGCGGGTGTCCCACACCCGCGTCGGCGTGACCGTCACCGCCGGCGGCTCCTCCTACGCGGGGGCGTGGCTCGTGCTGGCCTGCCCGTTCGTCCCCTTGCGTGCGGTGGCGTTCGACCCGCCGCTGCCAGACCAGGTGGCGGCCGCGATCGACGGACTCGACCTGGGCCATGCCGCCAAGGTCACCATCCAGTACGACGAGCAGGGCTGGGCGGATGACCCGAGCGGCGCCACGTCCGGGTTCACGGTCACCGACGAGGGCTTCGGCATCGCCTGGTCCCCCACCGACTCCTACGGCGACCCCGGTGGCCCTGGCCTCCTGACCGCGTTCCTCACCGGTGACGGCGCCGAGGCCGCCGAGGCGCAGACCGATCCCGAGCGCATCGCCTCGGTCCAAGAGCAGTTCACCCACGTGTACCCGCAGCTCGTGGACCTCGAGAGCGGCCACCAGTCGACGGTCGCATGGGCGAAGGAGCGGTACACGGGAGGCGGCTACGCCGTCCCCCACCCCGGCCAGATGGCGGCGTTCTGGCCGGTCATCCGCTCGGGGACCGGAAGGATCCGCTTCGCCGGCGAGCACACCGAGGTCCTCGCCGGCTACATGGAGTCGGCCATCCGCAGCGGGCACCGGGTGGCGAAGGAGCTCGGTGACCCGCCAGGCTGACCGGCTCAGCAGAGTCCGTGGGCCGACACGTCCGGGGCGAGGTACACGACCACCTCTTGACGGGCGTCGGGCTGGTCGAAGTCCACCCGGGAGATCTCGCGGCTGCCGTCGGGCACCGGTTCGGATGCTTCACGCAGCGACACGACACCATCGCACCGGCTGCCGTCTTTGGCGTAGATCTCGCCCGTGCCGACGCGGAAGTTCCGGACCATCACGGGGGTCCGGCCGTGCTCGCGGAGGCTCCAGGCCAGGGCGGGCGTCATCACGATCTCGTACCGGCCGGAGTCGGCCAACCGGATGCGGTCCCCCGGTGACGTGGCGGCCACCAGGTCCTCGCCGGCGATGCGGGCCGGGTCGATCATCCAGGCGGCCTGGTCGGTCCTCGACACGGTGAGCGCACCGAGCGCGACCACCGCGACCGCGACCCCGGGGGCCGCCCGGCGGACTGCCGCCGACGGGGTCCAGCGCCGCAGGAGGCCGAACTGCAAGACGGCGAGCGCCGCGACCAGCCACGGGACCAGACCGGCCGTCACCACCCACCGCAGCGAGTACGGCGCCACGATCAGCCGATCGAGCGGGAGACGGGCGGCGACCGCCAACGCCGCGACCGACAACCCGAGGGCGACGAAGGCGCCGACGAGCACCTCGCGCGATGAGCGCCGCCATGCCGCCCAGGCCAGGGCGAGCAGGGCCAGGGCGAGCACGACCGTGCCGATCCACGCCGCCGGCCCGGCATCGACGCGGATCTCGTCGAGCTCGGCCACCTGGTTCCCGGCGGCACGGGAGAACGCCGGGACGATGCCGCTCGCTCGCCACCACACGTTGACGGCGATGCTCGGCCCGAAGGTGTCGCTCTCGGCGCTCGCCGCCTCGCGCACCAGCGTCAGGTTGCCTGGCGTGGTCGTGAGCTGCTGGGAGAGGGGCAGGGCCCAGCACACCAGGAACGCCACGACGCTCCAGGCGATCGGCCGCCACCGGCTCGTCGACGCCGTCGCACCCGCGTCTTCACCAGCCGGGTGGCCGCCCGGCCACCACCCGCCCACGAGCGCGACCACCAGGAGCACCGCGGACGGCGGCAGGTAGGTGAGATGGGCCTGGACGAGGAACGACGCCAACACGACGGCCAGGACGAGCCACCGACGGTGGCCGAGCGCGACCAGCCAGCAGACCATCACCAGGGCGGCGAACGGCGCCAGGCCGGCCCACGGGTTCCACACCTCGACGAACGTGGCCGCGCCGCTGGCCCGGATCGTGCCGACCAGCCCGACGGCCACGATCACCGCGAACCACCAGCCGCCGATCCGCCGGGCCGCCTGGAGGGCGACGGTGAAGCACGCCGAGGCCAGCAGCCCCATCGTCAACGGCAACGTCCATGCGGGGCCGAACCGAGCGGCCGGCGCCAGCACGATGTACAGCAGCGGCCCGGGGCTGAACACCTGCTTGGCACCCCCGGATCCGGCGAGCGAGAACTGACCGACGAGCGGCCGGTGCGCGCCCCACATGTCGTACGCCCGGGTGACGATCGTGGCGGCGTCGGCCGTCGGGACCCAGTCGGCGCGGGCGGCGTCGACCACGGCGAGCAGGATCGGCAGGCACACCGCCAGCGACAGCAGCGCCAGCGGCCCCCAGCCGTGCTCGAGGTCGAGCGCGCCGCTCCCTCGGGACGGCTCCGCGCCGCCGTCGTCCCCGTCGCCCATCGGCGCATGCTCGCACAGCGCCGCCCCCGGCCCCAACGCGCGCCCAGCAGCCCGGTCGCGCCAGCAGCCGCTGCCCGGAGGCAGCGGCTGCTGGCGGTGTGCACGGTGAGCGGGCGCGGCCCGCTCGGATCTACTTGAGCTCGACGGTGGCGCCGGCGCCCTCGAGGGCTTCCTTCGCCTTGTTGGCGTCGTCCTTGGAAGCCTTCTCCAAGATGGGCGAGGGGGCGCCGTCGACCAGCTCCTTGGCCTCCTTGAGACCGAGGTTGGTGAGGGCGCGCACCTCCTTGATGACGTTGATCTTCTTCTCACCGGCCGCGGTGAGGATCACGTCGAACTCGTCCTGCTCTTCGGCAGCCTCGCCGCCACCGGCAGCGGGGCCCGCGGCCACGGCCACGGCGGCGGGAGCAGCGGCGGTCACGCCGAACTTCTCCTCGAACGCCTTCAGGAGCTCGGAGAGCTCGAGGACGGACAGGTTGGCGATGGAATCGAGGATCTCTTCTTGGGTAGCCATGGTCAGCTCTCGCTTTCGGTGTCGGCCGACTCGGCCGGGGTCTCGGTGTCTTCAGCAGCAGCGGCGGGGGCCTCTGCGGCGGTTGCTTCGGCAGGGGCCTCGGCCTCTGCCTCAGGAGCGGCGGCTTCGGCTTCGGACTCGGCCGCCGGGGCCTCCTCCGCAGCAGCAGCCGGGGCATCGGCAGGAGCGCCGGGAGCGCCGCCCTGGTCGATGAGGGCCTTGAGGCCGTACGCGAAGTTCCGCGGCAGGGCCTCGAGGAGACCGGCGAACTGCTGCAGCGGGGCGGCGAGCAGGCCGGCGAACTTGGCGAGCAGGACCTCGCGGGGCTCCAGGTCGGCGAGCGCCTTCACGTCCTTGTCGCTCAGGATCTGGTCGCCCAGCAGACCGCCCTTGACCACGAGGGCCGGGTTGGTCTTGGCGAAGTCCTGGAGCGCCTTGGCGACGCCGACGGCGTCGCCGGTGACGAAGGCGATGGCCGTCGGGCCGGTCAGCAGGTCGTCGAGCTCCAAGCCCAGGTCCCGGGCCGCGATGCGGACCAGGGTGTTCTTGTAGATCTTGTACTCGCCTCCTGCGTCGCGCAGCGCACGACGCAGATCGGCGGTGGCCGACACGTTGAGCCCCCGGTATTCGGTCAGCACCGCAGCGTTCGACTCCTCGAGCTTGGCTCGGACCTCGTCGACCACGGCGACCTTCTCAGGCCTCGGGTTCTCCATGGGCACCTCCTCTCATCTTGTTTCTGGTGGGTTCCGGAGCAGGCGCCCCGGAATACGAAATGGGTGTCCGCGGTCCGCGAACACCCATGAAACAGACGAGCTTGCGATTCGTCCGCCTCATCTGGCGGGCCCGGGGGCCCATTGCGCGCCCGAGGGCGCACCGGAGGTCTTCGGCGTACTGCAGGTTGTGCGGGGGCCACCGTAGCCGGTGGCCCCCGGAGACTGCTAGACGGCCTCGGGCTTGAGGCGGTTGCTGTCGATCTTGACCCCGGGGCCCATGGTGGAGCTGACCGAGATCTTCTTGAGGTAGCGGCCCTTGGCCGAAGCCGGCTTGGCCCGCTGGAGCTCGTCGAGCACGGCCCGGAAGTTCTCCTCGAGCGCCTCGGGGGTGAAGCTCACCTTGCCGAGCGGGACGTGCACGTTGCCGTAGCGGTCGGTGCGGTACTCGACCTTGCCGCCCTTGAACTCCTCGACGGCCTTGGCGACGTCGGTGGTGACGGTGCCGGTCTTGGGGTTGGGCATCAAGCCACGGGGGCCGAGCACCCGGCCGAGGCGGCCGACGACGGGCATCTGGTCGGGGGTGGCGATGGCCAGGTCGAAGTCGAGCATGCCGCCCTCCACCTCGGCGGCGAGGTCGTCGGCGCCGACGAACTCGGCACCGGCCTCACGGGCGGCCGCGGCGGCGTCACCGGTGGCGAACACCGCGATGCGGACGTCTTTGCCGGTGCCGGCCGGCAGGGCGACCGTGCCGCGGACCATCTGGTCCGCCTTGCGGGGATCGACGCCGAGCCGCACGACCAGCTCGACGGTCTCGTCGAACTGGGCCGGGGCCAGGGCCTTCACGTGGCCGAGCGCCTCGCCGATGCCGTGGAGGGCCTCGGTGTCGTAGCGCTTGATCGCGTCGGAGTACTTCTTGCCTTGCGCCATGGTTGGCTCCCTCAGGGTCGTGGCCGCCGGGCGAGGTCGTCCCGGTCGTGCCTTGGGTCGTGTGGAGGTTCGTGATGCACCCGCGGTTGCGGGTGCGGTGGATCAGGTGGTCAGTTGACCGCGAGGCCCATCGAGCGGGCCGTGCCTTCGACGATCTTCTTGGCGGCGTCGAGGTCGTTGGCGTTCAGGTCGGGCAGCTTGACCTTGGCGATCTCTTCGATCTGCGCCGCGGTGACCGAGCCGCCGGACTCCTTGCCGGGGTTCGACGAGGCCTTCGCGACACCTGCTGCTTCGAGCAGCATCCGCGACGCCGGCGGGGTCTTGGTGATGAACGTGAACGAGCGATCCTCGAAGATCGTGATCTCGACCGGGATGATCTGGCCGCGGCTGGCTTCGGTCTGGGCGTTGTACGCCTTGCAGAAGTCCATGATGGCCACACCGTGCGGGCCGAGGGCGGTGCCGACGGGCGGCGCGGGGGTGGCCTGTCCAGCGGGGATCTGGATCTTGACGACGGCCTTGACCTTCTTCTTGGCCATGGTGGCTCAGTGCTCCTACGAATGCTTGGGGACCTGGAGGGCGAGCTTGCGAGCCCGACCAATGAACGGACGGTGGGTTGACCGGCGGCGAAGCCGACGAATCGGTGCGGCGAGTCGGGTGCGCGCGGCGAACCGGTCTACGAGCCTACGCGCGCGCGCTTCGACTCGCCTAAGCCGGTCGGGCTAGAGCTTGGCGATCTGGGAGAAGTCGAGCTCGACGGGGGTCTCCCGGCCGAAGATGTTGACGAGGACCTTGACCTTGAGCTTGTCCTCGTCGATCTCGACGATCTCGCCGCTGAAGTCGGCGAACGGTCCTTCCTTGACCCGGACCGTCTCGCTGATCTCCCACTCCAGGCGGGGACGAGCAGGGCGGGCGCCGACCGAGGGCGACGACGTGTCGCCCTCGACGGGGATCGAGAGGAAGGTCTCGACCTCCTTGCGCCGCAGCGGCGAGGGCTTGGTGCCCTGGCCCACGAACCCGGTGACGCCGGGCGTGTTGCGGATGACGTACCAGGAGTCGTCGTCGAGGAAGCAGCGCACCAGCAAGTAGCCGGGGAACATCTTCTTTTGGACGATGACCTTCTTGCCGTTCTTGAACTCGGTCACCTCCTCCATGGGGATGACCACCTCGTTGATGCGGCCCTCCATGTTCATGGACGAGGTGCGGGCCTCGAGGTTCTGCTTGACCTTCTTCTCGTAGCCCGACTGCGTGTGGACGACGTACCACTTGCCGGGCCGGTTGGCCGGGTTGTCGACAACGGGCGCCGGCTCGGCGATCAGGTCCTCGGCATCGACGGCGGCCGCGGCCGCGGGGGGATCGAGGATCTCGCCCGTCTCGGGGTCGACGGCTGGCGGGGCATCGACCTCGGCCGCCTCGTCGCCGGTCGGCTCCGCCTCGGGCGCGTCCGCAGCACCGACGGCGTCGTCGGTCTCCGGGGCGTCGTCGGTGGGGAGGTCTTGGTTGTCGAGGCTCATGGGGTTGGCACCGTTACTGGTTGATGATCCAGAGGACAGCTTCGGAGAAGCTGTAGTCGAGGGCGGCGATGAGGGCCGTCATGATGATGAGGAACACGAGGACGATGGCCGAGAGGCTGATCGTCTCGTTGCGCGACGGCCAGGCCACCTTGCGGAGCTCGGCGTTGACCTCGCGCACGAACTGGCGGGGCTTGGTGCGGGGCTCTTTGGGCGCGGTCGGCGACGGCGCCTTGCGGCGCTCGGCCTTCTGGTTGCCTTCCGCGTCAAGCTGACCCTGCTTCTGCAGCATCCGCTTGTGCTCTCGGTTCATCGCCATGACGGGCCTCGGCGCATCGGGGATCGGGAATGTGAAAAGCAGGGCAGGAGGGACTCGAACCCGCAACCGCCGGTTTTGGAGACCGGTGCTCTACCAATTGAGCTACTGCCCTTGGGGGTTCTTGCTCGGCCGACCACCTTACGCCCTGTCTGGAAGGGGGCCAATTCGGGTTCCGGGGCCTCCGGCCGGTGGCGGACCGGCCCGATCGTGCCAGGCTGGCGGGGTGGAGCCTGCGGATCAGCCCCCCGGAGACCCCGGCCCAGAGCCGGTAACCCCGCCGGCCAGCGCGGGGTCAGAACCCCCGATGCGGCTGGTCCACCCCCCGATCCACCCTTCCAGCGCCAGCTTCGACGAGCTGGTCGCGGCGGCCAAGGCGGGCGATGCCGGGTCCTTCGAGGAGCTCGTGCGGCGCACCAGCGCCGACACCTACACCCTGGCCCGGCGGCTCGTCTCCGATGACGACGACGCCCGAGACGTGGTGCAGGACGCCTACCTCCGGGCCTACCGGTCGATCGGCACGTTCCGCGGCGACGCCCAGTTCACGACGTGGCTCTACCGCATCACCGCCAACTGCGCCTCCACCCACCTCGGGAGGCGGCGCCGGCACCGGCACGACGAGCTGGACGAGGAGGTGGACGTGCCCGACGCCAAGCCCGAACACGATCCGCAGGTCGCCGCCGACGGCGCCCTGCTGCGCCGTCAGCTCGAGGACGCCATCGCGGACCTGCCGCCGCGCCTGCGAGCCGTCGTGGTCCTCCGGGACATCTACGACCTCAGCCACGCCGAGATCGCCGACGAGCTGGGCATCTCCGAGTCCGCGGCCAAGGTGCGGCTGCACCGGGCCCGACGCCGGCTCCGCACCCAGGTCTTCCCGCTCGCGGGGGACGCGGGCCGGATCGATCCCGAGGAGCACGCCCATGCGGTCTGAGCGGATCCGCGACCGAGCCCGGCCCCTCCACGCCTCCTGCGAGGCGCTGGCCGGCGTCCTCCCCGGCGTCGTGGACGGCACCGCCGCCCTGGAGCGCGCCGACCGCCGCCACGTCGAGCGCTGCCTGCGATGCCAGGCGGAGCTGGCCCAGTACCGCAAGCTGCTGCGAGCCATGCAGGGCCTGCGGGCCGTCACCGCCGCCGAGCCCTCCGGCCTGGTCACCGACGTCATCGCCCACATCGAGGCGGCCGGCGAGCGACGGGCCGTCCGGGCCGCGCTCACCGGGCGCAAGGTCGCCTACATCGGCGGCATCGCCGCCGCCGCCACGGCGGCCGGAGCCGGTGCGGCCATCGTGCTCGTCAGCCGCGGCCGCAAGGGGCGGCTTCCCCTCGCCGGGTGACCTCGGCGCCCCGGTCCTCGCCTGCCGGCGCGTGTCGAACCGCGTAGGATCGCCGGACCGTGCACCCCGCTGACCAGCCGCGGAACCGACCCGGAGACCCTCCCCCATGACCGATGCCCCTCCCGACCCGTTCAGCCCGCAGGTGTCTGCGGCCGTCGCCGCCCACATGAACGGCGACCACGCCGAGGACAACCTCCTCATCGCCCGCTCGCTCGGTGGCCAGCCGAGCGCCACCGCCGCGGTGATGACCGGCGTGCGGCCCGAGGGCGCAGCGTTCGAGGCCACCGTCGACGGCGCGCCGGTCGAGGTCATCGTCGCCTGGGCCAGCCCCATCACCGACCGGGGCGCCATCCGCGTCGAGGTCGTCCGCATGTACCACGACGCCTGTGCCGCGCTGGGCGTCGAGCCCCGCCAGGCCGGCGAGCACTGATGCCCCGGGTGACCGGCGGCTCCGTCGCCGCCCACCGCGCCGACACCACCGCCCGGATCTTCGCCTCGCTCCGAGACCTGCTCTACGAGCGGGGCTACGACGCCCTGTCGCTGGCCGATGTCGCCGAGCACGCCGGCATGGCCCGCACGGCGATGTACAACTACTTCTCGGACAAAGAGGCCCTCCTCGGTGCGTACACCGCCCAGGAGACCGACGTCTTCTTGGCCCAGCTCGACGAGGCCCTGCGCAACGTCGACAACCCGGTGGACCAGCTGCGGGTGTTCGTCCGCCTCCAGGTCGAGTACTTCCAAGACAGCCACCTCCCGCCCGGCCCGACGCTCCGCCTCCTGCTCCCCGAGCCGGCCGCTACCGAGGTCATCGGCCACATCGCCCTGCTGGAGGCCCGCCTCCACCAGATCCTCCGGGTCGGCCGTGACCGCCGCTACTTCCTGGTCGACGACGTCGACGCCTCCACGGCGATGATCACCGCCTGCGTCAGCCGAGGCAGCGTCGCCGACCCCGAGCGAACCACCGAAGAAGCCGTCGCCGCCACGGAGGCGTTCGTGTTGCGGGCCCTGGGCGCCAAGTTCGCCGCGGACGGCCGCCCGAGGCGCCTCCCCCGCCGCTGACCCCACCTCGTGCCGGGCGTCGCCTCGCGCGGGGCGGGCTCGGACATCAGCAGCACCTCCCACCGGTTTCGGGTCGTCTGTGCACCTCAGCGGTGCACGATCGACCCGAAATGGCGTCGACCGGGCCGGGCGCTGGCGCGCCCGACCCGGTCTCAGCTCTCTTGGACGCGGTGCGTCAGTTCGTCGCCCGGCGGCGGCGGGACGTGGTCAGCATCGCGGTGCCGACTCCCAGGGCCAGGAGGCCGGCGACCGCCAGGCCGGCGGTCTGGCTGCCCGTCCGGGGGAGGGTGCCGTCGTCGACGGAGTCCGGCGTGTCCGTCGTGCCGGGGGTGGTCGTGGTGCTCGTCGTCTCCGAGGCGAAGCTCACCGGGAGGGTGACCTCCTCGGAGCCGTCGCCGCCGGAGACCGCCCAGGTCTGGATGGCACAGGCGGTGCCCTCGGCCAAGCAGTTCACGTCGCCGAAGGCGGCCCGGACGTGGAGGTCGGTCATGAAGGTGCCGAGGTCGTCGACGGTGACCTGCTGGACGTTGTCGAAGTCGCAGGCGGCGAAGTTCGCGACGTTCGCATCGCACAGGGCGACGAACAGCTCGGTGCCGGGCTGGAAGTTCGCGCCCTTGACCCTGACCTTGTCGCCGACTCGATCCAGGCCGGTGGTCTTCGACGCACCGATGGTGGGATCGGGACCGGGCACGACCGAGCCGTCACCGAACGTGACCGGCACGAAGGCATCCTGCGAGTAGTCGCTGGTGCCGCCGTTGTGGTCGCGACGGACGAACACGCCGCAGGCACCGTCGACGGTGCAGTCCACCAGGTTGCCGTCGGCGTCGGTGAACGACGAGACGACGGTGAGCGGCGTGCTGAACGTGCCGTCGCCGGCGATCGTGCTGACCCAGACCGTGTGGACGTTGTCCTGCTCCGGGTAGCACGAGGTGGCCCGGCCGGCAGCGGTGCCGAGCTGGCCGGTGGGCGCCGCGCAGAACTGGACGTACACGCCCTGGTTGGCCACGAAGTCCTCGCCGGTGACCGTGATGACCTGGTTGTTCAGGAGGCCGGTGGACTTGGAGAGCGTGACGGTGACGTCGTTCAGGGACGGCTCCTCGGGCTCCTCGATGACCGGCGGGGTGGTGGCCGGGTCGAACGAGATCGGGATGAACGAGTCCAGCCCGTAGTCGGAGGCGCCGCCGTTGTGGTCCCGGCGGATGAACACGCCGCAGCTGCCGGCGGTCATGCAGTCGATGTTCGCGGGCGAACCGGCGAAGGCGCCGGCCACGTCGAGCTCGACGCTGAAGGCTCCGTCGGTGATGACGGGAAGCGTCGGGTCCGGCGGGGTCGGAGAGGCCCAGAGGCCCTGGCCGTCGCAGTCACCGGCGGCGGGACGGCCCGCCTCGGTCCCGATGGCGCCGGTCGGCGCCTTGCACAGGCGGATGTAGACACCCTGGCCGTCGGGGTAGCCGATGCCGGCCACGGTGACCGTGGTCCCGGCCGCGTCGAGGCCCGTCGTCGGCGTCACCGTCGCGGAGGGACCAGTGGGCGCGTCGGGGGCGAAGGTGATCGGCGTGAACGTGTCCTGGTCGTAGACACCGGGCTCACGGTGGTCGTTGCGGGTCTGGATGCCGCACACCACCCCGGTGGCCCGGCAGTCGATCGCCTTGAAGCCGGCCGCGACGGGGAACGAGATCTCGAAGGTCCCCGTGCCGGTCCAAGCCGTGGTGCCCGACGGCGGGACGCCCGCCCCCGGACCGGTGATCCAGAACTGGGTGCTCGCGCAGTTGTCACCGGACGCACGCCCAGCAGCGGTGCCCGACGTCCCCACCTGCTTGCAGAACATGGCGTAGATGCCACGGGTCGAGTCGAAGCCCGAACCGTTCACGGTGATCGTCTCCCCCGAGGCGGTGACGTCGGTCGACTTCGACAGCGACACCGAGCCGGCCGCGAACGCCGGACCGGAGTCGGCGAGGACGAGCGCCGGGACGGCGACGACGGCGGCCAGGGCGAGGGCCAGCAAGGCGCGACCCGCCGGTCGCTTGGTAGTGCGGGCGAGCCGCAGGCGGGTGGGACGGTACATGTTCAGGTCTCCTAGCGGGAAGGTGCAGGGATTCGGGGCGGGGTGGAGATCAGGACTCGGGGGCGGCCTTGCGGCTGCGGAAGAACAAGAAGCCGCCGATGCCCGCCGCGGCCAGGACGGCGACGATCAGGATCGGGACGACGGGGCCCGAGCCGCCGTCGTCGCTGCCGCTGGAGGCGCCGCTGGTGGACGCGGCCGATGCGCTCTCGTCACCGGAGCCGCCGTCGGGCTCGGTGGGCTCGCCGGAGATAGCGGTGTCGTCGCCCTTGCTGTCCTTCTTGTCGGCCTTCTCGTCTTTGGCGTCGGTGGTCGTGGTGGTGCCCTCGGCCTCGGTGGTGGTCGTGGTGGTC
>Ga0182747_1002807_pt1 | contig 12011 bp, 16 predicted proteins | sample eDN3rd30CBELigBY_FD_128526 | JGI IMG/M metagenome (GOLD analysis project Ga0182747, IMG submission 128526) | Enriched backyard soil microbial communities from Emeryville, California, USA - eDNA 3rd pass 30_C BE-Lig BY (version 2) (version 2) | ecosystem: Environmental > Terrestrial > Soil >...
GCTGGGTTCGTGTTCTTCCCTGTTCCCGGGCTTCGGCCCACCGGCACGGTCTTGTGGCGGGCACACGCGGCACCTGGTGTCCGCGTGTGCTCGCTGCGGTCGCCCCTCACCACAACACCGGTGACAGCCGGGACCGCCGCAACCCCCTGGGGTTCCGCGAGCGGCCCCGGCTGCCGCCGCGCTTGGGGCAGACGCCGCGGTTCCGGGTCTCAGCGAACAGGTTCGGGGCCGCTGAACGAGGCGCCTCACCCAGGGGCTCACCCCCCCCTGCGGTCGACGGATCAGCCCTTGTTCGTCGCTGTGGTCTCGAATGCAGCACCAGCGACGCGGATCGAGGTTGCCGGTGCGAACAGATCGATGTCCCCGATCGGCCGTTCGGAGAACCCGACTGGACGAGGCGGGCGCTGCCTGCCAGGACGAATTCGTCAGATTCGGCAGGCTGAAGAACAGGTGGAGCACGAGCATGGCAGCCGCCGAACGGCCGGCGGGCCCCATCCGCTCTCACCTTGTCGGTGGATCGCTTGCAGGCGTCACAGACACCAGGCGCCCACGGCGTCAGGCCCGAGTTCGGACATCAGAGAACACCGGGTTTCGCAGGCTTCCGGGGCGGAGGCCTGACCTGGCAAGGGCCGGTCGCCCTTCGCGCTTGGCGGAAGTCCTGTACCTGCTTCGAACCCGAAGCCGGCCTTCGTCGCTCTTCGACAGCGGTAGATGCTTGTCCCACTCTCTGCGGAGAGGGTGGGACATCGAGCTGGCCGCGGGCGTGAATCCACCTCGACTGGAGGTCGCGCTCGTCGACGTAAATGACTTCACGGACCTCGCTTCGAAGGCCGCGGTCCGCATTCGATCGTCGTCGATACTGACCTCGAGCTTCTTGACGCGATCCCTGGCATTCTTGGCGGCGGTCTGCACGTCCTGCAGATGAGCGCGATGGCGTTCGAAGTACTCAGCCTCCTTGCGCGCCTTCTGCTCTAGGTCCTGTCGAGCCTCCTCAAGCTCCCCCACCATCCGATCGCCAGCCTCACGGAAGTGCCGCCAGCTGTCTCGATCCGACCGTGCCTGAGCTGCCCGGCGAAGGATGGAGGCGCGCCAATCCTGGGCGACGCGAGAGACCTCTAAGACTGCCTCCTCCACTCGATCTACCTTGCGCGCACGCCAAGCCGCGTCCCGATCGCTAGTCCATCTCGCCTCTGTCCGTCGATCGCCGAGGCGAGCGAGGTAGAGCGTGAGGCACGCTGCGAAGACGCTCGACGCCAGTACCGGAAGCAGCCGATTCCAGAACCAGACAAGCGGCGGGTCGGCCGTCGCCTTCGGTTCTGCAGCGGCTGTGCTGGCAAGTGCCGGTTCCTCCGGGACTGCGGTCATGGTCGCCGAAGTGGTCGAGCTGAAGGTCGTTGATGTAGTCGATTGGGTTGCGGTCGTGGTTGTAATGGGTGTCGTCTGAGCGGAGGCCGGTGTGAGTGTGCGGACCTCCGCGGTACCCGCCGGGGGCCGCTGGAGCACCCTGCCCGCCCTGGGTAAGCGCAACTGGTTGGCGAGTGAACAGCGCTTCGCTATGCTCGACTGCGCCGCAAGTATTCCGTTTGAGGTCAGTTAGATGTCCGTTAGACATCGCCCTTGGAGACCGAGATGCCTATCCACAGTTCTGGCCGCGCTGGCTACGACGACGTCGACCAGATCCCAGACCCGCTCATCAAGTACTTCCAGAACACGCTGCACACCGGCCGGGGGACGGGTCATCAGCTGGCCACGACGGACACGTTCGTTCCAGCGTTCGCACAGCACCCGGCGATCGCTCCGCTGGTGGAGGCTGACCGGATCGCGTTCTTCGCAGGCGCCAAGTCGGGTAGCCGGCACCGCAACATCGATCTTGCCTTCGGCCCACCCGGCCCGGGCGCGGTCTTCGACACGAACCTCGGAATGCTCTACGGCATGCCGTCGAACATCAAGGCATCGGGCGAGTACAAGTCGATCATGACTGCGCATGGGAAGGCCCAAGGGAATCGACGGGACGACTTCCTGCAGCATGCCGCTGCAACGCGCGACAACCACACTTCGAAGGCGATCTCGTTTGCCATCTGCCCAGTGAACGCCGCAGATCGCTACTACTCGTACACGGCCAAGAAGTGGTGGGACCACGGTGATGGAAAGCTTCGTGCTGCTCGCGCGATCGAGACCTTGAAGGAGGTACCCCGTCGCTCCGAACCCAGCGAGCGCGGCCTCGATGCGATGTGGACTCCGGTGTTGGTCGCCAACAACGATCCAGACGAAGCCGCTCGCGTGGCCCGCTGGCTTCGGGAGTACCCACAGCCGGCGGACGGTATGGAACTCTCCTGGAGCTGGTTCGTGGAGCGGATGGCGTCGATCTACGTGGATCGCTTTGCCTGATGGAATCGACCGTCTCAGCGGCGTTGCTGAATCGGATGCGCGTCCGCGCCGGTCTTGATCCGATGGACAACGAGCTACTGCTCGATGCGGTTCAGATCCTCGCGGCTCTCGACAGCGACGCAGCCGCCAGGCGGTCTCAGCCAGCGGTGATGCGTTCGGCCGAAGCATCGCCGTCCAGCAGGGCCTGAGCCTCGGCGATCGCGGCGCGGATCTCGCTCTCAGTCTTGGCTGACAACAGCGCATCTTGCAGACGAGCTCGCACCCGATCCGAAGCCTCGGCCAGGCTTGAGGACGGGGCGGGCGAGGCCTCGAAGATCGCCTTACCGATGACGTCCTGCTTGACCAGGCGCTCCCGCATGATCTCCACGTAGCTCGGATCAATCTCATAACTCACCGAGCTACGGCCCGCCTCCATGGCAGCGATCATCGTGGTCCCGGTGCCGCCGAACGGGTCGAGGACGGTGTCGCCGGCGAAGCTGAACATGTGGATGAGGCGCTTGGGGATCTCAAGTGGGTACGGCGCAGGGTGGGTGGTCCGGAGTTGGCCGGTGACGCCAGACCAGATCGATGAGTACCACTCCCGGTACTTGTCGGTAGAGATGTGGGACGCCGACTTCATGGCCTCGGTCGGCTGGCGATAGCCGCCGGGCTTACGTAGCAGCAGAATGTGCTCGACGTCGTTCTTGATGATGCCGTTGGGCTGGTTGGGCTTGCCGAGGTAGACGCTGGAGCTCGAAGCCTCGAGTTGGATGTTGGCGACCTTGTACCAGCGGATGGGGGTCAGGTTGTCCAGCCCGATTCGGCGACTCCGGACCTGGATGTCGGCTGAGAGCGGCAGTACGTAGTGTCGTCCTCCGCGTCTGCGTGAGATGCAGACGTCTCCGACCACGCAGGCGATCCGCCCGCCAGGCACCAGGACTCGATGGCACTCCCGCCAGACGTCGTCCAGCTGATCGAGGAAGTCCTCGTAGTCGAGGATGTCGCCGAGCTGACCGTCGACTCCCGGCGTGTACTGCTTGAGGAACGCGTAGGGCGGGCTCGTACACACGAGGTGAACCGACTCGTCCGGCAGGACAGACAGGTCCCGGGCGTCGCCTGTGATGACTCGGTGTGTGGTGGGTCCGGACATGCTCTCGTCTCTCGAACGGCTGGCCTGAAACTACAGCCTTGTGATTCTGCCGAGTGGTACTGACAGTGAGCGCACCCTGGCGTTGATCGGCGGACCGCGCAAACGCCAGCCTTCGCTGTCAGTCCCCCTCCGTACCCTTCTGGGATCGGAGTGACGCCCGCTCGGGCGATCTGTTCCTCGAATCTTGGGAGGGCCGATGGCCCCGAAGCCCATCACGATCAGCATGACGAGGTTCGCCGACTTCGTCGTGACCGACCCGCTCGGCCAGATGACGAAGGTCCGAGAGATCCGTCGCCAGTACGAGCAGCCCTACAAGCCGGGAGGCGACTCTGGTCGCGTTGGCGTGAGGATGTCGAGAAGCTCCACCGCAAGGGCTCGACGCGTGACGGCCTGCCCCCGGTCGGCAAGCTCGCCAAGGACAACCGGGTCGAGCAGTACACGTCGGCCTGCACCGACAGGACTGTTCGGCGGACGATGCACCGCTCTATCGTTCTGGCCACGGAACTCTCACCGAGCATCTACGTAGACGGGATCCGTTGTGCGCGGCTACAGATGACGCGCTCCGATCCTCTCCGTCCCGAGGGTCCAGATGAAGGCCACTCCCGATCGAGGGAACACCCACCCGTCGAAGTCCACTCGGATGGTCTCATGGGAGCTATCAGGCGGTGAGTTCTCGATCCGAGTCGACCGTACGGACGGCACCAGGTCCAGCGTCGAGATCTTTCCGATGTCACATCCCGTGTAATCGAACTCGACCTTGGACGAGGACCTGCCAGGCGTCGAGCTGGGCCGGTCCCGGCTGCGGCCGGATCGACGGATGCTCCGCCCGGCGACGTTGAAGGATCGGCGGATCGTGGCCGAGTCGGCCTATCCATCCGAGCACGGCAACCTGATCCTTCCGCCGAAAGAAGCCCTGCGGCACCTACACGTCTTCGGCCCCGCTGGCGTCGGCAAGTCCACTCTGCTGGCTCGGCTCATTCTGCAAGACATCGCTGCGGGCCACGGTGTGGTGGTGGTCGACCCGAAGGGCGATCTCGTCGACGACGTCCTTACTCGTGTCTCCCCCGCAGGCGCTGCGCTCGCAGCAAGTCGTCGTGCTCGACCCCTCTTCCGAGGCGCCCGTCGGGCTCAATCCACTGGCTGGCACGACCGGACCGGTCGCTGTTGATGGGCTGCTTGGGGTCATGCGCAGCCTGTGGGCATCGTCGTGGGGACCGCGCCTCAACGACGTGCTGCACGCTGGACTGCTGACGCTCAGCCTCGAACCCGGCCACTCGCTGGTCGAGCTGCCGCTGTTGCTGACGAACCGCGGCTTCCGCCGTTCGCGGGTCGTTCGGGCTTCGGAGTCGGATCCGTTCGGCCTCGGTCGGGACGTTCGGGGTGCTGCCGGATGACGGGAGCCAGCCATGAAGGGGGTTCGCGTCGGTCTTCGCGCCGCTGCGCTGTCCCCAAGCCTGTGGGCAGGCAAACGGACCTCGGAACTGCCAGTGACTCTCTTCCTCCCTGGAGGTGAGAAGTGAGCCGCCGGCCCGCGCCGTCCGCTCAGCTAGGGGAACGCGACCGCTCACTGCTGGGCGATGTCGGGCGGCTTCGGTTCCTGCGAGCGGATCAGGTGCTGCGGCTGCACTTCGCCGAGGGCACTCCGGTCGGGCGGCAACGACGCTGCCAAGTAACGCTTCGCCGACTGACCGATGACGGCTACTTGCACCGCCTGCCTCGAACCATTGGTAGAGCTGCCAGCGGGTCGGGCCGGTTCGTCTACCAACTCGGCTACCGCGGCCAGAAGACAGTCTGGCCGAGCGCCGGGCGCGGACGCCTGAGGAAGCTGGCTATCCGTTCGTGGATCACGCGCTGGCGATCGGCGAGGTAGCAGTCCGGCTGGCCGAATCCGAACAGGCCGGTGAGATCTCGGACCTGAAGATCCAGACTGAGCCCGCCGTCTGGCGGCACTACGTCGCCAGTAGCGGCCGGGTGCTGGTACTAAAGCCGGACCTCGGCGTGCATCTCACGAGTGGCGGTCAGCGGCTGGTCTGGTTCGTCGAGGTGGACCGGGCAACCGAGAGACTGAAGCGCATCCGCACCAAGGCCAGCCAGTACCTCGACTACTGGCGATCCGGCCGCGAGCAGGATCGGCTCGGCAGCTTCCCCCCCCGGGGTCCTCTGGTCAGTGCCTGGCGACAAGCGGGCCTTGGCCCTTGCCCGCACGCTGGCGCAGCTACCGGAACCGGCGACGGCGATGTTCGTTGTCGCCACGGCCGAGCACACGGGGTGCGCGCTGGTCGGAGGCATGCGTGAGGAAGAACAACAACATGAAGAAGGACGTGAACATGAACCAAGCAACTAACGAGAGCACCAGTAAGCGGGAGCTGCCGGTCGGGCAGGTCCTGGTCGGAGACGCTGTGCGCAGGCTCCGGGGACTGCCGGCGAGGTCGGTCGACTGCGTCGTTACGAGTCCGCCGTACTTCCTGCTGCGCAACTACGGCGTCGATGGGCAGATCGAGCGGGTCCTGAATCCGGCGGAGCGGTCTGGCTCAATCTCGGCGACACCTACGCCCGCCACCCCAGACACGGCGCGCTGCCCAAGGGACTCGTCTTGGGGCCTGAGCGGCTGCTGCTGGCGCTGTCTGAACGAGGTTGGATGGTGCGCAGCAAGATCGTCTGGGCCAAGCCCAACCCTATGCCCACCTCTGTCCGAGACCGACTGTCGACCACGTGGGAACCGCTCTACCTGCTGACTCGGGACCGCCACTACTTCTTCGATCTCGACGCCATCCGCGTGCCCGCCCGGTCTGCACTGAGCCGTCCGACCCGCCTGGGCCGACACACCAAGTACGCCACTCGGCCTGGTAGCCGACCAGGCTGGTCGGTGCCGCTGGCTGGCAACAACTCCGGCCTCGATCGCATGAAGGAGGGCGGCCGTTTGTCCCACCCGCTCGGCAAGAACCCCGGCGATGTCTGGACTATCCCGACTGCAGCCTACCGGGCGCGCACTTCGCCACCTTCCCGCCGGCACTCATCGAGCGGCCACTGCTCGCCACCTGTCCAGAACGCGTCTGCCGAGCCTGCGGCGTGGCCTGGAGCCGAGCACGAGTAGCGAGAGCGATCGGGGCGACGGCGCTGCGGGGAGCCCTGCGTAAGAGCTGTGCCTGTGCGGATCGAGCCTGGGCGCCTGGTGTGGTGCTTGATCCGTTCTTCGGGGCTGGAACGGTCGGCGTGGTTGCTACGCGAATGCACCGACGGTGGGTGGGGATTGAGCTGAACCCAGAGTTCGCGGCCCTTGCCCGTAGGCGGACTTCAGCTGAGCACGGCGGACCAGCCGAGGAACAGCAGCATCGTCAGCGGCAGAACCGGGGCAAGGCACTGGTACCGGGTGCGGGCACCGAAGGTCCAGGTCGGCTGCTGGCTGATCCGCCAAATCTGCAAGGCACCACCTGCGAAGAGGCCGATAAGGAGGAACAGCAGAACCAGGGAGAGAACGGGCCACATGTTCCCGTACCACCGAGAGGTCAGCTCGGACGGTTTGGCGGTTCGAAGATCCGCTGTGACGAGTACGCCCAAGAACAGCGTCTGAATCGTGAGCAGTGCTCGCCAGGCTGCTCGGGTGAACCGGAGCAAGCCGTGCTCCCACCACCACGTGGCCACGTACGGCCCGAGGGGCGGGTGCGTGGCGATAGCCCGAAGGGCCTCTCGATCCCACGGCCGGGCCATATGGAACGCCGTGTAGAGGAAGAGCGCAAGGATGGCAACTGCAGCGAGCATGCCGACAGTCTCCATCGCCCCTCTGACATCGGAGCCGAGCGATGACCGGCGAGGTCGGCCCAGAGGCCGTAACCGAGACGCAGCCGCGCATCTACGTGGCGTCGCTGAGCGACTACAACGCCGGCATCCCTCCACGGCACCTGGCTCGATGCCGCTGCTGAGCCAGCTGAGCTGTGGGACGGGATCAGCCGGATGCTGGCAGCGTCGCCCACGACGGCACGCTACGGAGAGCCAGCGGAAGAGTGGGCTATCCACGATTACGAGGGCTTCGGCCTGGTCGCGCTCAGCGAGTGGGAGCGTGTCGAGCGGGTTGCCGATCTCGCCCGGGGCGTCGTGCGGCACAGTGAGGCGTTCGTGGTGCGCTTGCCAAGGCAGAAGCGGGCCTGGGGCAGATCGAGGGGATCGTCGAGCGGGCAGTCGCCTGGGCCGAGAACTGCTACGAGGCCTACCTGGCAGCGGGACCGCAGCTACGCAAGCAGATGAACCAGGCCTTCTTCTCTCGCATCTTGGTTACAGAAGATGGAGTTGTCGGCTGGGAGTACCAGCAGCCCTTCGATGTCCTGATGCGAATCCACCCACCCCTGGCAGGAGTGATCGGGAAGAGCCAAGAAGTGACCGAGGCAGGGGCTCAGGCCGTACTCAGTTGGTCACTGACCAGCCTGGCAGCAGCAGAGCAAGGCGACCTGGCACGAGCACGCTCGTGCCGTCCGCAAGCAAACGGCCCGAGCTGGTGTGCTCGGGCTGGCTTTGTTGGGCTGGGATCGGCAACGTTTGGCGGAGAGGGTGGGATTCGAACCCACGGTGAGTTTCCCCACACACGCTTTCCAAGCGTGCCGATTCGGCCGCTCTCGCACCCCTCCGGGTACTGCATTCTCGTGGTCCGCACCCGCAGGAGGTGACCGGGCGATCTGCGGCACTCCTCAGGCACCGCTGAGAGCTGCTGCCTTCCGGCCCTGACCCGGTTCACGGGCTGAAGATGCACAGGGCCCGGCCACCACCTGCGGGTGCGGACAGGGCCACGATAGTCGCGCCGCCTCGGGTCCCGTCCACGTGAACGGGCGGTTCGGACCCAGAGCCGTGACCGGGCGGGTACGGTCGAGGCGACCTCACGTGAAGGAGCGGGACATGGGCTGTGGGTGCATCGTTGCGTTGATCGGGATGGCGGCCCCGCGGTTCGCCATCTTCTTGGTGTGGCTGTTCAGCGATCGCATGGCCATCGCCTTCAACGGGTTCTTCGAGGCCTTCCTCGGCTTCCTCCTGCTGCCGTTCACCACGCTGTTCTTCGCCCTGGTGTACTCGCCGGCGCTCGGTTCGGAGGGCGGCGTGAACGGGTTCGGCTGGCTCATCGTCGCCTTCGGCCTCGCCCTGGACATCAGCTCGTACGCCAACGGCGCCAAGGCCCGGCGGGATCGGGCCAACGCCATCTGACCGGTTGGGCATCCGGGTCAGTCCACCGCCGTGACGACGGCGTTGCGACCCGCATGCTCGGTGGAGCCGGAGCACCGACCTGGTTCGGGTCGAGCGACCGCGGCATGGGCGGGTCGTGACCCGAACGGCGAACCGGGTCAGGCGAACTCGGGGGGCTTCAGGTCGTCCATGCAGCTGGTGTCGGGCTGCTGCGACGGATCGTCGAGGAAGGCGAACCAGATGTCGCGGGCGCAGTCGCTCGACGACACGGCGCCGTGGCCGGCGTTCGGGAACAGGAGCAGGTCTTGGCCGAGGGCGTCGGCGACCCGCTTCGAGCCGGCGGGCGGGGTGACGGGGTCGAAGCGGCCGGCCATGAGGATGATCGGCACGTCGGTGTCGTCCGGGGTGAGCAGGGTGTTGAAGTCGCCGCCGTTGGCGGGGACGCCCCACTCCTCGCAGCCGCTCTCCGCCGCGGCCAGGTAGGTGAGCGAGCCCAGCTCCGGATGCTCCTCGACGAACGGGTCGAGCGACTCCGGGTCCAAGAGCGGGAGGCGGTCGGCGCAGTCGACCGAAGCGGTCATGCCCTCCACCTGGTCGGTGACGAACGGGACCGACTCCCGCACCAGCTGCTCCACGATCCCGTAGTCGCCGCTGGCGATGGCGGTGAGGGCGGTCGGCAGGACCGGGATCAGGGTCTCGTCGTACATGGCCCGGAACATGCCGGCGTACATGTCGGCGCCGGTGATCTCCACGTGGCGGGCCTCGCCGGTGGCCGGGTCCTCGACCTCGCCGACGTACGGCTGATCATCGAGCTGAGCGGCGGCCTCGGCCATGAGCTCGTCGATCGGTCCGTACTTCTCCTCGCACGACGGCTGAGCGGCGCACGCCCCCTTCAGCTCGGCGAACGCGCGCAGCGCCGCCTTGCCCCGGTCCACGGCGCCGAACGGCTCGTCGGGCACGACGATCGAGTCGAGCAGCACCGACCTCACGCCCTCGGGGTGCGAGCGGACGGTCTCGATGGCGAGGGCCGAGCCGTAGGAGATGCCCCGCAGGTTCCACTCGTCGATGCCGAGGGCGACCCGGAGGTCGGCCAGGTCGGCCGCGTTCTGCGGGGTGTTGTACCCGCTCAGGTCGACGCCGTCGGCCTGCAGGCGGTCCCGGCACTCGCGGAGCGAGTCATCGACGCGGACGCCCTCGTCCCTGGGATCGTCGGTCGTGGCGAAGATCCCCCAGATCGCCTCGTTGGTCTCGGTGCAATCGAGGTCGGGCGTGGAGTAGCCGGTGCCCCGCTGGTCCCAGATGTAGTAATCCCGCTCATCGAGGATCGCGCTCTTCGAGTAGCCGCCAACGCTGTCGAGGCTGCTGAAGCCGGGGCCGCCCTCGAGCTGGACGACGGGGTCCTTCCGGGGCGTGTCGCTGTTGGAGTGCAGCTTGGCGACGGCCAGGCCGATCATCTTCGAGTCCGGGTCGGTGCGGTTCTCGGGGACCTCCACGGTGCCGCACGTGACCTCCACGATCACCTCGTCGGTCAGCTCCATGGGGCACTCGCCCTCGACGAAGGCCGGCTTCGGCCAGGCGATGGGCTCTGTGGTCGTCGTCGCCTTCGCCGCGGTGGTCGAGGACGACGTGCCGGGCGCGGCGCTCCCGTCCGATGCCGAGCTGCTGCACCCGGAGGCCACCAGTCCCAGCACCGCCGCCGCCGCCAATCCCCACCTCTTGTGCTTCCCCATGGGCGGCGACGCTACCGGTGACCCGGCCATCGAGGCCTCGGAAACGTGGGTTGTGGTCGGTCGATAGGGTGAGCGGCGATGGCCTACCAGTCCCTCTACCGCCGGTACCGACCCCGCCGGTTCAGCGACGTCCGGGACCAAGAAGAGGTCGTCCGCGCGCTCCGCAACGCCGTCCGCGAAGACCGCGTCGGCCACGCCTACCTCTTCAGCGGCCCCCGCGGCACGGGCAAGACGTCCACCGCCCGCATCCTGGCGAAGGCGCTCAACTGCGTGAACCTCCAAGATGGTGAGCCGGACGGCACCTGCGAGAGCTGCCTCGCCATCGACAACGGCACGTCCTACGACGTCCAGGAGCTCGACGCCGCGTCCAACAACAAGGTCGAGGAGGTCCGGGAGCTCATCAGCCGGGTGGCCCTCGGGTCACCCGGGCGCACGAAGGTGTACATCCTCGACGAGGTCCACATGCTCACGGCGGCGGCGTCCGCCGCGCTGCTGAAGACCCTGGAGGAGCCGCCGGACCACGTGGTCTTCGTGCTGGCCACGACCGATCCGCAGAAGGTGCTGCCCACCATCCGCAGCCGCACCCAGCACTACGAGTTCAAGCTGCTGGGCGCCGACGACCTCACCGAGCACGTCGAGTGGGTCATCCACGACGCCGGGCTCGACCTCGGCCCCGAGGCCGTCGAGTACGTGGTGCGCCAGGGCGGCGGCTCGGCCCGCGACACCCTCTCGGCCCTGGAGCGGGTGGCGGCGGCTGGCGGCGTGGTCGACGAGGGCGAGTCGCTCACCGACCTGCTCGACGCCGTCGCCGCTGGCGATCCGGGCAAGGCGCTGCTAGCGGTGTCCGACGCCGTCAGCTCCGGCCGCGACCCCCGGGTGCTCGGCGAAGCCCTGCTCGCCCGCCTGCGCGACGTCTTCCTCCAGCGCATGGGCGCTCCGCTCGACCACCTGCCGCCCGCCGAGCAGGACCGGGTCCGGGCCTGGGCCGACCAGCTCGGCGACCGGGCCACCACCCGGGCGCTCGAAGCCGTGGGCGACGCCCTCCTCGAGATGCGCCAGGCACCCGATGCCCGCATCCCGCTCGAGGTGGCGCTGGTGAAGCTGTCGCGGGTCGACGGCGACGCATCGGTGGATGCCCTCGCCGCCCGCGTCGCCAAGCTCGAGGCCGCCCTCGCATCGGGCACCACGACCGCCGCCCCGGCTCCGGCTGGCGCTCCGGCTCCATCGGCCCCATCGGCCGCGCCTGCGGGCCCCGCTGCTGCACCGGTGGCGGCCGAGCCCTCGGCGCCGGCCCCGACCGCTGAGGCAGGCCCGCCGCCGGCCTCGTCGAAACGCACGCCCATCTCGTCGCGGCCCCCGCTGCCGCCCGTCGCCCCCGCTGGCCCTCCGACGTCGAACCCGCCTGCGTCCGACCCCGGCGCGGGCGGCCCCGCAGCTCAGGCCCGGGCCGCGCTCGCGGCCCAGAAGGCCGAGCGAGCCGCTCGTAGTGGAGGCGGGCCCAAGCCCCCCGCCGCTGCGCCCACCAGCTCGGCGGCGCCACCTCCGGCTGCCCCGGCACCGGCGAGTGCTCCCGCTGCCAGCCCACCCCCTCCTGCGCC
>Ga0182747_1002815_pt1 | contig 11993 bp, 12 predicted proteins | sample eDN3rd30CBELigBY_FD_128526 | JGI IMG/M metagenome (GOLD analysis project Ga0182747, IMG submission 128526) | Enriched backyard soil microbial communities from Emeryville, California, USA - eDNA 3rd pass 30_C BE-Lig BY (version 2) (version 2) | ecosystem: Environmental > Terrestrial > Soil >...
CCGGGTCGCCGGTCTTCACGCGCTCGCCCTCGGGCACGAAGAAGCGGATCACCACCGGCGAGCTGTTGGAGAACGGGGTGTAGAGCACCTGGGCGTCGGTGGCCCGGACTTCGCCGGTCAGCACCGCCGCGCCGGCCGGCGCGCCCGCCGATGCGGCCAATGCCAGCGCCAGCAGCGCTGGCGCGCGGCGCGCGTTGCTCATGCGGTCAGCGCCGGACATCGGCTTCGATCCTTCCGTCGCGCAGGCTGATTTCGCGCGGCGCACGCGCGGCGACGTCGCGGTCGTGGGTCACCAGCACCACGGTCTGGCCGCCCTCGTGGACTTCGTCGATCAGGTCCAGCACGTCGGCCGCGCTCTTCGAGTCGAGGTTGCCGGTGGGTTCGTCGGCCAGCAGCAGCGCCGGCTGCAGCAGCAGCGCGCGGGCGATCGCGGCGCGCTGCATCTGGCCTCCGGACAGTTCGCCAGGGCGATGGTCGCCGCGGTTGCCGAGGCCGACGCGATCGAGCAGTTCGCGCGCCCGCTGCCGTGCGCCCGGCGGCGGCTGGCGGTGGAAGCGCAGCGGCAGAAGCACGTTTTCCAGCACGCTCAGCCGCGGCAGCAGGTGGAAGCTCTGGAACACGAAGCCGATGCGGCGGTTGCGGATGTCGCTGCTGGCCTCGTCGTCGAGCGTGGCCACGTCGCGGCCCTCGACCAGGTAGCGGCCGCTGCTGGGATGGTCGAGGCAGCCCAGGATGTTGAGCAGGCTCGACTTGCCCGAACCCGACGGCCCGGTGACGGCCACGAACTCGCCGGCGGCGATGGTCACGTCCACGCCGGCCAGCGCATGCACGGTCTGCCCGCTCATCGCATAGCGGCGGTGCACCTGCTGCAGTTCGATCATCGCGCGTGGTCCACGGTGCGTCCTTCGCGCCGTCGCGCGCATCCCCGTCCGTGCTTCAAGACCACATCCCGCGTTGCCGGTTCCCCATCCCGGGAGGATAGCGATGGCCGCGCGACCGCGTCGAGGCCTCCCGGTCGCGGCCGTCCCCGGGCCGGTGTACCCTCGCGGATCGTTTCGTCGATTCGAGAGGAAGCGCATGAAGACAGTGCTGGTGGCCAGCTCCAAGGGCGGTGTCGGCAAGACCACGATCGCAACCCATCTCGCCGCGCAGTCGGCGTTGTCGGGGCAGCGGACGGTCCTGGTCGATGCCGATCCGCAGGGATCCTCGACCCGCTGGGCCGAGCGCCGGGCGGGGCTGGAAAGCGCGGTGCTGCCGCTCGACGGGACCCACAAGGGCTGGCGCCGGATGGTGCCCGAGGACGCCCAGCGCGTGGTGATCGACGCGCCCGCCGGCGCCATGCGCGAAGACCTCGACGGCTTCCTCGAGCACGCCGACACGCTGGTGGTGCCGGTGCTGCCGTCGTCGCTGGACATCGACGCGACCGTGCCGTTCCTCAACTCGCTGGCCAAGCACCCGCGCATCCGCCGCGGCCAGCTGCGGGTGGGCCTGGTCGGCAACCGGCTCAAGCCGTGGACCAACGCCTCGCAGCAGGCGCTGGAGCTGCTCGCGCAGTGGCCCTACCCGGTGGTCGCGCAGCTGCGCGACAGCCAGGCCTACGTGCTGCTGGTGGGGCTGGGCAAGAGCCTGTTCGACTACCATTCGGCCCAGGTCCGTGATCATCAGGACGACTGGCAACCGCTGCTGAAGTGGTTGAAGAAGTGATGCGCGAACTGATCCTCCTGCGCCACGCCCATGCCGAGTCGTCCGCGCCCGGGCAGCCCGACCTCGACCGGCCGCTGTCAGCCGAGGGCAATGCCGAGGCCGAGGCCGCCGGCCGCTGGCTGCGCGAGCAGCGGCTGGTCCCGGACCTGGTGCTGTGCTCGCCGTCGCGACGCACGCGCGAGACGCTCGAGGCGGTGCTCGGGCAGATCGGCTACGTCGACCAGCGCCTGGAGGACGACATCTACGAGGCGTCGCCGGGCACGCTGGCCACGCTGGTCGATCGCCACCAGGCCGTCGATCGGCTGCTGGTGGTGGGGCACAACCCGGGCCTCGAGCGCCTGGTCGCGCTGATGCACAGCGGCCAGTCCGGCGACTACCGCGGCATGCCGCCGGCGGGCATCGCGGTGCTGGAACTGCCGAAGGAAGGCGAGATCGAACCGGGCATCGCGTCCCTGTCCGCGTTCTGGTGGCCGTGACCCCACGGGACGTCGTTGCGGCGCTCGCCGCCGCCTGCCTGACCATCGTGCTGCTGCTGGCCTCCGTGCGCGCAGCCGGGATCGACCCGGCCACGTCCGCGATCGGCTTCACCCTGAAGACGCGCTGGGGCAAGACCTTGGTCGGCCATTTTCCCCGCTACGAAGGCGAGATCGCGACCCTGCCCGACGGCCGTCGGCAGGTGCGGCTGCGGCTGGCGGCGACCGACGTCGTGATCGACGACAGCACCACCTTCACCCGCCTGACCCGCGGCGAGGGCTTCTTCGAGGCCGACCGCTACCCGTGGGTGGAGTTCGAATCCGAACCGTACGCCAGCAGCCTGACCCGCCACGGCGGCCGGCTTGGCGGACGGGTCACGATCCGCGGCGTGCAGCGGCGCGAGAGCTTCGTCATCCAGCCCGCGACCTGCGAGCGTCCGGGCGTGGAGTGCGACATCGTCGCCAGGGGCAGCATCGACCGCAACGACTACGGCATGGACCGCTGGGGCTTCGCGCTGTCGCGCAAGGTGGTGTTCTCGCTGCGCGTGCGCACCATGCCCGGCCACGACATGCCCGGCCACGACATACCCGAGCGCGCCATGTCCGAGCACGCCGTGCCCGAGCGCGGCACGTGAAGCGATGGGCGCGCCTGCTGCTGCCGTGGCTGCTGCTGTCGGCATCCGCCTGCACCAGCCTGTCGCCGCTGCAGCGTGAGCGCGCGCTGCAGGCAGCGGTGCAGGCGCAGTCCAGCATCGACACCTGCGACCGTGCCGATGCCTGCGCCGACCCGTCGCCGCTGCGCGCGCTGGGCACCCGCGCCTACGCGCAAAGCTCGCCCGGGGCGCCGCACCACTACGCACTGCTGCTCGACTACGGCCAGGACTCGCTGCTCGCGCGGCTGAACCTGATCCGCAGCGCGACCCGCGAGATCGACCTGCAGACCTACATCTTCGACGAGGACGATTCCAGCCAGCTGGTGCTCGGCGAACTGCTGGCCGCGGCGCGGCGCGGGGTGCGGGTGCGGGTGCTGATCGACCAGCTCTCGGCGCTGCGCCACGTCGACACGCTGGCCGCGCTGGCCGGCGCCCACCACAACTTCGAGCTGCGCATCTACAACCCGGTGCTGGGGCGGGCGCACATCAACTACGCGCAGTACGTGCTGGCCGCGGCCTGCTGCTGGCGACGCCTGAACCAGCGCATGCACAGCAAGCTGCTGCTGGTCGACGGCATCGTCGGCATCACCGGCGGGCGCAATTACCAGAACGACTATTACGACTGGGACCCGGTCTACAACTTCCGCGACCGCGACGTGCTGGTGGCCGGACCGGTGACGGGCGAGATGGCCGCCAACTTCGACGCGTTCTGGGATGCGCGCCGCACCCGCCGCATCGCCGAACTGGTCGACGTGGGCAAGCGCATCCTGCGCGAAGGCGTGCCGGCGCTGCCGCAGCCGCAGTTCGACCTGCCCGCGCGTGCGCGGCGCATGGCCCGTGACGCGGCCGACGACGCGCTGGTCGACCGGCGCCTGGTGTCGGCGGCGCTGCCGGTGGACCGGGTGACGTTCATCGCCGACCTGCCGCGAAAGCACCGGCGCTCGCGCGAGGATGAAATCGCCACGTCCACCCTCGGCCTGCGCGAACTGGTCGCCGCGGCGCAGTCCGAGGTGTTGCTGCAAACACCGTACCTGGTGCTGTCGCCGGCTGCGCAGGACCTGTTCCGCGAGTTGCACGACCGCGAAGACCCGCCGCGGGTGCTGGTCTCGACCAACAGCCTGGCGGCGACCGACGCGTTCATCACCTACGCGCTGTCGTACAAGTACAAGCGCCGCTACCTGCGCGACTTCGGTTTCGAGATCCACGAGTTCAAGCCGTTCCCGGCCGATGCGCCGATCGATCCCGAGGCCACCGGTGCGTTCGGGGTGAGCTGGCGCGACGACGGCACGCCGGTGTTCACCCAGGTGCCGAAGCCCGGCAGCGGCCGGCGCCCGCTCGGGCGCGAATATTCGGCGCTGCGCTGGTCGGGCTTTTCCGCCAACGAGCCGGTGCCGCTGGCGCGCGGCGGCGTGCGCTGGGGCCTGCACGCCAAGTCGATGGTGATCGACGAGCGCATCGGCGTGGTCGGCACCCACAACTTCGACCCGCGCGGCGACCACTACAACACCGAGAGCGCGGTGGTGATCGACGACCCCGCATTCGCGAAGGAGCTGGCCGCGAGCATCCGCCGCGACATGGCGCCTGGCAACGCCTGGACCATCGCCCGTCGCGACAAGCCGCCGGTCTTTTCCGGCCTGGAGTACTCGCTGGCGAAGATCTCCGAGCACCTCCCGATCTTCGACCTGTGGCCGGTGCGCTACGCGACCAGCTACGAATTCGTGCCCGGCCCCGGGTGCCCGCTGCCGCTGCCGCCGTCGGACCCGGGATTCCGCAAATGCTACGAGCCGGTGGGCGATTTCCCCGAGGTCAGCGTCGGCTTCAAGTCGCTGATGACCCGCATCTTCACCGGCTTCGGCGCGGGGCTGGCACCAATCCTGTAGGGCGATCCCGCGGACACGCCCGTGCCGTTCTCCCCGTTCTACATCGACATCGCGGGGCCGGCGCGGACGGTGTCGTCGATGTCGTGCATCGGCTGCCGTGCCCGTGCTTGCTCGCGTGAATCCGCGGGTCCGGGATGCGCCACGAACTCATCGCCGCGTTGCTTCGCAAGGCCCGGGGACAGGGCAATGCGTGGCGGGCGAGGGCAGCGGTTGCTGGTCCGGTGGCAACCACCCCGTGCATTGGCCATGCAACCGTCGCGGCCCCGCATGGCATCCAAATCGGACAGCGGGACAGCACGACAGCGCTACGGCGGCCATGCACGGGACCGTGACGGAGGTGGGGTGACTTCCGGCCCATGGACGTTCTGCCTAGGTGTTGTAGTCTACCAGCACACCAAATCACGAACCAGGAGATCACCATGACCACCCGGCATTCCCCCTCGACGTCCTCCCCTCCGCGCACGCCGGCCGCGCTCGTCGCGCCGGTCGCTGCCAGCGCCTACCGCAGGTATCAGGCGCGCGACTTCGGCGTCGGCTACGGCAACAGCAGCGGCTACGCCAGCGGCAAGCGCTACACGCCCGACTGGGGCAACGCGCGCTTCCGCTGCGGTTGATGCCGACGGCCGCCGTGAGCGGCGGTGCGGAGAGCCGTCGCCGGCTTCAGCTTTGTTGACGCGTAAGCGTGCCGCGCCCTAGTCTTCGCAGTCTTTCCCGTCGCCCCCGGACCCGTCATGTCGATTTCATTGACCATCGATCTCAGCGATCGCGACCTCGAGCATTTCCAGAAGGCGATGCAGGCATCGCGCAAGGCCGCCGAGGGCAAGACGCCCGAGGAGGTCGTGGTCGCGGCGGGCAAGCTGCTGGCGGACGCGCAGAAGGTGCACATCCCGGATTTCGTCCGTGAGCGCCTGCTGCAGCTCGACGACATGATCGCCATGGTCCGCGACCAGGGCTGGAACATGGAAGCCGAGGACCGCCAGCGGGTGATGTCGGCACTGGTCTATTTCGTCGACCCGAAGGACGTGATCCCGGACAACGTCGAGGTGCTGGGCTTCCTTGACGACGCGATCATGATCGAGCTGTGCGTGCGCGAACTGCGCCACGAGCTCGACGCCTACGACGATTTCTGCGAGTTCCGCGCCCACGAGGCGACCAAGCGCGGGGTCGAGCCGTCGAGCGTCGGCCAGGCCGACTGGCTGGCCAGCCGCCGCGAGGAGCTGGTCGACCGGATGCACACCCGTCGCGAGCGCGACATGGGCATCGGCTATGGCAGCAGCAGCGGCTACGGCGCCAAGCGCAGCTACGTCCGCGCCTGGCGTCCCGGGATGTTCACCTTCAAGTGAGCCGTTGCAGCCGCGCGCCGGCGACGCCGGCGTGATCTTCCGCAAGGCCACCAGCCTCGAAGACCTCAACGGCGCCTCGCGCAACACCGCGATGGCGGCGCTGGGCATCGTGTTCACCCAAATCGGCGACGACTTCCTGCGCGGCACGATGCCGGTCGATGCGCGGACACGCCAGCCCTACGGCCTGCTGCACGGCGGCGCCTCGGTGCTGCTGGCCGAAACCCTCGGCAGCAGCGCCGGCAACCTGTGCGTCGATGACGCCCACATGTGCGTGGGGATCGAGATCAACGCCAACCACCTGGCCGGCGTGCGCGAGGGCGTCGTCACCGGCACCGCGCGGCCGCTGCACGTCGGCCGCAGCACCCAGGTCTGGGAAATCCGCGTCGAGGACGACCACGGCCGCCTGGCCTGCGTGTCGCGCCTGACCCTTGCCGTGGTGCCGCGGCGCGCCTGACCGGCGGGCCGGGGTGCCGACAACCCGCCATCGCATGCCACCCGGCATGCGTTCCCGTGTGGCCGCATCCGGTAACCTTGTGCAGATGAATCCGTCGCCTTCCTCCGTCCCTCCCGGAACACCGGCGTCGGAAGGAAACCTCGTGCGCATCTGGCGCTACCTGTACCGGGTGCCGTTCCTGCTCTGGCACGTCCTGGTCGACCTGCCGGTCACGCTGCTGCTGATGATGCCGCCGTGGGGCGCGAGCGAGTTCGGCGGGTCGCGCCTCGACCACCGCATGGTCCGTGCCTGGTCGTCCGGGCTGCTGCGCGTGTTCGGCTTGCGCCTGGTCCGCATCGGCACGCCGGTGCCGCAGGCGACGCTGTTCGTCGCCAACCACGTCAGCTGGGTCGACATCGTCACCCTGCACAGCCAGCGGATGATGGGATTCGTGGCCAAGCGTGAAATCGCGAGCTGGCCGCTGGTCGGCTGGCTGGCGTCGCGCGGCGAGACGATCTTCCACCAGCGCGGCAGCACCGAATCGCTTGGCGGCGTACTGCAGGTCATGCTCGCGCGGCTGCGCTCGGGACGTTCGGTGGGCGTGTTTCCCGAAGGGCGCACCCGCGACGGCACCGAAGTCGGCCCGTTCCACGCCCGCATCTTCCTGGCCGCGGTCGAAGCGGGCGCGCCGGTGCAGCCGGTGGCGCTGCGCTACGGCGCCGGCGGCAGCGCGCAGACGGTGGTCGCGTTCCAGCCGAAGGAGAGCTTCCTCGGCAATTTCCTGCGCCTGATCGGGGAGCCGCCGCGGGTGGTGGAGGTGGTGTTCCTGCCGCCGATCGTGCCCGGCGATACCGAGGGCCGCCGGCGCATCGCCGAGCTTGCGCGTGCGCGCATCGTCGCGGCCATGCAGGATCCGGAGCCCGGGCGCGGGGAGTAGCAGGCGATGCCCGACCTCCCGGAACCATCAGGCCAGGCGCCCGCAATGCCGGAAGCGGGGCAGGCGGCAGCGGGCTCCCGGCTCACCGCGTCCGCGTACCGGCCGCCATCGTGGCTGCGCAACCGCCACGTGCAGTCGATCCTGGCCGGCAGCCCGCTGCGGCGCATGCGCGGCGCGCAAGGGCTGGAGCGGCTGGGCGCGGTGAGTACCGCGCATCTGGTCGACGGCGGCGACGGCGTGCGCCTGCACGGCCTGCACACCACGCTGCCCGGCATGCGGCCGCGCGGCCTGGCCCTGCTGCTGCACGGCTGGGAGGGCAGCACCGAATCGAGCTACATGCGGATGACCGCGGTGCAGCTGCTGCTGCGCGGCTTCGAGGTGTTCCGCCTCAACTTCCGCGACCACGGCGGCACCCACCACCTCAACGAGGCGCTGTTCCACTCCAACCGCATCGACGAGGTGGTGCACGCAGCCTGCGACATCGCGCGCCGCTTCCTGCCGGCGGACAGGCCGATGGTGGCCGCCGGGCATTCGCTGGGCGGCAACTTCGTGCTGCGCCTGGCGCTGCGCGCGCCGTCGGCGGGGCTGCAGCTGGCAGGCGTGGCCTCGGTCTGCCCGGTGTTGGATCCGGCCCGCACGATGCTGCAGATGGAGCGCGGCACGCCGATGTACATGCGCTACTTCGAAAAGAAGTGGCGCAACTCGCTGCAGCGCAAGCGGCGGCTGTTCCCCGAGCGGCACGATTTCGACGACGCCACGCTGAAGCTGCACATGCGCGAGTTGACGCAATGGCTGGTGCAGCGCCACACCGACTTCGGCACCCTCGACAACTACTTCGACGGCTACTCGATCGCCGGCGACCGGCTGGCGTCGCTGGCGGTGCCGACCGACATCCTGATGGCCGCCGACGACCCGGTGATCCCGATCGAGGACTTCCACGAACTGGTGCTGCCTGCGCGCGCGCGGCTGGAAATCTCGCAGTGGGGCGGGCACTGCGGCTTCCTCGAGAACGTGCGCCTGGACGGTTTCGCCGAACGCTGGGTGGCCGAACACCTGGCGGCGGCCGCGAAGGACTGAGGGCGGCCCGAGGGGCACTGCCGGCGCCGGCTAGAATGGGCGGATCCCGGGCGCCCGCCCGCCGACCCTCTATCCCATGCAAGCAGACATCCTCGACGCGCTGCGGCGCGGGGCGAACGAAGACGCCCTGTCGCTGGCCCGCGCCGCGACCGCCACCCATCCCGAAGACCCGCAGGCGCACCGCGCGCTGGCCATGGCCCTGCGCGCCAGCGGCGACGGCGAGGCGGCCCTGGCCAGCATCGACCGCGCCATCGCGCTGGCCCCGGACGACGCCGACCTGCACTTCCACCGCGCCGGCTACCTGCTCCACGGCAGCCAGTTCGACGCGGCGCAGGCGGCGCTGTCGCAGACCTTGCAGCTCGATCCCAACCAGTTCGGCGCCTATGTGATGCAGGCGCAGATGGCGCTGATGCGCGGCGACCTCGACGAGGCCGACCGGCTGGCGCGACTGGCGGCGCGGGTGTCGCCGGCGCATCCGTGGACGCGCCTGCTCCAGGGCAGCATCGCGCTGGAACGCGATGACGCCGACACCGCGCTGGCGCTGCTGTCGCAGGCGATGCAGGACGCGCCCGACGACGCGCAGGTCCGCTACGCGCTGGGATTCGCCTACCTGAAGAAGGGCCATCTTGCGTTCGCCGAACAGGCCTTCCGCAGCGTGCTGGAGAAGATGCCCGAGGCGCGCGGACTGCGCGCGCTGCTGGCCGAACTGCTGCGTCGCCAGGGTCGCCCGGCCGAGGCGGCCGACGAACTGGCGCCTCTGCTCGACCGCGACGACGCCACCCCGGGCCTGCAGCGGTTTGCCGGCGAGCTGGAACTGACCGCCGGCCGCCACGAGCGCGCGCTGCCGCCGCTGCGCCGTGCACTGGCCGCGCAGGCCGATGACGTGCGCACGCTCGAAGCGCTGTACGAGGCGCTGCGTCGCAACGGCGACCGCGACCTTGCGCGCAACGTGTTCGACGCCGCGCTGGCGACGTCGCCGCAGGCGGCGGTGCTGTGGCAGGCGCGGCTGGCGGTGGAAGATGCCGCCGACCCGCTGGCGCTGGACGTGGCCGCCCGCTGGCTGGCGCAGATGCCCGACGCGCTGCCGGCGCTGGAGGCGAACATGGCGCTGCTGGGCATGCGCCGCGACGCCGACGGCGCCGAGGCCATGGCGCAGCGCATCGTGGCGCTCGTGCCGGGGCACCGGCAGGCGCAGATGCGCATCGTCGACCGGCTGCTGGCGCGCGACCCCGACGCCGGGCTCGCGCGCATCCAGTCGCTGCTGGCCCAGGCCGCGGATCCCGACGCGCGGCGCGAGCTGCGCACTTGGCTTGGCCACGCCCAACTGCGCTGCGGCCTGCACGAGGCGGCGGTCGCGACCTGGATCGGGCTGCAGGCAGAGGCTGCCTCGCGCAGCCTGCCGCTGCCGGAGCCGACAGCGCCCGATCCCGTGCTGCCGTCGATCGTAGAGCCGACCGCGGACGCCCCGGCGGTCGCGTTCCTTGCCGGAGCCCCCGGCTCGGGCGCCGAGCGTGTGGCCACGCTGCTGGCGGGCGCGCTGCCAGCCTTCCGCGACGACCGCTTCACCCCGCGAGGCGCGCCGGACGACCTGCTGCAGAACTTCATGCTGCCCGCGCAGCTGGCCAGTGGCGAACTGGACCCGGCCGCCGTGGCCGCCGACTGGCGCGAACACCTTCCCGCGCGCGGCGTGGCCAACGGCGAAGTGATCGACTGGTTGCTCTGGTGGGACAACGCGCTGCTGCCGATGCTGCGCACCCGGCTGTCGCACGCGCGCGTGCTGATCGCTTTGCGCGACCCGCGCGACATGCTGGTCGACTGGATCGCGTTTGGCGCGCCGCTGCTGCTGCGGGTCGAATCGCCGCTGCAGATGGCGCAGTGGCTCGCGCGCCACCTGGAGCACGTCGCCGTGCTGCACGAGCGGTCGCCGGTGATGTACGCACTGCTCAAGCTCGACGAGATCCACGGCGACCCGGCCGCGGTCGCGGCGACGCTCGGCGCGGCCTTGAACGTGAACCTGCCGCCGCCGCCGGCCGACATTTTCGGCGCGCCGCACTTCGCCGCCGGCTATTGGCGCGAATTCGCCGGGGTGCTGGCCGAGCCGTTCGCCGCGCTCACGCCGATCGCACGGCGGCTGGGCTATCCGGACGCCTGACCCGAGGAGACCACGCCATGCGCATCCACAGCAGCAGTTTCGACAATCGCGGCCCGATCCCGGCGGAATTCGCGCTTGGCGCCGCGGACGGCTTCGGCGGCAACCGCAACCCGCAGCTGGCCTGGGACGAGGTGCCGGCCGGCACGCGTTCGTTCGCGCTGCTGTGCATCGACGCCGACGCGCCCACCGATCCGTCGCTGGCGGGCAGGGACGACGTGGAGATCCCGGCCGCGCATCCGCGCGGCGGGTTCGTCCACTGGGTGATGGCGGACATCGCCGCCGACGTGCGCGGGATCGCCGCCGGCAGCTGCAGCGACGGCGTCGACAAGGGCGGCAAGCGCGCGCCGCAGGGACCTGCAGGCGCACGCCAGGGACTGAACGACTACACCGGCTGGTTCGCCGGCAGCGACGACATGCGCGGCGACTACCTGGGCTACGACGGCCCGTACCCGCCGCCCAACGACCTGCGCGTGCACCGCTACTTCTTCCGCCTGTTCGCGCTCGACGTGGCCGCACTCGAGCTGCCGGACCGCTTCACCGCCGGCGACGTGTTCCGTGCGATGCACGGCCACGTGCTGGCCGAAGCGCTGGTGCAGGGCACCTACACCCTGAACGCGAAAGCCGCCGCGGCGTGACCGCGACGGCGTGTCCGCGGGCTACTTGCCGGCGGGCACCAGCTCCGACTCCACCACCATGTCGAGCACGTAGGCGATCGACGAAGCGTCGGCCGGCACCGGGTCGGGCTTGTTGAACTTCTTCAGCCGCAGCACCTTGCGCTCGCCCTCGCGGAACTCGAAGCCCTCGATGTCGCCGTAGAACGCTTCCCACTCGCCGGGCGGCTGCTTGACGCCGTTGGCGTCGTAGCGGATCTCGCGCACCTGCAGGCACTCGTGGTCCGGCATCAGCGGGTGGCTGCACGCGATGCGCTGCGGCGCGACTTCCATGAACACCGTTTCGCCCTCGCCGCCGTAGCGGGTCTGCGCGGTGGCTTCGCCAATCCACGCCGTGGTGCTGCCGTCGGCGGCGACCAGTTGCAGGCGCGGAGGCGTGCCCTGGTCGACGCGAACCTCCTGCGGCTGGGCCAGCAGCGCGGCGATGGCCGCGTCGGCGTCCATCAGCGGCGCATCGCAGGCCATCTGCGTGGACATCATCTGGCCGATCTCCAGCCTGCCGCCCTCGCCCACGGCGTAGCTGCCGCCCTGGCCGTTGCAGCCGCCGGATACCGAGACGCGACCATCGGCGAAGTCGAGCGTCAGCGCGTGGTCGTCGCCGGGGAACAGCGCGTCGATGTGCGCGCCGCCGGCGTCGGTGGCCGTTTCGAGACGCCAGTGGTAGCCGGCG
>Ga0182747_1002817_pt1 | contig 11991 bp, 13 predicted proteins | sample eDN3rd30CBELigBY_FD_128526 | JGI IMG/M metagenome (GOLD analysis project Ga0182747, IMG submission 128526) | Enriched backyard soil microbial communities from Emeryville, California, USA - eDNA 3rd pass 30_C BE-Lig BY (version 2) (version 2) | ecosystem: Environmental > Terrestrial > Soil >...
GACCGGCCGTAATGGCGGCTTTCTCGTTGGTGGTACGGCCTCGGGATACACCGAGCTTGTCGACCGGATCGGCGTGGAAGCGGCGCTGGGTCTGGAAACCATTGCGGCGGACGGCCTTGCCCTGGCCACCAGCGTTGTCGCCGAAGAGGATATCGATTGCGATTTCCGCACTCCGGGCACGCTTTCCCTGGCGCTGACCGATGAGGCGATGGTGGCCGCGCAGCGCAACGCGACCAGGCTCACCGAGGCAGGATTTCCGTCTGAGTTGGTCGACCGGGGCGGGCTCGGTGAGCTGATCCACACCGCGTTGGGTCCGGAAATCCGGGGCGGAATGTACAAGCGAGATGGCAATCTTGTCCACTCCGAACGGTACCTGTGCGGTCTGGCCCGGGCGGCGCAGCGGCATGGCGCGCGACTGGTGCGTGTCGAGGTGACTGGCCTTGCCTCCGCAGGAAATCGCACACGAATCCTGACGACATCTGGCGCAATCGAGGCGGATCAGGTGGTCGTGGCCCTCAATGCCTGGACCGACACCCTGATTCCTGCCCTTGCTGGCCTGGTGGTTCCGGTGCGTGGTCAAATCCTGGCGTATGAACCTTCCGAACGCGCGTTTACTACCGCGACCGGTACCGATGTGACGCCTACGGGGGAATATTGGCAGCAGGTTCCGGATGGCTCGATCGTGATTGGCGGTTGCCGGGCCGACGCACCGCAGGGTGATGTGGGCGTGCGGGAGATGGTGCTGACACCGGATGTGACCGGCGCGATTGAGCGCATTCTGCCGCGTCTTTTCCCAAATTTGGCAAACCTGCGCGTGGCGCGGCGATGGGCCGGGCTGATGGCGTTCACGGCGGACTATGTGCCGGTTGCGGATGCTGCACCGGATTTGCCCGGAGTTTGGGTAACCGGTGGTTTTTGCGGTCACGGTATGCCATTCGGCCCGCGAGTCGGGCAACTCCTGGCGGAGGCCGTCACGTCAGGGGAAAAGCCCGCCGTGCTCGATCCGATGCGTATCGACCGGCCAACGCTTACGCCGCTCACTGCTCCGGGGTGAGCCCTACAGTACGAGTTGGAAGTTGTTGCTTTAAATGAAGGGAACCGTTCAGTGAAGATCTATGTCTCTGTCGATATCGAAGGCGTAAGTGGGGTTGTCCATGCCGACATGATGATGCCGTCGCAGCTGGAATACGGTCGTGGCCGTCGTCTGATGACGAAAGACGCCAATGCGGCCATTGCTGGTATTGCCGATGCTGGCGCCGACTACATTCTCGTGGCGGATGGTCACGGACCGATGCGGAATATCCTAGTGGAAGAGTTGGATCAGCGCGCCCACCTGATGACCGGGACCGGCGATGCCCGCGATGCTTGCCAGCTCGAGGGTGCTGACACGGAATCGTTCGATGCCGCTGTGTTCGTGGGGTATCACGCCATGGCGAAGTCGACGAAGGCAATTCACCCGCACACCATCGCCGGTGCTGTGGTCAGCGAAATCCGTATCAACGGCCGTCCTCATGGTGAAACCGGACTCAATGCCGCCGTGCTGGCTTCGCTCGGGATTCCCACGGTCATGGTGACGGGTGATGCCACCACCATGGGTGAAGCCCGGGACTTCCTTGGCGATAACATCGAGACGGTGCAGGTGAAGGAAGCTCGCGGGCACAATGCCGCCATCTGCCGCCCGCTGGAAGCCTGTTACGCCGACATCAGCGCCGCTGCCAAACGGGCCGTCGGGGATCTGGGCGCCGTCAAACTTTACGTTCCGGAAGACCCATGGACGTTGGAGATCGACTTCAACAATATGGCGCAATGCAACCGCGCTTCTCGCACGGCGAACGTCGAGCGCACCGGTCCGCTCTCCGCCCGGATTCACGGTGATACCCCCTGGGAGCAATACCAGGCGCTGTGGGATGCCATCCGTTCCGGTCTCTACGAACCCGCTTCCTGGCTCCAGTAGGTCAGGTCCGCACGATTTCGAGATGTCATGTATGGACGGTCAGCCCTTGGGCTGACCGTCCATACCGTAATACCACCGGGGTTGCCGGGATTCCGTTTTCTACGGAATCCCGGATGATTCATTTGTGGGTACGGGCGCCAAGGCGATGACAGGCATCGCCCGTACGAGGTCGGCTTTACCTCCATGGAACACCCGGATTCGGTATTACCCGTTCTTCGTCACCTCACGCGTGTGATCGACCTTGAACCCGTCGTTATGCGTTGGCGTCCACAGTGGCAGCGGATTGGCGGACAGGGGCGAGATATCGTCGGTGAGGGTAATTGTCTGCCCGGTTTCCGCCGATTGCATGCCCTTCGTTACGAGCTCCATATTGCGAATGCTCTCCACCAGCGTGCCCACCACGGACGCACCTTCGGTTATTGCCTCGTGGAAGTTGAGGAACTCGCCATAGTAACCGCCGTCCATCTCCGGGAACGAGAACACTTCGGTTTCCTCCGGTCGGAATAGCGTCATCTTTTTGTTGTTCACGATCAGCACCGCCTCGGTGCCGTAGATGCGCATCTCCACCGGGTCTTGCGGCATCGGTAGTTCCGGCTGCGATGACGTGTAGTTGCCGATGGCATCGCTGACAAATCTCAAGTTAAGGACGAAATCGGAGGGACCGCCGAAGATGGAGTTGGCATCCTGGGTTTCTGCTGACAGCCGGGCGGCATCGCCCATCAACATCCGGATTTGTGCCATCTGGTGCACCCCGCCATCAAGATGCGCCCCGCCAACATAGTCGCCCTCATGTCGCCAGGGTGTGCTGGAGAATTCGCCTTCTCGCGGAAACAATTGGCTGACCTGCCGGTATGCCATCATATGCACCCGCCCCAACGCGCCTTGTGCGATGAGGGATTTCGCGAAGCGGACATCGTCCCGGTAGAAGTAGTTTTCCGCGATCAGGAGCTTCTGCTCCGGACGCGACTGCTCGACCTCAAGCAGCGCCTTCGCCTCCTGCTCATTTGCTCCCGGCGGCTTCTCGCAGATCACATGCTTACCGGATTCCAGCGCCTGCCGCAGGGCGTTCGCCTGGACCTGGATCGGTACCGACACCAGGATGGCATCAATATCGTCCCGCGCCAAAAGCGCCTGGTCGTCCGCCGTGTAATCATCCATCGACGCGCCGGAATACCCGGCGAAATGCTCCGCATGGTTCCGATCCGGATCGGCGAATCCCGCGATCTGGAAACGATCCTTCATCTGCTTCAACGCGGGCCAGTGGAGCTTTTCGACGGCAAGCCCCGTGCCGATAATCCCGAGCCGGATGGGTGTTGGTGCCATGTGGGTTTTCCTTTTACAAAAATGCGCGGATTTGCACGAATCATGCGTCGGGGTGATATCTGCCCAAGTCGTGCAAACCACAACACGCGGATGAATGCCTCATGCCGTCATCATCTCATGAAGCGTGCCGCGCCGAAGCGTACGCCAGCCCAAAACACACCGTCATATTGAGAGAAGCCGAGATATCTTTGCTGCAAGTATTCTTCCAATGACTCGTGGCGCAATGTACGATGAACGTGTTCGACGAATTCTCGAGAATATTCTCACAGGCGCGGAACTACACGAGGAATGGGCTGGTATTGTCGAGGAGTGGACCCTGCAGCGGGCTGTGTGATCGACTTGGAGGATGTCATAATGAAAACCGCGAATGCATTGGTCGCAGGTTAGGCTTGGTCTTGGGATTTAATGCGTTGAGGTGAAGCCGAGTGAGGCAGTCCAGATGAACTCACAATGTCTTACGATGATTGACATTTATGGGCACGTGCCTACACTTGAGGTAATCCCCCCGGTTGCTTCGCCTGCCGGGGAGAGCGGGAAACCGCTCGGAGGGGGCCATCTGCGGGTGGCCCTCTTTGCTTTTGCCCTCACAGGGGCACCTTAATGAAGACATCGTTCTATGTTGATGGATTCAATTTCTACTACGGTGTCTTTCGCAGGGCTCACCCAATCGCTGTGCCAGCTGACAAATGGCTGGACTGGCGTTCACTTGCATCTCTTCTCGTCAACGAGAGCGATCGCGTTCATAAAATTCATTACTTCACGGCAAGAATTGAACGGCGTGAAAATGCCACGGAATTCATGGATGGGTGAGGTATGGCCCTCCATGGCGCACGATTATCCTGAGGAGGTAATGTGGCCTATCAGGATACTGGTTTGGCAACGGGAGAATCTTCCGGCAAATCAACACCATCGGTTCCAGCATTACTTCAGACGGACAAATGGCCTCAATTGCCACCGTACCCATCCAAAGACGTCACATCTTCTCCCTCTTCCCAACACGTGACGGCCGGTTGATCTTCATGTCGTCCATGCTCGTTACCCCGGCGATCCTGAGGTCGCGATATCCTAGTCCCCGGGTTTCCAGGTCCGTCGTCGCCTTCTCTTCGGCGATGAGCGTGGCCTCGACCTCGGCGTCTGCCGGTGAGTTGCTTTCCATGTGGATGATGAGCCGGTACGTAAAGGCGTAGACATCGCGATCGTACTGAAGCGTCGCGGTTTCGGTAAATCCGGGTGGCAGGGTGTCGAGTCCGGCACGTAATGTCTGCTTTTGTTCGTCGTCCAGATCGGCGAAGCGACCTTTCACCGTGACTCGCCAGGTGCGTTGCATGATGTCATGACCTCTCACGTGAGCGCCTTTGCCGGGCGGATTCCGGCATCGCGTCGATTTCGGCTCCCACCCTATCACACGAGGAGGCAGAGATTATTACCCACGGAAACAGTCGCAATATGCCTCGCCCGGATGTATGATCGGCGTGGTGAATTCGTTCTCCAATGGGACCCGGGACCTGCCAACGATGATCTTGCGAGCGGTGATCTCTTGAGATGTTGGCGCATGTTTACCCTGTCTGGCAGCGCCAGACGATTGAGGGTGGACCAGTGTGTCCAACCTCCCAGGAGTCTCGATATCCATGATTGCACCTGTTTCCAACGCAGCCAACCCTCCCGATACTCCATCCCGATTCAATTCCGAGGCCCTCGAACATCTGCGCACAGCATTGAAGGGTCAGGCCCTCTTGCCGGGCGATGCCGGTTTTGACGAGGCCATCCTGGCGTGGTCACGTGGCATCCGGCACGCTCCGTCCATCGTGGTCCTGCCGGAAACGGCGGCTGATGTGGTCGCGGCGGTCGCATTTGCCCGCGATCACGACTTGCCGGTGGCCGTGCAATCGACCGGGCATGGCGTGCCGGTGGGGTGCATCGACGGCATGCTGATCAACACCATGCATATGCAGGGCGTCACGGTCGACCCCGCGACGCGGATCGCGCGGGTTGAGGCTGGCGCCAAATGGGGCAGTGTCGTTCCAGTGGCGCAGGAACATGGCCTGGCACCATTGAGTGGCTCCTCGACCGATGTCGGTGTGGTCGGCTATACGCTCGGCGGCGGCCATGGCTGGCTTGCCCGGAAGTACGGTCGGGCGGCGGATCGGGTTGTGGCGGCGGATCTCGTGACCGCGGAAGGTGAATTGCTACATGTGACTGAAGAGCGTCATCCCGATCTTTTCTGGGCGATTCGCCGGGGGACCAGCAATTTCGGGATCGTGACGGCCCTTGAGTTCGAACTCGTACCCGTGGCTCAGGTGTTCGGCGGCAGCGTGATGTATCCGCTGATGGATGCCAGCGCCGTATTCGCCGCATTCGCGGGTTGGGTGGCTGATCTGACGGACGACGTCACGGCCAGCATCAGCATCATGCGGTTCCCTCCCCTGCCGGAGTTGCCCCCCATGTTGCAGGGTGTCGCCTGCGTTGTGGTGCGGGCCTGTGCCGTGGACGACCTCGCGGCAGGTGAAGCAGCCATCGCCCCGATGCGGTCTCTTGGGCAGCCTATTATCGATACGTTCGGGATCATGCCGTTTTCGGCGATCGATGCCATCAGCATGGATCCGGTCGATCCGATGCCAGCGATTGGCCGCACCCTGATGCTGCCCTCGCTGGATGACGCCGTGATCGGCGCGTTGCTGGCAGAAACCGGCCCCGGAGTGGAAAGTCCGATCCTGATGACGGAGATTCGCTATTTCGGGGAGGCGGAAGCTCCCTTCAGTCTGTATGCGGTCGGTGTTACTTTCAGCCCGGAGATGCATGCCGCTGTTTCGGAGGCGTTGATGGGATTGGGGCAGGCATTGCAGCCGTTTGCTGCCGACCGGGTAATGCTGAATTTCCTGGCGGATGGCGATGTCGGTGATCATCGGACGCGAGCGGCGTATTCCGAAGCGGATTACTTGCGGCTGCAGCGGATCAAGGGTGCGTATGACCCCGGCAACCGCTTCCGCTTCAACCACAACATCCCGCCGGCAATCGTTGAGGCGTAAGGCGGGCTGATTGCGGCTATAGACGCCGAATCGGAAATCCCGATAGACACACTCGTTCGGGCGCTCCTGTACCAACGGGGGCGCCTCCTGATACAGAATCCGGAAGATTTACTGCAGTAAATCCGGGATCGAACTCTGGTCGCTCGTCCCGGGCACCGGCCGCAGCTGCGGGGCGCCGAGACGACGGAGTGGTCGTTCGCGCATCACCAGGTATTCATCAGAATTTCGTATGACAAGTTTTCGCTCACTGCGCTCGTCAAAACAGGACAACTCGGGTAGAGTGAAAAACGTGACAGGTACACCAGCGGTCGGACTGGAGTTGCGGCATGATCCCGCTCATCACCCAAAACCGGAAAGAGATTGCTGCACTGTGCAGGCAGTTTGGCATTCGTAAACTCGAACTGTTCGGCTCCGCCACCGGTCCTGATTTTGATGAGGCACGTAGCGATCTCGATTTCATCGTGGACGTCGGCGAGTATGAACGTGGGGTTGCCAAACGGTTCTTCCGTTTTGCTCTGCTCTGGAGGCGCTTCTTGGTCGACCGGTCGATGTCATCACCAACCGGCAAATCCAGAACCCCTACTTTCGTGCATCCGTCAATGCCTCCAGGGTGGTGATTTATGACGCCTCAGACAGCGAAGCTGTTGCTTGATGCCTTTCAGGCAGCATCCCATGTTCGACCCACAGAAAACGATCGAACATGGGATGAATAGATACCCGAACCTGCTTCATGATCTCGCCGACATTCTGAATCAGGCGCCTCCCCTTGCCCCTGATGACGAGGATCATCACTGATTGCGAAGCCATTTTCATACGCATTCAATAAATCCGACCATATAAGTCTGGATTGATTTTGAAATGCCGGGTATGATGCTGATTGGCGTCGCGACGACGAGCGACATGGCGCCCATCTGGTGAATATGGTGGGAAGCCTCGCAAAACGCTCGTCGCTCGGATACAGTGTCAGACGGTACCATGCTGGCTGCCCTCAACGCCTGAATCTTCTGATCGACCTTGCCAGGTCCATGTTTTCTGGAGTGCCCTTTGTCCACCTTGTCTGCAAGCCCACCCGGAACCCGAGCATCCAAGGAACCGATGTGGCCACTGGTCAAACGTTTCTTCGCATATTACCGGCCGCACCGCCGACTTTTCGCGCTTGACTTCAGTTGCGCCGTCGTCTCTGGTGTGATGGAGCTTGCCTTCCCGATGGCGGTGAGTCTCTTCATCGATGACCTGCTGCCGGATGGCAACTGGGCCGTCATCGCTGCGGCGTCTGCGGCGCTGCTCGTTATCTACCTTCTGAATACCGGTCTGATGGTGGTCGTCAACTACTGGGGTCACATGCTCGGGATCAATATCGAGACCGAGCTTCGCCGCAAGAGCTTCGATCATCTGCAGAAGCTGTCATTCCGCTTTTACGACAACAACAAGACCGGGCATTTGATCGCCCGGGTGACCAAGGATCTCGAGGATATCGGCGAGGTTGCCCATCATGGTCCGGAAGATCTTTTCATTGCCGTAATGACGTTTATCGGGGCGTTCGTCCTGATGTTCACGGTCAACTGGCAGCTTGCCCTGATCACCGCCGTGATTGTTCCCATCACCGCCTGGGTGACCACCCGTTACGGCGGCCGGATGACCCGCACCTGGCGGGATCTCTTCGGCCGGGTTGGTGAATTCAACGCCCGCGTCGAGAACAATGTCAGCGGTATGCGTGTGGTACAGGCATTTGCGAACGAGGATCATGAGCGCGACCTCTTCGCCCGGGATAATGAGAGCTATCGCAAGACCAAGCTCGAGGCTTACCGAATCATGGCGGCAAGCATGTCGCTGAGTTACCTCAGCATGCGCGTCACCCAATTGGTGGTGATGATTGCCGGATCGTATTTCGTGTTGAACGGGCATCTGAGCAACGGCGGCTTCGTTGGCTTCCTGCTGCTGGTGAATGTCTTCTTCCGGCCAGTGGAGAAGATCAACGCGGTTCTCGAACTGTACCCAAAGGGGATTGCCGGGTTCCGTCGCTACACGGATCTGATCAATACCGATCCGGATATCGTCGATTCGCCACATGCGAAAGATGTCGGCGACCTGCGAGGGGAAATTCGCTACGAGAACGTCACCTTTGGCTACAGCGATCATGCCAATGTGCTGCAGAATATCGACCTGACCATTCACGCCGGGGAAACAGTCGCCTTCGTTGGGCCCTCAGGGGCCGGGAAAACAACCATCTCTTCCCTGCTACCTCGGTTTTATGATGTCGATTCAGGCCGGATCACCATTGACGGGATCGATATTCGTGACATGACCATCGCCTCATTGCGGCGGGAAATCGGCATCGTGCAACAGGATGTCTTTCTGTTCGCCGGGACGTTCCGCGAAAACATTGCCTACGGCAAGCTTGGCGCCACTGAGGCCGAAATTCGCGAGGCGGCACGCCGGGCCAGGCTCGATCGGGTGATCGATGCCCTGCCGGAAGGGTTGGATACGGTCATTGGCGAACGGGGGGTGAAACTCTCTGGCGGGCAAAAGCAACGGCTTTCGATTGCCCGGATGTTCCTGAAGAATCCGCCGATCCTGATCCTGGACGAGGCGACCTCCGCGCTGGATACGGCTACCGAGCAGGCGATCCAGCAGTCATTGAACGAACTTGCCGTTGGCCGCACCACGCTGGTCATTGCGCACCGGTTGGCCACGATCAAGGACGCGGACCGGATCGTGGTGGTGGATGAGGATGGCATTTCCGAGCAGGGTAGCCATGGCGAGTTGCTGCGCAAGGATGGTGTCTATCGTCGGCTGCACGACGCCCAGTTCAGTGTGACGATGTGACCGTAACCTAGCCGGGATGCGGCGTCCGGTACAATGGGACAGAGCGATTGAACCTTGAAGTTGCAAGAACTTGACGGAAACCGCGATGATCGACCTGCTGAAAGACAAACAACCCGAGATCGCCGCGCTTTGCCAGCACTACCGCATCCGCAAGCTGGAAGTGTTTGGCTCCGCGGCGACGGGCGCATTCAATCCAGAATCGAGCGATATCGATTTCCTGATCGATCTTGGTGGCTACGAACCGGGTGTGTCGGGCAGGTTTTTTGATTTTGCCGACGCAATGGAAGAGCTGCTTGGATACCGTGTGGAATTGGTGACCGAGGATTCGATCAGGAATCCCTATTTCCGGCGATCGGTGAATCGATCGCGAGCACTCATCTATGAACGAGGAACTCGCGAAGCGGTTGCATGATGCCGTGGCAGCGTGCAACGAGCTACAACGTATCGGGCAGCGACACAGCCGGGCCGAGTTCCTGGACGATTTCATCCTGGAACTCGCGGTGTGGAAACTTATCGAGATCGTTGGCGAGGCTCTCCATCAGGCCGAGCGGCTCGATCCTGTTGTCGTGTCTGCAATCCCTGAACTGAGACGAATCGTAGACACGAGAAACCGCATTACCCACGGTTACGATTCTGTCAACTTCAATCTTCTTTGGGATATCGTAACCTTGCGCATCAATCCTCTCCTGACGAGTCTTGAAGATATGCTTTTCCCTGAATGATACGGATTCCGCATGGGAGATGGGCGTTACCTGTGGCTCACGGCTCCGATCATCCGGACAGGAAGACGCGATCGTATGATGGGTATCGGATACACTGGGGCACAAAGTGACTGAATCTGTAACCCGCAAGACCCTGACGGAAACGGCCATGATCGACCTGCTGAAAGATAAACAACCCGAGATTGCCGCATTTTGCCAGCACTACCGAATCCGCAAGCTGGAGGTGTTCGGCTCCGCGGCAACGGGCGCATTCAACCCGGAATCGAGCGACATCGATTTCCTGGTGGATCTCGGTGAATATGATGACAGCGTTGCCGATCGGTATCTCGATTTGGCGATCGCACTCGAAGCCTTGCTTGGACGCTCAATCGATCTCATCACCACACGCGCGATTAAAAATCCATATTTTCAGGTATCGGTGAATCGTCATCGGGAGACAGTTTATGACGCCGGAGATCGCCAAGCGGCTGCTTGATGCCCGGAATGCCGCTGTTGAGCTCGAAGAATTCATTGAAGGACATACCGCCGAGAGCTTCGACGACAATCGCGGGCTCCAGCTCATCGTTCACAAACTGCTGGAAATCATCGGTGAAGCGCTTAATGGTGCCAGGAGGTCTGAACCGTCTGTCGCCCAACAAATACCGAACCTGCAGCGCTATATCAGCCTTCGAAATCAGATAACTCATGGATACGATAGCGTCGACTACAGTATTTTGTGGGTGGTGGCACGATCTCGCATTCCTGATTTGATCGTTATTCTGGATGAATTACTGAACGCCGCTGAATCGCCCGATCAGGAAACGTAATTCAGTCTGCCTATCCCGCACGCGTCTCGAAACGAACACAGTACTCCCCCGCCCCTTTCAAAAATCCCAGCAGTCGTTCACCTTCGTCTTCCAGGTCCTCTTGCGTCCGTGGTGAATGCGGCTCGAACGGTGTGAGCGTCAGGATGGAGCGATCCTTCGTGGTGTCGATGCGCCATGTCCCGGCAACGAAACCGTCGACGAGGTAAGTGGCGTCAAACAAGCCGTTACGGGCGCTGATGGCCTTGCGCCGTTCCCCGGAAATGATTCGAGTGCGGTCCTTGTAGGCGAGCAGCGCATTGTCGAATCCGGGCAGGAACCGCACAGGAGCCGGGACGGCGGGATCTGGTAGCGGTGCGTGAGGGACATCGACGAGCTCTTGCCCCTGCTCATTGCGGAAGACCCGATGCTGCGTCCGCAGTCGGTCGATAGCCACGCGTATTCCTGTCAGCCCCGACCACGCCTGGATATCCGCGATGGTCGCTGGGCCGAAAGCGGCGAGGTAGCGCAGGACCATCGTGTCAGGCATCGTGTCCTCTGCAATTGTCTGCCCAATCCATTGCTCTGCCAGCGCCCAGGTTGGCTGCTGACTTCCACCCCACGTGCCGCGCGGTGTCGTTTGCACCAATGGCAGACAAAACCGTGCCGCAGCCGCCAATCCGCGCGCCGGAGTACCTGGATGTATGCCCGATAACCGCTGTCCGAGTTCCTTCGTTGTCAATGGCGATACGCTCAGGATTTCGTGTGCGGCGGCGAGAATGGCGGGGAGGTGCTCGGGGTCGACTTGCTTGCCCATTGCCGTCATCGTCAACCAATGTTCGTGTATACGCTGCATGATAGGGTGCAGGGTGAGGTAGTCATCTGCCGTGACGAGATGGATCGTCCCTCGCTGGAGTGAGCCACGTACGGCGGTTCGCTCCAGCATCAGCGTTGAGAGCATATCGGGGTCGAAATCATGGAGCCTCGTCCAGAGTCCCACAAACGGATCGTTGGGTGCCTGTGACTGCATGCCAACCAGATGCTGGATCATCTCGCTTGCTGAAACAGGGCTTCGATCCAGCAAATGCTGGCGAGCGAGCAATGCCCGGTTGAGCTGGCGCAGGCTGAGCACAGTGCCGTCCGGAATAGTGTCATTCATCATGGGGTGAGCTTTCTCCGCCATCAGTTGCCGGACTGTCTTTGTCGACGATACCAGTGAAGGCGGTCAGGATGTGTCCGGCAGGGCATGGTGACTTCAGGAGCCGGTATCGTCGCGGGCGATACGTGGAAAGATCCACCAGATGAACAGCACCACAATCGCCAGCACCCCGGCGATGACCCATGGCAGTAATCGTCCA
>Ga0182747_1002820_pt1 | contig 11975 bp, 10 predicted proteins | sample eDN3rd30CBELigBY_FD_128526 | JGI IMG/M metagenome (GOLD analysis project Ga0182747, IMG submission 128526) | Enriched backyard soil microbial communities from Emeryville, California, USA - eDNA 3rd pass 30_C BE-Lig BY (version 2) (version 2) | ecosystem: Environmental > Terrestrial > Soil >...
GGACTCCCCGTGGGGCCAGCCCCGGTGGACGCGAGGCGCGCGAGGAGGCGGTGGGCGGCGAGGACGGGGTCCTCCACCGGTTCGGGCCCGAGTGCGTAGCTGGCCGACACCGCCACCGCGCGCGTGGTCCCGGCGCCCGAGGGCAGGTCGATGGGAGCGAGGACACCGGCGCCGCCGCCGAGCGCGTCAGCGGGCAGCAGCGCCCTGGTGATGCCGCGGGTCCGCAGCTGGGCGAGCGTGTCCTGGTCGGTGCGGCTGCGGAGCTGCCAGGTCCCGACGGCCGGTTCCTCCAGCAGGTCCGTCAAGGTGCGACGGCCGAAGTCGCGCTGGAGCGTGAGGTTGTCGTCGAGCCCGGCGGACACCAGGCTCGCGGCGTTGACGTCGACGTAGGACGCATCGAGCACGGTCCGGTCTTCGGGCGCCAGTTCGGCTCGGAGCCTCGCGAGGTCGGCCGTGGCACCGTCGTCGCCCGCGATGCGCGCCAGCGTGTCGGGGGTGATCGAGAACGTCGCCGGCAGGTCGGGCCGGTCGCCGAGCGCGTCGAGGACGGGCTCGAGGTCGTCGAGCAGGCCCGCGTCGACGGTGTCGGTGCTCCGGCGGTCCTCGGCGTCCTCGGGCGGCCCCCGGTGGATGCCCACGAGGAGCGCAGCCTTCGTCTGGGTGACCTGCTGGCCCGCTTCGGGGAGGCGGATGATCGAGGTCATCAGCACCTTGAGCACGTTCCCGTCGGCGTCGCGCAGGCGGACCCGGACCGGGTACACGCCCGGCTCGTCGATCTCCCAGCCCCACGCCGGGTCGGGGTTGGGCTGGCCGTCGGCGAAGAGCCGGATCGTGAAGCCCGTGGTGCGGGTCGCGGCCCCGTCGGCGGGACCCAGGTCGACGGGGCCGAACGTGGCCTCGGAACCGCCTTCGGGCTCGGCGCCGACCCCCTCGCCGGGTTGCACGGCGTCGTAGATGTCGACGGCGATCTGGGTGGCCGTGGGTGCGTCGGTCACGTCGAGCACGACCGAGAAGCTGCCGTCGGGGGCCACGGAGATCGGCTGGTCGACGAGCGTCAGGCGAGGCCCGGACGCTACCGGGGCGCTCTGGGCGTGGCTGGGGGTCGGAGCGACGACCAGCAGCGAGGCGGTGAGCAGGCCTGCCGTGACGATGCGGCGGATCACCGGGGCGGGCTTCCGAGCGCGCAGCTGAGCACGGTCAGGCCGTGGGGCTCGAGCGCGAAGCCGGTGGCCAGGTAGAGCCCGAGCGCACCGGCGTTGTGCTCTTGCGTGTTGACGACCGCGACGCGGGCGCCGGTGCGACGCAGCCAGCGAAGGCTGTCGGCCACGAGGGCCCGGCCGATCCCCTCGCGGTGGCGGTCGGGGTCGACGGCCAGGCGCTGCAGGTAGCCGCGGTCCGCGGCTCGTCCGGTGATGGCGTAGCCGGTGGTGGCCCGGTCCGACGCGGCGATGCGGAAGCGGCTGGCCGGCGTGGCGCGCACGGCGTCGTCGAGGCCGCCGCGGTCGAGGGCCCAGAACTCGTCGAACGCCCGCTCGTCGATCGTCAAGACGTCATGCTGATCGCGCCGCCAGGCTCGGCGGAGGCGGACGGGCGTCGTCGACTCGGGCAGGTCGCGCAGGTCGTGGCGCAGGAGGTGCAGCCGTTCGTGCTCGACGAAGCCGGCGGCGCGGAACGGTGCCACCTCACCGTGGTGCAAGGCGCCGGTGAGCACCCGCCGGACGCCACGATCCGCGAGGACGTCGAGCTCGCGCTGGATGTCGGCCGGTCCCGGGGCGGGGTGATCGGGGACCGGGCTCATCACCACCGTGTGGTCGCTGCCGCGCCAGGCCGACACCTGGAGGTGGGCGCGTGCGCCCCACCACCGATCATCGGCAGCCATCACGCCAGGCCCGGGGTGGTGAGGTGTCGAGCACTGGTCCGGACCTTAGGTGGTACGGGGCCGCGACCCGGCTCGTCGGCTGAGGGCCGCGGCGCCCCGGCGCCCGTACCCTGGAGCGATGCCGGTCCTGTACGCGACCCACCCGCAGTACCTCGAGCACTCGGCCGGCCGCGGCCATCCCGAGTCGCCGGCGCGGCTGCGTGCGGTGCAGCTCGGGGTGCAGCGGGCCGGGCTCGCCGAGGCGTTGGTCGCCGTGGAGCCGGTCGCCGCCGGTGACGCGGAGCTCGAGCGGATCCACCCCGAGGCCTACCGCCGCGCGCTGCGGTCGTTCTGCGCGTCCGGCGGCGGGCAGCTCGACGGCGACACCGCGGTGGTGCCCGAATCCTGGGACGCCGCCCTGCTGGCCGCGGGCGCCGGCCTCGAGGTGATCCGGCGGCTCCAGTCCGGCGACGGTGACGCTGGGTTCTGCGCGGTGCGGCCGCCGGGCCACCACGCGCTCGCCAGCCAGGCGATGGGCTTCTGCCTCTTCAACAACGTGGCGGTGGCTGCCGCGCAGCTGCGCAGCGAGGGGGAGCGGGTGGCGATCGTGGACTACGACGCCCACCACGGCAACGGGACCCAGGACCTGTTCTGGGATGACCCCGACGTCTTCTACGTGTCCACCCACGAGTGGCCGCAGTACCCCGGGACCGGTGGCATCCGGGAGGTCGGGGTCGGCGAGGGGGTCGGTACCACCCTCAACCTGCCGTTCCCGAGCCACACCACCGGCGACGTCTACCGGCGCGCGTTCGACGAGGTGGTCATCCCGGCCCTGGCGGCGTGGCAGCCGACGTGGCTGCTGATCTCGGCCGGCTTCGACGCCCACCGCGCCGACCCCCTCACCGATCTCGGTCTGACCTCCGCCGACTTCGCCGACGTGACCGTGGCCCTGCTCTCGCTGGTGCCGCCGGGCCGTCGCCTGCTGTTCCTCGAGGGGGGCTACGACCTCGACGCCCTCTCCTTGTGCACGGGTTCGGTGCTGTCGGCTCTGGCCGACGACGGCGCCTACCGTCCCGAGGCCGCCACGAGCGGCGGCCCGGGCGGCGATGTCTGCGCCGCAGCCCTCAAGATCCGGGGTGAGCTGGCCGACGGATACCTGCGGTCTCCATGAGGAGGCGCCTGTCCTGACCCCGGAGGGTTGCCGTGACGCAGGTCGTCGAACTGCTGCAGTACCTGCTCGAGGAGCGGGGCTCGGACCTGCTCGTGAAGGTGGGGTCGCCGCCGTGCCTCCGTCGGAACGGCAAGCTCGAGCGGACCCCGCTCGAGACCCTTGGTCCCGAGGTCATCGAGAGCCTCGCCGCGGAGCTCCTCACCCCCATCAAGGCGGCGGAGTTCCAAGAGACCGGGGAGACGGACCTGGCCCACAGCGTCCCCGGCCTCGGTCGCTTCCGCGTCAACGTGTACCGCCAGCGCGGCTCGGTGAGCCTGGCGATCCGGCGCGTGGTGCCCGGTGCCCCGGCGATCGCCGACCTCGGCGTGCCGCAGGTGGTGGCCGATCTGGCCAGCAGCCGCGACGGCCTCGTGATCATCTCGGGGCCGGCCGCCTCCGGGAAGACGACGACCGCCGCCGCGATGATCGACCACATCAACGCCTCGCAGTCGCGCCACATCGTCACCATCGAGGATCCGATCGAGGTCCTCCACGCGGACCGCATGGCGATCGTCAGCCAGCGCGAGGTCGGGGCCGACACCGCCGACGTCATCGACGCCCTGCGGCGCGTCGCCCGCCAAGATGCCGACGTCATCTTCATCAGCGACCTCATCGACCCCCTCGCCGTCAGCGAGGCGCTGTCGGTCGCCGCCGCCGGCCGGTTGGTCATCGGCGTGATGAACACCCTGTCGGTGATCGACACCCTCAGCTGGCTGATCGACCGCCAGGAGCAGCACGCCCAAGAGCACGTCCGCCAGCTCCTCGCCCGGGTGCTGCGCGGCATCATCTGCCAGCGCCTCGTGGACCGCTCCGACGGCCGGGGCCGCGTCGCCGTGGTCGAGTCGGTCACCGCGACCCCGAAGGTGCGCGACGCCATCGCCTCGGGCGCCGACCCGACCCTGATCGAGCGCCTGATGAGCGAGGGCGACTACCACGGCATGGCGACGTTCGACCAGGCCCTGTTCAACCTGTTCAGTGACGACCTGATCAGCCTCGACGAGGCCCTGGACCGAGCCGCCCACCCCGAGGACTTCCGCATCGCCGTCCAGCAGGCCGGCCTCGCGACGCTGCGCTAGGAGGCAGGTCCCGCAACCGGCCGGGTTCGTCCCCGCGCGACCGGCGCCGCATCGCACCCGTCCTCGGTCGCGGCTCCGATTTCGGGTCACTCGTGCACCGCAGAGGTGCCTTTGTGACCCGAAATCCGAGCTGACGCCGGCGGTCGCGCCGCCTGACCGAAGGCGGATCGCACGTCGTCGGCGGGCTGTCCGGCCGGCAACGGACTCCTGCCGGTTCGGAGGCGTCCCGTACCTTGGTGGCCGTGATCCCCGCTCGGCTGCAGCCTGTGCTCGATGAGGTCCGGCCGGTGGCCGAGGCCCTGGTCGGCGCGGGCCACCGCGCGTACCTGGTGGGCGGGATCGTGCGGGACCAGCTGCTCGCCAAGCCGCTCGCGCCCGAGTCCGACATCGACCTCACCACCGACGCCACGCCGCCGCAGATCAAAGCGGCCGTCGGGCCGATCGCCGACGCGGTGTGGACGCAGGGGGAGCGGTTCGGGACCATCGGCGTCAAGGTCGGTGACCGGGTGATGGAGATCACCACGCACCGGGCCGAGTCCTACGCGCCGGACTCCCGCAAGCCGGAGGTGGCGTTCGGCACCGACATCCGCGACGACCTGGCCCGACGCGACTTCACGGTCAACGCCATGGCGCTGGAGCTGCCCGACCCGGCCCTGGTCGACCCGTTCGACGGCGCCGCCGACCTCGCCGCCGGCCGCCTGCGCACGCCGCTCGCACCGGAGGTGTCGTTCACCGATGACCCGCTGCGGATGCTGCGGGCCGCCCGCTTCATCGCCGGGTACGGGCTCGAGCCGGTGCCCGAGCTGGTCGAGGCCGTGCGCACCTACGCCGAGCGGCTGGAGATCGTGTCGGCCGAGCGCATCCGCGACGAGCTCGACAAGCTGCTGGTGGTCCCCGATCCATCGGCCGGCCTCTGGTTCACCGTCGACACCGGGCTGGCCGACCAGTTCCTTCCCGAGCTGACGAAGATGCGCCTGGAGCAGGATCCGATCCACCACCACAAGGACGTCTTGGCCCACACCCTCGCGGTGGTGGCCAAGACCCAGCCCGAGCGGCTGGTCCGGCTCGCCGCGCTGCTGCACGACGTCGGCAAGCCGAAGACCCGGGCGTTCACCGACGGCGGCGTGACGTTCCACCACCACGAGGTCGTCGGGGCCCGGATGGCCCGCGACCGGATGCAGGCGCTCAAGTACTCGACCGACGACGTCGAGGCCGTGCGCACGCTCGTGTACCTCCACCTGCGGTTCCACGGCTACGGCGACGGGTGGACCGACTCGGCGGTGCGGCGGTTCGTCCGCGACGCAGGAGACCAGTACGAGCGCCTGGTCGACCTGACCGCCAGTGACTGCACCACCCGGAACAAGCGGAAGGCGGCCCAGCTCGCCCAGCGCATGGCCGACTTCAAGCGGCGCGTGGTGGAGCTCCGCGAGCAGGAGGAGCTCGACGCCATCCGTCCGGATCTCGACGGGCGCCAGGTGATGGAGCACCTCGGGATGGGGCCGGGACGCCACATCGGCCGGGCCCTCGATCACCTGCTGGAGATCCGCCTCGACGAGGGCCCCCTGTCCGAGGACGAGGCCTACGCCCGCCTCGACGCCTGGTGGGCCGAGCAGGACCACGGCTGAACCGGTTTGGCGATCCACCGATGAAATCCGGTGGGCCGGGCCGTCTCAAGGCTGACACGATGGGCATCAGGCCGGGGTGTGGTGGGGCGCGCTCCTTCTCCTGACCCTCGATGCTTGCATCACGATACGCTTCCGATATATCGTGAGCGCATCGTAATAGTCCGTTGCGACCGCCCCCGCCCTGAGCCCGCCCTCCCCACGGAGACCCGATGACCACCTCCCATCCCATCGAAGCCACCGGTCTGGTGAAGCGCTTCGGCGAGAAGACCGCCCTGGGCGGCGTCGACCTTGCCGTGCCCGCAGGCACCGTCACCGCCGTGCTCGGCCCCAACGGCGCCGGCAAGACCACGGCCGTGCGCATCCTCACGACCCTGTCCGCCGCCACCGAGGGCACCGCGCGCGTGGCCGGGTTCGACGTCGCCACGCACCCCACCGAGGTGCGCCGGCGCATCGGCCTCGCCGCCCAGGACGCCACCGTCGATCCGCTCCTCACCGGGTTCGAGAACCTGGTGATGATCAGCGAGCTCCACCAGCTCTCCCGCAGCGCCGCCAAGGCCCGGGCGAGCGAGCTGCTCGAGGAGTTCTCGCTCGCCGACGCCGCCAACCGGGTGACCAGCGGCTACTCGGGCGGCATGCGGCGCCGGCTGGACCTCGCCGCCACCTTGGTGGCCGATCCGCAGGTGCTGTTCCTCGACGAGCCCACCACCGGCCTGGACCCCCGGGCGCGCAACGAGCTGTGGGAGGTGCTCGACGTGCTCGTCGAGCGCGGCACCACGCTCTTGCTCACCACCCAGTACCTCGAGGAGGCCGACCGCCTCGCCGACGACATCGTGGTGATCGACCACGGCCGGATCATCGCCCAGGGCGATGCCCGCAGCCTCAAGCGCCAGGTGGGCGGCGACAACATCGGCCTGATCGTGACCGACCCCGATCGCCTCACCGAGGGGGCCGAGGTCCTGTCGAAGGTCACCGGCGCCGACGCCGTGATCGATCCGCAGTCCCGATCGGCCGTGGCCCCCACGTCCGAAGGCGTGGCCGGGCTGGCCGACGTCGCCCGGGCCCTGGCCGACGCCGGCATCGAGGTCGAGGACCTCGGCCTGCGTCAGCCCACGCTCGACGAGGTGTTCCTCACCTTGACCGGCAACCCCATCTCCGACGACGAGGCCGAGGAGGCCGCCCGATGACCGTGATCACCCCACCGCCCACCGACACCACCATCGAGCAGCTCGTGACCCCTGGCGGGTCCGATCCCCACTCGTCGCGCGGCGTGTTCCACGACGTGTGGGTCATCGCCCGTCGCGGCCTCATCCACATGAAGCGCCAGCCCGAGGCGCTGAGCGACGCCACCATCCAGCCGATCATGTTCGTGCTGCTGTTCGCGTTCGTGTTCGGCGGCGCCATCAAGGTGCCGGGCGGCGGCTCCTACAAGGAGTTCCTGATGGGCGGCATCTTCGCCCAGACCATCGTGTTCTCCGCCTTCGGCGTGGCCATGAGCATCGCCAACGACCGCAAGAACCAGGCGGTCGACCGCTTCCGCTCGCTGCCCATCGCCAACGGCGCCGTCCTCGGCGGCCACGCCGTGGCCAACCTGCTCAAGGCGTTCCTGCCCATCGTGCTCATGTCGCTCACCGGCCTGGTGGTCGGCTGGCGCATCCACAGCAGCGCGGTCGATGCCGCGCACGGCTACTTCTTGATGGTCGCCTTCTCGTTCGCCATGATCTGGATCGGCGTCCTGCTCGGCAGCCTCGTCGGCTCGCCTGAGGGCGTGACCGGCATCGCCTTCGCCGTGCTGTTCCCCATCACGTTCATCGCCTCGACGTTCGTGCCCGTGGTGACGATGCCCGAGCCGCTGCGCACCATCGCCCAGTGGAACCCGACCACCTCGCTGAGCGATGCGCTGCGGGAGCTCTTCGGCAACCCCAACACGCCGGCGCTCCCGTCGGACCCGTTCCCGATCCAGCACCCCGTCCTCTACACGTGGATCTGGATCGTCGGCATCGTCGTCGTCGTCGCTCCCCTGGCCGTGCGGGTGTACCGCAAGTCCACGGTCGACTGACCCGGTACCGTTGCGCTCCGTCGGCGGCCTTCGTGCCGATGGAGGCCGGCGACGGCAGGAGGGCGGCGATCGATGGGTCGAGGAGCGAAGGTCGCTTCCGCCGTGGGCGCCGTCATCGTGGTGATCGGCGCGGCGGGGCGCGTGGGTCCTGACCCGCGAGCCGGTCGGGACGGCGATGGGATCTGGCGGGTCACCAGCGCCAACCGCTGCGAGCGCGGGCCAGTCTGACGGGCTGCTCGTCGCCCGCTCGTCAGTTGCCCTGCTTCCTTGCCCTCAAGAGGAGGGTGGCGGGGACGGTGCGCATGACATCCGCGTAGGTCGCGTCGCGGCTGGGGGAGCTCGATGCCGTGGGCTCGATCACCTGGTCGATACGGAAGTTGCTGCGCTGGAAGGTGGTGAACAGGTCGGCGAACGTGCGCGGGTGGTCGGTGACGGTGCGGTCGCCAAGCTCCCAGGTGCGGCTGGTGGTGTCGTCGTAGGGCCGGGCGATGCGCAGGGGGTCCGACGCCGTCGGGTCGAGCATGGCGAACGCCGGGTGCGGCACCGAGCACACGAGCGGCGCCTCGGGCTTGAGGACGCGGTGCACCTGGCGGAAGACGCGGGCGAGGTCGTCGCTGCTGTTGAGGGCCATCACGCTGATGGCGGCGTCGATCGAGTCCGAGCGGAGGAACGCCAGCTCGGCTAGCTCGGCCTGGTGCAGCTCGACGCGGACCTCGGCGGCCTCGGCTCGCTCTCGTGCGGCGGCCAGCAGGTCGGCGGAGGGGTCGACGGCGAGGACCTTGGCGCCCGCCTGGGCGAGGGCCACGGCGTTGCGGCCGGTGCCGCAGCCGAGGTCCAAGATGCGCGCCCCCTCGAGGGTGCCGAGCAGCTTGAGATCGGTCTCGGTGGGCAGCTCGGTGCCGTACACGACCACCGACCCGGTGTCGCCGGTGGTGGGGCTGGCGGCGGAGTAGCGGTGCCAGCTCGGATCGGCGGGGACAGCGGTGGGGAAGAGGGCATCGGCCATGCCCCGAGTCTCACACCCCGGCGCGGGCCCCTCGCGTACCTCACCGGTACCGCACCGCGGCCCGGCGTGGGAGGCTCGGGTCGTGCGGATCGTGAGCTTCAACATCCACCACGGGACGGTCGGGCGCCGGGGGCCCGTGGACCCCGAGCAGCTCGGCGCCGTGTGCGCGTCGTTCGATGCGGACGTGATCGCGCTCCAGGAGGTGGACCGCGACACGTACCGGACGGCCCGGGCCGACCTGGCTGCTGTGGCGGCCGGTGCGTGCGGGATGGCCCACGTGTTCGGGAGCTCGCGCTGGTACCCGGGCGGTCGCTACGGCAACGCCCTCCTGGCGCGCGGGCCGATCACCGCCCACACCGTCACCAAGCTCCCGAAGGTGCCCGAGGGCCAGTTCTGGCAGGAGCAGCGGACGGCGCTGGAGGCGTCGGTGACCATCGACGGACGGAGCCTCTGGGTGGCGGCCACGCACCTGTCGGTGCCTACGGCGCAGAACGAGGTCCAGCTCGACTGGCTGCTGCGCCACCTGAAGGGCCGGCCCCGCCCCCAGGTGGTCGTCGGCGATCTGAACCGGCCGCTGTCGCTCGTGCGCACCGACGCCGAGCAGGGCGGCCTCCGTGCGGTCGAGCACGGGCCGACCTTCCCGGTGACCAAGCCGAAGCGGGCCATCGACCACGTCTTGGTGACACCCGAGCTCACCGTGCTCCGCGCCGAGGTGCGGCGCACCCCGATGAGCGACCACGCCGCGCTGGTCATCGATCTGGACTGGGTGGAACCTCCGGGTTGACCCGGGTCGGGAGCGCCGTCGACCGGTGGTGTGCGGGCTCGGTTTCCCCGCACCAAGCTGGCCGATCATCGGTAGCCTCCGCCCATGGCATTCCGACCCGACGCCGTGCGCGGCTCCGAGGGACCGGGCGAGATCGACTACCGCCTGGCCCGCCAGTCGGTGCTGTCGGAGTTCAAGAAGGGCCGGATCGCCAAGCACGAGATCTGCGACGCCCACCCGGAGCTGGTGCGGGCGGCGCGGGAGCTGGGCGAGCCCACCAAGCTCACGTGCCCGGTGTGCGAGGAGACCAACGTCGTCCTCGTCACCTACGTGTTCGGGCCGCGGCTGCCCGCGTTCGGTCGGTGCATCTCGTCGAAGAAGGAGCTGCAGGCCATCGCCAAGCGCTCTGGTTCGTTCTCGGCGTACGTGATCGAGGTGTGCCCGGCGTGCTCGTGGAACCACCTGGCCCGCACGTTCCTGCTGAGCCCGGCTCGGGCCAAGGCCGCCGCCAACTGACCGGTCGGACCGTGTCCCGACTGCCAAACCCGTGGGTCGGGGGTTAGCCTGGCTCGTCGCCGTTTCCGCCGTCCGCACCTCGCGTCGATGGCACCGACTGCCCCCTTCGCCTGATGCCCCGCACCCGCAAGCCCGTCCCCGTCCACAACCTGAAGGTGACGCGCAAGGGCAAGGTCAAGAAGCGCACCTTCCTGTGGCGGATGCGACGGGTCTTCTACCTGGCGGCGCTGGCGATGGCCGTGCTCGTCGCCGGCGGGATCTACGTCTTGGGACGCGTCGAGCTGCCGGAGGATCCGACGGTGGCCCCCGTCGAAGCCCAGACCTCCTTCATCTGCTCGAGCGAGGTCCAGGTCAACTGCAACGCCTCCAACGCCATGGCGTCGCTGCACGGCACCGAGGACCGCGTGCTCGTCACCTACGACGAGATCCCCGACGTGCTCCGCGAGGCCGTGATCTCCGCGGAGGACAAGGACTTCTTCAAGCACGGCGGCGTCGATCCCATGGGCATCACCCGGGCCGCCTACCGGGACCTGAAGGGCGAGGGCGTCCGGCAGGGCGGTTCGACCATCACCCAGCAGTACGTGAAGCAGACCTACCTCACGTCCGAGCAGACCGCCACCCGCAAGATCAAAGAAGCGGTGATGGCGGTCAAGCTCGAGCAGCAGATCTCCAAGCAGGAGATCCTCACCCGCTACCTCAACACCGCGTACTTCGGCCGCGGTGCCTACGGCGTGCAGGCCGCGTCCCGGGCCTGGTTCGGCCACGACATCGCCGCGCTCGACGCCGGTGAGGCCGCCTTCCTCGCCGGCCTCCTGCGCAACCCCAACGGCGCCGACCCCTACAGCGGCCCCAAGTCGCTGAAGGAGGCGATCCGCCGCCGCAAGGTGGTGCTCGACCGCATGGTGGCCGAGGGGTACGTGACCGCCAAGGAGGAGCAGCTCTTCGTCGCGGTGCCGATGGACCCGGCGGACCCCTCGGTGCCCGAAGCCGAGCGCTTCATCCGCCCCCGCCCGAAGGCCTCGGTGCTGGGCGAGAAGGTCAAGGGCAGCGAGTGGGGCAGCGAGTACTTCGCCGAGTACGTGCGCAAGTGGCTGGTCGGCGAGTTCGGCAGCGACGCCGTCCTCACCGGAGGCCTGAAGGTGTACACGACCCTCGACCTCGACATGCAGAAGGACGCGTACGAGGCGGTCACGTCGACGCTGGACGAGCCGGGCGATCCGGCCGGCTCGCTCGTCGCCCTCGACGACCAAGGCCAGATCAAAGCGATGATGGGCGGCACCGACTTCGTCAACAACCAGGTGAACCTGGCCACCGGCAAGGCGGGCGGCGGCTCGGGCCGCCAGCCGGGCTCGACCTTCAAGATGTTCGCCCTCGCCGACGCGGTGAAGAAGGGCTTCTCGATCCGCTCGGTGCTGCCGGCGCCGTCGTCGATCGAGATCCCCAATCCCGAGTGCACCCGTGGCGGCGAGCCGTGGAAGGTCCGTGGCGGGCCCGGCTCGGCGCTCTCGCTGGTGTCGGCCACCAAGAACTCCACCAACACCGTCTACGCCCAGCTCATGTTGAAGATGACCCCGCCCGACGTGGTCACCATGGCCAACGACATGGGCGTGTCGGCCACGCTCGATCCGGTGTGCGCCCTGGTGCTGGGCGGCGGCGAGGTGTCCGTGCTGGACATGGCGGCTGGCTACTCCACCGTCGCCAACCGGGGTGTGGCCAAGTCGCCCATCGCCGTCACCCGCGTCGAGTTCCCCAACGGTGTCGTGAAGACCTACACGCCCGAGTCGAAGCAGGCGCTGACCGACCTCCAGGCCGCCCGGGTCACCTACGCCCTCGAGCAGGTCATCGACGGCGGCACCGGCAAGGCC
>Ga0182747_1002822_pt1 | contig 11969 bp, 10 predicted proteins | sample eDN3rd30CBELigBY_FD_128526 | JGI IMG/M metagenome (GOLD analysis project Ga0182747, IMG submission 128526) | Enriched backyard soil microbial communities from Emeryville, California, USA - eDNA 3rd pass 30_C BE-Lig BY (version 2) (version 2) | ecosystem: Environmental > Terrestrial > Soil >...
CACGGCGGCCACGCTGTGGTGCTCGGCTGCCGTGGGCGTGCTGGCGGCGGCCGGATTCCTGGCGTTCTCCCTGATCGGGACCGGCGCGATCGTCGGCACCCATCTGTTGCTGCGGCCGTTGGGTCGGCTCATCGACCGTGACCAGCACATCGAGGAGGACGAGCCGCAGTCGCCCTATCGGGTGCAGGTGATCTGCCGGCCGAAATCCGAGAAGTACCTGCGCGCCCAGATCGTGCAGCACACCGCCGGCAACGACCTGGTTCTGCGCGGGATCCACACCGGCCGCGCCGCCGACGACAACATCGCGCTCACCGCGTCCATGCTGTCCGACAGCCGGGCGCCGGACCGCCTCGAGCGCCTGGTCGGCGAACTGTCGCTGCAGCCGGGGGTCTATGCGGTGCACTGGCACTCCGAGGATCAGGCGGCACTGTCGCCGGAATAACGACGGACGGGACACCTCGTTAGGCTGGTGTCGGTGGAGGTGGGCACGGTGGATGCGATCGCTGGTGTGTGGTCGGTGTTGCCCGGGCCGATGCGCGACCCGGTGCTGTTCGCCATTCCGTTTTTCCTGCTGCTGCTGACTCTGGAATGGACTGCGGCCCGCAAGCTCGAAGATCTCGAACGCGGGTCCTACCGGAGCAGGGACGCATGGACGAGCATCTCGATGGGATTGGTGTCGGTGGCCACCACCGCCGGCTGGAAGTTGCTGGCGCTGCTCGGCTATGCGGCCCTCTACACCTATGTGGCGCCGTGGCACCTCTCGCCGAGGGATTGGTACACCTGGGTGATCGCCATCCTCGGGGTGGATCTGCTCTATTACACCTACCATCGGATCGCGCACCGGGTCCGGCTGATCTGGGCGACCCACCAGGCCCACCATTCCAGTCAGTACTACAACCTGGCTACCGCGCTGCGGCAGAAGTGGAACAACAGCGGAGAGATCCTGGTGTGGATTCCGTTGCCGCTGCTGGGGATTCCGCCCTGGATGGTGTTCGCCGCATTCTCGGTCAACCTGATCTACCAGTTCTGGGTGCACACCGAGCGGATCGACAAGCTGCCGCGCGTCATCGAATTCTTCTTCAACACTCCGTCGCACCACCGGGTGCACCACGGCATGGACCGCGAGTACCTGGACAAGAACTACGGCGGCATCCTGATCATCTGGGACCGGCTGTTCGGCACCTTCGCACCCGAGCGGTTCCGTCCGCACTACGGGCTGACCAAGCAGGTCGACACCTTCAACATCGTGAAACTGCAGTTCCACGAATACGCCTCGATCATCGCCGATGTGCGCGGCGCGAGCCGCTGGCGCGACCGGCTCGGATATGTGTTCGGGCCGCCCGGCTGGCAGCCGGTGCCGTCGGGAGCGGCGGAGGCGTCGGCGGCACTGCGGCAATGAGGCGCGCACCGTCCGCGGTTCGCATAGGCTTGCGACGTCGCATCAGCGCGACAACGCCCCGGCGTGTTCGGCCGCGGCGTCCCGACGGGAAGGGAACAACGTGGCACAGAGCTTGGGAGACACGCTCACCGCAGGGAAGAAGCTCGTCAAAGGCGAGTCGCTGACCTCCAAGAACGGGGCGTACACCCTGACATTGCAAGACGACGGCAATCTGGTGCTGGCTTCGCGCGGCAAGGCGGTCTGGGCCTCTGGCACCAACGGCCAGGATGTGGTGCGCGCCGAGGTGCAGCCCGACGGCAACTTCGTGCTCTACACCGCGGACAAACCCGTCTGGCACACCGACACCAAGGGCAAGAAGGACGTCAAGCTGGTGCTCCAGGACGACCGCAACCTGGTGCTGTACGCCGCCGACGGTGCCGCCTGGTCCACCAAGACCGAGACCGACGCTCCGCCGCCCCCGGCCGAAGAACCCAAGGCCGAAGCAGCCCCGGAAGCGCCCGCTGAGCCTGCTGCGCCCGCTGCGCGTAAGTACACCGTGGTCTCCGGTGACACGCTGTGGGCCATTGCCGAGCGGTTCTACGGTGACGGCAACAAATACCCGCAGATCGCCGAGGCCAGCGGTATCGCCAACCCGGACTTGATCCACCCCGGTCAGGAGTTGACGATCCCCTGACCGCCGCTGACGGCCGACGCGGCGGCCCGGAGCCCACACGGAGCCGGGCCGCTGCGCTGCGCCGGTGATTACGGCGGTCGAATCCCGGCCGGAACCGAACCGGCCCTCAACGATCGGAGTCGACGGTGCGCGGGCGCATTGTGCGGGTGCTGGCGGTGGGTGTTGCAGTCGGGGCGACGGCCGCGGCTCCGGCGATCGGCACCGCTCGCGCCGATCCGGTGCTGGTGTTTCCCGGCATGGAGATCCACCAGGACACCCACGTCTGCACGCTCGGTTACGTCGACCCGGTCATGCGCGTCGCCTTCACCGCCGGGCATTGCCGGGGGAGCGGCCCGGTCCGAGACCGGGACGGCAACGTCATCGGCACGCTGGCGACCTTCCGCGACAACACCCCCAACGGTGCCACCGTCAACACCGACCAGGTGATCGCCGACTACGAGGCGATAGTGCTGGCCGACGGCGTCGACACCAATGACATCCTTCCCGGTGGTCTGCGCCTGGAGGCCGGGCCGGACGACCACGTGGCCCCCGGCGAGCCGGTCTGCCACTTCGGCATCGTCACCGGAGAGACCTGCGGAACCGTGGAGCGGGTCAACAACGGCTGGTTCACCATGGACCACGGCGTCCGCAGCCAACAGGGTGATTCCGGTGGCCCGGTGTATGTGATCCGCGGCCCCGGCCTGGCCCGGATCGTCGGCCTGTTCAACAGCGTGTGGGGGGAGTACCCTGCCGCCGTGTCATGGTCGGCGATCTCCCAGCAGGTCCGCGAAGACGTCGGCGTGCCGACCCCCTGACATGATCCCGACGCCCCGACCACCCGTTCAGATCGCTTGGGTCACCGGTGATCTGGCCGCCACCGAAGCGATGTTGAGCGCGCTGTTGGGGGTGCGCAAATGGGTCCGCATGCCGGGGGTGCACTTCGCCCCGGACACCTGCCGTTACCGGGGCGAGCCGGCGGATTTCGTCGCCGACATCGCGCTGAGCTATCTCGGCGACATGCAGCTGGAGTTGATCGCACCGGTGAGCGGGCGCAGCCTCTACGACGACTTCCTGCGTGCCCACGGTCCGGGCCTGCACCATGTCTGCATCGAGGCCGAGGACCCCGAAAACTTCGACGTTATGCTGAACGACGCCGCCGAGCAGGGCGCCGACGTGGTTGCCCGGGGCGTGATGCCCGGCGGCATGAAATTCGCGTACGTCTCGGCTCCGGAAGCCGGCATCCCCTACCTGGAGATCGCCTACGTTCCGGCCGAGATCCGTGCGGTCTTCGACTACATCAAACAGGAGCAGCGGCAATGAGCACCCAGATCCCGGACACCACCAGTGCCGAAGCTGTTTCGGAGTGGTCCGACGACGTCGACGTCGTGGTGATCGGCTTCGGCATCGGTGGCGGCTGCGCGGCGGTCACCGCGGCAGCGGCCGGAGCCCGGGTTCTGGTGCTGGAGCGCGCGGCCGAGGCCGGCGGCACCACCGCCATGGCCGGCGGCCATTTCTACCTCGGCGGCGGCACCGCGGTCCAGGAGGCCACCGGGCACACCGACAGCCCGGACGAGATGTACAAGTACCTCGTCGCGGTGTCGCGTGAACCCGAACACGACAAGATCCGGGCCTATTGCGACGGCAGCGTCGAGCACTTCAACTGGCTCGAGGACCTGGGCATCAAGTTCGAGCGCAGTTACTACCCGGAGAAGGCGGTGATCCAGCCCAACACCGAGGGGCTGATGTTCACCGGCAACGAGAAGGTGTGGCCGTTTCTCAACGAGGCCGTTCCGGCGCCGCGCGGGCATAAGGTTCCGGTGCCCGGTGACACCCAGGGCGCCAAGATGGCGATCGATCTGCTGCTCAAGCGCGCCGAAAACCTTGGCGTGCAGATCCGATACGAAACCGGCGCCACCGGTCTGGTCACCGATGCTTCCGGCGCCGTCGTGGGTGTCACGTGGAAGCACTTCACCGAAAGCGGTGTCATCAAAGCGAAGTCGGTGGTGATCGCCGCTGGCGGCTTCGTGATGAATCCGGAGATGGTCGCTCAGTACACGCCGAAGCTGGCGGAGAAGCCGTTCGTGCTGGGCAACACCTATGACGACGGCTTGGGCATCCGGATGGGGATGTCGGTGGGCGCCGCCACCAAGCACATGGACCAGATCTTCATCACCGCACCGGTCTATCCGCCCTCGATCCTGCTCACCGGGATCATCGTCAACAAAGAGGGCAAGCGTTTCGTCGCCGAAGACTCGTATCACTCACGTACGTCGGGGTTCGTCATGGACCAGCCCGACAGCGCGGCGTTCCTGATCGTGGACGAGGCGCACATGCGCAAGCCGCAAGTGCCCTTGGTTCCGCTGATCGACGGTTGGGAGTCGGTACCGGAAATGGAAGCGGCACTTGGTATTCCGGAGGGAAACCTGGTGGCGACGCTGGACCGCTACAACATGTACGCGGCGCGCGGGGAGGACCCGGACTTTCACAAGCAGCCGCCGTTCCTCGCGCCGCAGGACACCGGGCCGTGGGGCGCGTTCGACCTGTCGCTGGGCAAGGCGATGTATGCCGGGTTCACCATCGGCGGGCTGGCGACCTCGGTGGACGGCCAGGTGCTGCGCGACGACGGCAGCCCGGTGCCCGGGCTCTACGCCGCCGGCGCGTGTGCGGCCAACATCGCCCAGGACGGCAAGGGCTACGCCAGCGGCACCCAGTTGGGGGAGGGTTCGTTCTTCGGCCGTCGCGCCGGGGAACACGCGGCCAGATCTCGGCGCGAGCAGGCATAGAGTCGCACTGAACGGTCTGCGCCGATGCGATTCCGCGTCTGCTCGCCGCGGGAGACTAGACCGCGGGAGACTAGGGAGACTAGACCGCGGGAGACTAGACCGGACTCACGTCCCAGCGGCCGCCCCCGAGCAACTCCAGCACCTGGTCATGGTGCTGGCGCACCGTGTGCCGGTGGCTCACGCTGACCAGGATGGTCTGGGGAAGCTCGGCGCGCAGCAGCCGGTAGAGCGTCAACTCCAGACCTTCGTCGAGCGCCGAGGTCGACTCGTCCAGGAACGCCGCCTTCGGCCGGGTCAACAGCAGCCGGGCGAACGCCACCCGCTGCTGCTCGCCGGGAGAGAGCACCTTGGCCCAATCCTCGACGTCATCGAGCCGGTCGACCAGATGCGGTAGCGCCACCTTGACCAGCGCGTCGGCGATCTCGGCGTCGGAGACCTCGCCGGCCGCCAGCGGGTAGGCCACCACCGCCCGCAGATCGCCGAGCGGAATGTAGGGCAGCTGGGAGATGAACATGGTTTCGTTGACCGCGTCGGGGCGCCGCAGGGTTCCCGACGCGTACGGCCACAGCTGGGCCAGGCTGCGCAACAGCGTGGTCTTGCCGCTGCCCGACGGCCCGGCGATCATCAGCGCGTCGCCGACCCCCAGATCGACATCCAGGGCTTCGATCAGCGGGTCCCCGTCGGGTTTGCGCACCTCCACGCCCTCGATCGTCACCGTGCCGTCCGGGCTGGGTTTGACCAGCAGCTCGGGCAGGTCGCGGGCCTCGCGGTCGACCTCCACCAGCCCGTGCAGACGGATGATCGAAGCGCGGTAGCCGGCGAAGTTGTCATAGGCGTTGCGGAAGAACGACAGCGAATCGGAGATGTTGCCGAAGGCGGACGCGGTCTGCGCGACCCCGCCGAACATGATCTGCCCGGAGAACAGCCGCGGCGCCTGGATCACCCAGGGCAGCGGCACGATCGCCTGACTGACCGACAGGTTCCAGCCCGCGAACCCGATGGTCCGGTTCACGAATTTCAGGTAGTTGTCGATGATCGCCGAGAACCGCTGCCGCAGCTGGATCCGCTCGGCGAGCTCACCCCGGTAGAACGCGACGGACTCGGCCGCATCGCGTACCCGCACCAGGGCGTAGCGGAATGCCGCGTTGGTGAGCTCGTTGCGGAAGCTCAACCGGATCAGCGGCCGGCCGATCCAGAACGCGACGATGGTGGCGATGGTGACGTAGACCAAAACGATCAGGAACATCGCCCGGGGGATGTCGACGCCCAACACGGTCAGCGTGCCCGACAGGTTCCACAGGATGGCCGTGAACGACACCACCGTCACCATCGATTGGACGGCGCCGAACAGCAGGGTGGAGCCGGTGCCGTTGGCCGGGGCGTTCGGATTGGCGCCGTTGCCGGCGGTGAAGATGTCGATGTCCTGCTGGATGCGCTGATCGGGGTTGTCGATGGCGCCCTCGATGGCCTCGCCGATCGCCGGGTCCAGCGGCGACTTGATGAAGTGGGCGCGGTAGTAGGCCCGGCCCTCCAGCCAGTCGCCGGTGAGCCGCTCGGTCAGCCAGATGCGCCAGTTCACCATGAAGTGCTGGGTCAGGTAGATGTCGAGCATCACCCGCGCCACGTGCAGCACCGCCATCACGCTGAAGATGCCGATCGACATCCAGAAGCCGTGCACCCCGGACTGTTTGATCGCGTCGTCGCCGCCGGCGGCGCCCTGGAACGCGGTCTGCAGCGAGGAGTACATGTCGTTGCCCTGGAAGCTGAACAACACGTTGAGCCGCACGGCGGTGATCACCGAGAGCAGCAACACGCCCAGCATCAGCCAGACCCGGCCGCTGTCACGCCCGGTGAAGTAGGCGCCGGTGATCTCCCAGAACTGGCGCCCCCAGCGGGTGCTCACCCGCAGCAGCGCCGCCACGGCCAGCACACCCACTGCGCTGATGACCCAGGCCATCGCGATCCACCGCAGCGAGTCGGGCAGGGCGTGCGACCAGTCGATGGACGGGTTGAACAGCTTCGAGTCCACTGCCACGTCTCCTTGCTGTCCGGGGTGTATCCGAGTCGAGAAAATCCCGTGCGAAACCTACCCCAGCGGTGTGCCGTCGCGTCGGATGAGCGGAGCCGCAAAGGCCGGTGGGCGCGGCGGTGCCCCCGCCTCGCAGACGGTGGCCACCGCGTACGGTTGTGCTGTGGCTAACACCTCCAAAACGGTCTCCGGGACCACACGTGCCAAGTCGGGCCGGCTGAGTGGAAAATTCTGGAAACTGCTGGGCGCCAGCACCGAGAAGAACCAGAGTCGCTCGATGGCCGAGGTCAACGCGGCGGCCGACTACGCCAAGAAGGCCGCCGGACTCGACGACGAGCAGCTGCGCAAAGCCGCACAACTGCTCAACCTCAAGGATCTGGCCGACGCATCGGACATTCCGCAGTTCCTCGCGATCGCCCGCGAGGCCGCCGAGCGCAGCATCGGGCTGCGCCCGTTCGATGTTCAGCTGCAGGGCGCACTGCGGATGCTGGCCGGTGATGTGGTCGAGATGGCCACCGGTGAGGGCAAGACGCTCTCGGGTGCTATCGCCGCCGCCGGCTACGCCATCGGCGGGCGCCACGTGCACGTCGTGACGATCAACGACTACCTGGCTCGCCGCGACGCGGAATGGATGGGCCCGCTGCTGACCGCGATGGGGGTGACGGTCGGCTGGATCACCGCCGACTCCAGCCCGGCCGAGCGCCGCGCGGCCTACCAGTGCGACGTCACCTACGCGTCGGTCAACGAGATCGGTTTCGACGTGCTGCGCGACCAGCTGGTCACCGACGTCGAGGATCTGGTCTCGCCCAACCCCGACGTGGCGCTGATCGACGAGGCCGACTCGGTGCTGGTCGACGAGGCGCTGGTGCCGCTGGTGCTGGCCGGCACTACCCATCGGGAGACACCCCGCATGGAGATCGTCGAGCTTGTCGGCCGGCTGACCCCCGGCGTGGATTTCGACTCCGATGAGGACCGGCGCAACATCCACCTCACCGAGAAAGGGGCGCGGCGCGTCGAAGCCGCGCTCGGCGGCATCGACCTGTACTCCGAGGAGCACGTGGTGTCGACGTTGACCGAGGTCAACGTCGCCCTGCACGCCCACGTACTGCTGCAGCGCGACGTGCACTACATCGTCCGCGACGGCAAGGTGCAGTTGATCAACGCCTCGCGCGGGCGAATCGCAGCCCTGCAGCGCTGGCCGGACGGCCTGCAGGCCGCAGTGGAAGCCAAAGAGGGCATCGAGACCACCGAGACCGGCGAGGTGCTCGACACCATCACGGTGCAGGCACTGGTCAACCGGTACCCGACGGTGTGCGGCATGACCGGGACGGCGCTGGCGGCCGGCGAGCAGCTGCGCCAGTTCTATCAGCTGGGGGTCTCGCCGATCCCGCCGAACATGCCCAACATCCGCGAGGACGAGGCGGACCGGGTCTACATCACCGCCGCGGCCAAGAACGACGCCATCGTCGCCCACATCGTGGAGGTGCACGAGACCGGGCAGCCGGTGCTGGTCGGCACCCACGACGTCGCCGAGTCCGAGGAGCTCTACGAGCGGCTGCGCAAACGCGGGGTCCCGGCGGTGGTGCTCAACGCCAAGAACGACGCCGAGGAGGCCACGGTGATCGCCGAGGCCGGCAAGCTCGGTGCGGTCACCGTCTCCACCCAGATGGCCGGGCGGGGCACCGACATCCGGCTGGGCGGCTCCGACGAGGCACACCACGACAAGATCGTCGAACTGGGCGGTCTGCACGTGATCGGCACCGCCCGGCAGCACACCCAGCGTCTGGACAATCAGCTGCGCGGCCGGGCCGGCCGCCAGGGTGACCCCGGCTCGTCGGTGTTCTTCTCCAGCTGGGAGGACGAGGTCGCCGCGACCAACCTGGAAGCCGGCAAGATGCCGACCGAGACCGACGAAGACGGTCGGATTCTGAGCCCCAAGGCCGCCGGGATGCTCGACCACGCCCAACGCATCGCCGAGGGCAAACTGCTCGATATCCACGCCAACACCTGGCGCTACAACCAGCTGATCGCCCAGCAGCGCGCGATCATCGTGGAGCGGCGCAACACGTTGCTGTCCACGCCGACGGCACGCGAGGAGCTCGCCGAGCTGGCCCCGCAGCGCTACGCCGAGCTGCGGGAGAAATTCGGCGAGGACGCCGATGCGAAGCTGGAGAAGATCTGCCGGCTGATCATGCTCTACCACCTGGACCGCGGCTGGGCCGACCACCTGGCGTTCCTGGCCGACATCAGGGAGAGCATCCACCTGCGTGCCCTGGGCCGGCAGAATCCGCTCGACGAATTCCACCGGATGGCCCTGGATGCGTTCGCATCGCTGGCCGCCGACGCCATCGAGGCCGCCCAGCAGACCTTCGAGACCTCCGAACAGATCGAGTCCGAGCCGGGCATCGACCTGTCCAAACTGGCGCGGCCCACCTCGACGTGGACCTACATGGTGCGGGACAACCCGCTCAGCGACGACACGATGGACGCGCTGAGTCTCCCCGGGATCTTCCGCTAGGGGGTCGGAATGTCTGCCGGGTCCGGCTCCGACCGAGTCCAAGACCGGGTGCTGACGGTGCCCAACGTCATCAGCGTGACCCGGCTCGCGCTGATCGTCGTCTTCGGATACCTGTTGCTGGTCGCGCGGGCCGACGGGCCGGCGGTGGCGGTCCTGATGCTCAGCGGGGTCTCGGACTGGGCCGACGGCAAGCTGGCCCGGCTGCTGGACCAGTCATCGGCGCTGGGCGCGCTGCTCGACCCGGCGATCGACCGGCTCTACATGGTGGCGGTCCCGGTCGCCTTCGGGCTGCGCGGCTTGGTGCCGTGGTGGATCATCGGCGTGCTGCTGGCCCGCGACCTGCTGCTGGCCGCGGTGCTGCCGGTATTGCGCAGCCGGGGATTGACCGCGCTGCCGGTGACCTACATCGGCAAAGCCGGCACCTTCGCGCTGATGTCGGCATTTCCGCTGATCCTGCTGGGGCAGTGGGACGCGCTGGCCAGCCGGGTGGTGCTGTCGATCGGCTGGGCTTTCCTGATCTGGGGCCTGGGCATGTACCTGTGGGCCTTCGTGCTGTACCTGGTTCAGGTGGCGCTGGTGGTCCGCACCATGCCCAAGGTCGCACCCCGGGTGGCCGATGTCTGAACCGTTCTTCGCGCTCAGCGGCTACGAAGGCCGCGATGACGGGGGTGCGCACGAGGCCGGCCGCCCGCAGCGGTTCGCGGTGCCCTCGCTGCTGCGCTCGCTGCTGTCCGAGCACCTCGACCCCGGCTACGCCGCCGCGGCGGCCGCCCGCGACGGCGGGCGGGGCACCACGAGGCGGGCCCGGGTCGCGGGCTGGGGCTGGGAGGCGCTGGCGGCGCTTGTGGTGGCGACGGTGTTCGCGGTCGCGTTCGCGCAGGCCAAAACGTTGGCGCCCGGGGTGCGTGACGCCCAGCAGGTGCTGGCCACCAACGTGCGGTCCGCCGAAGACGTGACCGGCAGGCTTGCCGACAAACGCGATACGTTGACGAATCGGGTCGATGACTTGCGCCGGCACCGGCTGGCCGACGACGCCGAGGGTCAGCGGGTGCTGGCCGGCCTGGACGCACTGAGCCTGGCCTCCGCCAGCACCCGGGTCACCGGCCCCGGCCTGACCGTGACGGTGACCGACCCGGGCGTCGGGCGAAACCTCTCCGATGCCTCCAAACAGCGGGTGTCGGGCAGTCAACAGATCATCTTGGACCGCGACCTGCAGCTCGTCGTCAATTCGCTGTGGGCCAGCGGCGCGGAGGCGATCGCGATCGGGGACGTCCGGATCGGCCCCAACGTGACGATCAGGCAGGCCGGCGGGGCGATCCTGGTCGACAACAAGCCGATCAGCAGCCCCTACACGGTGCGCGCCATCGGGCCGCCCCGCGAGCTGCGCGAGGCCTTCGACCGGACGCCCGGGCTGTACCGGCTGCGACTGTTGGAAGTGTCCTACGGGGTGGTGGTGCGCGTCGACGACCGGACCGGTGCCGACCTGACCCTGCCAGCGGGTTCGCTGCGAGATGTCCGGTTCGCCAAACAGATAGGGGAGTCGTGACGCAAGCTTGCGCTGCAAGCCGTGGCGCCGTCGGCGTCGCGTCGGAGGTCGGGAGGCCGGGGTGAGTTCTCGATGATCGGTATCGTCGCGCTGATCGCCGGAATCGTGCTGGGGCTGATTTTCCAACCCAGCGTTCCGGAGGTGGTTCAGCCCTATCTGCCGATCGCCGTGGTGGCGGCGTTGGACGCCGTGTTCGGCGGTCTGCGCGCCTACCTGGAGCGGATTTTCGACGCGAAGGTGTTCGTCGTGTCGTTCGTCTTCAACGTTCTGGTCGCTGCGCTGATCGTCTACCTCGGTGACCAGCTGGGGGTCGGGACGCAGCTGTCCACCGCCATCATCGTGGTGCTGGGCATCCGCATCTTCGGCAATGCCGCGGCGCTGCGTCGACGACTGTTCGGGGCCTGACGCCGGTGGGTACCGAACCGGTGCCGCACGGGCGGCACGAGCTGCCTGTGACCGACCACGATGCGCCGTCACGGCGCGCCTGGTTCGGCCGCTCCGGGCCGCTGTTCGGGGTGCTGGCGATGCTGCTGTGCCTGCTGCTGGGAGTCGCGATCGTCACCCAGGTCCGGCAGAACGACTCCGCCGACGCCCTGGAGACGGCCCGGCCGGCCGATCTGCTGGTGCTGCTGGACTCGCTGCGGCAGCGCGAAGCCGCGCTGGGCACCGAGATCGCCGAACTGCAGCAGACGCTCAACGCGCTCCAGGAGTCCGGCAGCAGTGACCAGGCGGCGATCGAGAACGCCCAGGCCCGGCTCTCCGCGCTGGCGATCATGATCGGCACCGTCGGCGCCGTCGGGCCCGGAGTGGTCATCACCGTCGACGATCCGGCGCGCGGGGTCGCCCCGGAGACCATGCTCGATGTGATCAACGAGCTGCGCGCCGCCGGGGCCGAGGCGATGGAGGTCCGCGACGGCACCAAGGCGGTGCGGATCGGAGTGGACTCCTGGGTTGCCGGTACCCCCGGGGCGCTGGAATTCGACGGGATAGGCTTGGCTCCGCCGTATTCCGTTCTGGCGATAGGCGATCCACCCACCTTGGC
>Ga0182747_1002824_pt1 | contig 11961 bp, 10 predicted proteins | sample eDN3rd30CBELigBY_FD_128526 | JGI IMG/M metagenome (GOLD analysis project Ga0182747, IMG submission 128526) | Enriched backyard soil microbial communities from Emeryville, California, USA - eDNA 3rd pass 30_C BE-Lig BY (version 2) (version 2) | ecosystem: Environmental > Terrestrial > Soil >...
AACCGTACATCGGAGATATATAGAATATATTGAAAGTCTTGAAGTCTAAATGGATCATTAAAAAAGGGGCTGGCTCTTGTATAGAACTAGCCCCACTCTTACAGAACATTAATCGTTAAATTAGCTCCATACTTTATTATCTTTATGAATTTCTTCAGTTCCAGCCTCGATTGCAGTTTTGTAGTATAAAGATTTATGTTCAATTACTTCCATTGCCCGCTTTAGTTCTTCCATCTGCGCTTCAACAGTCGCTTTTCGTTCCAAGAACATATCGTATCTTTGCTGTAAAGTGGAATCCCCGACAGAGCACCATTCTATAAAATTTTTAATATCCTTGATCGGCATTCCGGTAGATTTCAAACATTGAATCACTTTTAGGAAGCTAATATCTGATTCTTTGAACAAGCGAGTTCCACTTGGTGTCCGTTCTACAAAAGGCATAAGCCCCTCCTTGTCGTAGTAACGCAATGTGTATACGGTGAGGTTTAATTCCTTTGCCACTTCGCTAATAGAATATGTAGTCAACATTTTTCACCTTTTCTTAAATAGCTAGATTTCGAGTTCGTTATGATTATCGAAATTTTAACACTTTAATTATTGAAATTCAAAGCCGTTGCTTGAGGGAGGAAAGCTCTTTAACGGATGCTTATGTATTCAAATTGAAGAATAAATGTACATGACTTGACCTAGAGTTAACTATAAGGATTATTATTATTTTGAAAGAGAGAAATTAGAATTTCAATGAATGAGGGGTATTTTTACCTGACTTCATTAATATTCTAATAGGTAGTCCATTCTCTTGGAAACTATTAATTTAGGAGGAATATTAATATGATAACAGCTAAAGCACGGGCAATTGATGGTCCAGACAAGTCTTTTCGAGCTGCTGAGATAAAACGTCGCGATTTAGACTTACATGATATTTTAATTGAGATTAAATATGCAGGTATTTGCCATTCTGATATTCATACAGCGCATGGTGAATGGGGAGCTGTGAACTATCCACTAGTACCAGGACATGAGATTGCAGGAATTGTTGCTGAAGTGGGTGCCGAGGTGACAAAATATAAAGTCGGTGACCGTGTTGGGGTTGGCTGTATGGTTGACTCATGCGGTGATTGTGAAAACTGTCAAAAAGGTGAAGAACAATTCTGTTTGTATGGACAAGTCCCAACTTATGCGGGTGTTGATAAATACGGAGAACCAACTCAAGGCGGCTATTCAACTCATATTGTTGTAACAGAGGATTTCGTGCTGAAAATTCCTGATAGCATCGAGCTTGATGCCGCAGCTCCATTACTTTGTGCAGGAATAACAACCTATTCTCCATTAAATCATTGGGGAGCAGGTTCAGGCAAAAAAGTAGCTGTCATTGGTTTAGGCGGCCTTGGCCATATGGCTGTACAGATTGCTCATGCAATGGGTGCAGAAGTAACAGTTCTTTCTCAAACTTTAAATAAAAAGGAAGATGGCTTGGACTTAGGAGCAGACAGTTACTATGCCACAAGTGATCCTGAGACATTCAAGAAACTTGGGGGATATTTTGATTTAATTATTAATACAGTTAGTGCAAAAATTGATATTAATGCGTATTTCGGATTACTTACTCTCGATGGTACACTTGTTAATGTTGGCGCTCCATCTGAACCGTTGTCTGTACGAGTGCAATCTCTTATTGGCGGACGCCGTTCATTTGCTGGATCATTAATCGGAGGCATTCGTGAAACACAGGAAATGTTGGATTTCTGTGCGGAACATTCTATTGCCCCTAAGATTGAAGTTATTTCAGCTGACCAAATTGATGAAGCCTATAAACGTGTCTTAGCTTCGGATGTTAAATATCGCTTTGTAATTGATATCAGTACAATGTAAATTATCTAGCAAATCGTGTAACTTCTTAGGTCAAGAATACAGTTAGTTTATGCGAACTCTCACATAGTTAAAAGAATAAAAGGAACTAGGCATTTCATGATCAAATATGAACAAGAATTTGCCTAGTTCTTTCTGAAAAATATTCCGTTTTTAAAACGTGAGCATTTTAGCGGGATTCAATTTTGTCATTTTTAAAATAAATACTATTCAAAAGTTATTACTGTACGACCAACATTGCTGCAGCTGTGATTATGGAAACCATGAAATGCCTCATTAATCTCATCGAGTTTGATTGTATTCAAAATAAGCTCATCTAATTTTAACTTGCCATCTAAATAAAGCTGGGCAATAATAGGGAAATCTCTTAAAGGATGAATATCTCCGTAAAAGCTTCCTTTTATCGTTTTACCTACACGATGAAAACCACCTGCAGGTATATTCAACGTCTGATTTGGGTTGAATGCGCCAACTACAACAATTGTTCCACCCTTACGAGTACCCAGCCAGGCTGTTTCTGTTGCTCGTGTATTTCCTGAACAATCAATTGAATAGTGTACACCTAAATCATTTGATAGACTCATAATTTCTTTATATGCATCTGGTGAACTTGTATTTACGGTATGGGTAGCACCAAATTCCTTCGCTAATTCTAAGTTGCTGTCTTTGATATCACAGGCAATGATTTTACTTGCACCAGCAATCTTGGCACCTTGGATAGCATTCACCCCAACACCGCCGATGCCAAATACTGCAACTGTCGAACCTGGGGTTACACCTGCTGCTTTCACTGCTGCACCGTAGCCGGTTGCTACTCCACAACCGATAAGAGCTGCTTGCGCCATGGGCATGTTTTCTGGTAGTTTTACACAAGACATTTCTGGAACAATGGCGTATTCTGCAAAAGTCGATAATAATGAATTATGATAAATTGTTTCGCCATCTAATTGAATACGTGAGGTTCCGTCTAATAATGTACCATTAAACATAGGACCGAATGCGGATTCGCATAAATTAACAGTTCCTTCTAAGCAAAACTCACAAACTCCACAGTAAGGAACCCAGCTTAAAGCTACTTTATCTCCGACCTGTACATTTTTCACTGAGCCGCCAATGGCTACTACTGTACCGGCTCCCTCATGTCCTAAAATAGTTGGGGTAGGGGTTGTTGGATCTTCTAAGGCATTTAAATCACTATGACAAACTCCTGTAGCACCGATTTTTACCAATACCTCATCTGCTTTTGGTTCTAACAATTGTACATCTCTTATTTCTAAAGGTTTATTAGTTTCTGTTAACACAGCAGCTCTCATTAAGAACACCTCTTCTATTTAGTATGCGAACCAAATCGCTCTTTTTGAAATAAATGAATTTAAAGAATGAATGGCGTATTCTTTCCCCCAGCCACTTTGCTTAATCCCGCCAAAAGGACTTGCCATATCATAACAGCCGTAACGATTCACAAACACCATACCTGCTTTTAATTGGTTAGCAACACGATGTGCTCGGGAAGTGTCACCTGTCCATAAACCGGCGCCTAGTCCATAAATCGTATCATTTGCCATTTCAATCACTTCTTCTTCTGTTGTGAATGGTATGACACATAATACTGGTCCAAAAATTTCTTCTTGAGCCACTTTCATTTTGTTGTGTACATTACTAATAATAGTGGGTTTGATAAAATACCCGTTTGCATTAGTGCCGTCAATATCACGTTCTCCTCCAGCAACAATAGTTGCACCCTCGACACGAGCGCTTTCAATGTAACCTAGGATAGATTCCATATGAGCTTTTGTACACTGAGCCCCTTGGTCACTATTGGGATCAAATGGATCACCGCATTTATAATTTCGTGCACGTTCAGCTATTTTTTCAACTACGTAATCATAGATTGGCGTTTGTACAAAAAGTCTCGTAGGAGAGGAACATTTCTCGCCTTTATGAGTAAAGAGTCCGATAAATGAACGTTCAATAGCAGCATCCAAATCTTTATAGTCATCAAAAATAATATTTGGAGATTTACCGCCTAGTTCAAGGGTGACTGGTTTTAAATTGCTATCTGCTGAATCGCGTAATAATTGTTTCCCAATCTTTGTTGACCCTGTAAATGATAGCTTATCGATATCCTCGTGTTTGCTAATCCAAGAACCTACCTTACTATCACCAACTAGCAAATTGATTGTCCCTTTTGGCAGGACACCGTTTTCATCTAGAATTTCAAAAAATCGAATTGCTGAAAAGGAGGTTGCATTTGCTGGTTTTAATAACACTGTATTGGCCATTGCTAAAGCAGGTGCCATTTTAAGTGCGGCCATCTGTAATGGGAAATTGAAAGGGACGATTTGTCCACAAACACCAATTGGGTCTGCAGTCGTAACGCTTAAAAAGTCTCCTTCAACTGGATTGTTTTCTGTGTAAAATTTATCAGTCCAACCTGCATAATATTCAAAGAGTTCAATACACTCGGTCATGTCTTCCCATGCTTCAGAATACAGTTTTCCGTTATCCAAGGATTCTAGTGTTGCCAGCTCTGCTTGATGTTGTTTAATGAGCGAACCGATTGATTGTAAAATTTTTGCTCGATTTTTTCGAGTAACTTTCTTCCATGCATCAGTTTCCAATGCTTTTCGTGCAGCAGCCACTGCATGATTGACAAGAGTTTCCGTTGCAATTTCGTATTTCCCATTAACTTGACCAGTTGCAGGGTTAATGGACTCTATCAAATTATCTGTACCAGTTTTAATCCATTCTCCATTTACATAAGAACATTTAATATCTTTTAACCAATCCTTAGCCCACTCTAGCTTAGGCTGTTCTATACCTTTAAATTGTGCAGTTGTCATTCTCTATTCACCTCAAATAAGTTTCATTGATTTAATTTCATCTAAACTATGCTTTTTTAATAACTCATTTACATTTGTATAGCCAATTTTTTCTTTTAAGCGTGTTAAGTACGGAATAGGGGAATTCACCAGTTCAGCACATCGTTGTTCATTCACTTGGATTCCTTCAATACATTTTGTTCGAAAGATATCGGTAATGTTGAGCATGTAAGTGATTTGATCAAGTATGTTAAATACTGCGTAGCTTTCAAAAACATTTAAATTTAGTTCAGCATGCTCTAGTGCTCCATGAATGGATCTTTGCAGCCCGATTACTTGAAGAGCACATTGAATGACTGTTTCTGGTATTACAGGATTTATCTTTCCAGGAAAGAAAGATGATCCATGCTGAACTGCAGGAAGCTTCAATTCATTAAACCCTCCAAATGGCCCGGAAGCTAAAATCCGTAAATCCTTTGCAATTTTTAAATAAGCATGACTTAGTTGGGTAATTTGATTTGACACATCTATGAATAAGTCGATATTTTGTGCGCTATCTATTAAATTCTTATTAAGTTGCAAAGGAAGGTTGGTTTCACCTCTTAAATTATCTACTATATTTTTTCTGTAAAACTCTGATGCACCATGTCCTGTTCCAATAACGGTCCCACCTAAATTAACTTCCAACAGCGGTTGTATAGAGTTTTCTAAAGAGGTGCTTCTCCGTTTTAACAACTCGATATATCCACCGATGAAATCGGAAAAACCAAGAGGTAGAGCATCTTGTAAACAAGTTCTAGACATTGTTACAACGTTTGTAAACTGATTTGCTTTATGGTTAAAAGCTTCAATCAGTAAATTTAATTTAGTAAGTAACTGAGTTATTGATTTGAAAATGGTAACTCTACTTGTTGTGCCACAAACATCCGCAGTTGATTGAGATAGATTCAGATCGTCAATAGGGTGAACCTTTGATATGGAATATTGAAGCTGATGATTCGCAAGCGATGTCAATACTTCATTCACATTCATGTTAATCCCGATTCCACCGCCGCCGTGAAACACATCAATGGGAAACTGATCTGCATATTTGCCTGCTTGAATTTCTCTACATGCATATACAATCGCATTGTACTTCTCTAAAGGAATCAGTTTTTCGCTGTAATTTACTTTTGCAGCGGCTAATTTGACTGACGCAATTGTTTTTAGGTATTCAGGATAATTAGATAAGGCCTTGTTGGAAAAGGACATATTTTGTAGTGTACGAATTGTTTGAATACCATAAAGAATTTTGTCTTCGATTTCTACTTGTCCAAAGGAATCTGATTCGATCCTTTTCAAAGTATCACACTCCTCCTTGTTCATAATGTGAACAAAGTATTCATAATATGAACTTAAGTGGATTATAAATGCCGTTTCATAAAATTGTCAATACTTCAAATTTTTTATGTTATAGTAGTTTTATGAAGATGAATAATAACGAGAAAACCACAAGTGTACAATCTGTCGAACGAGCTTTGGATCTATTGGAGCTTGTTTCATATAGTGAACAATCTGTTTCAATTGCTGAAATGATTGAAAAAACTGGATTGAATCGAACAACGGTTTGGAGAATTTTAGGGACTTTGGAGAATAGAGGATATATTGAAAAAGAGGAGGTAACAAGAAATTATCGAAAAGGAGTGAAAATGTATCAATTAGTGAAAAATCATGACAGTTATAGTTATTTGACAAAAGTAATCGAACCTTTTATGAATGAGATTTGCAATCTCTACAATGAAACGGTGATCTTAAGCGTGTTCCAGAATACTCAAATGTATAATATTCACCAGGTAGAGCCAGAGCAGACTGTACGATTAATGAACTATACAAATACTTTTTCACCATTGCATTGTTCTTCTAATGGGAAGCTGCAACTCAGTTATTTTAACGAGGAGGAGCTAGACGCGTATTTACAAAAGCCGCTTGAAGAATTTTCTCCCTCGACAATTACAAATAAACGAGCATTGAAAAAACATTTGGAAGAAATACGAATACAAAAATATAGTCTATCTATAGGTGAATATGATGAGAGTGAAAATGCAATCTCCGTTGCCATTGAAGTCTATAATAAGCCCGTAGCATTTATTACATTAGGTGGACCAGCGTTTCGAATTTCGGAGACGAGTCTTAGAGAATCGGCATCAAGGCTATTAAGCATAGCAAATGAAATATCTAATAAGTTGAAGTAAAAAGAGATCCCATTGGGATCTCTTTTTACATTCTATTCACTTTTCTAAATTCGGAAGGAGACATTTTCATAATTTGTTTAAACTTGCGACTTAAGTAAAACCCATTCTGAAAACCGCATTGTTCTGCAATTGTATCCAAGCTATCGGATGTTTCAATTAATAATGTACGTACAAGTTTTAAGCGAACCATAGTTAAATATTCAATAGGATTCACACCAATATGTTTTGTAAAACGGCGTGTTAATTGAGAAGAATTGAGTCCATGTTTTTCAGCTAATTGTTTAAAATTAATTTTTTCCTCAAAATTATTATGTACAAAGGTTATGATGTCAAAAATGATGGCATCTTTAATTTGTGGTTCTTCATCAAATATAAATAATTCATTTTCAATCATTAATTGGATGAATAAATCGTTTACTAAGTGGGCTTTCACCTGTTTACTATATTTGTCTTCTGAAAATGCCAATTTCGCAAAAAAATTATATGTAGATTTTAACCTATCTAAGTTTTGCAGGGTATACATACCGATTTGTAAAAAATGATTCAAATCCACTTCAGCACTTACTTGTAAAAAGTGAAACTTTAATGGTTTCTCGACTCTGCGAAATAAAGGATACAGCGGGGGACAAATGATAATATCTCCAAATCGAGCAATACCCGTTGTTTCGGGTAATTTGTACTCCATTTCACCTTCTTCTATGCAAAATAAAGACCAATGAGGATAGGTATCGTGTGATAGTTGAAATTCTTCAATTGGATTCCAATAGGAATGCTGGTGAATCGTAATATCATTTCTTAGTAATAAGTTATCTATCAAATCCTTCCACTCCCTCGCAAAAAAGTATATGTTTTTGGAAAAAACGTGCATTCAACATTCTTTCATAATTGTATAAAATGAATAAAAAAAATGAAAGCGCTATTTTGAAGGAGAGATGGAATTGAAAATTACAGGAATAGAAGTCAAACAATATTTACTACCTTTAGAACCACCGTTCAAAGCTGCATGGGATCCGCAGCCAAGGAAGAATTTTGCGTCTACAGTGGTCTATGTTCATACTGATGCAGGTATAACGGGAATTGGTTCAGGAGATTTAATGATGGGGTTAAGTGGGCATGAACATTTATTTATCGGTCAAGATCCATTTGATATTGAACGTCATCACCAAATTATTTCTAATATTGATTTTCATTATGGACGTTGTTGGCCATTAGATTTAGCGCTGTGGGATCTTATGGGAAAAGCCGCAAATCAACCAGTATATAAATTGTTGGGTGCAAAAAACGAAAAAATATTAGCTTATGCTTCTACAGGAGAGATGGTATCTCCTGAAATAAGAGCAGAACGTGCATTGCAATTTATTGAACAAGGTTTTAAAGCGATGAAGATTCGTTTCCATCACGAGGATGTACGAGATGATATTAGAGTAGTTGAAGAAGTACGAAAAGCAGTAGGCGATAAACTTGAAATCATGGTTGATGCTAACCAAGGGTGGAAGATGCCTTGGGATACAGATCGAACTTGGGATTTGAAAAAAGCAACATCGGTTGCACGAGAATTAGAGAAATTAGATGTATTTTGGTTAGAGGAGCCATTAGCTTGTCATGAGTTTGAAAATATGGCGAAACTCAGGGACAAAGTAGAAATACGTATCGCTGGTGGAGAAATGAACCGAAATTGGTATGACTTCCGAGAAATGAATCGCAACAACTCATTAGATGTGTATCAACCGGACGTTGCATTATCTGGTGGGATAACAGGTGTGAAGAAGATAGCAGAGTTGGTCCAGGGCCAAGGTGCATGGTTTAGCCCCCACACATGGACGAATGGAATTGGCGTATTAGGAAACCTTCATTTAGCACTTGGTGTAAGTGATTGCCCTTATCTAGAGTTTCCATATGACCCACCTGCATGGTCAAATGAACGACGCGACTATATACAGGCTGAAAAATTAATGATAGATTCAGAGGGTTATTTACACGCACCAGAAAGTACTGGATTAGGATTTGAGCTCGATCAAAAAGCACTGGATAAATATGAAATCAAACATTTTTATGTAGGTGAGACAGTTTAGGGGGAGAAAAAAATGGAGCAACTAACTGCATTTATTAATGGTGAATTTATTAATAATCAATCCGATTCTTGGCTGGATGTTGTTTACCCAGGAACAAACGAGGTTGTAGGACAGGTTCAAAGCTGCAAAGAAGAACATGTGGAGTTTGCTGTAGCGTGTGCAAAAAACGCTTTTAAGGAGTGGAAAAGCACGCCTGCCTATCAGCGTGAAAATCACGTGAAGAACTTTGTCGCCTTATTGCGGGTTGAAGAGAATTATAAAATGATTGGAAAATATATAAACCAAGAAATGGGAAAACCAATCAGCGCGGCAAATTCCGAAGCATTTTATAGTGCTGATTTAGCAGAATACCAGTCACAATGGGCACGACGAATTGATGGAGAAATCATTACGAGTGATTCTGCAACAGAACGTATTTTAATAGAAAAAGAACCATTGGGCGTTATTGGTGTAATTGTTCCTTGGAACTTCCCGATTTATGTTTTGATCAGAAAAATTATTCCAGCTTTAATTGCAGGAAATACAGTAGTTGTAAAGCCAAGTGTTAAATCGCCATTATCTGCTTTGAAGCTGGCGGAACTTGTCCAACAAGCTGGTTTTCCAGATGGAGTAGTAAATATTGTAGTCGGCTCTGATGAAATTGTAGGGGAGGCGCTTACGTCAGCCAATATTCAAATGATCACATTTACTGGTTCGACTAGAGTCGGACAGAGAATTATGAAAAAATGTGCTGATAATATGATTCGGGTTTCTCTTGAATTAGGAGGGAAGGCACCGGCAATTGTCATGGAAGATGCCGATCTTGACTTAGCTGTTTCTGCTGTAAAAGGTGGACGTTTATCTAATTCCGGACAAGTTTGCAGTAATACAGAACGTGTTTATGTACATGAGTCCATTAAAGACAAGTTTATAACTAGGTTATTAGCAGCATTTGAAGAAGTGCAAGTGGGAGATGGACAGACAAACCCAGATGTAGAAGTGAGTTGTTTGGTATCGTCAGCTGATGCAGCACGTGTAGATAACATGGTGAAAGAAGCAGTTGAAGAAGGAGCCGAAATCCTTTGTGGCGGGCGCATTTTAACTGAACTGGGAGAAAGCTTTTACGCACCAACTCTTTTGGCGAACTGCCATCAGAACATGAAAATTGTCCAACAAGAAGTATTTGGACCGGTTCTTCCGATTCTAACTTTCTCAACCATTGATGAAGCGATTGAGTTAGCAAATGATTCCGATTACGGGCTGACATCAAATATTTATACAGCTTCTTATCAATCCGTAATGAAGTTATCGAAGGAATTAAATTTTGGTGAGGTTTACGTGAATCGTCAACAAGGTGAAGCTTATCAAGGTTATCATGCAGGATGGAAAAAATCCGGTATTGGCGGAGATGACGGTAAGCACGGCTTTGAAGAGTTTTTACAGCATAAAACTGTCTATTTAAGTTTTTAAGACGGAATGAATTGTCGAAAAATTGAAAAAGGGGACTTCAAATGACTACTACTCTTAGTTATCACTCTCGTACAAAAATTTTATTTGGGGAAGGAATATATCAAAATTTGCCAAGTGAAATAGAGAAGCTGGTAGGGAAAGAAAAGATTCTAATAGTAACAGACCAAGGGGTAAAAATGGTTGGATTATTAGAAAAAGTTGAAAATGTTTTAAAGGCAGCAGGGTTTAATGTAGAAAGCTATTCGGATGTAAAACCCGATCCTTCAAGCATCCAAATTGACGAGGTTGCTAATTTAATTCGTTCGAGAAATGTTAAATGTGTAGTTGGATTAGGTGGCGGTTCAGCAATGGATGTAGCGAAAATGGCTACCCTTGTTTCTGCTGATTCGCATAACACACTCCATTATGCATTGATGCAAAATCCATTTCAGCAGACGGATATCGTTAATATTGCGATTCCTACAACCTCGGGTACTGGTGCAGAGGTAACTAGTACGGTTGTATTTTCAGATACGGAAGGTCGCAAGGTTTGGGGATGGGATGAGAATATGGCTCCAACAGTAGCTGTACTTGATCCTACGTTTACTGCGAATCTACCAGTCCACTTAACAGTTGCCACAACACTCGATGCATTGATTCATGCGATGGAGGCTGTAAGTGGCCGTCGTTCAAACCCGATTATAGAGGCTTTAAGCTATCAATCTATTCGATTGATAAATGAAAATTATGAGAAAGTACTTGTCGATCCACAAGATATTGAAGCTCGTGGGAATTTATCACTTGGTGCCACATTAGCTGGGCAGGCTATCGAGCAAGGGGGGACTGGACTTGCACATTGTATCGGCCACGCATTAGGTACTTTGGAGAAAATCCCGCATGGCCGCGCTGTAGCGATCTCGTTATATGAAACGATTGACTGGTTGGTCGCAAATGCACCAGAAAGCTATAAGCCAATTGCACTTGCCATGGATATTGAGTGGAATCCGCAAGCACCAAAAAAAGTAGCTGAAAGATATAAACATTTAGTAACAATTGGTCAACTTGACCTATCTGTGGGAGAAGCAAAAGAGAGAGAGACAAGAATTAGTCAACTTGTCCAAATCATGCAAGGTCAAGAGAATCAACCGATGTTGCAAAATAGTTGTGCAATTCCAACTGTAGAGGAACTCGCTTCATTCGCTAATAGTATTTTAAAATCATGATTTCTTATAAAGGGGATTAAGGAATGAAAAAGATTAATTTACGGCATGGGGTGTTTTGGCCGCCATTTATTTTACTAATTGTGGCAGGTTTATTCAGTTTGTTATATCCGGATTTATTTCTTGAAAAGGTTAATGTTGCTAATAACTGGCTATTGGATAATGTTGGCTGGCTATTTAGCTTGAGTGGGCTACTTATGCTGGTTGTAGTGATTGCCGTTTATTTCTCGCCGTTAGGTAAGTATCGGATTGGTGGGAAAGATGCAAAGCCGATGCTAAAGATGAAAAACTGGCTAGCGATTACTTTGTGTACAACGAT